>Ga0209228_1000219_pt1 | contig 29605 bp, 29 predicted proteins | sample METZYME_3_150m_FD_187547 | JGI IMG/M metagenome (GOLD analysis project Ga0209228, IMG submission 187547) | Marine microbial communities from oxygen minimum zone in mesopelagic equatorial Pacific - METZYME_3_150m (SPAdes) (version 2) | ecosystem: Environmental > Aquatic > Marine > Oceanic...
AAGGAGTTGAAATTTTCATACATTTTATTATAAAAAATCAACTCACTTAAATTAAGAAAAAAGATCTTTTAAATACTTAACCATTGTTTTAAAAACACTTAAATCAAAAAAATGCGAAAAAGCTCATATTAATGGCATATAGTGATAATGCTAGCGACAATTGAACCTTCTTTAAAAATTGAGATAAAACTTAAAGGGCTTTTATTATGTCGTCTAATAATAGGTGAGCAATTTCCGCTTTAAGGAGGAGTGGTAATTTTTTAATATCTTCATTTTTATTGATAAAAGTTACTTGGTTCGATTCTGACTTAAAGCCGATTCCGGGAGAACTAATATCATTAGCAACTATAAGATCAAGGTTTTTGTTTCGTAACTTACTTAATGCACTTTGTGTTAGGTTCTCAGATTCTGCGGCAAAACCGACAACAAACTGTTTAGTTTTAATTCTCATTACATTTCTTAAAATATCTTCAGTGGGAAACAATTTGAGAGTCAAATAACTTTCTCCCTTTTTTTTTATCTTCTCCTTTTCAATCTGCGCTGGGGCAAAATCTCCAACTGCAGCACTCATTATCAAAACATCACAATTCGAGAATGTTTGCAGAACACGATCATTCATTTCGCTAGCAGTTCTACAAGAAAGAAAAGAAACACCTTCTGGGGCTGGAAGACTAGTGGGTCCGCTAACTAAAGTAACGACTGCACCTCTATCTCGAGCTGCGCAAGCTAAGGCATAACCCATCTTACCAGACGATGGATTTGTAATTAAACGCACGGGATCCAACGGCTCATGAGTTGGTCCCGCTGTCACTAAAACACGGCATTTTTTAAAATCATTTTTAAGGCTAAGTCGTTTTTGTACAACATTCAAAATATTCAATGGCTCAGCAAGCCTTCCTTGCCCTATAGAACCGCAGGCTAATTGACCTTCTTCAGGTTCGATAAAGTCAATTTTTCTCGCTTTCATTTTTTCAATATTTGCTTGTACGGCAAGATTAGCATACATATCATCATTCATAGCTGGAGCTACCATAGTTGCTCCATTATAGGAAATACACAAGTTAGACAAGGCATCATCTGCTATTCCATTAGCCATCTTTCCAATAAAACCAGCAGTTGCAGGCGCAACTAGCAAAAGGTCTGCTAATTCCACCATTCTAATATGCTCCATGTACATTGTAGAATTAGTATTAAAAACTTGATGATAAACAGGGTTTCCAGAAAGAACCTCAAATGTTAAAGGAGTTACAAATTTTACTGCATTATTACTCATCACAACATGAACCCTAGCTTTCTCACGGACTAAAAAACGGAGCAATTCCACAGCTTTGTATGTAGCAATACTCCCACTAACCCCTAAAATAATTTTTTTGTTACGCAGAGAAGTGCCCATTGACTAAACAAAAGCTTTTACTAGGTGAATAATGAAACAAAATAAAACCTTAAGATTCAGAATTATAAATGGAAACAAGAGTTTGATCAACAAATTCCAATACCTATTGTCGCTTTCCAAAAAGCTCCCGCACCGAGGTAATATAGTAAAAGGTTAAGGTAATACTGAATAATCACAATAACAAACACTATTCGTTAAGAATATAGACAAACAGCCTAAACGAAAGGTGCTACATAAAATTTACATTACACCATAGCTAAATTAAGCCAAATAATGCTCCTTAAAAACAGATAATGCATTAAAAAGGCTAACATCATGAATGGTTTCCCGTTGCAAATCAAAGATGATTATATTAAAACCTATATCAGATGATATCTCCGTTTCACCATAATATTTTCTCTAACGACTTACCCAATATTTTTTATACCTTAATTGCATGAAAATAACTCCTGTTATAAAAATAAATGGCAAACTACCATGACCGGCTACTCTCTCGAACCAAGGTTTATTGCCATTGAAGGTTGTATTGGTGCAGGAAAAACATCCCTAGTAAACTTATTGGGAGAACAGCTTGATGCGCAAATAATTCGGGAAGTTGACGATGAAAATCCATTTATCAACAAATTCTATCAAGATAGAGATTCTTTTGGTTTTCAAACTCAAATATTTTTTTTACTAAATCGTTACAACCAGTATATGGAGCTAGCTCAGAGAGACCTTTTCAGTTCTGTAGTCCTGATTGACTACCTTTTTCATAGAGACCGACTATTTGCCACTTTAAATTTACAGGATCAAGAGCTTAAATTATACGATCAAGTTTATTCACTCTTGAGTAAAAAGGTTCCGAAACCCGATCTGGTAATTTTTCTTCAGGCTAACAGTGAAGTCTTACGTTCCCGCATTGAAAAAAGAGCACGTGAATATGAATCTTTTATGGACCCAGATTATCTAGATAGTGTCAATAAAACATTTAACAACTTCTTTTTTTACTACTCTGAAACCCCGCTACTGGTAATTAATACCGATGAAATTGATTTTGTTGAGAAAAAATGTGATCTCGAAGAGTTGATAATTAAGATCAATAGCCATAAAATAGGTAGGGAGTATTACAACCCGCTTGGATCCTAACGGACCGGGACGATCAAATTTTTATAAAAAGTTGGACGAGGATTAAGGGGACCTCTAAAAGGCCTCAAGTAACTCAGCAAAGCTCGTACTAACTATCTATAACTTTTTATCGCCCCCCGGCTTCCGTCGGCGGGCTTTTTTCGTTGGTTATTAATTAGGTACAAAAGAATTTGAGCACTATAAATATTAATAATGCATGATTTAATCAAACAGGGTTTTTTATGAATCGTAAAAAAAAAACTGTTCCTATGATTATGGAACGAAAAAATTCCTCACAAAAAATTGTAGGGCTTACCGCATCTGATTATAGTTTTTCTAGACTAATCGACGCAACAGACGTCGATATAGTTTTGGTAGGTGATTCTTTAGCCATGGTAGCACTAGGATACAGTACAACACTTCCAGTAACCATGGAGGAAATGATCATACATACACTCGCCGTAGGTAGAGGTTGTCATAATGCTCTTCTTGTGGCCGATATGCCGTTTATGTCCTACCAAGTATCTAATGAACAAGCCATTACCAATGCCGGGAGGTTTATTCAGGAGGCAGGTGCCCAAGCCGTAAAGTTGGAAGGCGGATCTAGAATGGCCTCACGAATCAAAGCATTAACCGATATAGATATTCCCGTCATGGGGCATATTGGCATCACGCCTCAATCAATAAATCGCTTCGGCAAATATCAGATTCAAGGAAAAACATTTGAGGACGTGCGAAATATAAAACAAGATGCCCTTTCGCTTCAGGAAGCAGGCGTTTTTTCAATTGTTCTTGAGGGAATATATGATGACCTCGCAGCTGAAATAACACAAGACCTCAAAATACCTACCATAGGGATAGGTGCAGGAATCAAATGTGACGGCCAAATTTTAGTACTACATGATCTGCTTGGATTGGGTATGGACCCTTCTCCCAAGTTTGTAAAACAGTATGCTAACCTAGCTAACGAAACTCAGAAAGCGGTGAATAGCTTCATTCAGGAAGTACGTAATGAGACATTTCCAGATGCTGATCACTCATACAATGTAAAAATTCGAAAACTTAAATCCAATAATACAAATATGTAAAAGATAAGTACGGGCGGAAAAACCAATAATGAAAACTATTACATCTATAGAGGAAATGAAAAAATGGAGCCACATAACCCACTCCAGCTATAAAAAAATTGGATTTGTTGCCACTATGGGTTGCCTGCACCCAGGCCACCTAAGCTTAATAAAAACCTCCGTCGCTGAATGTGACGCGACAGTTGTAAGTATTTTCGTAAATCCAATCCAATTTAACCCTAATGAAGATTTTGAATCTTATCCCAGAAATATTGAATCGGACAAAGAAATATTGCAGACAACAGGTATAGATGTTCTTTTCAATCCCAAACAAGAAGATTTGTACCCTAAGACATTCCAAACATTTGTGGATGTCGAATATAAAACCAACTATCTATGTGGCGAAAGCCGACCTGATTTTTTTCGAGGCGTCACGACAATTGTTTTAAAGCTGTTTAATATTGTAAGTCCAAACATTGCTTATTTCGGAGAAAAAGACTGGCAACAACTAGAAGTGGTTCGAACAATGGTCCATGATTTAAACATGGATGTTTCTATAGTGGGGAAACCAATCGTAAGAGATAGAGATGGCCTTGCTATGAGTTCACGAAATTGCTATTTATCTGAAGAGGATCGAGTTTCAGCCCTCACGCTCTCTCAGGCCCTTGAATCCGCGCAAGCTCTTGTGATAAAAGGTGAACGTTCCGCAGAAAATATTCGCAGCGAAATCCGTAAAATAATAGAGCGGAAGGAAGGTACGAAAGTTGATTATATCTCTGTTTGCGATCCAGAGAGTTTTCTAGAGCAAACTCAAATCCACACAAAAGTACTTGTCGCGCTGGCCGTTAGAGTTGGTAATACTAGACTTATAGATAACCGTATTATAGGAAAAAGCTAAATGCAAAAAATAATGTTAAAATCAAAGCTACATAGAGCGTCTGTCACTGATGTTCTGATAGACTATGAAGGAAGTATTGAAATAGATGAGGACTTGATGGATCAGGCAGGCATATCAATTCATGAACAAGTTCATGTTTTCAATATAAACAATGGTAATAGATTTATAACCTACGCCATTCCAGGAAAAAGAGGCGAACAAGCTATATCAATTAATGGTGCAGCTGCGCACCTTGCGAAGATAAATGATCGCATCATTATTGTCGCTTATGGTATCATTAATGATGATCACGGTAACATGTCTCCCAGAATTCTCGTTCTAGACGAAAACAATCAGATTATTAGTAAAAAAGGGGTTTAGTTTTACTTCATTCAAAACTTTAATTAAAACGAGCCAGTTATTCATGGATATTTTAATCACACTAGCGTTGGTATTTATGGTTTGGATGTGTATAGACTGTATGCAACGTAAGGAACATTTTGTATGGATTATTATCATGGTAGTCCTTTTCCCAGTCGGAGCAATAGCCTACTATTTCACAGTTAAAACGAAGGGGAGCAATAGCCCAAAATCCATATTACAAACCGTAAAACACAAAAACACCCCAAAAGAAGTTGAAACTGACGAAACCCTTCAGCTTAAAGAAATGATCGGCAAATTCCATAAAGCCTACCACTATGAAAAACTTGGACATGTATATCTAGAACAAAAACAGTATGATCTTGCCATTCCACAGTTTAAGGAGGCCATCGAGAGGGACAGTGAGTCAAACGAATCACGCTATGGTCTTGGTAAAGCTTATCATGCTATGGGAAACTACTCAGAGGCCGCCGAAACACTTGAGGAGTTAGTAAAAATAGATAAAAAGTATGACTACGGGAATGCTATTTTTGGACTAGCGGAATGTTACAGGCTAGCTGGTTCAGATGACCAAGCTTTAAAAACATATAAAGAAGTTATCAATTCATTTCATTTTTTCAAAGCACTTTATCACTATGCAAGCCTCCTGGATCAAAAAGGGGAGAAAGATGAGGCCATAAATCAAATGAAATCTATTATTGGTTCATCAAAGGACCTGCCGGACTATAAATTAGAAAAAGAACGCTACTGGATTGACGAGGCGTACAAGTTTCTCCGAAAAAATGGTGTCGAGCTAGCCTAAGCAACAGCCACTAAAAGTTCAATATCTGCAGTTTTAGTATGACTTTAATTGCAAAAAACCTAAAAATAATCAGAAAAAAACTTAGCCTTACCCAAATCGCTCTGGCCAGAGTACTTGATATAGGGTTTCGTACCTATGTTCGCTATGAAACCGCAAAACGAGATGTGCCCCTGCCGACACTAATAAAAATTGCAAAACTTGGGAGCATTTCATTAGATCGACTCCTCAAAACCACTTTAACTTTAGAAAACATAGAAATAGCAGACTCAGAATCAACACCATCTAAGCCTAAAAAAATAGAAATAATCGGCGGTGGAGTACAGGAAGGAAAAGTGATGTTTATTGGCTTAAAACATTATCACCTTATCACCGTCAACAAGGTAGAAAAAAAATTACTTTTAGCTTATCGAAAACTTAATAATTCAAAGAAAAAAAAATACTTAATAGGTATGGAATTGCGTTTCAATGCTTTCCAAAAAAACCCTCAATACCCCACAAAAAACATAAAAAAGGAGATCACAAAAAGGCTAACCAAAACAGCCAATACCTTAAAAAAAATGACTCTCCAGAATTAGCCCCAATTCCATCTCAAAAAAATCCCTCTCATCTTAAAGTTCAAAGAACGTTAAATCATCTTACTTACGTAAGAATTTTTTCAAGATAGAATCCATACCATATAAGAGTGCTATCGGACGGCCATGCGGGCAAGTGTATGGCATTTCTGTCTCCTGTAGATCTGAGATAAGTTTACTTATCTGATCTAAATTAAGAGTCATGTTTACTTTTATTGCGTTACGACAAGACATCATAATAAGTATTTCTTCAAATTTTTCGTTTAATGCTTCCTTATGTTTTTGTGCAGGGAGCATATCAACAATTTCTCGCATAATTTCTTCCTTATCATTATTTTTTAAAATAGCGGGAACTGTTCTCAATAAAAATCCATTTTCACCAAATGATTCAAGCTCCAACCCAAGCTCACTCAAATGCTGCTGATGCCGAGACAACAATTCTGCTTCACTAGGAGAAAATTCCAAAGTTAGAGGAAACAACAACTGTTGTACTTCTATTTTTTTATTTTTTGCCGCTTTATTAAAGCGATCATAAAGAACGCGCTCGTGAGCTATATGCTGATCAACTACTAGTATTCCGGGCTTTCCTTCCATAATTATAAAAGACCGGTCTAGTTGACCCAGAGGCTTGAATTCAGAATAAATAAGATTAGAAATAGCACTAGGTTTTTCATGAAAGATTTCAATTTGCGATGACCTGTTTATTCTTGACTCCAAGTCATCTGAATGAATCTTAGAATCCCTATAAACCAAGTCAACAGCAGATGATAGACCCAAAGTAGATTGGCTTTCAGAGTAATTAGATACATCAATATTCTTATAATCTTTTTTGGTTGAATGGGAAGTAATATGATTTTTTCTAGGTTGATCTATGGAGGGTAATGACATTTTTTTACTACTACTCAACGCTTCTTTCACAGCACTACTAACAAAACGGTGTATCTCCTGTTGAAATGCAAAACGAACCTCGGCTTTAGCAGGATGAACATTAACATCAAATAGTTTTGGATCCATAGATAAGAAAAGATAGATTGCAGGATGCTGACCTTTGGGAAGAAGATGGCTATAACCTTGCTGGGTTGAATGAAGAATAACTTTATCTTTAACAAATCTCTCGTTGACATAACAATACTGAGCAGAGCGTGAAGAGCGTGTATAAACTGGGCTTGAAATAAACCCCTTAAGACAGTAATCTCCATACTCGGTATCTACTTGAACGAGTTCCTTAGCGAGTTCAGCACCAAATAACTCAGCTATGCGATATAAATGCTGGTCAGTAGGTAAAACATCTATAGCTTTGCGGCCATTATTTATAAGCGTGAAGTGAATTTTTGGATATGCCAAAGCATGCTGAGTCACAACTTGAATAATATGAGAAGTTTCTGTTCCATCTGCTTTTAAAAATTTTTTCCGTGCAGGAGTATTATAAAAGATCTCTAAAACTTCGATGGTAGTACCATGAGGACAGGATGTCTCTTTAGTCTGAGCAGAACCGCCACCCTCTATCAAAACAGTTATTCCACCTAAATTTTCGTCGCAAGAGGTAGTCATTCGAACCTGTGAAACAGAAGCTATACTTGGAAGTGCCTCGCCACGAAACCCTAAAGAAGCAATTTTTTCAAGGTCTGACGAAGTACTAATTTTACTTGTTGCATGACGTAAAAAAGCAAGTTTTGCATCTTCAGATGATAGTCCCGATCCATTATCTGTAACACGTATAAGTTTTTTCCCACCCTGTTCAACTTCGATTAAAATACGTGTAGATCCTGCGTCAATAGAGTTCTCTACAAGTTCCTTAACAACAGACATTGGCCTTTCAACTACCTCACCCGCAGCAATTTGATTAGCTAAATCATCAGGTAGAATTCTTACATGTGACCTATCATTTTTCTGAGTTATGGCGGACATGACTTAAATAAGCAAATTAAAGGAGAAACTCCAATAAACTATTTAGAATAATTTTTTCTAGATTACAAGAGTTTATAAGATATCCAAGGTATAATTAAGTAGATATTATCAACAAGCACAAAAAATAATTTAGTCTTTAAAATTTAATAAAAAAAAACTACTGCATATGACTAAATTCTTTAAAAAAAACATAGAGTTACTAAAAAAACATAGCTCCCTTGCAAGACATCTAACTGAACCACTTCCTGCATCCATTGAGGTGCAGTCAACCCCCTCTGGAAACAATACTATTCGTCTTAATAATATCCTTATACATAGCATGTATGATCCTGTAAAAGAAGGCCAAACGTTTGCTAAAAAAATAACAGCGGGAAGTCAAGTATGCCTATACGGGTTTGGACTTGGATACCACATAGATTCAATCTTAGAAAAAATTGGCTCTAGGGGATTCCTGCTAGCAATAGAATTAAGCACCGATCTATTACTTGCCGCTATGGTCTTAAGAAATCAATCTAAAATATTACTTGATGACAGATTTCATATTATCTATGGATTAAACGAGGAACTTGTTTCGAATGAAATCTCAAAATATATGGGGAAAATGGAAAATAAAAAGACAAATGACCTTGAAGTGCATTTTCACTCACCTTCATTTAAATGTATTCCTAAGTCGTTTCCCAAGCTTACAAATTCGTTGGAAATTTTATTAATGGAGCGTAGATTCCCAGCTGTTCTTGGTGACATAGAAAAAGAAAACTATATATTAAACAAAAAAATTGTAGAAAAAAACTCAGGGATACAATCATTATGCTCTAAACACAAAGCAAAACCGGGTTTACTAGTTAGCGCCGGCCCTTCACTTGATGATATTCTCCCCTATCTCAAACAAATTGATGAAAAATTTATTTTAGCCTGCGTTGATACCGCGTTCCCCATTCTATCACGCGAAAGAATTACTTTAGATTATGTATTTTCCTTAGACCCTCAAGAAGATAGTTTTCAATACTTCCAAGATCATTTAGAAAACTCGGCAAAACTTATATTCACACCCTCAGCAAACTCTAAAGTCATTCACTGCTATAAAGGTGAAAAGTTTGTGGTTTTCAAAAAAACAAGTACTCTGTTTGAAAAAAACGAATCCGACATAAAAACCAAGAGCAGTACTCAATCCGGTGGTTCAGTATCTTGTCTTGCTCTTGATGTTTTAATTCAATTTGGATGTAATCCTATATTTTTAATTGGGCAAGACCTTTCATTCCCTAGCAATCGAATTTATTCAAGTTTTTCAAATAGTAATAAAAAAATGTTGGATAATTTGAACCATGAGAGAATGCTCAAAGAAAATCACAACGCAGAAACCAGGAAAAGTAAAACGATAAAGGTCGAAAGCATTTCTGGGAATAAGGTAGAAACTAACCAAGCCATGTACAGTTATCTGCGGGGAATAGAAGAAATAGCTACCATAAACCCAAAAACCAAAATATATAATTTATGCTCGCATGGCGCACAGATTGATAATGTAACATCTCTTGGTTCGGCTAACGAGTTAATGAAGTTTTTAAACAAATATTAGCAATATCTATCAATGTAATAGACTTACTGTATAAAAAATATTTTTTTATTAAAGAAAATGAAATTCCCAAGCAAATATATAAAATTAATGCCCTTTCTTCTAATTATTGGACCAATTATATTTCTTACTGCCGATCAGATTGAATACAATTTGAAGCAACCGCAAAAAAAAAACTCAAGCATGATGCAACATGAAAAACTTATTCACGATCATGATAAAGAGAAAACAGATCACAGCAATCCAGAAACTCAAAAACGGATGGGTATCTTTCACTATAACGAGGGGAATAAATTTTTAAAACAAAATAAATTAGAAGAAGCCATTAGAAACTATAAAATGGCCTTACATCATAATAAATTCTTTGAAGAGGCCTATATCAACTTAAGCACAGCTTATCTCAGAAAAAAAAACTTCATACTTTCTAAAAAAAACCTAAAAACTTTAGAGTCAATAAACCCTAAGCACCCTCTTCTACACTATAATTTTGCCTGCTATTATTCTCTATTAGGCAATATTCCTGAAGGCATCAAATCATTAAACCTAGCAATCTCCTATGGATTCAAAAACTATAAAAACCTTGAAGTAGACCCAGATATTCACAATCTTCGTAAAAGCCCACAGTTTCAAAAAATACGGTCTTTACTTTTGGCTAAGGAGTAGATTTATTTATATTTGAATCGAAAGAAAAGTTAATCAATTTTCCGTTCTTTCCAATAGCCAAGGCCATTTTCCCGGTCAAAGCTAAAAAAAGTTGATTACCAATAGCCTCTTTTCTCCAACCACAAAAAAGGGAGTGCTTTTCTATATTTAATTTCTGGTCAAAACATTTAATAAAATCATTAATTTTTTTTCGATCAGCCAAAACACTAGGTTCTATCTTTAATTGATCAGCACGGATTTGAACAAGAGCAGAAAGCATTTCCTCTATGCCAGGAGGGGCCCTATATATTTCTGACTCTGGTAGTTTGGGTATCTGATCTGGCGGAACGCTCAACCCCTTTTGAATTGCCGCCAAAATCTTTACTTTACTTCGCGCTATCTCATTTTTATGCAATCCTCGAATACAACTCAACGCTTCAATATCAATCGGTGCTTTACGCGCTAACTCCATTAGTGATTCATCTCTCACAATATTCTTGGCCAAACAATTTCTATTTTGTGCTTCTTTTTCACGCCACTGAGCAAGCTCGCAAATAATTGCAAAGTTTTGGGGAGCCAGAGTTCTTATATTCTTGATCCGCATGTATAGCTTTTCAAGATTAGGAACTTTAAAGTTTTCCGGGTCTTCAAGTGACACAAATTCACCTTGAAGCCATTCTTCCCGTTCAAGGCTTTTAAGAACTTTTTTCAAATTTTCATAAACCGGAAATAATAAACGAACATCATCCAGTGCATATTCAATCTGTCTTTCGCTAAGAGGTCGCTTGCACCAGTCAGTGTATGTTTCAGATTTATCAATTTTTTTTCCAAGAACCTTGTTAACAATTTTTGCAAAAGAAATCTGAGATCCCCATCCAACAACGGAAGCGGCTATCTGAGTATCAAATACCGGGCGGATCAACGTATTGCAAAGTCTATGCAATATCTCTAAATCTTGTCTGGCAGCGTGAAATACCTTAACTGTATTTTGATTTCGAATCAGATCCAAAAATGGTTCTAAGTTGGAAATTTGAATTGGGTCAATAGCAGCGCAGTTACTACCATCAGAGACTTGAATGAGACCTATTTTGTGGTAGTAAGTTCTTTCTCTAACAAACTCTGTATCAACTGCTAAGGTAGGACTGGACTTTAACTTGAGGCAAAAATCAGCTAAGTCTTTCTCGGTTGTTAAATACATCAAATAGTCTCGTGCCTGTCTTTATGCCATGCTATAACACAAGCATATTAAAAGAATAAGTCATTGCAATAACTCAAGTGAGAATAACATCATCGTTCAATAACGAATAAGAGCCTTATAAAACTTTACTAGGCCTCCTCCAGGATTACTTTTTCAGCTTTGATTTTTCCTTTTGAACTCCAATCATCAGACTTTGCAGAACTATCTTCATAGTACGATGGGAGGTTATCATTTTGACTCCAAAACTGATTACTTAGTTTTTTGGAAGATACTACCTTTTTAAGCTGTCCCCGAGAATCAAAAACCTTCACTTCGTAGAACATAGACTCCCCTCCACAAATAAATAAGATTTCTTTAACAAAAATAACCACTCTGCTAATATGATATAGCCTATAAAATCAATGGTGTATCATAAAACAAAAGATAAGTTCAAATATTTCAAATGTCAAGCTTTAAATCAATTGATTTCAATAAGTTAAAATGGTTTTTTAATTTTGGTGAGTCACCCAAAAAATAATTGAATATTGTTTGACTTTACTTAGAGCTTTCCCTAAGCTTGCATTCGGCTACAACATTTTTGTATTTTTAAGCAGCTAAAAATTATAATTCTATTACATGCACTTTGTTAGCCCATGATGTTAATGGGAATTGACTCATCTACTCCCCAAGCTAGTATAGCTCTGTTGAAAAACGGTCAGGTTCTATCTCAAGCTGAAAGCGATGAAAGTACTACCGTTTCTAATCAAATTCTTTTTCTAATTGATAACGTTCTGACATCCACTGGTGTTAATTTGACAGACCTTGATGGGTTTTGTTTAACAACCGGACCTGGATCATTTACTGGCCTTCGAGTCGGTGCTAGCATATTAAAAGGCCTTCTTCTGGCTACCTCAAAACCTTTTTTAAAAATAGACACACTAGAAGCTTTGGCACTACAAGCAATGCCGACTCGTAATAAAATTTGCGCTATTTTGGATGCAAGAAAAAAAGAGGTATATACAGCCCAATTTTTCGATAATAACGGAGTTTTAGAGCGCCTCACACCTGACCGAGCTTTAACACCAAATCAGCTATGCAAAGAAATCACAGACCCAACTATTTTTATTGGCAATGGATTAAATTCGTACAAGTCTTTTTTAGTCAATCAACTGGAGGGGAAATTTATTCCGGCACAAAGTAAATTTGCCGATACAGTTGCTGCCTGCGCTGCCCGATTAGCAGAAAAACGTTTTACAAAAACAAAAACAACTAACATAGATGAATTAACAATAAAATATATTAGAAAGTCAGAAGCCGAACTAAAGTTAGAAGAAAAAAATCTTCACCCAAAGGGAGAAAAATAACTATGGAGATAGAAAAAGAAGTTTTTAACAAAATTCTCAAGTCTAACATTAACTTTGAACACTTATATTCTGAGCACTCGAGACTTGAGATGAAAATTGAAAACTTGAATAAAGTAAAATATCCGACGCCTCTCGAGGAAATTAAAAAAAAACAACATCAAAAACAGAAACTTGTTTTAAAAGATAAAATGGAGTTAATTCTTAGCCAAGCAAATAAGATAAAAATATAAAGGCAACAACAAGATATTTTATTTCAAAGTTGTTTAATTTGGAAAACCTTGGCTAGCCCTAATTAGTTCAGGTTGACTTCGCTTCAACATTTCACAAATCAAACGCAAAAGATAATCAAAACACACCACCTTGTTTGCCGGCATATAGTCTCCTATTACTCCGACTAGCAAACTTGAAAGTTCTTTTTGTCTTGAAAGTGCTTCAATAACGTGATTACAAAGTGATGGTTTATAAATCAAATACTGCAAAGTCTTGCTTAAAATATTTTTTTCTCTAAATTCCTTTCTTCTGATGCGATCGTACCGCCCAAGCTGTCTCATTGAGAAATCAGCTCTATCAAAAGCATTTTTTACTACCCCTGCCGCGAGTTGAGAGCTCCTTAGCGATAGATAGATCCCCTCTCCTGTAAAAGGATCCATAAAACCGGTAGCATCGCCTACGAGAAGGAGCCCTCCACACTTAGGCTTTTTAACAGAATATGACAATGAATCAACTGCTCTTATTTTTTCAATCGGAGAACCAGCACCAAGAATTCTTCTTCGCAACCGATTTCCTAAAACTTTTTCCATGAAAAAGCTCTCAACATTAGCACCATCGAAACTTCCCTGATCTACAACAAGAACAACATTGGCTTTATTAATTCCTACGGGAGCAATGCCTGTATAACCTGGGTGGCTAATATGCATATGACAATAACTCCCGAGTTCCTTAACACCCTCCCAATGTGCAGCTAAGGCAATTCTTCCTCTTGCAGAAGAACTATGTCTTAAGTTTAACCGACGGAGAGAAATACTATTCCTACCTCCGGCGTCAATCACAACTTTTGATTTAATTCTAAACTCTGTTTTTAACTCATCATATCCTTTCACACCGCAAACATTCTCTCCATCAAACAGAAAGTCTGTAACCTTAAAACCCTCTAATAACCGAACCCTTGAATTACGAACGTGATCAATCATTAAACCATCCAGTTTTGAACGTTCTACCGACAAACTAGTCATAGTTCTTCCATCGGTAGAAACAGGATAGTCAACTTGCAAGCAGGAGCTTTCATAAGCAGATAACACTACACCAGACAACCTTGTCGGATTAAGAGAATTTATTGATTCAAGAATTCCCAAGTCGGAAAAAATATCATCTGCTGCGGGACTTATAAACTCGCCACATACCTTATCCCGAGGAAATAATACTTGGTCGAGCAAAGCAATGCTGTACCCTTTTTTCTCAAGAAACAAAGCGGCAGAGGCTCCGGCAGGCCCTCCCCCGATTACAACTATATCGTATGTTTTCATAAGCTCAAGTAACTCGCACTATTGTTCTTAGCCAACCCGAGTGCTACTCTTAGCGACATGATTCTTGGAATCGACGACATCACAGGTGGCAAAGAAATATTAGGTTTTTTCGTATGGCTTGCACTTTCGTTTCTATTTTATCTTGTTGGTTATGTGGCTGCCCTCAATGTAATTGACGACCTCACAAAAAACCGTTGGATTAAAATTCCAGCGATGTGGATGCTAGCTTTTGTCACTTCCGGTTTGATGAGCATCTTAAACTATAATCCTCTCATTCTTTTTTTTATCATGCTAGCAGCGAATTACTTTAGATTAAAAAACCTCACTCTCTCTAACAACGAAAATCATAGTCATAATAAAGCTATTCTCTATATAGCTAGCTATGGATATATTTTACTAGTTTTAGGGATCACCCACTTTATTAACTTCCGCAATAATTTATGATTTTTTTTTATTTAGATAGGGTAACCACATTCCCGTGCTAGAACGAAAAATCTTGTACTCCTCTCCAAACTGACTGGCTAACCCTTTCTCTTCATGATAAATTCTATATTGAAATCCTATCCATGCAGATAAAACCCCAAGGAATCCAAAAAAAAGAGAATGAGTAATCGCGGCATAAGAAATAACAACAATCATCATTGCCGTATAGGAAGGGTGTCTCATCAAACTATATAATTGATCTGTTTTTAATTTTTGTTTGTCACGAAAAACAATATCGAATTTGAATGCGGAAGCTCCAATTTGATATATAGCTATAATTCGCATAATAGAGCCCAATGCAAAAAGAGCACTGATGACAACTAATTCTATTACAGAAACAGGGGTTTCGACGGAGCGCCCTAAAAATGACAAGCCAATTAATGCGGCCACAATTGGTAAAGTATGACCAAATAACTGCTTAAGGTGCTCCTTGTCAAAGGGGGTATCTCCAGGCTTGACAGTTATCACAAAAACAACTACCTCGATAAGTCCAAAAATAAAATTAGCATAAGAAACAAGTAAAAATCTCTCCACATTTGCAGGATTAATTCCAAGTGGAGCTAAAGGGATTAAATACGTTAGGCCCACAAGAATGGTATTGAAGTTTGAATTTCTGATCAGAGCAATTAAAAAAATAGCCAGAAAAGCAAAAAAATTAATGTAAATCAACGAAGAAGCCATTTAACAATAACCCACCTAATTATCAAAAAACCAAAATTAGTAATTCAAATACAATGTTTTAATTAAAGAAACTAGCAGGTCACTATATCCTGACTTATTAAAAGTTATCATAAAAATAAGCCTTTTATGCTTTAGCCTCCCACAAAATATAATTTATTAGGTATAATCTTGATTTTTAAACTAATATAATACTTCTTAATTTTAGGATATACTTAACCAGTCACTCTTACTAAGTATAACTGTAACTATCTTCTCCTAAAATAATACTTATGCAATAAAAATGGGTATTTCTAAATACCCTTTGTAATTAAAGAGGTTTGTAATGGATACAAGGACTTTAAATATACCTCCCGAAGTAAAAAGGGAGATTGAAGAGTTTACAGCCGAGGTGGAAAGACTAAACCGTGGAAAGGTAGACCCTGAAGATTTTAAACGATTTCGCCTACAACAAGGAATCTATGGTCAACGCCAAGATGACGTTCAAATGGTCAGGACAAAGCTTTCTACTGGTCGTATGACAACTGAACAACTTGTATGCCTTTCTGATTTTGCTGACAAATATTCTAATGGAATTTTGCATGTAACTACTCGGCAAGATTTCCAGTTTCACTTTGTAAAACTAGAGGATGTTTCAAAAGGGTTAAAGGACTTGGCAGACTATGGCTTAACCACACGGGAAGCCTGCGGCAATACAGTACGAAATGTTACAGCCTGTCACAAAGCAGGTACATGCAAGGAAGAAGTATTTGATGTAGCTCCCTATGGTAAAGCAGTTACAAGCTTTTTATTGCGTCATGCTATAACACAGAACCTACCAAGAAAATTTAAAATTAGCTTTGGCGGATGTTCAGGCTGCGGACTTGCTCCAATTCACGACATAGGACTTAATGCTCAAATAAAAAATGAGAACGGGCAAGAAATTCGAGGTTTTAAAGTATTAATTGGCGGTGGATTAGGTTCTTTTCCTCATGGTGCAAAACCATTAACTGATTTTTTGCCGACGGACAACTTGCTTCGTATGTGCGAGGCAATTGTTCAGGTCTTTGATAAATATGGTGACAAGAAAAATCGAAATAAGGCCAGGTTTAAATATGTTCTTGACAAATTAGGCTTGGAAAAAATTAAAGAGCTTTATGAGGAAGAATTTGCAGCACTAGCAAATAAAAAATTCCCCCCTATAGAAATAGCAAATGAAGAGTTTATTCCAAATGATCTCAAATATGAAGTTAATAACGAGTTTAGCACGGATCCAGAGTTTCAAACCTGGAAAAACAGGAATACCTGCGAACAGAAGCAAAGCAGTTATTTTAATGTACAAATTAAACTGCCTCTGGGAGATATAACTAGTGATAAGGCACGAACTATCGCAGATATGGCATCTAAACTAGCTGGAGGAATCATTGTAAATACAGTAAACCAGAACATGATGATTCCATGGGTAAAAAGTGAGGCCCTAAGCACATTTTATGGAGAACTTCAAAAAGTCGGTTTACACAGGGCGGGTACTGAAGAAATTCGTGATATTACCTGTTGTCCTGGGTCTGAAACCTGCAATCTTGGCATAACCGCATCACGCGGATTGGTAAAACACTTGAATGAAGAAATGGAAAATGGGTTTCCTCATTCAAAAGAACTGGACCACATATCTATTAAAGCAAGTGGGTGCCCTAACTCGTGTGGTCAGCACCATATTGCATCTATAGGGTTTCATGGCGGAGCCAAAAAGTTAAATGGGATCCTTGCCCCACATTACGAAATATTGCTAGGGGGTAGAATTGATGAGGATAAAGTTGTCTTTGGTACTTCCGTAATTAAAATTCCAGCCAAAAACGCACCCCAGGCATCCAGGCAAGTTATAGATTCGTTCAAAACTAACAAACTTGCTAACGAAAATTTTGGAGAATTTTTTGATAGAAAAGGCAAAGGTTTCTTTCGAGAATTGCTCAACCCGCTAAGAGAATTACCGCAAGTTGAAGAAGCACCGCATTCATATATTGATTTTGGATCCGAAGAAAAGTTTAGTCTGGAAGACCGAGGCCAAGGAGAGTGTGCGGGAGCTGTTACTGATATGATAACAGATCGTTTATCCGAAGCTGATCGTGCCCATTTTCAAAGCAAACTAGCCTTTGAGAAAAAGGATTACTCTCAAGCAATGGATCATGCAAAACGCTCTACTGTTGCATCTGCAAGAGCTTTGCTTGTAACAGAAGGAATGGATTTCAATGATGACCTAGAATGTATTAGAAAGTTTCATTCACTCATCATTGATATGGAAATTGTTTCCGGAAAGTTTGCTGAAATGGGAGAACGCTATGAAAAAGAAAGTTTGACTACAAATAAAGATGCCGTTTCATGGTGGGTCCAAAACTGTGGTGAACTTGCTGAAGAATGTCGAGATGTTAATAACAAAATGCAATCCGATAAATCTTTAAGAATACGTGTTGGCGGTGATGAGAAAAAAGGTCCCTCTAGCCAATCTCTTCAGAAAATAGACTTAGTGGGAATAAAATGCCCCTTCAACTACGTTAAAACAAAACTTAAATTGGAGACTATGTCATCCGGAGATAGTCTTGAGGTTTTGCTAGATCTAGGTGAACCAGAGAAAAATGTTCCTAGAAGTATTCAAAATGATGGACACGAAATTCTTACTATGGAAAAGATTAATAAACACTTTAAAATAGTTGTTAAGAAAGCCTAATAAATACTTATGCTTAAAAGTATGACTGGGTTTTCCAGAAATGAGAATCAAAATGATGATCTTACCTGCAAGGTAGAAATTCGTTCGGTAAATAATCGATTCATTGATGTCAATGTCCGCCTACCAAAGTCACTTGCCAATCTAGAAATCCCTTTAAAGAAGGTGGTAAAATCCAGATGTGCAAGAGGTTCATTTGATATTAGCGTATCTGTAAGAAAAAACATTGCTTCCGAAACAGACATTAATGTATTTTCCAACCTTTCTCTAGCTAATGAATATTTTAATGCTTTTAAAGAAATACAGGATGGCCTAGGACTAAAGGGAGAGATTGATATTAATATGATTTTGACCCAAAGAGATATCGTTAAAGCAGAACCCAAGAAAGTTGAAGATTCCTATGAAGAAATAGTAATCGAAACAGTAGAAAAAACGCTTAATGACCTTATAAAAATGAGAGAAAGTGAAGGGAGTAATCTAGAAAAAGATATCATCAACCAAATAAATAGTATTAAAGCACTAGGAAAATCAATTTCAAAAAGGCAGACCATTAGTGTTCAACAATTTCAAGACAAGCTAAAAGAAAAAATACAGACTTTAACTGATGGCATTGAAATTGACCCATCTCGAATCGCCCAGGAATCAGCTTTATTAGCGGACCGATGTGATGTGACAGAAGAACTTATTAGATTGGAAAGTCACTTGGAACAATTCAATATATTAATTGCATCTCATGATCCACAAGGACGCAAACTAGAGTTCCTAACCCAGGAAATAAATAGAGAAGTGAATACTATGGGCTCAAAGACTATCGATCTTGAAGTGTCCAAAGCAGTAATAGAAATGAAAAGCTGCCTAGAAAAAACACGAGAACAATTGGCTAATATTGAATAGTCCAACGAAACTCACTTAATACGCTAAACACAGACACAGTTGAACCGCCTCCAAAGCAGAACTTGACAAAAGAATTTCAATTATGCAATCAAACGGGATAATTTTTATACTCTCTGCACCTTCGGGGGCGGGGAAAACCACAGTGTGCAAATTATTAAAAAAGAAACTTCCTAACCTCAAATTTAGCATCTCTCATACTTCAAGAGAACCTCGTGCAGGAGAAGTGGAAGGAACGGACTACCATTTTATTACCCAAAAAGAATTTGAAAAAAAAATAAAGGGCGGTGAGTTTCTGGAATGGGCAAAAGTTTTCAAAAATTACTACGGGACCGCTTCAGAGTCTGTAGATCGCCACCTAATTAAAGGAGAAGACGTATTAATAGAACTGGATGTTCAAGGAGCGCAGTCTTTAAGGAACATTAACTATAAAGCTGTTTTTATTTTCATGATGCCACCGTCATTAAGAGAACTAGAGGCTAGACTAAACAAACGCGGAACCGAACCTGCTGGCATAATTAAGGATCGGATAAAAGTAAGTAAAAAAGAAATACAACAGTCAATGCTTTACGACTACATATTGACAAATATAGAAAAAGAAGAAACTACCAGCAATCTCCAAGCCATTATTAAGGCTGAACAACTTCGTAAAGAAAGGCACCAGCCATCTTCACCAGACATTAAGACTTTAATCGACAATGGGGAGGTCAATTAGTGTCCAATGTTAACTTGACAAAACTAATAAAAGAAAATGTTCGTACCCTGAAACCATATGCTGTAGAAAGCATACAATCCGAAATCAAGCTACACGCTAACGAAAGTCCTTTTCCGCCTTCAAAAGAATTACATGAACTATTTATAACATCTCTAAAAAAATTTCAACTAAACAGATATCCAGACCCGAACAGCAAAAATCTAAAGCAGTCTATTGCAAAAAAATTAGGCGCTAACATAGAACAATTGGTCATCGGAAATGGATCTGATGAAATCATTTTATTACTTCTTCAAGTTTTTTGTAACGAAGGAGACACTATAATAATTCCTGACCCTACCTTTGCAATGTACGCGTTAATATCTCAAGGTCTAGGAGTCAAGGCAATAAACGTACCTCTCAATAGTGATTGGGATATCAATGCAAGCCAAATTTTAGAAACTGCAGAAAAAAACAAGTCGAGATTAATTTTTTTAAGCTATCCGAACAATCCTACGGGAAATTGTTTTTCTGAAACTGAAGTACGCACTGTTATTGAAGAGTTTAATGGTATTGTGGTTATGGATGAAGCTTATTATGACTTCTCGCAAAAAAGTTTTGTCCGGGAAATAAAAAAACATAATAATATTGTTGTCTTGCGAAGTTTTTCGAAAATTGGGTTAGCAGCTATGCGAGTTGGTTTTGGTGTAGCCGATGCATTAATCATTCAAGAAATAAACAAGGTTCGCCTGCCGTATAATTCAAACATGCTATCACAAAGTTTTGCAGAACATTTAATTAACAATTTTGAACAAGTACAAACACAGATCAATTATATACTTGCTGAACGGGACAGATTAATAGTTGAACTTGAAAATGTCGAGTTAATTACTATATTCCCCACTGACTCTAATTTCTTTTTATTTCGAACAGAATATCCTGCCGATGAACTATTCTACCACCTATTGTATAATGGTATTTTGGTTCGCAACCTAAGCTCCCATCCAAAGCTAAACAACTGTTTACGAGTCACAATAGGAAGCAAAAGTGAAAACGACCGGTTTCTTTCAGAAGTAAAAAACTATGAAGGAGGTAATGGGTGATTAAAGTTTTTTACAATGATGTATACCCATAAATGAAACCATGGATTTAAAAGTTAAACCAACTTTATTGCCTGTTTTTGCTGGAATCATTATTTTTATTTGGATGACAGCAGGCTTTTTTTACCATCAAGCAACGGTTTCTGTAGGAGAAAACACACAAACCATAATTTTAAGTATTCCACCTGGGGCAACTCTTAAAAAAATATCCAAAGATCTCCAAAGCCTTAGTTTAATAAGAAATGCTAGCGCATTCCGCTTACTTGCTAATATCCGCCAAAAACAGACACATATCCAAGTCGGAGAATATGAACTAAATCAGTCCATGCTTCCTATGGACATACTCAAGGCCATAACCAGTGGAAAGACAGTCCTACATCCGGTCACTATTCCCGAAGGATATCGAATTTCAGAAATCGCAGAATTGCTTACTGAAACAATATCAATAAATAAAGAAATTTTCATCAAAGAGACCAGAAATGAAGATTTGTTAAATAAATTAAACATAACTTCAAAATCACTAGAAGGCTATCTCTTTCCCGAAACCTATCACTTCAGCAAACACACAAGTGAAAAAAAAATCATTCAAACAATGTTAAATACTTTTCAACAACGAATGAAAACTAAGAAGATTCAGCACCAAATTCAAAGCTCAGACATGTCACTACATGAAATTATCACTCTAGCTTCTTTAATAGAAAAGGAAACTGGAATGAATGGCGAACGAAAGCATATTTCATCCGTATTTCATAATCGACTCAAAAGAAAAATGCGCCTTCAAACGGATCCTACGGTTATCTATGCAATTGAAAATTTTGATGGGAACATAAGGAAAAAAGACTTAAATATAGATTCACCTTATAATACATATCGCCACAAAGGTCTTCCACCAGGACCGATTGCGAGCCCCGGTATCAAATCAATAGTCGCTGCTTTAAATCCTATCAAGACAAGCCACCTTTATTTTGTTTCTAAAAAAGATGGGAGCCATCAATTTTCTTCAAGCCTCAAGGAACATAATCGCGCAGTACAAAAATATCAATTAAAAAAAATTAACCGCCGTTAAAGCTGGGGGCAATCATCTTGCTACTAAAGCTTTATTAAACAAGTTTTATTGTAGTAAATAAAAAAAACCAACGCCCCTCCTCCATCCAATATATTCAATTAACTAGAACCTATCCCCCTGCTCATTTAATATTTTCAGGAATGAATTTAAGTGATTTTTGCGCTATGATACCATTAAGCTAACTACCCATACCCAAAAATTATTAATTTATTAATCAGAAATAAATTTCTTGTAGGAGGGACCATGACTGAAACTAAATATGAAGATCAAAACCCCGATCAAATGTCATGGATGCAATGGATTAATATGAGCATGGATAACGCCAAGGAATTTTACAAAGAAGTAAAAATAAATTTTCGAGAACTTTCAGGAAAAATTTTCTCTAGAATAAGTGAAGAACTATTCTTTTTCGTATCTAAGCTTACTCCTGTCGATATTTTTTTTGGAACTGTGACTATTGGTATCATGAGCATAGCTTCATTATTTCTGGCCTCTGGAATGGGGCTTATATGTTACCAGGTATTTCTCTGGATAAAAAATGGGGTGTGGACAGAGTTTGCTATTATAGAAGTTTTCAATTTTCTATTTGAAAACACACTGGCGGCCCAGTGGCTAATTAATCCCGAGTCCTGGTTTGGACTTCAAAAAATAATGGAATGGCTTCTACAAAATATTCCTCTTTCTGTTGCCTTAATCGTTCCATCAATTATAGTTCTTGCGGGAATGATATGCGTGAATATGGCAGCTATTGCTTTTAGGTTTTACCAATTCAAAACTGGAAAAAATATCTAACCCATTATTTCTTTAAGAAAAATGACTGTAATGTAGGTGCTTTTTTATAATAGCTTCTTAAGAAACTTAACTAACTGATCTGCTCCTACCCAAGGAACCCTTGCCTTAATTACACCTTCGGAATCAATAATTAGCACAGTTGGCATATCTCTTTGTAAATAATTCTTATGAACGGATTGGTCTGGATCGAGTAGATAAGAAAATTTTACTCTTTCAGGAAATCCTTTCAGATATTTCTCAACCGAGGCTTTTGAATCTCCGCTTGTATTTATACCGACAATAGCTAATTTTTTAGAAGAAAACTGAGCCTGTACCTTATTAAACTCTAGGGCTTGTTTCATACATGGCACACAAATATGAAACATGCCCATTAAAACAACCTTACCCTTTAAAGCAGTCAAAGTTATTTTTTTACCATCTACTGAGGTTAATGAAAAGTTTGGAGCTGTATCACCAGCAATTGGAACCTTTGCATAAGAGTTTTGAGCCAGAAATAATATAAACAACAGTACTAAAACAAAATTTTTATACATAGTTGAACTCCTAAGTTATACAAAGGCAGTGAATAAAGTGAATAAAGTGAATAAAAGGATAATTAAACGATCTATTATTTTTAATTTTATTTATTTATATTATTTTAAACTTACAACAATAAATTTAAAAGTACATTCGAAATACGCCTCCTTCCATAATGAAACGAATAACTTTTTATTAAACAAATGTTTAAAAACCCTAAATAGGCGTTTTTATGATGATAACTCTGCCTTGACTTGATAGCATATATATATTACAAATGACGAAAAACATTGGGTTTGGGAGTTATTTTTGATGCAAATTATAATATTCTTAGTGGTTGCTATTTTTCTGATCCCCGAACCAGCCTTTTCTGGATCTATTAAGGGGCTCACCATATTCTCAGGTAAGGCACAACAATTAAAAACTCATAAAACTGGAAGCTATAAAAAAGCATGTGGTTCAGACATTATAAATGAATCCATTTTGATTGATAATAAAGGGGTTATGAATTCCGTTATCTCACTGCGTGGGGAAAAATTAAAAAAGAAAAGCGGGGAGTACAAATTAGACCAGAAAAAATGTAAATACGAACCCCATGTTGTTACTATGCCCGTAGACTCCGAATTGATAATTCACACAAGCGACCCAATTAACCATAATATCCATACCTATTCTTTTGAAAATGACCCAATTAATTTAATGTTTCTTCCAGGCCAAGATGCGTACTCCCAAGAAATGGAAGAAGCTGAAATCATTAAAGTGGAATGTGACCTACACAACTGGATGAGAGCTTGGATTGTAGTCACACCTAATGGATATTCAACCGTTTCAAAGAGGGATGGATCATTTGAAATTCATGATGTCCCACCAGGAAAATACGAGTTAAACGCATGGCATGAAACGCTAGGAAGTCTAACCAAGAGTATCATTGTTGGAAATGATAAACTCAATATTAATTTCGATTTTTCGGAAGTAATTCAAGAAGAAGCAAGGCGATAAAATTCGAAAAAATCTATTACTATTAATTGCATCTCATGCATAGGGAGACCGCACCATTATGAATTTTAGATCTATCATTATCATTACTGCTTTATTAACATTTATGTCCCTAAGTGCGGTGAGTAGCGCGTATCAAGAAATGGAAGTAACGAATGGTGGAACCATCCAAGGTAAAGCCATGTTGACTGGGACAATGCCTTTTCCGCGAGTTTATCATCTTATACTTTTTCCTAACATTGATATGTGTGCAGAAATCGAAACCGATGATGAAATGAATCGCGTCCTTGATGATTTTAAAATTTCTGAGGATGGTGGTTTAAAAGACGTTGTGATCACTCTAGAAAATGTTGAAGCAGGAAAGCCTTTCAATAAGGACCCCATATTGATAGACTCTGAGGATTGCAAATTCTCTCCAGACGTTAATGTAGTCCGCCAAGGTGAGGCATTCAAGGTAAATAATATTGACGCAGTGATGCATAACAGCCAAGTATATCAGGCCGAGCGAGGTAAAATCATCCAAAACCTCCCTATCCCTCCAGAATCAATAACTGACGGCAAGGTAACTTTTCAGAAAAAATATAAAATATTTCAAATGATCTGCGGCATGCATGAATTTATGCAGACTTGGGGATATCGTGTTCAAAACCCTTACTATTTTATTACAAAACTCGGCGGAGATTTCAAAATAGATAATATTCCTCCAGGTGATTACATTTTAAATGCTTGGCATTATCTAATGAAGCCTCAAAGCGAAAAAATTCATGTAGCAAAGAATGGTACTGTTGATGTAAAGTTTTCATTCAATGCTGACAAAATAGTTCGACCTTTATACGAAACGATCAAATCTGGTCGTATCAAAAAAGATGCTGTATACCCTGGAACTGCCAAAGGCCGTGAACTCGGAAGATAAATAGCGTTGAATAGAACCAAAGCTAAAGTATATATTGCTCTGTCCCTTATCGGCGTCAGCTTTTTTGGCGATATTTCCGGGATATCAGCTTTCAACAGCCCAGATTCAACTGACATGCCATTGACCATTCAGGTTGATGGCAAAACCACCTCTCTTAAAAATTTACAATCGCCAATTGAAGAATCCAATCAAACTATAATTGATGGTGCAAAGATATATATGGAAAATTGTCTTCTTTGCCATGGGGACTTACTCGATGGGAAAGGTCTATACAGTAAAAGTTTTTTCCCGCCACCCGCTAACTTTCGGGACTCCCAATCTATTTTAAGAAAACCTAAACAATATACTTATTGGCGTATTATGAAAGGCGGACCTGGTCTGCAAAAAAAGCATAAACCTTGGAACTCAGCAATGCCTGCATGGGAAGGTGTGCTTACAGAAAATCAAATTTGGAAAGTTATTCACTTTATTTATGATAAATCCAAAAAACTTTCATCATCAACAATTGAAAATTTTTCAGAGACTTCTCTAGAAAATGGAAGGAAACTCTATTCTGAAAACTGTTCTATTTGCCATGGGGAAGAAGGCGCTGGGGATGGACCTGGTGCAAAAGTATCTAGCCCTTTTCCAAGAAGTTTCAACAAGGGACATATCAAACTTCGTTCAACACCTTTCGGTAAGATCCCGACAGATAAAGATCTTTTTGAAGCAATCACAAACGGGTCAAAAGGGACAACCATGCCATCATGGAAACACCTTTCTGAGAACGACCGACACAGTTTGGTTCTCTATCTAAAAAGCCTGTCGAAAAAATTTACAAAGTTTATTAAAAAAGGAAAGACACATAAGATTGTAGCAATACCCAGCCCTCCAAAACTCACAATTGCAAGTCTAGAGCGGGGAAAAGACCTTTTTATGCAAAACTGTTCTGGGTGCCACGGAGTAATGGGACGAAGTGATGGTGCTTCTACCAAAAAGATTGTCAATATTCCCACCGATGCCATTTGGCCACGCAATCTGAGCAAACCCTGGAAGTTTCGTCGTGGTGACAGACGTAAACAAATTTTCAAAACACTACGCACCGGACTTTCACTAACTGCCATGCCAAGGTTTTCCCCGAGAATTTTCAAGGACGAGCAAATCTGGGACCTTGTCAACTACGTGCAAACTTTATCCCCATCACAAAAACCAGAAATACCACAACTTCTCAATGTTCAAAAAATTGATGGACAGTTGCCAGACAATCCTAATGATCCAGTTTGGAAGACGGTCGATTCTAATTTTTATCCATTAGGCGGGCAAATCATCCAATCAGAAAAAGTAATTTATCCTATCATTGACAATATCGTTGTTAAAGCGCTACATAACGGAAAAGATATCGCATTCTATCTTCACTGGGACGACCCTACAGTGGATCCCATTTTAAAAAAATCAACTACCGTGGAAGAATCACCTCCTCCACCTTTACCGGCATATCTTCAAACAGACGAACCTGAAGAACAACTAGCAGAAGAACTAAAACCACAAGAATTTCCAGATTCGATTGCTATCCAATTTCCTACCTCTGTCGGTGATGATAATGAGAGGCCTTATTTTTTGAATGGTGATTCAGAACACCCTGTCAACTTATGGAAATGGAGTTCTCACCCAATGAAGGCTGTAGAAATGATTGCTACAGGCATCGAAAAAATAGATTTACAGAATGAAATAAGCCAAAACCTTACCTCCAAAGCCAGCTTTAAATATGGGCGCTATTTCCTAGTGATGCAACGTCAGCTCACTACATCAGATACTGAGATCGATATCCAACTTCAGCCAGGAAAAACTATTCCAATAGCCTTTAATATATGGAACGGTTCAGCAGGAGAAACAGGAAGTAAAAAGGTTATTTCCAGTTGGTTCGATATGATATTAGAATAAAATAGAAATCTTTTTAGTTCTCGGCACTTGTGATGACAGGTAAGATTAATGATTCTAGATACGCCAGCACATCGATAATATCTTGAGCCTCCAGTAAATCTTTAAAGTTTCCAGGCATTGTGGATATTTTTTGAGTTTTAGATTTCTTAATTTTTTCTCTGGGAATATGTATTTCCCTCCCTCCCTTATCCACCAAATCGATCCCTAAGTCGTCTTCACTTTTTTTTATTCCAGTAATAAGTTTCCGGTTTTTAGTCAGGATCATAATAGTTTCGTACCCATGCGTTATAACTGCACTAGGCTTTAGAATGGATTCAAGTAGGAATTCGCGCGTTCTACTCGTACCAGCAAAACTAAGGTCCGGGCCAACTGTACCACCCTGCCCTTTGACAAGATGACACTTAGAGCAATTTGCAATCCCTTCCGAATCATTAAAAATTTTCTCACCTCTTTTAGGATTACCATCACCCGACAAATACTGTTTCCATCCTTCAGGAATTTCAAATTCATCGTCTTCCTCTTCCGGTTGAAACGAAACCAAAAATGATGCGATTGCGCGAGCTTCTTTTGGTTCAAGACCTAAATTTGGCATTTTTGTGTCGGGATTAAAGTTCTGAGGGTTTGAAATCCAAGCGTAGAGCCACTCTGGTTTATAATTGAACGAAGAACGATTCAGACTTGGACCAACTCTACCACCTTCATGGTTTAGCTGATGACAACCAAGGCAACTTTTTTTATTCATAACCAAAATTTTGCCAGAATCTGTCTGTTCTTTTGCTTTGCCTTTATCAGCAAACCAATTCGAAAAAGAAAGTATTTCTTCTTTCGTCAGTATAGGTTTTAGTGGCCTTTCAGATTTGGCATTATCCGGAACCGCCACCGAAGAAATGTCTTTACCCAAATATCGAATAAACGCAACGAGTGACCAGATCTCCACTTCAGACAATGTGTGTCCAAAAGCTGGCATTAAGTGGGACTTCTTTACCTTAGCTCCGCCTAAACTGATAACCCGAAACAATTTTTTATTGGATCTCTTAGCCTGAAACTTTGGATCGGATAGTTCTGCGGGATCTTTATCAATAAACTCCGCGTTAAAGCCATCTCCTCTACCACGATTTCCATGACAATGTGCACAAAATTTTAGAAATAAAAACTTCCCCTTTGCTAAAAATTCAGGAGAGACATTGTTATTTTTGGAGAGCGCATTACCACCGCTAGCTGACAAGATAAAGCTATCGTTAAAAGCAAAGAAAGAGATTAATAGAAAGAATTTTAAGAAACTTCGCATAGTTCTAAAATTTTTAAACACATTGAACCAATCTAAAGTTACGAATATTATCTTAAAATCTAAAAAAAATCATTACTGGATACAAAGTTTTTAATTCATCGAGAAAGGACCTGCTAAATCTGGTCTGTTTGGGCAAGATTCGCAATGCGGGGGAACTTCAGTCTCGCGGGAAGAACTGTTCTTTACTGCTGCCGAAAAAATAGAGTGTTGCTTATCTAATTTCTTACTATGGCATTTTGGGCAAGTACCTAGAGAGGTTTTTGACATTATAATTTCAAAAATATGATCACAACTTTTACATTTAAATTCATAAATTGGCATCATTATCTCCTTTAAAAGCTCATCCGCAAAAAAATAGTACTATTAAACAGGAAGAAGTGTTTATGCTCTAACAAGTTTGAATTTATACCTCAATCCATTCGAGAAGAGTTCTCAATTCTTTTTTATTAGGGATATTTTTAAGATAAGATAACTCTGATGATTCTTTTTCAAGCCTCGACTGCCTTGGTCCGCCAAAAATAATAATATCGTTATCTAACAGAATTGTCGGTGATGAAAAAGTTCTACACACACATCCTTTATGCAATCGATCTTGCCTGATCTCTTCGAATGGTAATCCAACATCTAATAAAACCTGCTTAAGAGCCTTATATTTCCGACAACCTGTTGTGTATATAAGAGAAACTCTTCGCACTTTATAGCCATATATAATAATGAAAAAAAGGAGGGAACTCTCGTACAGAGTTCCCTCGCGACTCTACAGCACAAAAATCATCAATGCAACAATTTTACTTGTTCATTGATAACACGTCGTCACCAATCCCTTTAGAGGCTGTCTTCCCAGCTTTTAGAGCCGCTCCGCCTAAAGGTAGGATAGAACGGTCACCAACAGGGAGTACCTTGAAATAACCCCACTGGCCTGCTTGTTGATAAGGAGTTCGTGCATTCAGCCATAGATAAGTACCAGGGTTGTGATAAGTGCCCCCAGCATTAACGAATGCCTGAATATACTCACCACCACCAAACTCTTCAACATCTATCATATCCGAACCTTCCTGATTGATGTGGCGACGCCATTGATGACCATCCATATTAAACATCTGGTTCTGCTCGTTATGCGCTCCAAAGACATTGATCATAACTCGATCTCCTGCATGGGCCTTCAAAGTCGGGGTTGCAGGATCACTATC
>Ga0209228_1000224_pt1 | contig 29394 bp, 26 predicted proteins | sample METZYME_3_150m_FD_187547 | JGI IMG/M metagenome (GOLD analysis project Ga0209228, IMG submission 187547) | Marine microbial communities from oxygen minimum zone in mesopelagic equatorial Pacific - METZYME_3_150m (SPAdes) (version 2) | ecosystem: Environmental > Aquatic > Marine > Oceanic...
ACAAGAAAAGAATGCGACTATTGTTACTGCTGAACTATTTTCTGAATTAGCTAAGTCTGTAGGGATGGATCCTGAAGTAATGGAGAGATTCAGAAGTGGGGGTTAACTTTTTTGGGGTATTGATAATTTCTAAATCAAACAAGATTTATGAAGCTTGAAATAAAAAATCAGAACTTATTTATAGAGAAAGCATACATCAACGGTCAATGGGTTGAAGCTGATGATAGCTCAACTTTGGATGTTTTTAACCCGGTAAACCAAGAAATTATAGGTCGTGTTCCAAATTGTGGTGCAACTGAAACCAATGTTGCAATAAGTGCTGCTGCAGAAGCACAAAAAAAATGGCAACAGTGCCCAGCAAAAGAAAAAGCTTCTGTTTTAAGAAATTTTTATGATTTGATTTGCTCCAATCAGGACGATTTAGCAAGAATTCTTACGTATGAACAAGGCAAGCCTCTAGCAGAAGCTATAGGAGAAATTACATACTCAGCATCATTTATTGAATGGTTTTCAGAGGAAGCAAAACGCATCTATGGAGATGTGATACCTGGACACATGCATGATAGGAGAACCCTGGTTATCAAGCAACCTGTTGGGGTTGTGGCTTCAATTACCCCTTGGAATTTTCCCTCAGCAATGCTGGCAAGAAAAGTTGGTCCTGCACTTGCAACAGGTTGTTCGCTTGTATGCAAACCAGCAAAACAGACTCCTTTTTCAGCGTTAGCTTTTGCTTATTTAGCAGAGGAAGCAGGTTTACCCAAGGGTTTGTTAAATGTATTGACAGGCAACGCTCAAAGTATTGGTAAAGCATTAACAGATAGCGATCTGGTTCGAAAATTAACGTTTACTGGGTCAACCGAGATAGGAAAAATGCTTCTAAAAGAGTGTGCGAAAACAGTAAAAAGAGTTTCTATGGAGCTAGGGGGGCACGCCCCATTTATTGTTTTTGAGGATGCAAATATAGAAGCAGCTATTCAAGGAGCAATTACAGCAAAATACAGAAACTCAGGCCAGACCTGTGTTTGTGCTAATCGTATATATGTTCATCAAGATGTTTATGAAAAGTTTTCAGAAGGGTTTGCTAAAGAAGCCGGAAAACTGCAAACAGGCCAAGGTTTTGACCCTTTGACAGACCAAGGCCCTCTTATTGACGAGGCTGCCTTGGCCAAAGTTGAAGAACATGTTGCAGATGCAAAAAACCATGGCGGACAGGTTATTTTAGGTGGTCGCCCTCATGAGCTTGGAGGCTTGTTTTATGAGCCCACTGTTATTAAAGATGCAAACGATAAGATGCTCGTGTCACATGAGGAAACCTTTGGACCTGTAGCGCCTTTATTTTCGTTTTCAACAGAAGAGGAGGTAATAGAGAGAGCAAATAACACCTCTTTTGGGCTTGCCTCATATTTCTACACTAGTGATTTAGCAAAAAGCTGGAGAGTGTCTGAACAACTTGAATACGGAATAGTTGGCTTGAACACTGGAATTATTTCTACTGAAATGGCTCCGTTTGGTGGTGTTAAAGAATCAGGTATGGGCAGAGAGGGTTCAAAATATGGGATAGATGATTATTTAGAAATTAAATACATCTCCCTAGCTGGCATAGAAGACTAATTGTAATTATTATTCTCCCCTGTATTATTCAGCAATACTAAAATTACTTCTATGCAAGACGACACCCCTAAGCTCACCAAAGGACCTCCTTCAAAAGCAATAGTTTCAATGATGGCGCCAATGGTTATTGGTTTAATTGTCATTATTGGAAACGGACTGGTTGACGCTTATTTTATAGGTCAGTTGGGTTATGCTCAATTAGCTGCTGTGAGTTACGCCTTTCCTGTTTGGTTCATTCTGGGCGGCATCGTAATGGGTTTAGGTGTTGGTACATCCTCTTTGGCTTCAAGGGCAATTGGGTCAGGAAACAAAGGGGTTGTTAAAGAGATCGCAACCCATGCAATGATTTTATCCGTCGTTGTAGGAATTATTGTAATAACCCTTGGCTTGTCATCAATTGATATGATTTTTGGATTATTGGGAGCCAATGAAGAAACAATGCCCTACGTAAAAGAGTACATGGAGATTTATTATTGGGGCGGAATTTTTATGGCGGTTCCTATGATAGGCAACTCTGTAATGAGAGCATCTGGTGATGCAAAAACACCTTCTGTATTAATGGCTTCTTCAGCAATTATTAATGCTTTGTTAGATCCGATCCTAATATTTGGATGGTTTGGTTTTCCTGCTATGGGAGTCAGGGGTGCAGCCTTAGCAAGCGTTCTTTCTAATATTGTGTTTTTAATAGCAGCATTATGCATTCTTATCTTTAGAGATAATTTAATACAGTTTACTAACCATAGCTTGAAATCAATTGTTAATTCTTGGAAAAAAATTCTTCATGTTGGTTTGCCGGCTATAGCCAGTAACTTAATTGCTCCATTATCAACTGCTCTAGTAACAGCGCTTATAAGCAGTTATGGTCAAACAGCGGTGGCAGCTTATGGGTTAGCTGGTCGACTAGAAGCTTTTATTATTGTTATTTTGATGGCTCTTGGGGGAGCGGTGGCTCCTTTTGTTGGGCAAAATTTTGGAGCCAAAAGATTTGATCGTTTGGAAGAAGGGTTTAGGTTCTCTGCGAGATTTATATTAGTTTACTCGCTTTTTTGTATTGTGTTTTTATATCTCTCAGCTGAGTTTTTCTTAGGTTTTTTTACCTCTGACCCTGAAGTTATTAAGATTGCTAAAATTCAATTGCTTTATTGCCCATGGGGCTATGGTTTTCTCGGTTTGGCCGCTATTTGTAACGGTTCATTTAATGCTTTAGGTAAGCCCATGCCGGCTATGACAATTTCAATTGCTAGAACATTAATAGTTTATGTTCCAATGGCTTATTGGTTTGCTTCATTAATAGGCATAAGAGGAGTTTTTGTGGCTCAAGTGGTTGCGAATATCCTTGCAGGGATAGCTGGAATAATTTGGTATAGGTTACTTTTTAAACAGCTGTCAAACCAAGCAACTGCTTAATTTAATCTATTCCTTGAAGTTGTTTGATCACGTCCTCATCTTCAAGTGTTGAGGTGTCTTGGGTAATCTCCTCGCCCCTTGCAATTGCCCTAAGCAGGCGCCGCATTATTTTTCCTGATCTGGTCTTAGGAAGGTTCTCTGAATACCTAATATCATCTGGTTTTGCAATAGGTCCTACTTGCTCGGCAACCCAATCTCTTAGCTCTTTTGTTACCTTCTGCTCTGTGTCTTTGGTAGGTCGCTCTCCTTTGGTAACCACAAAAGCAAAAATGCCCTCTCCTTTTACAGCGTGCGGCTTCCCAACCACTGCGGCCTCAGCAACATTGGGATGGGCAACCAATGCGGATTCTACTTCCATTGTTCCGAGACGATGTCCTGAAACATTTAAAACATCATCTATTCTCCCCATAATCCAAAAGCACTTGTCTTCATCTTGGTTGGCGCTGTCCCCAGCAACATAGAGCTTGTTATTGAATTTTTCCCAATATGTTTCGATGTATCGATCGTTGTCGCCCCAAATCGTTCTTAGCATAGAGGGCCACGGTTTCTTTATAACCAAATAACCGCCTTTGTTCGGTTGCTCCACTGGGTCGCCTGCATCATCAACAATATCCACCATAATCCCTGGCAAAGCTTGTGTGCATGAACCTGGTTTAGTTGAAGTTACTCCTGGCAAAGGACTGATCATGGCCGCTCCTGTTTCAGTTTGCCACCAAGTATCTACAATAGGACATGTGTCTTTACCAATTACGTTGTGATACCACATCCATGCTTCTGGATTAATTGGCTCACCAACAGTTCCCAACAGTCTAAGTGTGGATAAATCATAATCATTTGGAATATCATCTCCCAGCTTCATTAGTGCTCTAATTGCAGTGGGTGCGGTATAAAATAGTGTCACATTATGTCGCTCACAGATCTCCCAGAGCCTTCCTGGATGAGGGTAAGTTGGGGCCCCCTCATAGATTAAAATGGTTGCTCCAGCTGCTAGTGGCCCATAAGCAACATAAGTATGGCCTGTAATCCATCCCACATCAGCTGTGCACCAAAAAACATCGGAATCTTTGATATCAAAAATCCACTGGAAGGTGGTTTTTGCGTGTAACAAATAACCACCCGATGAATGTTGTATCCCCTTTGGTTTTCCAGTTGAGCCAGAGGTATAAAGAATAAATAAAGGATGTTCTGAGTTTAATGCTACAGCTTTTGACTCTTTGTTTTGGTCTTTAGTGAGGTCATGCCACCAAATATCTCTTTTATTGGTCATGTTGATAGGTTGGCCTGTTCTTTTAAACACCACTACGTTCTCAATAGGCGCCTCCCAACCTTCCAATGCTTTATCGGTAGAGTTTTTTAAAGGGATTATATTGCCCCCACGATAAGCTCCGTCTGCAGTAATAACAACCTTGGCTGTCGCATCTTCAATGCGGTCCTTAAGGGCGTTGGATGAAAAACCACCAAAAACAACTGAATGTATGGCACCAATTCGTGCACACGCCTGCATTGCAATAACTGCCTCTGGCACCATTGGCATATATATTATAATCCTATCTAAAGGCTTAACCCCAAGATCCAACAAACCATTGGAAAATCTAGAAACTTCATCAAGCAGCTCTTGATATGTGATGTTTTTTGTCTCTCCGTCTTCAGCCTCAAAAATGATGGCTATTTTATTTGGGAACTTTTGTGCATTCAAATCCAGGCAATTATAAGAGACATTAATTTCTCCATCAGTAAACCATTGATAATTCGGTGCTTTTTTATCATCTAAAACAGTAGAAAAGTCCTTGAACCAATGAAGATTTTCTTGTGCTAATGTTGCCCAATAGCCTTCGTAATCTTCCTCAGCATAGCGTTTCAACTCATCAAGCTCAGGTTTTTTTATGTTTGCGTTATTGCTGAAAGATTCTGATGGCAAAAATTGGCGTCTCTCCTCCAATATCGAATCTATGGTTTTTTCACTCATAATCGCAACATGATTACAGTTTTGATATCAGCTTGTCCAATAAATTTTCTGCCTGAAGTAAATAACTTGTACCGAAGATATTCAAGTGATTTATCACATGGTAAAGATTATAAAGATCTTGCCTTGTATTAAAGTTTGGTGACATTGGCCATGTGTGATTATAAGATTCATAAAATTCTTGAGGAAACCCTCCAAACAAAAGCGTCATAGCAATATCTGTTTCTCGGTCGCCATAATAAACTGCCGGGTCAAAAATTATTGGTTTGTTATTGGAAAGCGTCCCCCAATTTCCTGACCACAGGTCGCCGTGTAATAAAGATGGAGTAGGCGAATAATCCTCAAAAAACACATCAAGGTTGTTCAGAAGTTGTGTGGCTTTATCTTCAAGTGCTGCAATATAACCTTTAGAGTATGCCAACTCTAATTGGGGTAAAAGTCTTTGGTCTCTATAAAAAATAACCCAATCGATCTCTTGTTTATTGTGTTGTTTTGTCAAACCAATCCAGTTGGCTTGTTCTAGACCAAAAGAGTCAGTCGTTTTTTTATGCATTTTAGCTAGTTGTTTACCTAACTCCAAAGCTGAATCGTGTGTGTGTCCCTTCATGTCTAAGAACTCCATCAGAATATATGTATTATCTTCAACATTCCCAACACTAAAAACTTGGGGTGTTTGTATAGTTTTTGTTAAAGATATCAATTCCAAACCTTTTGCTTCTGCTACAAACCTATCGAGATCGTTGCTTGAGCTAATTTTTAAAAAATAAACTGCTTTTTCGCTTTGTGCTCTTAGGTGGACGGGTTTTTTTGAAGCTAAGTTAATCGTTTTGTTTTTACATCGAAGGTCTATACCAGAATGTATGGAAATTTCTCTAATTAAATCAGACAATCTTGATTATCTTTCTCTAGGTCGATGCGATGATGAATAGGGCTTGATTTAGAGATATAACCTAATAAAAAATCCATCTGGTCTGCAAGAATATTTCTTCCTTGAAGATAAATATATTCTGCATAATTTGGTACGAAAGGTATGGCCAGTAGTTCAATTTTGGCCTGCTCAGGAGTTCTTCCCCCTTTATGATGATTACAGCGTTTGCATGCTGATACCACATTATTCCAGTCGTCATTTCCGCCTTGGCTGATAGGAGTAATGTGGTCTCTTGTAAGCTCTCTTTTGTTATGTCTTTCGCCGCAATACATACAAAGATAACTGTCTCGCTTAAACAATGTTTGGTTGTTAAGAGGGGGGGTGTATTGGCTCATTTTATCCTGAAAATGCTTGGTCCTACCGTTGGTTGCAATAATTGAGTTAACAGTTATAGAGCTTTGTTTGCCAGATGCTGCATTAATTCCGCCGTAAATTGTATAGAGGTCGTTCCCCAAGGTATAGACAACTTGGTCCACCGCGTAGAGCTTGGCCGCCTCTTTATAATTCACCCACTCTAGCGGCAGCCCTGTGATGTCAACTCTCAATGTTTGGTGGTAGGTTTTCATGCTCCTAATTTTTATATTAATTTGTAACTAATAGTAAACAATTTTTGTATAAATAATAATTGATTTTCTATTCTTTTTTTCTTGGTTTTTTCGCTAATCGTGTTACTGTGTTGCACCTATAAATGGGACAAAGAAAACAAACAACTTAATTTTCTTATGGCTATAAAGATTGGGATCCTAAAAGAATCAGCTAACAACGAGACTAGAGTGGCGGTTGTGCCTGAAATCTGTAAAAAACTATCAGGGGTTGGTGTCGAGTTTGTTCTTCAAAAAAACAGTGGGCTCTTGGCTGGTTATCATGACTCAGATTATCCTGATAATTGTGTTTTCACCGAGTCCAACGAAGAGGTTCTTAGGGCTTGCAACATTTTATTAAAGGTGGGTCCGCCATTAGCTAAAGAGATAGCTAGCCTAAAAGAAAAAACAGTTGTGGTTGGGTTTATGGACCCATTTCAAAACAAAGACCTTATTAAATTAATGGCTCAAAAAAATATCGTGTCGTTTTCTGTCGAGCTTATACCGAGAATATCTAGGGCTCAATCTATGGATGCCTTGTCATCACAAGCCTCTATAGCTGGATACAAATCGGTGGTACTGGCTGCAAACCATTCAAATAAATTTTTACCTATGTTAACAACAGCTGCTGGGACTGTAAGACCAGCTCAAACATTGGTAATTGGAGCTGGTGTTGCCGGCTTACAAGCCATTGCAACCGCCAAGCGTCTTGGTTCAAAAGTTTTAGCTTTTGATGTTAGAAGCAACACAAAAGAACAAATTGAATCCTTGGGGGCACAGTTTATTGATACGGGTGTTTCTGCAGAAGGCGAAGGAGGGTATGCTCGAGAATTAACCAAAGAAGAGCTTAACCAACAAAAAGAAGTCTTGGCTAAAGCTATAATGGAATCAGATATCGTTATCACAACGGCTGCTGTGCCAGGTAAGCCTGCCCCAAAACTTATAGATGAAGAAACAGTCAAAACAATGCAACCGGGTTCTGTGATTGTTGATCTAGGTGCAGTTTCAGGCGGGAATTGTGCCGTAACAAAACCTGATGAAATAGTTAACTTTAATGGTGTAATTGTTTGTGGTCCGACTAATTTACCAGCAACCATGCCAAAACATGCGAGCGAATTATACGCGAGAAATCTTTCAAACTTTTTATCTCCAGCGATAACCGAAAAAGGGTTAGTTATTGACTGGGAAGATGAGGTTTTTAATGATTCTAATCTAACAAAAAACGGAGAAATAACCTTTAATGCTAAGCATTAAACCACAATAACAATGGAAGCCTTTATTGCAATTTATATCTTCTTGTTAGCAGCAATTACTGGGTATGAAGTAATTTCTAAAGTCCCGGCAATACTTCACACACCATTAATGTCTGGGTCTAACTTTATTCATGGCATAGTCTTGGTGGGAGCAATGATTGCCTTGGGATTAGCTGATACTGATTTAGAGAAAACCATTGGTTTTTTAGGTGTTTTACTTGCTTCGGGGAATGCAGTAGGGGGGTATGTTGTGACCGAGAGAATGTTAGAAATGTTTAAATCAAGCAAAGATAATGACAAATCTTGAGGTAATAATTCAAAGCACTTATGTGGTTGCCGCCATATTATTCATTCTTGGTTTAAAAAGAATGAGTTCACCAACAACTGCTAGAACGGGTATTATTTGGGCAGGCATTGGAATGTTGTTAGCCACTGCCGTAACGTTCTTCTACCCCGGTATAGAGAACCTTTTGCTAATCGGGGTTGCGATACTTATAGGAAGCATTGTTGCAGGGTTTACTGCAAAAAAAGTCGAAATGACAGATATGCCACAAATGATTGCATTGTATAACGGCATGGGCGGGGGAGCGGCGGCAGCGATTGCGGCGGTTGAATTGTTTAAAGGGCACCAGCTTCAATTAAGCGTTGTCACTTTGGCCCTGGTTGGGGGTGTTATTGGCTCGATTTCGTTCTCTGGTAGTTTGGTTGCTTTTGCTAAATTACAAGGGATTATTAAGGGTTCCTTTAGGTTTAAAGGTCAAAACATTTTAAATTTAAGCATCTTGTTAGCGGCCTCTGTTTTTTCACTGCTTGTTATTCTTCAGTTAAATTATATTGATAACCCTGTTGTCTTAGTTTTTGTTGTTGCTCTTATTTTAGGTGTCACAATGACGCTTCCAATAGGTGGTGCTGATATGCCTGTTGTGATCTCCTTGTACAACGCTTTAACTGGTTTGGCTGTTGGTCTTGAGGGTTATGTTCTACAAAATTACGCAATGATAATTGCAGGCACAGTTGTTGGCTCTGCTGGAACACTATTAACACAACTAATGGCCAAGGCTATGAACCGCTCTTTGGCTAATGTTTTATTTAGTGGTTTTGGTGACACCAACACTGAGTCAACAGGAGAAAATACACAAGGTGAAATGAAGCCCATTGAAGCAAACGATGCCAGCATCATGATGGCTTTTGCTCAAAAAGTGATTATTATACCTGGTTACGGTATGGCTGTTGCTCAAGCCCAGCAAAAGGTATGGGAATATTGTCAACTGCTTATTGAGCGTGGGGTTGATGTAAAGTTTGCTATACATCCTGTTGCAGGAAGAATGCCAGGCCATATGAATGTCTTGTTAGCAGAGGCTGGGGTTCCTTATGATTTAATTTATGATGCTGAGGAGATTAACCAAGAATTTAAAAGTTGTGATGTGGCTTTGGTGATTGGCGCTAATGACGTGGTTAATCCCGTTGCTAGAACCGACTCGTCGAGCCCTATTTATGGAATGCCTATACTTGATGCTGACTATTCTTCAAATGTTATAGTTGTTAAACGAGGTCAAGGTGCTGGCTTCTCAGGAATTGAAAACAGCTTATTCTTTTTGGACAACACTAGAATGCTATACGGGGACGGAAAGGCAGTGGCATCAGACCTGGTTCAATCAATAAAAGAGCTTTAAAACAAAGACAGTTATCTCAACTTTCAGAGTGTGTTATTCTCAGCATTATGTTTGTAAGATTTGAAATGGAGCGTTTTCAGTCCGTCTATGAAAATGAGGTGGACTTTAACCTCAGCGACAGTGGTAATCACCCAATGTCTATTAATGATTTGCTTGATAAAGATGAAATCGAGAGGTTTTTATCAATGGAAATCTACTATGGCTATACACAAGGTGATCCTCGTTTACTTGGTTTAATTAAAGACTGGTACCCCAACACCAACGAATCCAATATCCTATTAACCAGTGGTTCTGCTGAGGCTAATTTTATAATGGCTTGGACATTAGTCAAGCCTGGTGATGAAGTGGTTATGGTGCTGCCAAATTATATGCAAATACCTGGTTTAGCCAAAAATTTTGGTGCTGAAATAAAAACCATAAATCTCAAAGAAGAATTGGGTTGGCACCTTGATTTAAATGAATTAGAGGAACTTGTTACGCCCAACACTAAATTAATCTCGATTTGCAACCCTAATAATCCAACCGGGGCGGTAATGACAGAGGAAGAAATGACTGCTATCGCAGCTATCGCAAGAACCAATGATGCTTATGTTCACTCAGATGAAGTTTATCGTGGTTCAGAGCTTAACGGCAAAGAAACCAGAAGTTTTATAGAGTTTTATGAAAAAGCGATTGTGTGTTGTGGGCTTTCGAAATCTTTTGCCCACCCAGGCCTAAGAATAGGGTGGATAGTTGCTAATGAAGAATTAACAGAAGAAATGTGGGCACACAAAGACTATACATCGTTGTGTGCTTCTGTTTTATCCCAAGAAATAGCAATAAAAATCATGGCAAAAACAACCAGAGAGCAGGTCCTGTCAAGGTCTAGCGAAATGCTGAACGACAATTTAAAATTATTTCGGTCATGGTTAGACTCCCATAATGGCTTGTTTACATTTGTTCCGCCACAAGCTGGGGGGATGGCTTTTGTGGGCTACAACATGGACATCAATAGCATGGAGTTTGCTCACAAACTAAGAACCGAGCAAAGTGTTTTAATTGTTCCTGGTGACTGTTATGGCATGGATGGTTATTTAAGGTTTGGTATTGGCTCTCATTCTGATTATTTATCACAAGGGTTAAAATTGGTTAGCAATGGGATAAAGTCTATAGGGCCTTGAAACAATCAATACTAAACGTTGCCATACAAACGCCGGTGAAGTCACTGTTTGACTATAGCGTAAACCCAGAATCTAAGATAAAACCACAGGTTGGTCAACGAATCCAGGTGCCTTTTGGGAACAAAAAAAGGCTAGGGTTTATACATAACATTAGCCCCTCATCCAAAATAAGTTATGGCAAGTTAAAACCATTTACAGAGATTATTGATGAGGTGCCGGTTATAGACAGTGACACAATAGGGCTAATTAATTGGTGCTCTAATTACTATCACTATCCTGTTGGTATGGTGTACTCAACCATTGTTCCTAAATATTTAAGAGAGTCTAAGTACCCAAACAATATTGAACATAAGGGTTTTTTAGCTGTGACTGAAGAGAGAAAACCTTTAACTAACGCCCAATGCAGTGCCGTAAAAGAATCTGAAAAACACTTAAAAAATAACAACACACTTCTCCTTAATGGAATCACAGGAAGCGGCAAGACAGAAGTGTATATGCGGCTAATTGAAAAAGAGTTGATCCTTGGTCATCAAGTGTTGTTTCTTGTTCCAGAAATTGGCTTAACACCACAAACTGCCAATGTTTTAACTGAGCGTTTTGGTGATTTGGTTAATGTTATACATTCTGGGACTAGTCCCAAAATTAGAGCTTCTGTTTGGGTTGCAGCACAAAAAGGTCATGCACAATTAATTGTGGGAACAAGGTCTGCTGTTTTTACTCCTTTTGCTTCACTGGGGATTATTATAGTTGATGAAGAACATGATCAATCCTATAAACAGCAAAACGGTTTAATGTACTCAGCCAGAGATCTTGCTGTAGTAAAAGCAAAAAAACACAATGCAAAGCTGCTCCTAGGCTCAGCTACACCATCGTTTGAAAGTTTGTTTAATGTAAAAAACGACAAATATAATGCTGTTGAAATTAATAAAAGAGTCTTTGAAACACCTTCACCTGAAAACAAAATAATAGACCTGAGATTACACCCAATAACCAAAGGGCTAACCAAGCCATTAATTAAAGACATAACTGAACAAATTAAAAAAAATAAACAAGTATTGATCTTTTTAAACAGAAGGGGTTATGCCCCTTTAACCATGTGTGAAGAGTGTGGATACACAGAAGAATGTCCAAGGTGTGATACAAGTTTGGTTTTGCATAAAACAATTGGTCTTTTAAAGTGTCATCATTGTTCATATCAAAAAGCACAACCTAAATTGTGTGGCGAATGTGGCTCTAACAATGTAATTGTTGGCAAAGGAACGCAACAACTAGAAGAAGGTTTGAAGGAGCAGTTTCCTAATGAAGCGATATTACGAATAGACCGAGACACAACAAGATCCCAAAAAAAACGGGAGCTTGTTATGGAGCTTGCACATTCAGGCAAAGTGAGGATTTTGATCGGAACACAAATGTTAACAAAAGGCCATGATTTTCCAAACCTATCCATGGTAGCAATTATAAATGCTGACCAAGGTTTGTTTGGAAGCGGCTTTAGAAGCAGTGAGCTGTTTGCACAACATTATTTTCAAGCCTCTGGCAGATCAGGCAGAAGAAATGAAAGAGGCTTGGTGGTGATTCAAACACACAACCCAAAACATCCTTTATTGCAAAACATTATCAACAATAACTATAACTCTTTTTTCAATGACTCTATTGAAGAAAGAATTAAACATTTGTGGCCACCATTTTATGGTGCGGCTTTATTAAGAGCAGAAGCTGCTGATAAAAAAAAGGTGTTTGCGTTTCTCTCTAAAATAAACAGTTTTGGGGAAAAACTTAAACAACATAAAACTTTATTTTTAGGTCCTGTTTCTTCGCCTATTGAAAGAAAACTAGGAAAATATAGAGGTCAAATATTACTATTGAACAAAAACAGAAAAAAACTTCACTCTACGCTTAATCAAGTAAGGTTGTTTATTGAGAGTAATGATATTAGCAAGGGTGTAAAGTGGGTTGTTGATATAGACCCAATTGACATGTCTTAATTGTGGAGCTAAACCAGGAAGAAAAGATTGAAAAATCAGCTAAAAAAATTATTGCATCAAACTATTGCTTCAGAAGAAATTCTTGATAACAAAAGCATTAAAAGTCTTGAGGTAGAAATCAGTAGGTCAACCAACCCTGACCATGGTGATTTCTCATCTAATATTGCTTTAAAACTTAGCAAAGAGGTTGGTTTAAATCCTATTCAGCTTGCAACATCTATCTCTAAATCTATAAAAAAACCAACTTGGCTCAAAAAAACTGAGGTTGCACAACCAGGCTTTATTAATTTTTTTATTGGGCCAGAAATTAAAGCTGATGTTTTAATATCAATAATAGACAAACAAAGTGGTTTTGGGTCGCAGGGCCCGGGCTCCAAAGAATCTATATTGTTAGAATTTGTTTCTTCAAACCCTACTGGCCCTCTGCATGTTGGTCACGGTCGTCACGCTGCTTATGGTGACTCGCTAGCAAAGCTTCTAAGAAAAGCAGGTCATTTTGTTGAAACAGAATATTATATAAATGACGCTGGAAGGCAAATTGATATCTTGGCTTTAAGTGTTTTGATTCAAGGTGTAAACCTCCTTGGGGGCAATGTTCCTCAGCCCAAGATTTGCTATCAAGGCCAGTATATAAAAGACATAGCAACATCCATTGACAAAAAGATGTTTGCACACATAAAAAATTTGTCTTTAACCAAGACAGAGGCTCAAGGCTTAAGTGAAGACGAAGAAACAGATGTGTTGGTTTCAAAAGCTAAAACCTCTATGGGGGAGGATATTTTTGAGCAAGTCACAGAAATTGTTTGCCAAACTGTCTTGGAAACAATTAAAAAAGACTTGGGTGACTTTGGTGTTGATTATGACCATTGGTTTTCAGAAAAGAGCATGATTAAAGAATCAAAAATTAATAAGGCCGTAGCCCAGCTAGCTGGCAAAAATTCTTTAGTAAAAAAAGGCGGAGCAACCTGGTTGAAAACAACGAAGCATGGGGACGATAAAGACAGGGTTGTCATAAGAGAAGATGGCCGAAGCACCTATTTTGCTTCTGATATTAGTTACCACGCTGACAAGAAAGCCAGGGGGTTTGATAAGCTTATTAATGTGCTTGGGTCTGATCATCATGGTTATATTGCCAGACTTAAGGCAGGCCTTGCCTCAATGGAATATGATCCTGGAGACTTGGAGGTGATACTTATGCAGTTTGTTGCCCTTTATAGGGGTAAAAAAAAGATACAAATGTCGACTCGCTCAGGTAACTTTGTTCCAATGAGAGACCTTTATGAAGAGGTTGGTGTTGACGCTGCTAGATTTTTTTATCTTAGCAGATCACACGAACAACACTTAGATTTTGATCTTGAGCTAGCAACACAAAAAAACAATCAAAACCCCGTCTATTATATTCAATATGCAAACGCTAGAATTTGTAGTGTTATCCAAGAAATAGAAAACAAAGGGTTCAAAGATAACCCAACGCAGGGCAAAAAAAATATAGGCAAGCTTAACAATAAACATGAGTTAGAGTTGATATCTTTGCTACAAAACTACCCAGACGTTATTAACCAGGCAGCTGAAAACAGATCTGTGCACCAACTATCTAATTACCTGAAAGATCTTGCTCAGATTTTTCATTCGTATTATGGTGCACAAAAATTTGTTGTTGCTGATGACGAAACAAGAAACGCAATGGTTTTGTTGCTTCAGTGTGTGTCCATTGTGATTTCTGATGGGTTAAAAATACTCGGGGTCTCAGCTCCAAAAAAAATGTAGGCTTATTTCTTTTTGTATTCAATACCAAGCGATTGAAGTTTTCTATAAAGGTTTGTTCGCTCCATCTCAACCCTTCGCGCAAGCTCGCTTATTTTTCCACCCACCAAGTCTAGTTGTCTTGTCAGGAAAGCTGTTTCAAATTGTTTTTTGGCCTCTTTCATGCTTAATGTCATAATGCTGCTTTCAATCAACAAATTTCCTTTGGGGCCCTGCAGAGTTAATGTTTCCTCAATCTCCTCAATATTGATTATTTCTTTGTCTGTTCTTACTAAAAGCGCATGAACCATATCAATTAACTGTTTTAGGTTTCCTGGCCACGAATACTTGGTTAACATGTTTTGAGCTGCCAAACTAAACCTTCTATAAGTAAGGTTTTCGTGTTGTGTAAAGTATTGAACACAAAGATCTAACAATTCTGGAACATCATGAAGATAGCGCCTTAAAGAAGGTATGTTAATTACACCTTTACTGTTTAACCCAAACCCTTTCGTTAACTCTTTGTTATTTAAGCTTATGTAGTAACTTAAACCTCTTTCTTTGTTCTCTTTTATGACTGATTTAACTATTGTTTGTTCTGTTGGGCCCAATAAACTAAACCCTTCAAAAAAAACACCTGCGTCTGTTAGTTTGCCAATCTGTTGCATTAATTCTGACCTAAATGCTAGCTCATTTTTAAAATCGATGTTAATCAGGTTTAACTGGAACACGTAAAAATTTGAGTATTTTTTGAATTGCTTAAAGTGTAAATATTTGGCCCAAGCCTCTTTTTCTGTGCCATCTTCCCCTACTAAAAACACTGTGTCTGCTGCTGTTGTATCAATGATTGTGGCTCTAAAAATATCAGAAAATTTTGTGCTGTTTTTAATGATGTAACTCAAGATATCAATATCTTCTTCTTGTTTTTTCTCAGAAAAAACTTTATCGATAACCCCAAACAAACTCTCAATTGATATTGGTTTTTCTATAAAATCAGCTGCTCCGAGCTTGGTTGCATTTATTGCTGTCTCTATTGTTGCGTGGCCTGAAATCATAACCACAGGAAACTGTTTGCCTTGATCTTCAGCCCATTCTTTTAACAAAGTCATGCCGTCTTCGTGCGGCATCCATATATCTAAAAACACCAAATCAGGTGTGTGGCGGTTAAGAAGTTGCCTGGCTTCTTCAGCGGATGAGGCAACCACACACTTATAGCCTTCCTCTATCAGAATATCGTTGATAATGCCTCTAATCTCTTTTTCATCATCTACAACCATTATTAATTTGTTGTTTTTTTTCATTTGGTCGGTCCTTTTTTTGGTTGAAACACAGGAAGTGTAATTATTACAGAGGCTCCTTGTTCTTCTTTGTTGTGTAACTCTATGTGGCCCTTATGCTCTTCAACAATATGTTTTACAATAGCTAACCCCAAACCCTTGCCTTTGATTTTAGTGGTAACATAAGGCTCAAATGCATTGCCTACTATATTCGGCTTAAACCCTTTCCCGTTGTCGTTTATTATTATTTTAATGCATGGTTCGTTGTTAACTTCGATTTTGTTGGTTGTTATGTTTATAGATGGCAAAGAGGTGTTGGCCGTTGCGTCTAGTGCGTTTTTTATTAGGTTATTAAAAACTTGTCTGAGTTTTTGCTCATCAGCATGAATGGTAAAACTTTCAGAATGAAGGTTTAGTATAAATGTTCTTTTATTGTCCTTTTTTGAATACAAGCTTACCGACTCTTTAATTACCTTAATGACATTAAAACTATCTATTGATAAGGTTGGTTCTTCAGCGAACTTGCCGAAGGCATTTACCATTCCTCTTAAGACCTCAACTTGATTTACTATGGTTTCTGTCGACCGCGTGATGAACTCTAAGTCATCGCCCTTAAATATTGAAGAATATCTTTTTTTAATTCGCTCAGCTGAGAGCTGAATTGGGGTCAAAGGGTTGTTAATTTCATGCGCCATTCTTCTAGCAACGTCGCTCCAAGCAGCTTCTTTTTGGGCTTGTATAAAAGATTGAACAAGCGTTGTAATTTCGTCGTCTGATTCGTCTTTAGCTACATGTAGTCGGGTTTTGCTTTTGGTTGCTCCTGTTTGTTTCTCAAGGGCTTCGATCGGTTTTACCAACCTTTCTGCAAACTCTATAGACCCGTAAATTGCTAACAACAAAGCCAACAAAACAACAATGGCCAGAGTTAAAATATAGCTGTATTGAATAGGGGCTTTCATAAAACTTAGCCTGCCGTATCGAGCATATGTTTCCTCAACAGAGTCGGCCATCATGCTTAATTTTGGGTCAACACTAAAGAATGCTTGTAGGTATAGTGGTTTTTGGTTTGAGGAAAAGCTTAACACCGGAACCAGAACACGAATAAGGTATGAGCCGCTAGGGGTTGAGTCTAAGCTCGTCCAAGATTGTTTTAGGCTCGCTTGTTCAATTTCTAGTCGTGTTGGCATCCTTGGGTTAATCCGATTAATTTTATCAGAGCTAGAGGATAAAATCTGGAGCTCTGAGTCTAAAACCACTAATTGTTCTGCGTTGGATTGTTTGACCAATTGCTGCAGTTGTTGATCAATGTTTTCTATTCCAGTTAACCCTAAAGCTAGGTTTGAAGTTTCAAACAATCCTTGTTGTATTTTTTCATCAAGAGCAGACCTTCCAAGCATTAATGCATTGTTTAGCCCTTGTTCTATATCTGCATCTGACCAAACACTGATCCCTTTATTCATAAAATTAGTAGCAAAAAAGAAAAGAACAACTGCTGGAACAATGGCTAAGCCGCCAAATGCTAAGGCCATTTTTAAACGAAGCTTTGCTCCTAATTTTTTTTGCTTATAGTCTGCAATAAGCTTTTTGGCGCTTAAAAACACAAGAAAAAGAAAGACTATAAATGAGATAGCATTAACCGCTATTAGTGAAAATTGTATTTTGTTGATCTCATTGGGATTGTCTGCAGAAAACATGAGCGTCAACAAAGAAACAGTGCTTAAAAAAATAAGAGAAAATATTATTCTCTTGGTTGTTCTAGGGTTTAATTGAATAACTGCCATTGTATTTGCTCTAAATCAGAATCAAGGCTCTCTCTCCAAAAAGAGAGTGTTTTCATCCATTGGGACACGCCTCTGGCTCTAAGGCTTGAGTTTAAAAATACCCTGTAGTTTGCCTCTAAAGATAACAACGAGTCATCAACTAGGGGTAATTTTCTTATTTTACTTAAATAGCCACTTACCTCGCTGATTGTCGACATTGAGACTTGCCAACCAGTATTGCTATTGGTCACTGAATAGCGCCTGGTAAAAGCGTTAAATTCAATTGTATAGGTTTGTGTTAATGCTCCAATAGTTCTGTCTAGTCGCCAACTTCTAACGTCTACAATTTGAAACCTTAGCTCCAAGTTAAACACTATGCCGGACTCTAAGGCTTTTATTTGTTCTTGTGTAAAATTTAGAGGCAGCTCAATGTCGCTATAGTAAACCCCCGCATCAAGATAAGAAGACCCTTTGCCGATTTCTGCATTTACTGTGGTGGACAAAACAAACACCAAATTGACCACCAAAAAAGCTGTTATTATTATTTTTCTGTTCATCCCTAATAGAGTGTTTTATTTAAAACACTAAACCCCTTTCCAAAATCCCCTCCGCTTATGGCTTTTTTGCCTTCTAACTGGATTGTTTTTATTAACAAATTACCGTTGCCTGTTGAAACGAGCATGCCGCTATCATCACAATGCATTACCAAGCCAGGCTCATTATAGGTTGTTTTGTCTGTGGATACTTCGGCCTCCCAAACCCTTAAGTATCGCCCATCAATGTGGGTAAAAGCTATAGGCCATGGGTTATAAGCCCTTATTTGTTGGTCAATGCTTTTTGCTCCTTTTTGCCAATTAATTTTACCGTCTTGTTTTGTGATTTTCTTAGACACTGTTGCTTCGTTATGGTTTTGATCATTTGCTTTTAACTTGCCCTCTAATATTGTTATAAATGATGCTCTCAACATGTTGGCTGCTAATATTGAGAGCTTTTCAGCAAGGGTTTTTGAATTATCTATATTCTCAATAGGGAGTGTCTTTGAAAGAAAAACAGGGCCTTCATCTAAAGTCGGCGTCATCCTCATGATTGAGATGCCTGTTGTTTTATCACCGTTTAATATTGCAGATTGAATTGGTGAGGGACCTCTCCATAAGGGCAATAAGGAGGGGTGAATGTTTAAAACATCATGGCTAAACAGATTAAGGATTTCTTTTGGGATTATTTGTCCATAAGAAACAGTTAATAGGACGTTTGGTGATAAACTCAAAATATCTAGCTCGACATCTTGCTCTTTAAGCGACTCATAAGAAAAAACTTTTAGCCCTTTATCAAGAGCTAGCCCCATAAGCGGGTTAGTTTTTTTCGCTAACCCCCTGCCTTGTTTCTTTTTTGGTTGTGTTAAAACACTAACCGATTTAAAACCAAGACCCATAATTGCTTCAAGTGAGTGTAATGAAAACAAAGAAGATCCTGCGAACATGATGTTATGTTGGGATATCATTGTTGTCGCTCCACCTTAAACAATGCTTACTGTGGTCCCTTTTGGGGCTTGGTTGTTTGATGGTTTTTTTTGTTTTGCAATTTTTTTTCTTAGTCTTTGCAACTTAATGTTTGGAATATAATCAATGAAAAGTTTTCCATCCAAATGATCTATTTCGTGTTGAACACAAATGGACAGTAAGTCGCTTGCTTCTATGTTAACTTCAGACCCATCAAGATTTTGAGCTAACAAGTTAATTGTCTTGTGTCTCCTGACCGTGGTTCGAATCTCAGGCACAGAAAGGCACCCTTCATTGCTTTCTATGTTGCCTTCGAATGAGGTTAGTTTTGGGTTAACAAAGACTAAAGGGTTATTCCTGTCTTCACTGACATCGATGACAATCAACCTAACTGGGCGGTTAATCTGCGGAGCAGCCAGCCCAATCCCTTTGGACTCATACATAATCCTCAACATCCTCTCTGACAAAGCCTTTAGCTCTGCATCAAAGCTTTTTATAGGTTTTGACACCCTTCTTAGTCTTTCATCTGGAAACTGTAGCAAGTCCAAACCTTTCTTTATTTGCATAATCCTCAACTTTAAAGTGATAAAAAATGGGAGAAATATAATATCATGATGTTGTTGTTTTTTTCCAAAACATCTATTTAAAGCGTTAATGTTATTTAAAGAAAAAAGAATTTGACCTTAGTGATCTTTTCATACATCCTCAACCTATAAACTACTTTCTAATACATGAATCAAAACCTGAAAGAAGACTTCCTAGACGTACTGCTTTACCTTTTTGAATATTATTCAGAAGACCCGGTAAGGGAAACAGGAAGCAATCTTGAGATCAGAAAACACCTTAAAGGCGCCGGCTTTGAAGATGATATTATCAATCATGCAATGGACTGGGTAGCTATCTTTAAAGGCCCTATTGACAATGCTGAAATCACAAGTCCGCAATCCTTGTCTGTTAGAGTTTTCTCTGCTGAGGAAAAAGCTTTGTTGGACAACGAGTGTCAAAATTACATTGTTAGATTAGAAAAATTTGGTCTGCTAACACCTCAAAAAAGAGAGCTCTTAATTGATAAACTTACCTCTATAGGTTTTGAGCCAATGGATATTGAGGTTGTGAAAGCGCTTAGCATCTTAATGCTATTCCAAGAGCCTTCTGTTGAGGTTAAGCTCCATGCATATGATGGAGAAGAAGTCTTTGATAAACCAAAAACATTGAATTAATAAATCTTTTGTATTTATAATCACAGCCTTGTGGGCTAGTTCCACTATTAAAAAACAATTATTTTTATGAATAAACTCGTCATAGTTGAATCGCCAGCAAAGGCAAAAACAATTGAGAAGTATTTGGGTGATGGTTACCAAGTACTCCCAACCATTGGTCACATCAGGGAGCTCCCCAAAAAAGATGCTATAGATCCCCTAAATAACTACGCGATGAATTATGTTATTAGCCCAGGCAAAGAAGACGCTGTAAAAAAAATCAAAGCGTGCGCAAAAAACTGTGAAGAAATTATTTTAGCTACAGACCCTGATAGAGAAGGAGAAGCAATAGCTTGGCATGTGGCCGACATCCTAACATCATCTAAAAGCTCATCCGGTGACAATAAAAAAATAAGCCGCGCTGTTTTTTATGAAATAAGCAAAGAGGCGGTTAATAGTGCTGTTTCTAACCCGGGTGAAATTGCTATGGACCTTGTTTTATCTCAAGAAACAAGAAGAGCCTTAGACAGACACTTTGGGTTTACATTGTCCCCGCTATTATGGCGACTCTTTCCAAGCAATAACCATTCAGCTGGTCGTGTGCAAAGCCCTGCTCTTAGAATGATTGTTGAAAGAGAAAGAGAAATAGAGTCTTTTGTTCCTCAAGAATACTGGACTGTTTCTGCTGAGCTAATGGCTAGCAATGTATTTACTGCAAAACTATCCAAGCTTAATGGTGAACCCTTAAAAAAATTTACTTTGTCTTCAGGTGCAATGGTCGAAGAAATAACAAAAAAAATAGAGCTGGCATCAACTGAAGGGTTGTTGACAAATAGCATTGAAAAAAAGAACATTAAGCGCTCACCCAAATCACCACTAAGAACTTCTGTCTTGCAACAACAAGCTTCTAATAAGTTTGGCTTTACCCCAAAGAGGACCATGCAAATAGCTCAGTCTTTGTATGCAAGAGAAGGTGGGGGTTTTATTACCTATATAAGAACAGACTCAATAGAAATAGATGCAGGAAAGCTTCCAAGCATCAGAAAAAAAGTTGTAGACCTCTATGGGAAAGAATATTTAGAAAGCAGAAACTTTAAAAATAAAAAAGAGTCAAAAAACATCCAGGAAGCGCATGGAGCTATTACACCTGTCGATATCGGTGTGCTGCCTAGCGACACTAAAAAAACATTAAATAGTGATGAGCAAAAAATATACTCTTTAATTTGGGAGCGAACCATTGCCTCCCAAATGAAAAACGCTGTATTTGAAAGAACTTCAGTTGAATTTACCCCAAAGAAAGAAAAAACTTTAGCCACTTTTTTGTTTTCAGACCAACAGCTTGTTTTTCCTGGCTACCTTAAGGCAACCAACGAAGAGGTTACAAATAACCCGCCACCAAACATAAAAGAACAAGATTTGGTTGATTTAAAAAACCTCATAAAAGATCAGCATTTTACAGATCCTCCACCAAGATATAACGATGCTAGCATGATCAAAACATTAGAAGAAAAAGGTATAGGTAGGCCATCAACTTATGCTGATATTTTGTCTAAGCTCACTGATAGAAAGTATATTTTGCTTAAACAAAAAAGGTATGAGCCCTCTGATATGGGGCGGCTGGTCAGTAATTTTTTAAATAAAAGTTTTTGTGATTATGTGAGTGACGAGTTTACATCTCAAATGGAAAATAACTTGGATGCCATTTCGAATGGGCAAAAAACAAAAAAAGCAGTGCTCGATGAGTTTTGGGAGCCTTTAGTTAATGGTGTCTCAGGGGTAAGTGAAACCATTACAAGAAAAGACGTGAACCCGCAGCGCTATTTAGGAGACCACCCAGAACTAGCTAGACCAATTTTTGCAAGAATGACAAAAAATGGTCCTGCGGTTCAAATGGGCGATATGGACAGCGGTGAAAAACTTGAATGGGCCGCCTTAAAAGAGGGGCAATCCTTGTTTGTTGTCAACCTAGAAGACGCTTGTGAGCTGCTTAAAAAACCCGAAGACAATGTTCTAGGTTACCACCCCGATAGTGGTGAGCCTGTTATCGCAAGACAGGCCCGTTATGGCCCCACCATACAGTTAGGCAGCAGAGAAGGTGGAAACAAACCAAGGTATGTGGGCCTTTTGCCTTCTGAGTCACTAGAAGATATAACTCTAGACAGAGCTTTGCAATACCTTGATCTACCCAGAGAGGTTGGCAAAGACCCTGAGTCAGGGGAAAGTATTTTAGCAACGATAGGTCCTTATGGTCCTTATCTAAAAAAAGGCTCAAAAAACTTTAAGGCTAGAAAAGGTGCTGACCCATTCACTATTGATTTGGAGGAAGCCCTTGGCTCTATTGCAAACACCAAAGGCTCTGGAGCAATCAAAACATTTGAAGGCTCTGGAATAAAAATTGTTGATGGAAGGTGGGGACCCTATATAACAGATGGCAAAAAAAATACCTCTGTGCCCAAAGATAAAGACCCAGAGAGTTTAGAGTTGAGCGACTGTTTGTCTCTGCTAGAGAAGGCGCCCGCAAAAAAAAGGAGGACCAAAAAATCCAAGGCGGCAAAGAGTTAAAGTCTGTGCTTTTGGGTGGTGGGATTATCGCTTACCCAACTGAATCAGTTTTTGGTTTGGGTTGTGACCCAAAAAATGAATCTGCAGTAAACAAATTATTGAGCATCAAAAATCGCTCCCTTGATATGGGCTTAATTTTATTGGGTCACAACACAAAAGGAATAGATGATTGGCTGAACCTATCAAACCAGCAAATGGAAACATTGTTAACCCCAACAAAAAAACCGACAACTTATTTAATTCCTGTTACCCATGAGGTACCACGCTGGATTATTGGCAAGCACTCATCATTGGCGCTACGCATATCAACTATGCCCATAATAAAAGCCCTCAGCGAAATACTGGGCTGTCCTATTGTGTCTACCAGTGCAAACACTCATGGTCAACAACCCCTACAAACAAGGGAACAAGTTCAAAAAGAGTTTTCAGAAGCGTTGGACTATATAGTGGAAGGCGATTGTGGTGCTTTTAACAAACCATCAACCATTGTCGATATAACAACAGGCAAAGAAATTAGGCCTTAAAAACCGTTATAATAATGGTCTAACTATTTGCACACATTACAATGGACCATTACGCAATAATCGGGAACCCTGTAGAGCATAGCCGGTCACCAAAAATTCATCGGTTATTCGCCGAGCAACTACAGCATGCTTTGGTTTATGAAAAAATAGAAGCCAATGAAAAAACATTTCAAGAAAAAGTGGAAGAGTTTTTTACTAAAGGCGGAAAAGGAATAAACGTCACGGTCCCATTTAAACCATTGGCTTTTTCAATAAGCGATAAACTTGGTGTTAATGCATCAAGCTGTGGAGCAGTCAACACTTTAAGTTTTTCAGAGGATGGTAGAGTTTATGGTGAAAGCACAGATGGAAATGGTTTAGTTGAGGACCTGAAGAACAACAATGTTGCTATTAATAATAAATCTATTTTGATTGTTGGAGCTGGGGGCACTGCACAGAGTATTATCCCGTCTCTGCTCGAAAACAATGTAGGTCAAATTTCCATAACAAACCGCACCCCAAGCAATGCGTTTAAATTAAAAGAACAGTATCTACATCTGACTGAAATTAATTGTTTGGATGGAAAATCAATCAACAGAAACTTTGATTTGGTTATCAACACTACCTCAGCTCATTTATCAGGAGAGCTGCCAGACATTGAGCCAATTGCAGTAGAAAAGGCTAGCTCGTATGATGTTAATTACAGTTATGGTGAAACGTTGTTTCAAAGCTGGGCTACAAGCCATGGTGCAACAAAATCCCTTCAAGGTTGGGGGATGTTGGTTGAACAGGCTGCTGAGTCCTTCCATATTTGGCGGGGTGTCCGCCCAAAAACAAGGGTGGTTATTGATCGGTTGAGTTCAGAACCTGAAAACTAAGAACTAATCACACCACACGTCATATATAACGGAGTAGTTTGCCGCTTGTTGGGAATAGAAAGCTATACCTTCAGAGACTTTTTCATCGACCTCCTTTCCTACAGCTGTTGCTTTCTCAGCCTCTTTCCAAAGATAGTCAGCAGCCCCTAAAAGCTCTCCAATGCCTTGCTTCATTTTTTTGCAGGTTTGCTTATTAAGCATATCATCGTCGTGATCATGTCCCTCCTCGTGTCCGCCGGCCCAAGCTGAGCCTCCAACTAAAAACATAAAGCTGATTAAGATAATTTTTTTCATTTGTTCGCGCCTATATACTTATTTATTCTTTAAGAAAACCTAATAGGTCATCGTAACCACCAACATGCTTTCCATCAACAATAATTTGTGGAAAAGTCTTTGCCCCTGGAAACTTTTCCAAAACAAAGCCCATTTCAAAGTCTTTACCTAGCTCTTGATAGTTGTAATCAATGCCTTTCTGCTTACATAAAAATTTAGCTTTCTCACAATGGATGCAATCTGGTTTTCCAAAAATTTCTGCTTTCATTTTATTATTTCAAGAAACAATTCATTTTAATTCTATGACACTCCACTTATTATATTCAAAAATAAGCAATTTAAATTAAATATGAAAATAGCAAGCTGGAATGTTAACGGCGTAAGAGCCAGATTAGATCATGTGTCAGGCTGGCTAGAAACCAACCAACCCGACGTTTTAGCCCTTCAAGAAACCAAAGTAATGGACGAGATGTTTCCGTTTGATGCCTTTAAGCCACTCGGTTATCAGGTAAGTATTTATGGGCAAAAATCTTATAATGGGGTCGCCCTATTAACCAAAAAAATACCAACTGAGATCACCAAAGGGGTCGAAGGCTTTAGTGATGATCAGACTAGGGTTATTGCCGGGGTTTGTGGCGGCGTCCTGGTAATTAACGTTTATGTTCCTAATGGACAATCTGTAGGGTCTGAAAAGTTTGACTATAAGATGAGTTGGTTAAAGCATTTTTATGCTTATTTACAAACACTTCTTAAGGTCCATCAAAAGATAGTTATATTGGGAGATTTTAATATAGCTCCGGCTGATGTAGATGTGCACGATCCAGAGTTATGGAAAAATAAAGTCCTGTGCAGTGACAATGAAAGGCGGTGGTTAAATCAAATCTTAGATTTAGGTTTTATAGATAGCTTTAGGTTGTTTGAACAAGAAGAAGGTTTGTATAGTTGGTGGGATTATCGAGCTGCTGCTTATAGAAGAAAAATGGGTATGAGGATAGACTTAATCTTAATATCTGATGCTCTAAAAAAAGAGTGTATAAAGAGCTATATCGATGAAGTCCCAAGAGGACAAGACAGACCCTCTGATCATACTCCTGTTCTCATTGAGTTAAGTTAATTTGGCTTATCCTTTGCGGGATAAAACTTTTTTTATGCCTTGAATGGCGATATCGGCATGCTCTTTTTTAAATGTAATGGGTGGCCTTAGTTTTATTACGTTGTTATCAGGTCCGGTTTGTCCAACCAAAATACCCTCGGATAACAGTCCCTCTAAGGCCTCTGAGGCTGCACCACTTGATCTCAACTCAACCCCGATAAAAAGGCCGCTACCCCTAACATCTACAATCATATTTAAACTGCTTGCTAGTTGTTCTAGCCCGCCTTTAAAATAATTTCCAACTGATTTTGCGTGCTCTATTAATCCGTGTTCTTGTATATATTTTATAACTGCTAACCCTGCAGCAGCCGCAACAGGGTTTCCCCCAAAGGTATTAAAATAACCGTACTGTTTGTTGAACGCTTGGGCTAACTCATGAGTGGTTATTACGGCAGCTAACGGATGGCCGTTGCCCATAGGTTTGCCAAGTGTCACAATATCAGGGACAACATGGTCATGCTGAAACCCCCACATATGTTCACCTGTTCTCCCAAACCCTGACTGCACTTCATCAGCAATAGCCAAGCCATTAAATGACCTAACTAAACCATACATGCTTTTAAGATAACCCTCTGGTATTGGAAAAATACCTTCGCTGCTAAAAATATTATCTGTGATGAAAGCTGCCGGGGCTTGGCCTGTTTTTTTTAGGTCCTCAACTACCTTAAGGCAATCAGAAAATTGTTTTTGTTTGTTCTCCAAGTATTCTCTGGGCCCGCCAACCAGCCCAACCCAATCTTCTCTAAGCTCTATAGGGCAATCTTCTGGGCTCATTTGAAAAACTGCTGAAGTGTTGCCGTGGTAGGCGTTCTTTGTGACCAAACACCCTTGTTGCTGAGTGTAATGTCTAGCTATTTGCAAAGCTAGGTCGTTTGCTTCGCTGCCACTACAACAGAAATAACAAACCTCTAGCTTATTATCTAGAGTGGCTGTTAACTGTTCAGCTAATTGAATAATGTTCTCATGAATATATCGAGTGTTGGTGTTAAGAGTTGTTGCCTGTTTAGAGATTGCCTCTACAACCTCTGGGTTAGAGTGTCCAATATGGGCAACATTATTGTAAACATCAAGGTATCTTTTGCCGTTATTGTCTATTAGCCAAACGTCTTCACCTTTGACAATATGCAGGGGCTCTTTGTAAAAAAACTGGCTTGCATTGCCTAAGTGTTTTGATCTTCTTTGTTTTAAGCTCATGAAGTTTTAGAGTTTGTTTTTACCCTTATTTACAAATCTTATTAGTTGGTTTGCTGTTTCTTTAGGTTGTTCTTTATGTATTTGCTTTAACACGACCCAAGTTTTTTCAATAGAGCCTAAAATATACTCTTTGTTTTCAGGGTGTGTTGTTGCCCTCCACTCAGCAATAATTAATGACATAGCAATACGATTAACCACCAAACTTGGAAGCAAAATTATTTCGTCTTTTGTTAAAGGGTATTCTTTTTGATAGCCCTCTAATAAATAGCAAGTTCCTGTTAATAGGTTTTGTTGTGTAACTGTTTGATAGGCTGCTGCTACAGCCAAATCATTGACCAAGGGGGCAAAAACCATATCTCCAAAATCAATCATGCCAGAAACTTTTGTGGGTGCGTCTTGCTTTACTAAAACATTATCTGGGTTCATGTCATTATGAATAACTTGAGAGCGGAGTTTTTTTAAGGGTTCTTTAATGTGTTCAACAAAATACTCTAATGACCGCTTAACAAGCTCTTGCTTTTTTTTATCCCCAATATAGTTCATTATTTCAAACAGGCTTTCGGTTTCCTTGACATCCCATAAAAGCCGATGATTAGAGTTTTTGTGTATAAACCCCTTTAAGCCTTGGCCCAAAAGCCCTAAAAACGAGCCCATATTAAAATACAACAGCTTAAAATCCTTTGGTTGTTTGGTGTCACCTATAGGTGTTCCCTCAACATAAGAGACCATCCGAATATAGTGTTGGTTATCATTTATTTCTTCTTGACGAATTTGTTTGCCGCTACTGTCCAAGATAACTTTAGGAAGCACTAGGTTGGTGGACTTTTCCAGGTGCTCCAGCGCTTTGTTTTGTAAGTCCAAAACACCAAAAGGTTCTTTGGTGTTGGCAACCTTCAAAATAAATTTTTGTTCATTTTGATTTTTAAACAAGAAGTTTTGGTCTCGTTCGCTGGCCAGGGGTTTTATAAAGATTGGATCATTTAGCCATGCTGACGAAACCAGTTCTGCCTGTTGTTTGGTTAGTTGTGGGGCTGGGTGCTCTAAGACAGGGTATGAAAAAGGCTGTTTAGTCATTGCTTTCAAAGTTTTTCCAAATTGTTTCTATCCAGGACTTAATAATCAAAGCTTCTTGCCAACGGTCCGATAGCTCTAGTTGTTTGGCGTCAGTAATAGCGTACCCAGGAGGGCCTAGCTCACACAAAAAGTATAGTGTTTCATCGTCTTTGTTTCTCTCTTTCCATTTTTGGATACCTTCTGCCCACCATTTTTTAAAAATATCTACCCACACTTGGTGTTGCGGGAAATTAAGTTGTATTTGTATTTGTTCACGAGTGGCCACTCTGCCTTGAAAACAGTCTGAGCGTTCTAAAATGGTGGTAATGTATTGTTGGTCTGATTCGCTAATTGGGGTCCACATTTCCCTGTCAACCACAAAATGGGATAAGTCTGCGCACAGTCTCATCTCAGGAACCGCATCAATTAATTGGAGCGTATAATACAGATCATTCAGAAGGCTGTCCCTGTGTGTTTCAAATAGAATTTTAATATTGGCCTTGTCTGCTGCCTCCATCCAGTGATAAACCAAGGGCACAGCATCTTTGTAATCTATTGGCATCACCCCCCCAATAATATTGACAAAACAGGCATCAAACTCTTTAGCTAAACTTAAAATGGGGTCAAGATCCTCTGCCTTATAAGGAAATGCGTTAACCATGCAGCCTAAGTTATTTTCAACAAAGTGTTGTTTTTTCGCTTGAAAGGCCTTTATTTCATGGGCGGCTAAATCAATGGTGGCGCCACTAAAGCCTGCGTCTTTTATCTTCTTGAAGTTGTGTTTGTCGCTAGGCTCTTTCTTTGTTGGGTGTCGTTGCTCCATTGCCCAAAGCGACTGATACACTTTTAATTGTTGCATGCCAATTACCCGAAAAACTTTAATAGGCCGGCTGATTTTAGAACGTCGTCTAGCTCGGACTTGTTTGGAATTGCGTTATACTCTTCCAGCAACACTGAGAATGACTTGGTGTGGTACTTTTGGACCGAGGTCACTTTATGTTCAAAAACACTGCCGTTAATAGTTATTGATAAACTATCCTCCCCGTTTTGTATGGCGTGGTTATTGGCGCTTAACCATGGCATAAAGACTTGGGCTATCTCTGTGATTAATATTGGCATTATTGTGTTTTTCAAACTAGCCCATTGCTCAAAATCTCCTTCATTTTTAGGGGTTAACATTCGATCAATCCATTGTTTTACATTCGGGTAACCTCCCTCAATAATTCGTTTCCCACTAACATCCGTCCAAGCATTATAAACCTGCCCCCAAAGACCAAAGTCTGCCAAAGACGGTCTGGCGCCAAAAAGATACGGCCTGTGGTGTAAATGTTTGTCCAGCAACCCCAATAGATTAGTGAATGACCTCTCAATTTCCCCCTCGGTTGTCGGGTTTGACCCGATAACCCAAAGCCTTGACTTCATTCTTTTTTTAAAAATTTTGGCGGCCTGGTGTTTTAAAATTTTATTTAGCATTGGAACTCTCTTAGCCCAACCAGGGACAAATAATTCGCCAAAGCGTTGGCTTGCAGCATTTTGATCGGCTTTGTATCGCCAGCGGTAGTGAAACATTTGTTTTACAGCCCACTCATCAGCATATTCCTCAAGAAGTCGGCTGATAAAGGCTGTGTGTGTTTCGCTTGGTGTTATATTGTTTCGGGAAAATTTTTTCTCTAAAGATTGTATGATCGGCGTTGAGTCTTGGAGCACCTCTTGCTCAGGGGTTAACACCAAAGGAATAA
>Ga0209228_1000227_pt1 | contig 29016 bp, 28 predicted proteins | sample METZYME_3_150m_FD_187547 | JGI IMG/M metagenome (GOLD analysis project Ga0209228, IMG submission 187547) | Marine microbial communities from oxygen minimum zone in mesopelagic equatorial Pacific - METZYME_3_150m (SPAdes) (version 2) | ecosystem: Environmental > Aquatic > Marine > Oceanic...
GCTGGTCGTAAACACAACTGACGAAGCAGGCGAGTCGACTCCGCGCCGACTCGCTCGCTTTGAGACCGATGGCGATCTATATGTGTCAGCTCATCATTGGACGCGCGGTTGGTACCGCGAGGCACTCAAGAACCCTCAGGTAAGAGTGGAAATCGATGGGGTCACCGCCGATTACATTGCAGTACAGGTCGACGGGGAAGAATTCCAAGACGTGGTGACCCAATTTCCAATCCCGTTTATGGCCCGTTTTTTGATGGGTTTTCCACCCAAGCGAGACATCTTGCGTCTGGATCCAGCCACATCAACAGAAGAACTACGTTGAATCCGTTCTGGCGGGCTTAGATCCCATTATTCTTCCTATCTACGCTCTTGTTCGGTAGGGACTTCTATACCGAACTCCTCCAGCACCTCCGCATTGTGGGCACCCAGCGTCGGCGGCGCTTGATAAAGGGTGGTTGGTGTATCGCTGAACTTTATCGGGTTGGCTGCCAGGGTGATGTCAGGGTTGTCGCCCCCGGGATGGCAGGATTCCAGCATCTGACGGGATGCAACATGTGGGTCGTGGAAGATGTCCGCCATGTTCTGGACGGGGCCCGCGGGGATGCCCCCGTTCAGTTTTTCCATAACCTCCGCACGCGTCAGTTGCGTGGTCCAGCTACAGATCTGTTCCTCGACCCAATCCACGTGCAAAAGTCGAGCAGCATTGGTGGTGCTGCGCTCATCTGTTATGAGGTCAGGTCGCCCCATCGCTGCACATAGCAGGTCCCAATGGTGAGGCTGGACCGCCGCAATTGCGACACGTCCGTCCTTGGTTGGGAAGAGATCGAATGGGTAAAGTGTCATGGCGCGCTGCAGCCCTGCTGGGTTCGGTTTGCCGGTGAAGCCGTATTGCGCGACCGCGCTCTTTTGGAAGGCCAGCATCGCGTCATACATCGAAACGTCGAGGAACTGTCCTTTGCCCGTATGCTGAGCGTGGTGGATCGCGGAGACGACGCCGAGCGCCATCAGCGTGCCGGGAAAGATGTCGGCGAATGCGGGCGTCACTAGGTTGTCGTTGGCATGTACCAAGCCCCCAAAACTTTGTGCCGCTGCGTCGAGACATGGCCACTCGGCATAGGGACTCTCGCCGGTGCGTGGATCGCCAAACCCACGTACACAGGCGTAGATAATCTTGGGATTTCGCTTCGCGATGACCTCGTAACCGAGTCCGAGGCTGTCCATCACGCCCACCCGCATATTCTCGACGATGGCGCTGGCCTGATCACAGAGTTGCAAGAAGACGTCCTTTTGGGCGTCGTCTTTCAGGTCGAGGCATACACTTCGCTTGTTGCGGTTGACCGATGCGAAGGGGGCACCGAAGTCGGTACCGGCTTCGCGGTCCTCATAAGGCGAGGCATGGTCGGAGAGAAACGGCGGAATGTTGCGGTAGCCGTCACCCCGTGGCGGTTCTACCTTGATGACCCGCGCCCCGAGGTCAGCGAGGAGGCTGGCACCAAAAGGTCCCGCGAGTGCCATCGTGCAGTCAATGATCGTCAGATCTTCAAGAGGGCCGCAGCGCGCAGTGTTCGTCATGGTGGCAGGTCCGATGGTTGTTCGAGCTCGTAAGTAGAGGGCTTATGGGTAGCTCGGGTCAAGATGACCTTACCCCGTATCTAGAGCCAGGATTGGCGTTGGAATTTTCTCCGCATCCCAGGAAGCGAATGGTCCTGGGGTCGGTCCGCGTTCAAACACTGCTTAGGAAGAGTGATAAAACCTTCTGACCGTGGATTCGGCTATTTCTTGAAGGAATAACTTGTCGTGACTGTTGACGAGTCCGTTGTAGTCGTACCCTAAACCGACAGGCGATACACCAAATACGCTAGCGAAAACGGTGCATGCTGCTAAATAAGTGCCCAGTAGCGCCGGATGAGTCCCATCGAGATTATGAAGCTTCATGTCGGGCCTTCTCTTATATGCGTTTTCGAAAGCTAACCCAACGGGGATTACAAGCGCTTGATTTTTGTTCCCAGCAGTCAGGTACATTTCTTCGATGACTCTAATTAGGTTCGGATCAAAATTTATGTGTGGTTCGACGTACGCATGAATCATGTATAGCGCAGGTTGGGAGCCATTCGCTCGTATTTTTCGGATTTGATTTTCCGCCACTTTGGCAAATGCATTTCTATCTTTTCTAGACAGTCCTTCACCGCTTCCACCTTGAAGAATGACTAATTCAAACTTGTTAATGGAACTAATGGCTTTAGGTTTTAGTAAATGATCAAGGTTGTGATGCTTTAATCTTGAGCCTCCGATTGTGGATGACTTTACGTTTTTACTTCCGTTGAATCCCGGGTATTTTTCGTCAACCATCCGTTTGAAGTGGTTGTGCAAACTATCGTTGTAGTACAGATAGCTGTTGCCGATAAATAGGACGCTCGAAGGCAGCGGGTGTTCTAATTGTGTTATCTCGGGAGCTATTCCATCAGCGAACGATGGATGATTGATCGCGATGGAAATCAGTAACCATAAGACTATTTTCAGACTCTGGCGCATCACCATTGGTTGACACCATTCTCCTTTACCAAAGCCTTGTGGTTGATCGGTTGGCACTCCACCAGATTCTCCCAAGTCATAGTTTATGAATGAAGCTATTCGACTATTTCACCGCGGCAAAGTTGGCCAGACAGGGCATTTCAGCGGAATCACTCGCAACGTTTTCGACTAGAAGGTCAGTGAGGCATTACCTTGCTACAAGCGAGTTAACCTCGAAATCCTCAACGTTTAGGCCGCAAATTGAGGCAATGTCCGCGTACATCGAAGACCATTTTTTGTCGGCAGCTTGCCAAGCAAATGCCTTTTGCATCGCCGCTTCTGATTCATGTAAGTCGACGGCCCCTATTTTTCCATCGGTCCATACGCCCGGTGAAGACGTATACAGTATTGGGCTGTTGTTTCGTTCATAGGCTATCGTCTCTTGGATGCGAGCTATCGCTTCGTCGATAGCTTCGCTCGGGCAGTTGCCCCTATACGTAACAATGACCTGACCGGGCTTTGCGACAGGCTGAATATTTTCGTGGTGTGCGGCCAAGGCGCTGGTTGTTGAGAGCATGGCTAGAACTGTTAGCACGTTCCATAAAGTCTTCATTCGATTCATCGTTGTTGTTCTCCCTAAAGAACCAACTAGAGCAACACATCGCTTATTTGAAGGCAACCTGACGTGGTCTGGCAGCTTGACGAGGGGCGCGCACTTTCGAGGTTATAAAACCGCGTTTTAACCATAGATGGCGTGCCGTCGGCTATGAGGAGTCGGGGGTCAGTTCGTGCGCTCGTTTCTCGAGTGTTACTGCGACTTCCTCGAGGCGCTCAGGATCGCAACTGGCGCTGAGCATTGGGGCGCCTGCTTTCGTTAGCATTTCGGGTAGGCGTTTTTGAATACGACCACAGACCCATTCGAGCGGGTCGCCGACGGCGGTGGTGTCGATAGGGATTGCCGGTTGATCGATGTACGAGAACCCATAGTGATAGTGGGGAGCCTTGTTGAAGCAGTCAAAACGTAGGATCTCTTCTTGGGTACCGTCGATTTCACCAAAGACGTGGACTGATGGGCCTTCCTCAGAGCCGACATGGCGGTACTCGACTGCAAACAAAAGATCGCCGGCCTCAATCATGTCTAATGTCGTCGTATCGGCGGGCATGCCTTGGAAACCGCGGTTAGCGTCTGTCATCGAATGCTCTCCTGTTATGGGTATGTGTCCACACCGTACGCATCGTTAGCCCTGGAAGTTCCTTAAGTGCCCAAAAGTAGGTCACTCTTTCCTCAGTCTAACGGGTGAGTAGATGCATGTATCGACGGCTTGCGAACCAAAGGATCCAATCTCTACGATCCGATCTGCAATGCCGTACTTTTCCCTTCTCAATCGGTGATACAGATCGTGAGCGTTCGCGTCTGGCTCCGCAAAATATTTCGTTTCTTCTCCGTCCCTAATCAACGAAATTTCTGGTTGCGAATTCAACTGTTTGATCCAAAAAGAGCTGCTATCTCCATGCTCGACTAAGGAGTCGTCACCGGCGTCCACAATCCAGACCCGGACGTTCTTGACGCCGCCATCTTGTTCAGGTCGCAACAACGTTGCTACCTCTCCTCCAAACTCAGAAGCACCGAACATCAAACTTACATAGAGGACTGGTATTCCGATAACGAAGATAAGAATTCGCCGCATGTTCATTGCTCCTAACGAGTGCTTGCCGAGAACGAAGCGTTTTCGACGGGCTATGGATATTCGATTCTGGCGACTTTCGGCTCCAACCATACGTCTTCTTCACGATCGGTCGTATACAAATACGCAGCATTGCGCCAGCATCTATTCTTTCCACGCAGAAGAAGTCATTGCCCATGAAGTTTCACGTCACGTACGAATTTGGCCCGGAAAGTCGGGATGAGACTCAAGCTCAATTTAAGGAGACTGGAGGCCTGCCCGGTGACGGTGTCACCATGCTCGGTCGTTATCATGCGATTGAAGGTTTGACAGGATTTATCCTCGTGGAATCTGACGATCCGATCGCTATCGGTAAGTGGATGCAGGAGTGGACGCATTTGATCTCCTTTCAGGTTGTCCCGGTCCTCGACGATGCGGGTATCGCCGAGGTGATCGGTTAAGAACTGCCCGCACGGGCCTACCCGGGTTTTCGAGCCAACAATTACTGTGCTTAGGTCGATATAAAAAGGGATTGGTAGAGGGCGAGTTCGGCAGACGTCGCCCCTACGCAGGTTCGCCGCTTCAAAACACAGCCGGCAGGGTCACTGGGATTCTTGAAGTGGCTTGGGGAAGGTTCAACGCGTGAAACTTCCTGTACCAAGAGATGAGAGATCCTCCTAATAAACGAAATGACGACAGTCCCTATTGAACTCTCAGTTGATGGAGGAGCAATGAAAAAGGATGGATTAGTGATGGAAGCTGAGGGATTTATGGCGCAACCGTGTGATGTTCGTTGGCGTAGTTTTGGTGCAATGCGAATAGCTTATGGCTAGAAGCGGTTGGACAAGTCGCGGCCCTGGCGGGTGCACCTTTTCCGTCGTCAGTGCATCATCCGGTTGGTTCGGAATACGCAATTCGACGAGTAGGGCATGAGAAATTTTCTAATAGGACTCGCTGTTGTCGCTGCCATCGGGGGTTACCTTTTCTCGGAGTACTGGTACTACCTCCCGGGCATTATCGCTGACATCACCAACCCTGTCGGCGAGAACCGGTCAGTGTCTTGGCAGCGAGGGCCTGAGCAGCCGACCGTGGAGTCGCGTCCTCCAAACATCGTCCTCATCTTGGCAGACGATCTTGGGTTCAATGACATCACGTTTTACGGTGGCGGAATTGCGAGCGGCAGCGTGCCCACCCCGAGCATCGACTCCATCGCTACTGCGGGCCTGCATTTCACCAATGGATACACCGGCAATGGCACTTGCGCACCCTCGAGAGCGGCCCTTTTAACCGGTCGATTCCCGACTCGAGTGGGCTTCGAGTTCACTCCCGCGCCGCCCGAATTTGCCCAGCTGGTCGCAGGTGAGGACTACATTGCTGAAAATGCCGTGGACTACCCGCCGTCCGATGAGCTGGGGCTACCGGGCTCAGAGCTTACGCTGCCCGAAATGCTAGACCAAAGGGGCTATCACTCGGTCGCACTGGGTAAATGGCACTTGGGTGGGGGCGAAGGCATGACGCCAAACGAACAAGGATTCGATGAATTCCTCGGCTTCCTGCCCGGCGGGGCGATGTTTATGGAGGAAGGCGATTCACAGGTAGTCAACTCGAAGCAGGACTTCGATCCCATCGATAAGTTTCTGTGGGCTAATCTGAAGTATGCGGTGAGATTCAATGATGGCGAACGTTTCAAACCCGACTCACATATGACCGATTACCTCAGCCGTCAGGCTGTTCAGGTTATTGAGGCCAATCGCAATCGACCATTCTTTCTGTATCTCGCCTACAACGCTCCCCACACACCGTTGCAGGCAGAAAAGAATGATTATGATGCGCTCCATCACATCGACGATCATACCGAGCGGACCTATGCCGCCATGATTCGTGGGTTGGACCGTGGTATTGGGAACGTGCTCGAGGCCCTAGAGGACCATGGTCTTTCCGATAACACGGTCGTTATTTTTACCAGCGACAACGGTGGGGCCAGTTATGTCGGGCTACCCGATCTGAACAAACCTTATCGTGGTTGGAAGATCACCTTTTTCGAGGGAGGTATTCATACCCCGTACTTTATTCAGTGGCCCGCGAAGATCGCTGCTGGGAGTCGGTACGATTCGGCCGTCGCGCATGTGGATATTTTTTCCACGGCGCTTGCTGCGGCAGGCGTCGAGCCGCCGAACGATCGGGTCATCGACGGTATTAACATTCTGGACTATGCCTTGCGAAAACCTCAGCCAGTTCTTAGCCGGCCAATTTTCTGGAGAACCGGAGGCTACAAAGTCGTATTGCAAGACGGCTGGAAGCTTCAGTTGCAAGAGCAAAACGACAAAACCTGGCTCTTTAACTTAAACGAAGATCCGACCGAGCAGATCAATCTGAGCCTCAGCGAAGAGCACTCGGATACGCTTAAGACTTTGCGCGAAATCCTCTATGAACTCGATAGTCAAATGGTAGAGCCCTTGTGGCCGAGGCTCATCGAGGCGTCGGTTGCCGTGGATTACACCATCGACAAACTGCCGGACGAGGACTACGAGAGCATCCTTTGGTCGAACTAACGAGACACGCTCAAGTTAATACTGGGGTGTTCACCAGGTGCAAAGAGGGCGTTTTCAACGACAAACTCTAAAGCCACGCGATCGAGTGTGTCGCCTGGTTTGACGAGTAACGTGATGGCCTCATGTGCAGGTATTCGAATGCGATCCGCGCTATACATGAACGTGTAATCACCGACATACCGAAGCTCGAAATTGGCATCGGAGATATTGGTTATGGTGACTTCGGCAACTGAAGTTTGTGGCCGGTAGCTGAGATTCGATATGTTCAAGCTTGCCTCCAACAACGGCAGCAGTTGCTCCACACGCCCAATCAAGAGATTGCGGAACCAGACCACCGTCCGATTCGCGAATAGCGCTCGTTTGATAGCACCCGCGCTTTTTTCCTCCGCGAAGACGAGGGTTACGGGCCGGTGGCCGCCATTATGTGGTTGGTAGTCCCAGTCGATAAGATCGTGTACGTCGGAAACCCCAATCAACGCGAGGCCGTAATCGAGTGCGACCTGAAAGGCTTCTTCGGAATAGGTGCTGCCATTCGCTATTTCTATGCCATGTAAGAGACCGTTTTTCGCGTTGTCTGCATGAAATGCATTCATACGGGTAACGCCATCGCGTTGTTGCCGAGTCCACCAAGGATGATTCCAGAAGAGAAATGCGTCCTGCGCGTTCGCCGCTTCAATAGCCTTCTGTGCGGGCCACTTTCTTGCGGCCGTAGAGTATCCCGAAACATCGCCGGGGTTAGACGGCGGGTTATCCACTTTGAGAAGTTTGTTGGCATCGTCCAGGAATACCGCATTGACGTGACCAGCGGGTGCGTTCCGCGTGATTTCACTTCCACGGATGACGATCAACTCCGAATTCCGTCCGGCGGCTTTCGCATCGTCGTATGCGCGATTCCGATCTGGGTGAGGGATATCCAGGCGATGGGGTTGGTATTCAAGATGTTCAGTGATTGCCAGCGCATCGAGGCCGTCACGTAAAGCTTCAGCAACCCGTATTTTTGGCCACACGTGTCCGTCGGAGAAGACGCTGTGCGTATGCAGATCCACGACTAGCGTCACGTATTGCTCGGTATCCGGAAAAACGATGGTCCGACCGCTTGTGTCGTTGGGTATGCCGACACCCCCATGCGCATAAATCAATTCGGACGCCAGTAGCGACAGGATGAGCGCTGAGACAGTAATCAGCGGATTGCGGTTGACGTGTTTGCGAATGCAGGTTGAGGGGACGAAGGTGTGAGTCTCGCGTCCTTCCATGGATGCGTCGCGTTTGAATCGCCCAAAGGAAGAAACCGAGTTCATGACGACAATCCTTTCATTGCTGAAAGAAATATAGTCCTAATTCGATGCCGACGTCATTGTGCGCGGCGTTACCGAGACGATTCATCTTCGATCAGGTGGTGAGTTGCTGACGGGCGCGAACGGTATGCTTGAGCCATCGACTTATCTTGACCTCATTTGTGTTAATTAAATATATAGATATCAAATAGATATGAGGTAATCCTAATATTGTTAGGAAACGTGTCTGAATCCACTGCCATTGCTATAGTCTAGTTGGAGACCTCTTTATCTCAGGAATCGAGAAACGAACCGGTATGCGAGATTCGCTCCATCTCAAGATAGTTCTTGCAACGCCTTTAACTCGTGAAAAATAGGATGCTAGGATCACCCATCCGAACCCGACATCGAGAATGGGATGAGCGAAATACAGAGCCTGGATTCGATGCGCTCGATTCATGTGGCTGACCCTCAGCTATTTTTGAACGGTGACATCCTCGATGTGCTGGCAACGTTGCGTGCCCACGACCCCGTCCACTACTGCGACGACAGTCCGTACGGACCGTATTGGTCGGTGACGCGGTATAGCGACATCATGCAAGTCGACAAGGACTACGAGACATTTTCTTCGGACGCTCACTTGGGCGGAGTCATGATCGACGACGATATCGTTGGGGATGTGGATTCGGAATTTTTCGTTAAGGCGTTTATTACCACGGACCCGCCGGACCATTCTCCCCAGCGTAAAGCCGTCAATAAAATTGTCACGCAACCAAGTTTGGCGAACTTTGCGACGATCATTCGCAAGCGTACCAGCGACATATTGGACGAATTACCCATTGGTGAGCCATTTGATTGGGTGAATCGCGTATCTATTGAACTGACGACTCAAATGTTGGCGACGCTATTTGATTTCCCTTTCGAGGACAGACACAAGCTCACTCGTTGGTCCGACGTTACCACCGCCGAAGCCGATTCACCCATTGTTGGCAACCAGGCTCAGCGGGTACAGGAACTAGGCGAGTGTCTCGAGTATTTCACTAAGTTGAAACAGGAGAGGGCGGGTGGTCCGGCAGGATTTGATTTGGTCACGATGCTTGCTCAGGACGCCGCAACGAAAGATCAACCAGCGCACGAATTTCTTGGGAATCTGATGTTGTTGATCGTGGGAGGGAATGACACCACGCGCAATAGTATGAGCGGTAGTATTAATGCGTTTAATAAGTTTCCGGATCAATTTGAAAAGTTGAAAGAAAATCTGGAGCTGTTGCCCAACGCTGTTTCTGAGGTCATCCGATGGCAAACGCCCTTGGCACACATGCGCCGCACCGCGGTGCAGGATACAGAGGTCGGTGGGAAGACCATCAAGAAAGGCGATAAAGTCGTGATGTGGTATTACTCCGGAAATCGGGACGCGGAAGTCTTTGACGATCCTGACCGATTGGACATCGAACGACTCAATGTTCGAAATCAGATGTCGTTCGGTTTTGGCATTCATCGTTGCCTAGGTATGCGCTTAGGCGAGTTACAACTGCAAATACTTTGGGAGGAGATTATTAGGCGATTTGATCGGATCGAAACTCTCGAAGAACCCACCCGAGTCCTGTCCAACTTCATCAACGGATATACGCGAATGCCAGTGAAAGTACACGTTCGAACGTGAATAGTTGAGTATTTTCGCGGCGGGAGATGGCCCGCTGCATCCTCTAGAGCATTAGGCCCGCATCCTTTTCAACCGGCGAAAACCTTTCTCGCGAGGGCCGTGTCTGCGTATTCGGTAATGTGTTGGACTAGTCCATCTGTGATTTTGTATACGTGGCAATACGTGTTGTTGTAGGGCTTTCCTGTTTTGGTTATGCGGTCTTTGGCGTAGGACTCGGCGACAACGTAGTCGCCTTGCGCCACGATATTGGTAATGACAGAAGTACCCATACTCGCGATCAGGGCGTGTGTTGGAGCAAGCAGCTTGTTGTAGATCTCCTCCTTTCCCTGATAAGTGTCGAAACCCGGTATCAACCAGACGGCGTCTTCTGCTAGGAATTCGAGTACGTCCAACCCACTTGCCAGAACCTTCTTAGCGAGTTCAATGTTCTCTACGATAGACATGTTGGCTCCTTCAGGGTCCTGACATAAATTATCGCATCAACTGGTCAAGGGTCTTCGGTCAGTTCGAATACAAAGTTTGCATACCCGTTGCGGGTCAAAGATGGGCGCTACGTCGGTCAGTTATGTACGATAGTTTACTTTGGCGCAGACGGGGAGAAGACATGAAGATGGGGCTCGCCTTTGCAAGCAGCGTGGGAACAGATGGCGATTCGGCTCTCGAAATCTGTCGTCGTGCGGAGCAGGTTGGCTTTGAATCGGTATGGGGTGGCGAGCATGTCGTGTTGCCGGATTCAATCGACTCCAAATATCCGTACACGCCCGACGGCAAAATACCCGCAGAATCCGATACGCCGATTCCAGATCCATTGATCTGGCTCGCGTTCGTCGCCGCCGCGATTCCTCGGCTCCGGTTGGGCACCTGTATTCTAATTGTTCCCCAACGCAATCCACTTGTGCTCGCCAAAGAACTCGCGACGCTCGATCAGTTAAGTGGTGGCCGAGTAGAGCTTGGTCTGGGTGTCGGTTGGTTGAAAGAGGAATTTGAAATGTTGGGCATCGCCTGGGAGCGACGAGGCGTTCGAAATGACGAGTATGTTGCCGCGATGAGGGCGCTGTGGGCGGCGCCCCATGCAGAATTTCATGGTGAGTTTGTGGACTTCGAACCGGCTACGTGTAGCCCGCGACCTGTTAACGGTTCCATCCCGGTTATCGTTGGTGGTGATACGGATGCTGCCATTCGGCGGGCTGTACGTATTGCTGACGGGTACTTCCCTGGTGAAGGTGACTTCGAACGTTTGCGCGATTTGATTGGACGTTTGCGTAATGCTGCGACAGATGCAGATCGCGATCCGGACAGTATTGCGATCAACGCCATGTTTGGCACGCAAATGTTGGATCCAGCTGCAGGAATAGAGCAGATGATCACGGTTGGGGTCGACCGGATCATGGTTCCCGCATTCTTCTTTGCAGGACCGGGCGGAATGGATCGTCTGAGTGAGTTTGGCGAACGCGTGGCTACATACATCCGAGATTGAGATCGGCGATGGCCTATCGGGGGAGGTTCCTCTCCAAATCTTGATGGGTGGACCTGGGTTCCGGTCTGAAGCGGTCGTGTGTTGCATGCTTGGGTATTCGAGCGATTCGAGTATGCTTCGGGAACATAGCTACGACAAAGGTGCGGAAGGTAAGGTCGATACCGCCGTACACGATAGATGACCAGGGCTGTTTGATGGACTATATCGAGCGGGTAAATTCGTTGAAAACGCCGCGACCTCTTACCGACGGTTTAACCGTGGACCCGTCGGACTCGGCTCGGGTGAAAAACGCGATTCGAGAAGTCGATCAGCAGGGCTTTGCGATCGTTCGCGACTTTTTGTCGGAGCAAGAACTTTCCGATGTCCGTGAGCGGATGGCATCCATATTCGAACTTACAGGAACTCGACGTGCGAAAGATTCGCGTGGAAGTCATCGAAAAGGTTACTACGGTGTCCAAACGGTCCATGTCCACAATTTATTCGCGAAGACGCGTGCCGTTGATGAAATTGCCACGAACCCGTTGCTACTTTTGATCATTGAAGGCGTGCTCGGTCCTTTGTTCCAGATGTCGGTTGCAACGGCCATGTGTCCTGACCCAGGAGTTGATCCTCAAGGGTTTCATCAGGACGACGGTCATTATCCTTTGCCGCGACCACGGCCACCATTCATTGCGAATACCCTGGTGGCACTCGATGATTTCACCGAAGCCAACGGCGCAACACGACTCGTTCCTGGCAGCCATCGATGGACTGAGCCCGTCAGCCAGGATACGGAATTCGCGGTCGCGGAAATGCCGGCTGGTTCGCTATTAGTTTTTGACGGTGCTTTGTGGCATGCAGGCGGAGGCAACTCGACGGTCGATAAACGGCGTCGCTCCATTAACCTGAATTTCAATTTGTCGTGGCTACGGCAGCAGGAAAATCAATATGTCGGCATTCCGCGCGACATGTGGCTTTCGCTCCCAGAGAAATTGCAACGCCTGCTCGGATTTCAAAAGGTCAATTTCTTATACGGCAGTGTCGACTACACAGACCCGCTGGTGTACTTCAAAGAACATCCCGATTCATGAATAGGCAGGCATTGGTAGTCGATAACGGCCCCAACGAAGGCCCGGTCTTTCGAGAGGAAATCGATGTCCCTTCTTCCACAACCCGATAACAATTACGTTGGCTCATCACTTTCGCTCTATTTCCTAGTGCTATTAGCCTGCATGTTCACGTTTCGTGGCTGCGTTCACTATTTTGCTCCGGATGGAGGTGCGGGAATGATTGCCGGTATACCGCTCGAAACCTATCCCGAAGGGGCGGTACAAACCATCATCAACGCTTTTGGTAATTATGGTAGATATCACTTAATAGAAGCGGGGTTGGCTTGGCTTGTTATTTTTCGATGGAGAGCCTGGATACCTCTTTTCCTTCTTTACGTGCTGACCACTCAGTTGTTAGCAGTTGCCCTATTGATCGCGAAACCGTTACCGGTGGTGCCGCCCGGACAAGTATCTCTCTATGTTCTCTTGCCGCTGACGGCCATAGCTTTTTTCTTGTCTCGAAGGCGAGGGGATGCGGCGTAACCTTTACTTAATGATGGCGTTTGACGACACGACAATTTGCAGGAGGTATGCCAATGAAAGGTAAATGGGCGTTAAGAACCACCGCCATCGTGATCGTGGCCTTCGGGTTGCCGATGATCTGGAGCGGCGCCGAATTAGCATTGGTGGGTGGCACGCTTTACTACCTCGCTGCAGGGATTTTAATGACCTTCAGTGCCGTTGACTTGTGGCGGAACGAGCGCCGTGGGTTTTTCGTATTCATGGCGGTGCTTCTGTTAACCCTCGCTTGGGCTGTCTACGAGGTGGGTACCGATTTCTGGTTGGTGGGATCTCGCATCTGGTTGATCGGCATAATCGCACTTTGGCTTTCTATCCCTGGAATCCGCCGGGGCCTCTGGGGCGATGAGATGCCAACCCTCTTCAGTATGCGGACAATCCAGGTTTGCACCGCGGCGAGCGTCGCGGTGCTATTGGCCATGACCTTTGATCTATTGAGTGACAACGTTCTACCTATTGCAGATACCCGCTACGGTCCTGCTCAGAACTCTCTCGAATGGGAAGCGTATGGCGCAAGCCACGCGGGTACCCGATACGTGCCCCATGGGCAGATCGACAGGGCGAACGTTGGCGAACTGACCCGCGTCTGGCAGACGGATACCGGTAAAACCGGTCGCTTCAGTGGGACACCTATCCAAATAGACGACGGGTTATACCTTTGTACTGCCCAAAACGTGATGCTTGCGCTGGACGCTGATACGGGAGTCGAACGCTGGCGTTTCGATCCCGAAAACGACACGCCGTCCTTTGGCATTCTTGGCAACTGTCGGGGGGTGACCTACTACCATCTTCCAGAACGGCCCAAGGCTGAGTCCTGTGCCGAACGAATCTACACCGCGACGACTGACGCGCGCATGATTGCGGTGGACAAAGCCACCGGCAGACCATGCAAAGAGTTCGGCGGTACGGGTGAGATTTCTCTTTTGGCCGGCATGGGTGATGTGAAACCCCTTTACTATTTCGTCACGTCACCGCCTACCGTTGCCAGTGGCGCACTGGTTGTCGGTGGCTGGGTCATGGATAACCAAGAGACCGAGGAACCCTCGGGAGTTGTGCGTGGTTACGATCCGCGCACGGGTCAATTGCTTTGGGCTTGGGACATCGGCCGCGAAGGGAAAACGGTGATGCCCCCGGAAGGCAGTTTCTACACCCGAGGAACTCCTAATGTCTGGAGTCTGACGTCGGCCGACGACGAACTCGGCCTCGTATACGTTCCTACAGGAAATGCCACACCCGATTACTTCGGTGGCCACCGCACGGAAGTCATGGATAAATTTGCAAGCTCGATCGTTGCGATCGATGCGAAGACCGGGCTGACACGCTGGCACTTTCAGACCACCCATCACGACATTTGGGATTACGATGTTCCTTCGCAACCGACACTCGTGGACTTGAATCTTGACGGCGTTTTACGCAAAGCGGTGATCGTCCCTACGAAGCGTGGGGAGCTCTTTGTGCTAGATCGTGCAACGGGTGAACCGCTGACCGAGATCGTCGAACGAGATGTACCGCAAACGGACTTGCCTAATGAACGGTCTAACGCCACTCAGCCGTTTTCGACGGGTATGCCTTCCTTCGCATATCCGCGTGTGCGTGAGCGGGATCTTTTTGGGATATCTCCTTTCGATCAGATGGCCTGTCGGAAAGCGTTTTATGACCTTCGCTATGAAGGCCCGATGACGCCACCATCCATTCGTGGAACGCTGCATTACCCCGGGCCAGCGGGTGGCATGAACTGGGGCAGCGTGGCGGTCGATGAAGAACGTCAGCTGATGGTGGTGAACAACCTGCATCTTGCCTTTGTCATTCATATGATTCCTCGGTTTGAAAAGAAAGAAGGTGTCGCAGACTCGGGCGGCGTTTCGCGGGGTTACGGGATCGGCGGTCCGCAACGGGGCACGCCGTTTGCGGCGCGCGTTGAAACGTTCGCATCACCACTAGGGTTGCCCTGTCTGAAACCACCCTATGGAGAAATCGCGTTGGTGGATCTCACCACGCAGCAAGTCGTATGGCGACGAGGCGTGGGACCATTCAATCTGGGTTTTCCACACGCGGCAGGCTCGTTCATTACGGCTGGAGGTCTTATTTTTAACGCTGGCGTCATCGATGGGCGATTGCGAGCTATTGACACGCTAACGGGCGACGTGATCTGGCAGGAAGAATTGCGTTCCGCGTCAGATGCCACACCCATGAGCTACGTGAGTCCCACGACCGGGCGACAATATGTTGTGGTCACCGTACCCGGCCGTTCCCCAACAGGGGGGAGGGTGATTGCCTATGCCTTACCCGAAGGATTCGATTCCTAGCGGCCTAGTTCGCGACCGATGCCGGAATCCAACTACCATGGAATCCGCTAGGAACACGAGGCAGATCGATTGACGCCACGGGCGTATCGTCCATTGTTGCGGCGTTCATAATGACGAAGCGGCTAGTGTCCGATAGCGCGTCGTGGACATAGGTCATCAGATAACCGTCATCTTCGTTGTTGGGATGTTCCGAAGGTGCGAAAACCGGTTCTCCGCCGGTACAACCTCGACCCAAGTTGATCTCAGTGCGCGCGTCCGCCACTCGGTCATATTTGAGGATGGCACCAGACGCGGTCGTTGGGTCGTCGGTGTTGAAGGGATCGGACATACCCATCATATATCCGTAGCGATGTTTCCTACCGATCACGCTGTCTGCGACGCGAGGGAACTCGGCCGACCGATCGTCGATCTGCTCTTCTCGAACCTCACTAGCGTTTCTGTCAATCGTCCAACGCCAGAGCTCTGGAGATGGGAAGTCCATCGCTGAATCTCGCCACATATGGCTGAAACGGGCAACGTCGAGCACGATCGTGTCGCCGTCTTCATAAGAATTCATGGGATGGAAGACATAACAAGGGTTGATGTCATACCAATCCACTTCCGCGTCCGTGCCGTTGCGCGGCATGACGCCGAGACGGGCTGGGTAGTTGTCGTCCCACCGAATCGGCATTTCCCCGGACATCGCCAATTGCATGTTGAAGACTGCTGGCAGATCCATGAAAACGACATAATTCTCGGTAATGTTGAAGTCGTGCATCATCGTCGGTCCACCAACAGTGATGTTCTCTGTCTGCATGAGTTTGCCGTCGGCGGAGACACGCAAATAACGCAAGTAGGGTTCGAACGCTGAGTAGCCGAAGGCAAGCAGCTCACCAGTGACAGGACAGATCTTGGGATGCGCCGTAAAAGACCCCTTGAGCACCCCGTCAAAGTCGGTCGGGCCTACTGTGTTCAGATCACCGTCAAGTAGGTATGGGAAATGGCCTTCCTCAAGTCCGAGAATCTTGCCAGCGTGACCGATTACGTGAGTATTCGCCTTCGACGCTTTCATATCGGTGATTACGGAGGGATCAAGGATTTCTAACGACGGATCTTTGATGAAGGGAGTTTGCACATAGCGGTTGCGATACCACTGGGCTTCTCCATCACACAAGCGGATTCCATGGACCATGCCGTCACCGAAGAACGGATGCGGACTTGTCCCACTGAGAGGGTTCGCACCGGTTCGGATGTATCGACCGTCAAGTTCGCTGGGAATCGATCCGTTGACGTTCAGTTCCGAGATGGTTCTCTCTTCCGCCACAGGCCGTCCATTTCCACGCAGATGTATTGGGGTATCGTCGTCGTTTGTCATTAATGTCTCTCCCCACGTTGGTATTGCGGATAACGGTTAAAGCTACAACTTGCCGAGCGGACCGGCAACGACAAGTTTTTTGAGCTCAAACGGAGCGATAAAGAAAGCGGTGAGAAGCTTAGCGTCTCGAAGGAACCATGTGTGGCTTATCGTTCTGTCTGAACGTTGGTTTCAAGCACCGTCGTCATTACACTCAAGCAACTTGATCGTCAGTTAACAAAGGACGATGTGTATGCCGGTACCTGGCGCGCTTATGGAGACACGAGAATCGTGGACTTAAATCGGCGATTCGTATTCAAATTAAGGTTTGCGGTCGTTAGTGGCCACCGGCAAACCGCCGAGGCCCGAGTGATACTAGGCATTAAATCGCGATGAGCAATGATAACGACATTCCGGGTGGGTTCGTCAAAAACGTCATTGGGTACTGCGATCGAATATCTGTGCTACCTGGCGAGTCGATAGGGCTAAAGCTTAGTAGTTACACGCCAGGAAAGGCTCACGTATCGATCGTGGAGCTGATCAGTGGCGACGATAGGCCCCACGGCACAGGACTTATCGAAAAGGTCATCGAGTCGAGTTTAGGTGATGCAATCGACGTGCCGTTTCAGCCGTTGACACAGGGTTCATATGGGCGAGTGAATTCGATGCCCGAATTGGGTGAAGGCCAGTTGGAAGTTCTTGTTTATCCGACACTGCCTCGCAAGGCGCCGCAAACCCTCGTCAATATGGCGGGAGTCAAGCTTTATGTTACGGAGAATGGTTTTGGCGTTTCGTCGTCGGAGCAGGACCTATTTTTGGATGTAACCGTCCAAACGCATCGGTGGTACGAAGTTTCTCTTGAGTTTGGGCGTCCCGTCACACTCAAGATAAAAAAACTCCCCTTAGGGAGTGCTGAAAAACCGCTCGCATGGACCGTTATCGACGATGTTGATCTGTCTATTGGAGCTGGTGATTGGTTTTTGGGTGCGAAGCAAGCGGGTGAAGAATGTTTTAACGGCCGAATAGAAGCCCCATCGATTCTTTCAGTGGGTGAAATAATCGCCGGTTGGGATTTTTCGATTGGAATGGATACGCAGGTAATAGAGGATTCTTCAGGAAATGGTCGGGACGGTGTTTTGTTTCAAACTCCTACCAGAGCTGTTCGAGGAGCATCCTGGGACGGATCTCACCAAAGTTACTTGGACGCGCCAGAGCATTACGCTGCCATTCACTTTCACGAAGATGATTTGACCGATGCCGGATGGAAAGAAATCGCCAGTTGGCAGGTCCCGAAGAACATGAAAAGCGGGCAATACGCTTTCAAAGTTACTCAAGAAGATTCCGAGGAATACGTTCCTTTTTTTGTGCGCGCACCTAAGGGCCGACGTGGATCGGACGTTGTTTATCTGGTGCCGTCGGCAACCTATTTAGCGTATGCCAATATTAGGCTGGCGTTTTCGGGAGGAATGCTGGGGCAGTCACGTCTAGTCGATGCTAACCAAGCTTTTCTGTTTGCGCATGAAGATGTCGGCTTCTCGTTATACGAACATCACGCTGACGGGAGCGGCGTTCATTTTTCGTCGAGGCATCGACCTATCCTTAATTTTCGACCGAAGACGGGTACTTGGGCATTCAATGCCGATACCCACATCACAGCATGGCTGGACGCTATAGGGCAAGAATTTGACGTGGTGACGGATGAGGACCTTCACTTGGAAGGTTACGATGCGATCGACGGTTATCGCGTTGTCCTAACCGGTACTCACCCTGAGTATTTCTCAAGCGCCATGCGAAGTGCACTTTCGGATTGGCTCGCACAGTCTGGTCGGCTCATGTACTTAGGTGGTAATGGTTTTTATTGGCGGATCGCTTTTTGTCCGCAAGATCCGGCGATTATCGAGGTCAGGCGTGCCGAGGATGGGACCAGAGCTTGGATCGCGAACCCCGGAGAATACTATCAACAGTTTGACGGGCAATACGGGGGATTATGGAGACGAGTAGGGGGCTCTCCCAACGAATTAGTGGGAATAGGATTTGCAGCGCAAGGTTTTGATGGGGGAACCTATTACAGAGTTAGCGCTGGGGCGTTGGATCCTCGAGCCGCGTTTATTGTTGACGGCGTTGATCGAGTAGAAGAGTGGGGCGATTTTGGTGTTCAGGGCGGGGGCGCGGCCGGCGAGGAAATTGACCGCTGGGACGAGTCCCTCGGATCCCCGCTTCACGCGCTGATCTTGGCCACATCAGAAAACCACAAAATAGGTATGCTGCGGGTCAAGGAAGAATTCCATATGACTCGTCCCTTAACCGAGGATCCAAAGGTAAGAGCAGATATGATTTTTTTTGAAACCCCATCTGGGGGTGCGGTATTTAGCGTTGGCTCGATCTCCTACACAGGATCGTTATCCCATAATGGGTACGACAATGAAATTGAAAGAATAACGAGGAACGTATTGAACAGGTTTAATGACCCTACGCCCTTCGATTATCCGGTAACCGAATGAGCGGGGAAGTCGCGACAAGCAACCCACGGCAAACGACGCTCGTCGAATTTCAGATTCGTCCCGAGAGTAATTCCATGCAGGAGTGGCTGGTCGAATGGAACAAACGTGCCCTTGATGCTCGCGATGGTGAACCCGAAACTATCGCGTATGCGGCTGCTGTAAACGTTGAAGATGAAAACGGAGTGTTGATCTTCGAACGTTATGCTAATGGCGAGCAAAGTTTGAAGACGCACTCAGACCGCCCGGCACACAAGGCCCTAATGGACGTCATGGCGGAGCGTAATATGACGAAGCGGATGGTCTTCGCCAGTAGCTTCATGGACACGACGAACTACGGCTGGTGGTCTCGGCCCGAGCGGAGCGATGCTGCCACATCGGAGGGTGTCATTTTGGTGGTGCTTGGTATGCGGTTTCGTAACGACGTTTCTCGTGACAAATTCATCGATATATCGAAAGAACACGCCGGCTATTGCCTTACGAACGAGCCCGGCACGCTCATCTATAGTGGCGGTTTCGCGAACGCGGATAGCGATCGTGCTGACATCAAATACGGCGATCTGATATTTGTCATGGCATGCACCGATATGGCTGCGGTGGATCAACACAGCAACGATCCCGAGCACCTCGCATTGGGTCTGAAATTTCAGGATGCCGAAATAACGCCGCAGCCCACGTTCATGAAGAGTTATCGAACGACAGGCCTCGGATTCCTTTGGCGTTAGGAATTCTCCAAGTGGGGATTCGTCGACCGCAAATCTAACCGTCCTTGCCCTTTTAACGAGATTTTCGGATAGCTCGCTGAAGGGTCAGCTGTGACAGGATCACTGCCTAAAAGCGCGGTGCATTCAATTATGCGATTCCAGTGATGAAGGTGTGGTATTTGTATACGGCGTGGGTTTCGATGTTGCGAAATCCAGCATCCTCTAGCTCATGACGTATGCGCGCGGCGGGGACACGCCGACCTGTAGGAGGGCTCTTACCATTTTCTTCGTCAGCCCAATCGACGATTGCGATCGAGCCTTGGCGTTTTAGTAAACGCCTACATTCCCTCAAAAGGGATTCCGGCGCATCTAGTTCGTGGTGGACCTGCCCCATGATGATGATGTCCGCAACATCATTATCTAGGCTGACTAGGTTTGGCGCCATTAACAGTGCTTCAAGATTATCGAGGCCGCGTTGTTCGGCGTCTTGGCGCAACAAGCGGACCATACCTTCGAGTATGTCGCAGCCAAAAACTTTAGCTGTCGGAAACTTTTCAGCAAACGGAATGGTGAGGAAACCAACGCCTGCGCCGATATCGATCAATGTGCAATCAGGGTTCGGTTGGAGAACTTCCCATATTCGCTCAGGTTGAAAATATTCGAGCCGCTCTGGGTTACGCAATCGTTTAATACGTGCTGAATCAAAACCCAAAGTATCTGCCATGCGTTAATCTTACCTTCGTGACCGAGGTAGAGTAGCGCGTTCTTTCATTGCAGTATGATCGGGGAATCGCAACAGATGACGGGGACGAGCGATGTCCTTGGGTGTTTGGTTAGCGATCGGGGCTAGCATCGGTTTGAGGTTGCGTGCGGCGATTCAACATTCTGCGTACCGAGCTGGGAACATAGGCGTCGCATTGCGTATAGGTTGGCCTGGTGTGACGAGGCAAAATCAAAATCGTGGCAGGGGTGGAGTTTGGCTATTCAGCGACTACTACTGACCTATCTTTTGTGTTGGTTTGCGGCCGCAGGATCGCTATACGCAGAAGGAGCGGACGAACGAGAAAGAGCGCCCTGGTTGCAACCTGAGATTGTGGAAGCTTCTAGGGCAATCCAGATGACAGTGACCCAACAGGGTATATTCCGGGAAGCGGTCGGCGGATTTCTCGACGGTTTGATCGGCGAGTATGTCTCTATGCTGAAGCAGCAGAAAGATGATATTCCTCGACGGGCTAAGCAGGTTCAAAGTCGACATGCCCGAAAGATGGACAAGAAGATGCGTGCTGTTTTGGATGAACAACAGTACGAACGCTACCTCGCCTATCGCCTACTGTTGCTGACCTCGATGGAAGTCTTGCTCGATCTACCAAGCAGAACCCAGCGCCGAGGCCGATTAGCAGCATATTGCAAAAAAGAAACTTGGCGAGTGTGGTGTTACACCGATAACTCTTCTTGAGGGCGTTACTGGATCATTTGTGTCGGGCGTTCAACACCATGAGCTAATCTAATTAATCGCGCGGTCATCCCGAAATTGCGACGTCGGAGAACCGGATCCGTGGCATGAAGGCATGTCGGTTCATGTCCCAATAGCGTGTCTGACCGATGAGGCCGATCTTGTTCAACATCTCGTAGAAATTACCGGCCACGGTGATATTACGCACCGGCTGGATGCGCTCCCCATCACGGCACAGAAAACCGGATGCGCCGAAGCTAAAATCTCCCGCCACGGGGTTCGCGCCCGAGTGTGTTCCCGTTAGATCAGTTAGTTCCAAGTATTCGCCGCTAGTGATTGCGTCGTCCTCTGCTTCTCCTGAGCCGATCTCGAATTGATGTAGTTGCACCTCAAGCGTGGATCGCGGTGAGCGTGCGCCATTGCCCGTTGTCTGAAGGCCGAAGTGAGACGCTGTCGCACTATTATGGATGAGGGTCGCGAGATTGCCGTTAGCGATGAGCGGTGTGCGAGCCGTCGGACTACCCTCGTCATCGAAGAGGGCATAGCCGAATCCTTCGTCCAGCAGTGGGGAGTCAAATAGATTGAGCCGTGCGTCGGCAATGGCTTCACCGACTTTGTCACGCATGGGATTGATGCCGTCCTTGGCCGCTTTCCCCGAGAACATCATGGAAAACGTCGAAAACATGGTTGGCTGGCACTGAGTATCGAAGATTATGTCGTAATGCTTAGTGGGCACGGCTTCGCCGTGTAGGAGGGCAAGGCAATTGGCATGGGCTGTTTCGACGATATTGTCGATGTCGAGCTCGTCAAAACGTCGGGCTCCTTGCCCCCAACCCTCCATGACGTTCTTGTCGCCGTCTTCGACCAGGGCTGCTGCTTGGGAAAAACAAGCTCTGACTCTTGACGTAGCTTTTAGTCCTGCGGTAGAAAAAATACGTTGCGCGGCAGTCACGTCGGACACACCGTTATAAGGGACGTTCTTGACTTTATCTCGCGCCGCGAGCTCTCGCTCCAGGCGGAGTACCGTATCGATCTTTTCTTCCACTGAGACATCGTCGGTTGGCGCGAGCAAGCTATCGTCCGTGGCCAACGTAATTGCCTTATCGGGGACCTGTTCATTTACGTCCCTGCGGGCATAGCTCGCGTTAATCAGCGCCTGGTCTACCATCAATCGCAATGCAGCGTTATCGGATGCCTCGCTGTATGCGACACCGGCTTTATCGTCCTTGATGACGCGTACGCCGAAGACTTGGCTAGAGCTGACCTTGTGTTCTTCGAGATCCCCATCCCGCGCTTTTAGTGATAGTGATGCACCTTCCGCAACCATGAGGTCACCGGTCGCGCCAGCTTCAGTGATCCATTGCAAAATTCTTTCGGCGGCTTCCATCAGGCGTTACCTCCGACCAAGATATCGTCAACTTTGAGTGAGGGTTGCCCGACCGTTGTTGGCACAGCACCTGAAACAGAGCCGCACATACCGCACGCAAGTGCGAAGTCGTTACCCACCATAGAGATTTCTTTGAGCACGGCGGGTCCTGTGCTGATTAGCGTGGCAGCCTTCACTGGATACTGCACCTTGCCGTTTTCAACGTAGTAACCCTCGGTGACCGCGAAGTTGAACTCGCCTGTGCCCGGCTGAACTGAGCCGCCACCCATGTGCGATGCATAGATGCCGCGATCGATTGAAGTGATCATGTCGTCCAGTTTGGCGTCGCCGGGTTCGATAAAGGTATTTCGCATACGCGACGCCGGTGCAAATTTATAGGACTGACGCCGTCCAGACCCCGTTCGGTCATAGCCCGTCTGCTGGGCACCGACTCGATCAGCGAGAAAGCTCGTTAACTGCCCGTTTTTGATAAGTTGGGTTCGCTGCGTTGGCATACCTTCGTCATCGATGTTGATCGAACCCCACTCCTTGGCCATGGTCCCGTCATCGACCGCGTTGACCACCGGATTTGCAATGAGCTGACCGAGCTGGTCATGGAAAACAGAAGCTTTTTTTGCGACCGACGTTGTCTCGAGAAGATGCCCGCACGCCTCGTGAAAAATGACGCCGCCGAAGCCCGGGCCGATCACCACCGGCATGCGGCCAGACGGACACGCCTTTGCTGACAGATTGACCAGGGCTTGGCGTGACGCTTCGCTACCCGTCTTCTCCGCATCGATGGCTTCGTGAATCTCCCATCCGATTAACCCGCCATCATTAAATGACCCCGTCGCTTGTTCTGCTCCATTGGAGGCAATGGCACTCAAGCTGGCACGGATGTAATTCCGGATGTCGGATGCATGCAGACCTTCACTAGTGAAGATCTCGACTGATTGTTCTCGTTGCAAACAACCACCGCGAGTTTGAGAAATCATATTGCTGGCGGCGCGGGCTACGCGGTCCGCTTTCAACAGATACTCCACTTTGCTCTCGACCTCGGATCCTTTGGTGAGGGTTTGTTCGGCATGGTGAATGTCGTTTGGCGCGGAGAAGTCGAAACGGGCGACAGCGGTTTCTGGATCCCTTAAGTCCTTTGCACTGAGTTCTGTGACGATGCGACAGAGCTCGTCACTTTCCGTTCTGTTTGTATAGCCGTAGAGCACCTTTGTGCCGTATACGACGCGGACACCGATGCCGAAGTCGATGCCAGATTGCACTGCCTGCACCTCGCTGCTGAGCGTGCTGATATTGTTTATCTGATTCCTCTCGATGAAGAGCTCGGCGAAATCAGCGCCAAGTGAAATGGCGTGATCGATCACCGACCTTGCAGTAGAAGTGTCCAGCATGGGGTTACCTGGAAGTGTCCTGACCGAGTAGCTTACACCAGCCTTCGCGTCGGACGGATGGTATTCGTGAGGTTCTCCTCTGGCGGGTTATTGAGGATGAAGGGAGAGTCTCGGGACCACATATTAATGTGGCGAATGTGCGAGACGACGTAGAAAATCACGTCATACTCTGACTAGAGAGAAACGAGGGGCTGCGAGTGGCTATCACCGAGGAAATTGTATTTTGGTCGACGACGCGTCAGGCGGAAGCGATACGTGGTGGCGAGATCTCGAGTCGAGATTTATTGGAGTTATTGATCGCAAGAATCGAAACAATTAATCCCGACCTGAATGCGGTGATTACCCTCGATCTTGAGGGTGCTCGGAGCCTAGCTGATGAGGCCGATGCGAAGTTGCAGAATGGTGACGTGGTAGGTCCTCTTCACGGGATCCCTATCACTATCAAGGATGCGCTTGAAACCGAGGGACTCCGATCAACGGGCGGCGCGACCGAGCTACACAATAATATTCCCTCAAAAGATGCCGGTGTCGTCGCGTCCGTGAAAGACGCGGGCGCAATTGTCTTCGGTAAGACGAACTTGCCGAGATGGTCGGGTGATATTCAGGCCTTCAACGAAATGTTTGGGACAACGGTGAATCCATGGGACGGTGAACGGGTACCGGGAGGGAGTTCTGGCGGTGCGGCTGCAGCCGTTTCAGCCGGTCTTTCGTCCTTTGAGATCGGTACAGATATTGGTGGTTCGATTCGGTTCCCGGCGTCGTTTTGTGGAGTCTTTGGTCATAAGCCGAGTTGGGGCGTCGTTCCCTCGACTGGATATTTGGATCACGAGGGCGGTGGCATCATCGAGGCCGACGTTAACGTTCACGGACCTATTGCTCGATCGGCGGACGACTTAGAAATGCTCCTCAAGATCCTCATCAGAAAAGAGAGCCCGTTGGTAACCGCGTTGGCACCACCACCGGACGACCTGAGCAACCTTAAGGTCGCGTCTTGGCTAGACGATCCATTTTGTCCGGTCGATACTAAAGTACTGACTGTCATGGATGCGGCCGTAACTAGCTTGGAGAAAGCGGGCATATCGGTGGATCGGAATGCCAGACCGGACGTTGATCCCGAAGATGCATTCGCGCTAGGCGCTTGGCTCGTGTCCGCGGCAATGGTTCAGTCTTTACCTCCAGAAACACTTGAAGGGCTCGATGTCGAAGGTGCTTCGTCAAAAACGACGCATCGAGAATGGTTGGATCGACATGCTGAAAGAGAGGCCATTCGGGATAAGTGGGCCGAGTTTTTTGAAGAGTTCGACGCGGTGATTATGCCGATCAGTTTTGTGCCTCCGTTTCGACATAACCAAGAGGGAGATTTTGGAACCCGCACTTTGGTTTGTAACGGCGAAGAAAGGCCGTACGCAGACTTGGTGCGTTGGACGATTCTCACGGGAATGGCATATCTCCCGGCAACGACGCCACCCATAGGGTTCGATGACGAAGGTCTCCCCATCAGTTTTCAGGTTGTCGGACCCTACGGGGGCGATTACACGACGATCCGATTGGCAGGATTAATCGCGGAACTTTCTGGTGGCTACCAGCCTCCGCCGTGAAGTCCCCTCATTCTGCAGAACAAATGAAATGTTAATTATTTAAACGAGGCAAGCGCATGGATGAAGATGAGAAGTACCTCTTTGATTTAAGGGGATACCTAGTCGTGAAGAACGCCTTATCCGTGGGACAAATCGAGGATTTATCCGAAAGGCTTGAGCAACGCCGAAATATGGAGGAAGAAGGAGAAAGGAACGGTCGAATCACTAGGGCGGGTTCGGATCGTACCCGGTTTGACGATCCAGACGACCCCGCGTGGTCCGCAAGATCACTTCTCGAGTGGGGCGGAACATATATCGATCTCATCGATTTGCCGACTATTGCTCCGTATCTGGAGGCGTTGCTCGGCGTTAACTATCGATTGGATCATGACTATCTGAACATCAATAATGCGGAAAGTGCTCATAAATTGTATTTGCATGGTGGCGGTCAAGGGGCGGGTGGTCCCCATGACCTAGTCGGTGCAACCGATGGCGGCCAATGCTATTACCGCTACAGCAACGGGCGATTTTTTAATGGGTTGGTGGCGGTTGCATTTGAACTGGATGATGTTCAAGCAGGTGACGGTGGTTTCGCTTGCGTCCCGGGGAGCCATAAGGCGAATGTTGGGCTTCCGGATGACTGGCGGATAAGCGAACGGCAGAAAGATATCCCCGGATGTGTTGACCGAGTTGCGGCGTCCGCCGGCGACGCGATTGTCTTCACTGAAGCCTGTTCCCATGGCACGGTGCCGTGGCAAGGTAACAAAGAACGCCGAACGATTTTCTACAAGTACTGCCCGCATGCCGTTGCTTGGAGTCCTTGTTATTACAACTCCGATAACTACGGCGATCTCACCGAAGTTCAACAGTCTCTATTGATGCCGCCAAGCGCATGGGGGCCCCATAGCCATACCGAAGCGATATGGCGACGGGCTCAATCGGAACAAGCAGAGCTTAAGCGTTTGCGACAGGAGGTCGCGGACACACGCGATACTTCTTGAGGCTCTGCTAGACGTTGACGTGTTTGAGCAGGTGCGAAATCCCAAACCCGGTCGAATAGTTAGAGTGCCCGATTAGTCCGGCTCATCCCAGCTCTGAACGAGCCAGATCTTTCGCCAATCTCGCAAACGTCTGACGCGGCCCTCTCGAAAAGTTACTCGCGCGTTCGAAGGATCGGATGAATAGTGCCAGATTGCCCGCGGCGAACGGTTGTGTCGCGATTGAATATCTATCTTCATGGGGTTGCCGAGTAGAGCCTTTACCTCATCTTCTGCCATACCCTCTTGAAGTAACTGCCAACTTGTTCGGATTTCGTGAGGCTTAGCTTGCGATTGACGGTCGACGGTCTTGGGTGGCTTGCTAGATCCAGTGGCTGGGAGCCGCGGTGTTTCAGTAATCGCGGTCTTCGGTTGATCACTCGATCGTGTTGCCGGCTGCGCCGCGGGTTGAGAAGTTGCGATGGCGGACGGCTCTCGAGATTGTGTCGATGGCTCCCGCGTCAGATTGTTCCTGTCGCCATGACAAGGAAAGGCCGCTGACAATGCATCCAACACCAATACCGCGGCACTTTCGTCCAGCCGGGCCGGATAATTCTTGAGATATTCCGTCACGATTCCCATCTTGTGAGCCAAGCTTGAATCGTCGTCAGATTTTGGACAGTGGGACTTAGTCGCCTTCTGAAACGCGTCCATAGAAGACCACCCATTCTTTCTTAGTTCGCGGGATGAAATGGCATTGCTTTCGATCAAGGGCGATAAAACATTTTGCAAGAAATAAGCTTGAGTGTTGCTGACGGCCTCAATGTAGCAGGCGCAGCACGCCTCTTTTTCAATCGACTCTACGTTCGTGACATCACGTGGTTGATCAAAGGCGGCCTCACAACTTTTGAGCAAAGTTGCACCGCTCTGCGCTACGACGTCGTTAGCAACGAGCGGAGTAGATAACAGAACGATTAGTAGTGAGCAGATATTTAGTCTGCCCAGACGGCGTCGTTCAGGATGGCTCCGAGCAATCGAAGTTGCTCGCAAAGCACAGATGATCATTCGCTTGGGTGATCCACAAGTGTCCACGTAACGCCACAAAAATTCATTGAATCGAATTTCCTATCACAACCAGGGGCAGCCCACAGATCGACACCAACAACGCCCGTCTTTTTGTCGGGTTGAGGTTCGATGAATCTCATCGTCTGCCCTCCCGATAAGCGAAGAACCGTGGGCTCTTCCGGATTGATTGAGCATCCTGCACCGAGTCCATTCATCCATCTCTGACAGATCTCCTCTGGATCGCCATCGCGTGGCGCGATTTCGACAGCCGCGAAACCGGTCGTAACACGTCCGTGTGGGCGTGCGTTTACGTCGTTTTGCCATGTATTTCCTGCTGGGAAGTAGGCCCCTTTGTTTGTAGGAAAATCGCCTTGTCCTGGCCAGTTTTCTTGAATCTCCGCGAGAGTCCCAAAATCCACAGGATGAAATTGAACGTTTACGCCGGAAAGGGTGTCAGGTTCTTTGGGGAGGGGTTCGCCCAAAACGTAACGTCCGGATTCAACGCCTGCTAACCCGGTGCCAGGCGAACCAGGACAGACGTTCCAATCTCCAGCAACAATGCCTCGGCCTGAACCCTGTTCGGCCATCGATCGCGAAGCCAAAGAAACGTCGGGAACCTGTACGATCGCCATATAGCCGCAGTCACCGTGACGCTCGAGAAGTCTGGTTTGGGTCGACGAGTTCTTCCACGCAGTGTCGGTCGGACAAACGGTTTCGAGAAACGAATCGCCGAGCCTAATATGGGTGTTACTGAGGTACCCTCCCGCGGCCATTCGTGGGTCCCTGAAGACTACGGGTGCATCAAAGGCTGTCGTGAGCATGCTCGACGTCCACTCAAGATCTCTTGCGAGTAAGCAGATCTGACGGAGGCGTAGTACTGGATCAGCCGTCACTCTGGGTAGCTCCGGGCATACTTACAGACTTCATGGGGTTCATCGTATGGCGTAGAAGAGGCTGAGTAGAGCACCATAAAACGTTACCCGATGGCAAACGCTCGTATGTTCCGGTCGGAGTATCACTGAAAGTGAGGCATGACTTCGTTCACGAATAAGCGAAGCGAGTCCATGGTCTCCTTATGCGTGAGGTTTCCCCAGGCAAAAGACAACGTCAGATACTCGAGTCCTGTTTCCGCAACGAGAAGTTCGATTTGCTCGACAGCGTTCTCCGGAGCAGCGGCAATGAGCACCCCGAGTTTTAGAGCGAGGTCCGTATTGCCGCCGAGGCTCGGGTCGGTGAACGGTATGTCATAACGCTCAAACAGGGTCACCAGATTCCGGTGATATGCCGGAAAGGCTTGATGGACCCTGTCGACCGCAGCTTGATTGGATGAAGCCAGGTAAATATGGAGTGTCGCGCCGATGACAGGCTCGAGCACACCAGGATTCCAGTCGGCTTCAGGTTGCTCAAGCTGCGTCCGATAATGCGACATAGCATTCTTGATTGCTTCCGGAGGTCCTCCTGTGATGGTGTTAAGGCGATGCTTACCTGCGTAATCGATGTTACCCGGGTACCAGAAGCCGGGCTGTGGTTTCTGCAGCGGTCGATGTGGGATAGAGACGTTTTCGAATACATGGTTGTCGCCA
>Ga0209228_1000228_pt1 | contig 28979 bp, 21 predicted proteins | sample METZYME_3_150m_FD_187547 | JGI IMG/M metagenome (GOLD analysis project Ga0209228, IMG submission 187547) | Marine microbial communities from oxygen minimum zone in mesopelagic equatorial Pacific - METZYME_3_150m (SPAdes) (version 2) | ecosystem: Environmental > Aquatic > Marine > Oceanic...
CGGTAAACGCTCCACTTTTATGACGTCAGCGCCTAGATCTCCGAGAAATAGTCCACAGATCGGGCCCGCCATAACATGCGCAAGCTCGATGACACGTAAGCCCTCAAGTGGAGTCGACATCAGTTGCCACCCCTCACTACTGACCGCGGAACTTTGGAGGTCGTTTTTCAAGGAAGGCAGATCTCCCTTCCCTATAGTCATCCGTCTGGAAAGCCTCCAACGCCTCATCCTGCTCGGCCTTTGTAAGTGGCTTACTGTCCCGTTCCATAAGGCGCAGTATAAACCTCTTGTGCCATCGATTCACGAGCGGTGCTCCTTCAGCAATGCGGTTAGCAAGATCCCGACCCGCAGGTATCACCTCTCCATCCTCAACAATTCGGTTGACGAGGCCAATCTCCCTCGCCCGTTTTGCTCCGATAAGATCACCAGTCAAAAGGATCTCAAGCACCGGCCCAGGCCCAAGCAGGGTAATGAGTGGTTCTAGCTCATCATGAGACATCGTCAAACCAAGTCGGTTGATCGGAGCACCGAAACGACTTGACCGACCACAAATACGCACGTCGCAACATGCCGCGATCTCCATACCGCCTCCCACACACAATCCTTCAATCAAACCAAGTGTCGGGTTGCGACACTCGCGTACCGCATTCATGCCCTGAGTTATTGCCTCTGAGTAACGCCTTGCATCCTCAGGTGTATCACGTTGGTCCGCAAATGAAGATATGTCCGACCCAGTCGAAAATGATCGGTCGCCAGCTCCGCGTATGATCACACAGCCAATATCTACATTTTTCGATAGCTCATTGAATGCATCCGCTAGAGCTGACCATCCCCCTAGGTCAAGCACATTGTGTTTCTCAGGACAATCTAGAACTACTTCTGCGACCCGTCCTTTGAGAGAAGTTCTAACCTGAGCGCTCATCGATAGAAGATTTCGACCAAGATCATAGGAATTGAAGGAACGTACGTTACAAGCAATAGCACTGCGAGAAGGACCGCAACGAAGTAGACGTTGACCTTGCTGACTTCCCAAATATCAGCCTTCGCCACCGAACATGCAGTAACTAGGACTGATGCTACTGGAGGAGTCTGTTGCCCAATCCCAAGATTGAGGGTGACAACAAGCCCAAAGTGAACGGGATCAATGCCCGCAGCCAGGACAAGCGGCATCACGATCGGGACAACGAGTATGATGGCAGCAGCTGAGTGCAGCACAAGTCCGATCACCAGAAAGAAAGCATTGAGTAGCAGCAAGATCGCCCACCGATCCTGTGTGAGACTCATTATGCCTTCAGCAACCCGTTGAGGCACACGGACTTCGGTCAGATAGTCTCCTAATAGAGCCGAAGCAGCTACCAACAGCATTACCACAGCCGTCTGGGTACCACCCTCCAATATCGCAGTTTTGAGATGGCCCCAATCCAGTTCTCTGTACACCACACCACCAATGAAAACTGCAGCAACAACTGCGAGTCCTGCACCTTCGGTGGCAGTGACCCAACCTCCGAATATTCCACCCAATATGATCAGCGGAAGAGATAGAGCCCACATGGCCTCTTTAAAGGTTTCCCAGACACGAGCAAGCTTGAACATCTCTTCTGTCGGAAAATTGTGCCGACGAGCTAACAAGTACGCTACAAACATCATCATCAGGCCACCCAGCACTCCGGGAACAATCCCAGCAACAAAAAGCTCTACAACCGAGCTACCAGACATGACACCATATAGGATCATCGGTATCGAAGGTGGGATGATGACGGCCAACGTTGCCGAGGATGACGTAACAGCAGCAGCGAAGGAACTCGAGTAACCTTTGTTCTTCATCGCCGGAATCAGGATCGATCCAAGAGCCGCAACATCCGCAACAGCCGAACCGCTGATCTCTGCAAAGAAAAGTGAGGCACTGATCGACACCATTGAAAGGCCACCACGTACAAAGCCCACCATCGCAGAAGCGAACGCAACCAGCCTTCGGCTGATTCCAGATGCGTTCATGATTGCGCCAGCCAAAATAAAGAGTGGGATCGCAATCAACGGGAACGACGTTGCCCCGCTGAACATCACCAACCCCACGTTAGGTATAGATCCAATACCTCCAGGCCCTGTGATCATTGCCAGAACAGAGACCAAGCCCAAAGAGATCGCTATCGGGATACCAATCAGAACAAGTACAAGTAACACAACCCCTATCCCGAGGAGACTCATTGGACTCCCTCACCGGTTGGGGAGCCGGCATCTGGGAATGCCCTTGAGGGTTCCGAGACGGGGTGTTTCATGGCATCAGGAAGTGACAGCAGCTGCGCTGCAATGAAGAACATGGCGCCGATCGGAATGACCGATTGAGCAACTGTTGCTGGCACCCACGGGAGTGAGACTAGCGTCGTGCCACCCAGAACACCTAGCACCTGCATTCCTGCCCAGGTAAGTATTACGAGAAAAGCAAGAACAAGAACCTCGGCAACCAAAACCACAAGAAGTCTCAGGTTGCCTGAGAGTTTATCCACCAGAGTTGGCACTCCGATGTGGGCCCTATGTAAAGCAGCTAATGCTGCCCCATAATAGGTCAGCCAAGCAAGCAAAATAGAGGCGACTTCATCGTACCATACTAGGGATGCTCCACTCTTCCGGAAGACAACCCCTACAACGACAACTAGAGCAAGCGAAGCCATCAGGAAGAGCACCAGCCCTTCCAGAAGCTTTCCTAGCCCAGTTCGAGCCTTTGTTAGCGTCACCGGAGCAAATTCAGTTTGACCCTGCTGCAACGGAACGCTCAACGAGACGATCTCCCCCCTCAACCGCTCGGCCAAACTCGTCGTAGATCTCTTTACTTGCTACTAAGAATGCATCTCGATCAGGGCGCGTCACCTTAACTCCCTCCGCCTCGACTTGAGCTAGGAGTTCCTCGTCAAGCCGAGCTGCTGTTTCGTGAACAAAAGCCTGAACCGAGCGAGCTTCCTCCTCCAAAATCCGGCGGACGTCATCTGGTAACGTTGTCCAATGAGAAGCTGAAACCACAACGTACCCAGGTGTATATACGTGACCAGTGAGCGAGAGATGCTCCTGAACTTCATAGAGTTTGGATGCCCAAATCTGTGCGAGCGGGTTCTCTTGCCCATCTATCACACCAGTCTGTAGCCCTATAAATACCTCGGAAAGCGCCATTGGAGTCGGGTTGGCACCCAAGGTTTGAAAGAGCTTTACACGCCAAATACCGCGAGGTGTTCGAAGCTTAATTCCCGAAAGATCATCGGGACTTGCAATTGGTCGAGTGTTATTCGTCACATGCCGAAAACCATTTTCCCATAGAGCGATGATCTGATAGCCCTCTTGTTCTGAGAGCGGCACTAGTTCAGGCCAAACGACCTCTTCTTCAATTTCACGCATGTGCGCTCGGTCCCGAACAAGATAGGGCATCTCAAATAAGCCAAACGCATCTATCTGTGAGGACATAACGGTGGACGGCAGTGCAAAGTCTACCGTACCAAGCTTGATCTTCTGCAGTAGCAATTCATCACCGCCCAGTTGACTCGAGCCATATACCACGACCTCGAATCCATCCAGTCGCTCGTTGGCTCGACGAGCAAATTCTTCGGCGGAAAGAGCAAACAGAGACCCCGGTTCACCGACATGACCAAACGTAAGTTCACGTGGGCCACTTGCCCTGTCTGTGCAGCTACCAAGTCCCAGGACGAAAGCGGATACTGCCACCAAGAAAGGTGTCCGAGTTAGCATCGGTAGGGCTAATACAATCTCACGATTCCAGTTCATCAACCTTATTCTCATTAAGCAGGAATGCCATGGCGGCCGAAACCCCCTCCCTATTGACCGGTACCCCGGCTGAAACCAACCCCATCTCCACGCCCGCAAGTGTCCCCATAAGTGACAGAGTATTGAAGTGACCAAGATGTCCAACTCTGAAGATCCGACCCTTAAGCATACCAAGACCTGTTCCCAAAGACATATCAAATCGCTCCAAAATGATCCTTCGCACCTCATCTGCATCGACTCCGTCCGGCATCATAACAGCCGTTACTGCGTTGCTGGACTCAGCAGGATCCAATGGGTAGCTCTCTAGGCCCCAAGCAGAAACCGCTGCTCGAGCAGCCCCCGCAAGTCTTGCATGGCGCTGCAATACCTCGGAGAGGCCCTCTTCACGAAGCATTAACAGTGCTTCGTCGAGCCCAAAGAAAAGGTTTGTGGCCGGTGTGTAGGGGAAAAAACCCTTCTCGTTAAATTCTAGATGATCCCGCCAACTCCAGTACGAGTTGGGCAATCCAGCTGATTCACTAGCAGTCAGAGCCCTCGGACTTAGTGCGACAAACGACAGGCCAGGAGGAAGCATCAGCCCCTTCTGGGAACCAGTTACCGTCACATCCGCCCCCCATTCATCATGCCGGAAATCAGTCGCTCCAAGAGACGACACTGTATCAACCATAAGAAGCGCCGAACTCTTGGATTCTCTCAAAGCGCTGCCAATCGCTGCGACATCACTGGTTACTCCAGTCGATGTTTCATTATGCACCACCAAAATAGCCTTGATGTTACGCCCATCATCCGAATGGAGCGCTTCCATGACGGCATCGGCTGTCAGGCCCCGACGAGCATCCCAGGGTTTGAACTGCACGTGAAGACCAAAACGCTCAGCAACCTCTGCCCACTTTTCAGCAAAAAAACCTTGGTTAAACGCTAAGACGCCATCACCAGGTGACAGCACATTGGTGATTGCTGCTTCCCATGCGCCTGTTGCAGACGACGGATAGATCAGTACAGGATATTCGGTCTTGAAAACCAGCTTCATTTCCTCTAAGAGCCGGTGAGTCAACTCTTGGAACTCTGGACCACGATGATCAATTGTTGGCCGTGACATCGCGCGCAGCACACGCTCCGGCACATTGGTTGGTCCCGGCAGTTGTAGGAAGTGGCGTCCGCTTTGGTAGGTCACGAGCTTCTATGGCTGGGTGCAACCCGGGTCGGGGAGCGATAGACTCACGCCGACGAGAAGGTTCAACTTACACAGTCCTCTATCGCCCGACACCACCACCCATGGCTGCAAGCCACATCCAACCCGGAGATCCGGGGCTTGAGAAGAAGCTCCGAAACGTAGTGGAAGGACAAGTGCATTTTGATGCCTTCACACGTGGAATATTCTCCACCGATGCTTCTCACTACCAGATCGAACCACTCGGCGTTGTTTTTCCTTCAAGCGCAGAAGACATCCAGGCAGTCATGGAAATAGCCCAGGAAGAGAACGTTCCTGTACTTCCGCGTGGTGCGGGAACTTCTCAATGCGGCCAAACGGTAGGTCGTGCGATCGTCGTTGATGTTAGCCGCCATCTCACCCAAATGGGTGGTGGGAATGGAGATGAGATCGAAGTCGAATCCGGGGTGGTCCTAGACCACTTGAACGCCCATTTGCAGCATCGACATCAGTGGTTTCCGGTCGATCCTTCTACTGGGAGTCGCGCAACACTAGGGGGAATGGCGGGGAACAATAGCGCAGGTGCCCGCTCTCTCCGATATGGAGCGATGGTAGACAACGTCTCAGCCATCGAAGTAGTGCTGCCCGACGGTCGTAAACTTTGGCTAGGCACAGAAGAATCTGAAGATAGCTACATACCGACTGAACTAGCGTTTTTGAGAAAGCTTTACGCTCATAACGCAACAGAAATTATTCAGCGTACACCCAAGACGATGAGGAATGTGGCTGGTTATAACCTCGCCAGTCTCAATCCAAATCAGGAAAATCTCGCCCAACTTCTGGTGGGCTCCGAAGGTACCCTCGCATTTTTCGTGCGTTTGCGTCTGAAGCTCAAGCCGCTGCTTCGCTCAAGAGTCCTCGGTGTTTGCCATTTCAATGGTCTACTCGAAGCACTCGATACTGTCCAGCATATCGTAAAGCTAAGCCCAACTGCGGTAGAACTTGTAGACCAGAATGTCTTGAGCCTTGGAGCAAGGCACCCAGACTTCCGAAGTGCTATGAGTGATTTCGTGACTGGCACCCCAAAAGCGTTGCTCTTAGTCGAGTTTGCCGAAGAGCTTCCAGGAACAGAGATGGGCGGTAAGCTGAATGAACTCGAAGAACTTTTGAGTGAGCTAGGACACCCGAACAGTTTAGTGCGTGCAGAAACCGAAGCACTCCAGTCAGCAGCCTGGAGTGTAAGGAAGGCAGGCCTCAATATCGTGATGTCGATGGCAGGTCCCCGGAAGCCCATTTCATTTATCGAAGACTGTGCCGTGCCACTAGAACATTTGTCGAACTACGCTCGGCAGGTGGATGATATTTTTTCTAAGCATGGCGTGGAGGGCACCTGGTACGCACACGCATCGGTTGGGTGTCTGCACGTTCGCCCTGCCTTAAACCTCAGAGATTCTAGTGACGTTCGCCGCATGCGCGCGATTGCGGAAGAGACTCATGAGGTTGTGCGGCGCTACGGAGGGACACACTCGGGAGAGCACGGTGATGGCCTCCTTCGATCAGAATTCATCAAGCCGATGCTGGGTGAACAAATGCAGCAGATCTTTGGAGAAGTTAAGAAGACTTTCGACCCTAATGGTCTCATGAATCCCGGTAAGATCATCGATCCCCCCCGGATGGATGACCCTACTTTATTCAGGTTCCAGACCGAAAGTGCAGAGAAAAAGCTGCCAGTGGTCCTCGACTGGTCTCAGGATGGGGGAGTCGTAACTGCTCTGGAACGATGTAACAACAATGGTGCATGCCTCAAATCAGATCCCGGGGTGATGTGCCCCTCATATCGTGTCACTCAAGATGAACGACACTCAACCCGTGGGCGAACTAATGCACTCCGACTCGCCCTTACCGGACAACTCGGTCTATCTGGCCTAGATTCACCAGAGATGACGGAAGCAATGTCGCTGTGTATTTCCTGCAAGGGATGTAAGCGAGAATGTCCTACAGGCATCGATATGGCGGCCTTGAAATTGGAGTGGCAGTATCACCAGAATCGACGGTCAGGTGTTCCCATCAGAACCCGATTGCTAGGAAGATTGCCACAAGTAGCACCCTGGGTAACAAGAATCGGACAGTTGGTTAATATCTTCGGAAAATCACCCCTTGTACGGCGCCTGCTCGGCTTTGCTCCCGCACGAAAGTTACCCCAGTGGCACAGCTCGCCCTGGAGTGACAGTGAACTCCCGCCCACACCCACCGTTACTCGTTCGGCTGACGTCATACTTTTCGTTGATACTTTCACGAGGTGGTTTGAACCTGAGGTTCCCCGGGCAGCCAAAGCTTTGCTAGAAGCAGGCCCTTGGCAAACCCAGCAGCTCCAACAACCAGGTCGTCCGCTCTGTTGCGGACGCACCTACCTAAGCGGTGGTATGCTCGACGAAGCGAAACGAGAACTCCGATGCCTCTTAGATGCATTGGCTCCGGCAGCAAGATCCGGAACATGGATAGTGGGATTAGAGCCATCCTGCATCTACACACTACGGGATGAAGCACCTGCCTTACTGCCGGGGAACGATGCAGATGTGGTAGCGGAGCGTGCAGTACTTCTAGAGGAATTCCTCGATCAAGAATGGGCACAAGGCCACACCCTTTCTTTTAAACGACTTAAAAAGAAGCGACTCAAGGTACACGGTCATTGCCACCAAAAAGCATTTGGTACAGTCAATTCCAGTGTCCGAATGCTGGAAAGGATTCCGGACTTAACCGTAGAGGAGATCCCTTCAGGATGCTGCGGCATGGCCGGAGCATTCGGCTACCAAGCCGAGCACTACGACGTGTCGATGGCAATGGCTGAGTTGGACTTACTACCGGCAGTTCGGGTTACAGATAAAACCACGGAAATCGTAGCGTGTGGGACAAGTTGTCGCGCCCAGATCAGGGACGGGACGGGACGTGAGGCCTTCCACCCTGCCGTAGTACTCCAAAAAGCACTTACAGAAGAATGAGACTAAGGCCTAACGATGGATGAGCCCGGGCCCGGATACAGCCGAAGTTGGATTCGTCCTTCCTAACTCAGCTTGATCACAACTGCAGTAAATACTTCAGGTAAATCCATGAGTGCATCACGCACTTTGTTATCTACCTTGCCGTCTACTGCGATGGCAGCCATGGCTTCCCCTCCCGCAGTCAGCCGAGCCTGGTGGTATTCAGCAATATTAATCGCGTGCTCCCCCAACAAGGTTCCGACCCGACCGATAACACCTGGCACATCTTGGTTCCTGAGCACAATCAGCGTTCCGTCAGGCACAATATCAACATGATAATCTTGGATTCGAACAATTCGGGGATGCACGTCACCTAACAGAGCACCAGCAAGTCTCAGATCTCCGCCTTCAGCCTTAACGATAATCTCAACAAACTCAGAATAGTCAGTTCGTCTGGACAAATAGGCTTGTGAAATGCCGATTCCGCGCTGCCTGGCAAGATGGCTAGCACTGACAAAGTTCACCTTCCGCGTTCCTATAATGTTCTTGAGCAAACCCATCAGAACATACGACGTAAGGGAAGGAAGAACTTCTTCAGGATCACCTGAATAACGCACCTCTATACCCCTGATTCCGCCTCTAGCAAGCGCACAAGCTAGAATCCCTAAGCGGCGACCAAGATCAAAAACAGATCCAAATTCCTGCAGTGTGGCACCTCCGAAGGCCGGAGCATTAAGAGCATGAGAAAGATCCCCCTCTAGGAGAGCAGCCCTGACGGCCCCACTGATCTCGGTAGCGACCAACTCCTGAGCTTCCAGCGTCGAGGCTCCAAGGTGCGGCGTAAGAACTACACCCGGAGCCTTACGTAAGGGGCTATCGTCTTCGAGTGGTTCATTTTGATAAACGTCAAGCGCAGCCCCTGCGATTCTCCCTTCATTCAGCGCCGCTGCAAGAGCTTCCTCATCGATGACTTGACCTCTTGAGACATTCACGATGAAGGCGCTCTTTTTCATGCGAGATATGATTTTCTGGTCAATCATCCCTCGGGTGTCATCTGTAAGTGGGACATGTAAGGATAGGACATCTGCACTCTCAATGACTGTTTCCAGATCAGCACGGTCCAGACCCAGTTCCTTGGCTTTTTCATCAGTGAGATATGGGTCATGAACCACAACGTACATACCAAAAGCACGACAACGCTGCGCAACTTCCTGACCAACACGGCCAGCACCAACTAAGCCAAGAGTGCGACCGCGAAGTTCTGCTCCCTTGAAGCGTCCCCGATCCCACTCTCCTCGACGGACTGAAGCATCAGCACCCGGAACTCTGCGAACCACTGAAAGCATCAGTGCAAGTGTAAGTTCCGCAGCAGATACGGTATTACCCGCAGGCGCGTTGAGTACGGCAATCCCACGTTCGGTAGCCGCATCTAGATCAATATTGTCAACACCAACTCCGGCGCGTCCAATAACTTTCAGGCTTTGAGCCTGAGCTAACATTTCGGAGTCAACCTTAGTAGCACTTCGGACTATCAAGCCATCAGCACTAGTCAGTGCATCGAGAAAGTCCTTGGAGGACGAATCATTGATCTCAACAAGTTCGAACTGATCATCTTCTCGTAATGGCTGCAGGCCACTTCCGGAGATGTTGTCAGTAACAATAACGGAAAATGTTAACGCCATCAGCCGAGGATATCGGCGAGAACAAAGAGTAATCCCTCTAATTCGTCTTCAGTGTGTTCACCCATGTGTCCGATGCGAAATGTTGTTGGCTTAAGTTTCCCATATCCCCCTCCAATGACCCATCCCCGATCCTTGACAGCATCGACGATCGATGGGGCACTCACCCCGTCCGGTACCTGAATAGCTGTTACTGTCGGAGAACGATGGCCCTCCGCTGCGACCACCCTTAGCTGTATACCCAAAGAACTCATCTCCTCGACCCAGGCCCAAGTGCGTTCAGCCATCTTTTGATGACGCACCCAACGACCTTCCATTGTTTCTTCCGCCATCAATCGGAGTTGTACCTGAAGAGCAAAGAGGGTTGAGAGCGCTGGAGTAGTAGGTGTCTGTAGCTTCTCTATGTTCTCAGAATATCTAACTAGGTCAAAATAGTAGCCTCGGCCACCCACTTCCTTGGCCCGCTCAATCATCGAGCTAGATGCGACACCAAACGAAATACCAGGTGGCAGAGAGAATGCTTTCTGTCCACCAGTCAGAACAAAATCAAGTCCCCAAAGATCGGTTTGGAGTTCGGCCCCGGCTGCACCGCTCACTGAGTCAACCAAGAGAAGGGTTCCTTCATGTTGGTGTACTGCCTCAGAGAGCGTCTGTAAATCGTTTAATACGCCAGTAGAAGTCTCAGAGTGAGCCACTGTGACAGCATCGTATTTTCTGGCCGATAGGGCCGTGGAGACCTGGTCAGGATCATGTGCTTCGCCCCAAGGAACAGAAACTTCATCAACTTCGAGGGCGCACTGACGTGCAATACTTGAGAAGCGTTTACTAAATGCACCATTCACGAGTGAGAGTACCCGATTTGAAGCACCGTTGCGAATCGCAGCCTCCATAAGACCAGTACCCGAGCATGGGACAATGAATACGGGACGTTCAGTCCGAAATGCGTCCTTTAGTCCATTCTGTAACTCACCAATGAAAGCCTGCACATCTGGACCCCGGTGACCCGTCATCGGTTGAAGTTGAGCAGCGAGCACTTCAGGGCGGACTTCAACCGGACCTGGCAGGAAGAAGCGTCCGTAGGGGCGGTTCAAACCCTTAGGATCAGGGTGGTTCAATGGCTTAGTTTGAGGAACATCCCGATGCACTAGGAAGTTGAGAAAGGCGCTCTGAGTGGCGTGGAAGAAAGTAACAGTTCAGCGATTGTTTTCCATGGGCCTTGAAGACCCCTCTCTAGGTCTTCTCTATGAAGTTCTGTTTAATCCCTCCAAGCATCCTTCCATTTCGAATAGTGCAAAGCCACCAACCCAGCTTGCTCTAATACCAACAGACCCGCTGGATCACGATACGGTTCTCTATAGAACACGTAGGATATGTTTGCCTGTATCATTAGTTTTGCGCACACCACACATGGGCTCGCGGTTATAAATGCGACCTTGTCACGCATTTGCCCAGGTGCCTTAACAAGAGCGTTCATCTCAGAATGGATGCATCCACACCTACCCTGCTCAGTTGAGTCACATTTGTTCGGAAAGCCTCGAGCATTACCGTTGTACCCTATCGCGACAACATTTTCCAGACCGGCATCTGTAATCACAGTCCCAACTTGGAGCCTCGCACACGTTGAACGTTTAGCGAGCTCTTCAGCCATACGCATATAGACTTCATAGACGGGGGGCCGATTCACATTCACCTCGACCCCGTCCTCCTGCTGTCTGAGGTTCAGGGGGTGATTATTATCCTTGACTCCATCCTTGTGAATCAGCGGCATGCTACCTCCTGCTTTGATTCAAGCAGCTCCATCACCCTCAGACCGAGTCGAAGACGATCCCGACCTAAGTATCTCAATTGCCCATCACCTTCGTGGTGAGTGCTGTCGGAGTCATCAGCTTGTAGATCGGCACCAAAGGTGGACGTGCGGAGCCAGTTCCGGCACCCCGACCACGAAAACCCCGACCTCCACCTACAGCATCCGATGAACGAGGAATCCAAGCATCCATCGTGTTCCAATAAACAACGTTGTCCTCGGTCTCCGGCTCAAGCATGTGTGTAATCAATCGGCCAAGGTATTGAGCTGTAGGTACAATGAACGTGCCCGCTGGAAACACTTCGGTAAGCGTGAGCACATCGCCGACTTCAACTTTAGTGGCCGCTGCATGGTTGTATGCACGCTCGTGCGTAACGTCCGTAACCGTATAAGCATCAACCTGTAGTTCTGTGGCTGATACAAGCGTTTCGACAGTGATCCCATGGCGCCTGAGCATCGCAACTGCATCAACAGCGTCACGAGGTAAGAGGTACGCCCAAGGACGAGCACGTAGCTGCAGGGCGACCGGTTTCTTCATAAGGTCAGCTCCTGTAACCTGTATAATCTCTACCGGATCATTCGAACCACTTCCCCTACCACCTCCTCGCACAATTTCGTAGCTAACAGGATAGTCCTCTGCAGCATACTCCATCACGACGGCGATATCACCTCTCGGCTCAGCCCCCATCTCAATCGTCTCTCGGCGTGCATCATCAACCACGCTCATAAGCCGATCAGTATGTTCTGCAGCGAACTCGACTACCGTCAAATAACCCAAGTATCCGGCCCTCGCTCCCGTTTCAAGTTCCTGTGAAGGGGCCTCAAAAAGAATTCCGACTGAATTTACAAAGCCACCATAGTTTCGGCCGATCCTCGCTTGTGACCCACCAACCCGCCACTCATTCTCATCTCCGCCCGTATAGTACCAAGCCTTGTAACCTTCTGTTGCAAGCTTCGCATTAATAGCTGGAAAAATTTCCCGATCGCACATCAACGTGATCTCAATTGCCGGATCAAAATGGCTCGGACACTGATAATTCAAGTTGTACGGTCGTGACCCACCGTTGTGACCATCGACAAACATCTGCGGCCGCCACTTGCTGATAATGTTACCTACATAGTTAGCGATCGCCGGCTGCTCAAGCTTGATGTAGTCGCGATTCAGGTCGATACCCCATGCATTACCGCGCGTACCTCTCTCTGTCGCCTCAAACCCGTCGGGATTGATTTGTGGTGCTACAAGAACTGTGACCTCATCGAGCAACTCGTAAGCATCCGTGCCCGGAATGGTAAAGTCTCGCATCAAAATCATAAGTCCTTCTCGGAACGTCCGTTCCCCTCCATGCACGTTCGCGGCCAGAACTACTACAGGTCGCCCCAGAGCCCAAGCCTCCCATGGCTCGCTCACGAGAGGGCGACTGAAGACAGCATAGGGGAGCTCCCGCCCCTCCCATGTCTGCCCATAGCTGCCTAGCCGCATATCGGTGGTCACGCCGCGGAGTGCTTCCAGATATTCCCACATCTCTAGATGTCGAGTATGGCGAGTGAACCCGTTTTCTTCAGCAGCTGTTCGAGGATAACCATCCGGGACAGGAGACCATTCGACCTGTGCACCTCCCGGAATAACCAGCATTCCAGCCAAAAGGCCTGTCAGCAATAGAGAAAAACCGTATCGAATGGCACCGGGTGCACAGTCACGTCTCATTCTAAACCTCATCATTATCGGGGTGAAATGGATCGTAGGTAGCGTTCTTAGAGCAGGCAAGCAAAGTAGTCTCTATACTCAGCCCTTAGCCCTCTTTGCAGCCTTCTTTCTCATGTTTTGATCGAGAACCGTTTTCCGGAGCCGGACGGCGTCAGGTGTTATTTCAATCAGCTCGTCGTCCTCAATGAACTCGAGCGCCACTTCCAGAGTAATCCTTCTAGGAGGCTCTAGCTTGATGCTTTCATCAGAGCCCGCCGCCCTCATGTTCGTAAGCTTTTTTTCCTTAGCAACGTTTACATCTAGGTCACCCGGCCTGGCATTTTCTCCAACAATCATCCCACCGTAGACATCTTCACCAGGTGACACAAAGAGAGTACCCCGTTCTTGCAGATTCTGCAGTGCGAATCCAACTGACTTGCCGACCCGATCAGCAACAAGCACGCCCCGCCCCCGGCCCTTGAGCACTCCGGCCCATGGACCCCAAGAGTGGAATTGATGATGAAGAACACCTTCTCCGCGAGTGTCGGTGAGAAACTCTGACCGATAACCTACAAGTCCACGAGCAGGAACACGTAAGCTTAATCTGGTCGTTCCCGAGTCACCCATCGGTCGCAAATCAGTCATCTCTCCCTTCCTGGATCCTAGCTTCTCTATCACCGTGCCCACTATCTCGGAAGGCACCTCAATTAGTGCCTCCTCGTAGGGCTCTTGTATTCCTCCATCAACACCCGTCCGGGTTATCACCCTAGGTCGGGAAACCTGAAACTCATACCCTTCGCGTCGCATCGTCTCGATGAGTATAGATAAGTGAAGCTCACCACGACCACTTACGGTCAGAGTCTCTGGATGCTCCGTATCCTCAACGCGCAGGGCAACATTGTGCTCTAGCTCTCTATAGAGTCGCTCACGAAGGTGGCGGGTTGTTACGAACTTGCCGGACTGTCCCGCAAACGGTGAGTTATTCACCGTAAAATCCATGGACAACGTAGGCTCTTCGACCGCTATCCCGAGCAAACGCTCCTGATGCTCGGGATCACTCAATGTCTTTCCAATCTCCACACTCTCAATCCCAGTGAGTGCGATGATATCACCTGCGTTCGCCTCCTCAACTTCAATACGTTCTAAGCCACTAAACGTGTAGAGCTTAGCAACCTTAGCTTCTTCAGCTTCCGCCACATCGTCGACCATACCAGGGCTACCAAGATCAAGGAGGGCAACACGTTGGCCGACACTCACCTGTCCTCTCTCTATGCGCCCGATAGCAATCCGACCAACATAAGAAGAGTGGTCAAGGGTCGAAACAAGCATCTGAAACGGACCTGTGGGATCGACCTCTGGTTCCGGAAAGTGCGATACAATTCCGTCAAACAGTGGCCTTAAGTCTCCCCCACTCAACTCTGGGGTATCTCCTGCCCAGCCGTCGCGCCCCACCGCGTAGAGGAACGGTGAATCAAGCTGCCGTTCTGTTGCTTCCAAATCCATGAAAAGCTCTAGTACTTCATCATGTACCTCTGCCGGACGAGCATCCCCACGATCAATCTTGTTGATCACCACCAGTGAGAGGAGTTCCAGCTCAAGAGCCTTTCTCATAACAAAACGCGTCTGCGGCATAGGTCCCTCTGCTGCATCTACAAGCAGTACAACACCATCGACCATCCTGAGAACCCGCTCTACCTCGCCCCCGAAATCGGCATGCCCTGGGGTATCAACAATGTTGATCTTCACATCATCCCAATGCACTGCAGTGTTCTTAGCAAGAATTGTGATCCCCCGCTCGCGCTCTAGGGGGTTCGAATCCAAAACGCGTTCCTGCACCTGTTGGTTGTCACGAAAGACTCCGGCTTGCCGAAACATCTGATCGACCAAAGTGGTCTTTCCGTGATCGACGTGCGCGATTATGGCAATGTTACGAATGGGCATTGTTCGGGCGGTCCCCTGCGACCGAGACGCTGAGATCAGAGCCCGTTAAGTTAATCGCTTTCCTCACATACTTTCAGTCCGACACTCGATTGGAGTCATTTCTCTTGCGAATTACTTCTTTGGCACTATGCGCCCTAGTGGCCATCCTGGTAGCTAATCTTTCACTGCTCTCTGCTCAGGAGATATCTCCTACGTACACCACAGAGGCCCGTGAGCTAGCGGCACATCCTCAAATTGTGGAAGCATTTGCGCTTGCTGAAGAGCTAGACCGGTGGTCTCTCGAGAGACTTGTCGAACTAACAGAGATTCCAGCTCCTCCATTCTTGGAAGAAGCTAGAGGTCAGCGTTTTGCTGAGTTACTAAATCAGCTTGGTGCAGATTCCGTGTGGACTGACACGGCAGGAAATGTGATTGGGCTGCGTCGTGGCCGGAGCGGGGAGAGGACGGTCGGTTTTGGTGGCCATCTAGACACCGTCTTCCCCGAGGGCACAGATGTCACAGTCAGCCAGATTGGCGATACGCTCTTCGCGCCTGGGATTGGTGATGATACTCGGGGTCTAGTTGTTGTGTTGACAGCCCTGCGAGCAATGGAGGAGGCCGGAGTTGAAACTGAGGACGATGTTCTCTTCGTTGGAGTGGTAGGAGAGGAAGGTCTCGGGGACCTCCGGGGGATGAAGCACTTATTTCGTGAACCTAATGAGGCACCTGACGTTTGGATTGATGTGGACGGTGGTGGCCTTAGGCGTCTAGTCACTATGGGATTGGGTTCCGTTCGTTACCGAATAACCTTTAATGGACCAGGAGGACACTCCTGGGGTGCCTTCGGCCTTGTAAATCCAGCACATGCGATGAGCCGGGCCATCCGGTACTTTCAAGATGTCGCAGATACGCTGACGAGGAATGGAGCCCGCACTAGCTATAACGTAGGTCGAATCGGAGGGGGAACTTCGGTGAACTCGATTCCAGCAGAAACATGGATGGAAGTCGATATGCGCTCAGAAAGTCCTGAAAGTCTAGACCGTATCGAGCAGGTCTTCTTGGACGCGATGAGCCGTGGATTAAGGGAAGAGAACCGCCTACGTCGCAGTGGCCCCCCTCTGACACTTGAGAACAGAAAGGTCGGGGACAGGCCTTCTGGCTCCCTCGAGTCATCACTGCCACTTATCCAGCGTGCATTGGCGACCACTGCGGTCTTCGGTGTGTCAGGCGAACTCGCTCGGTCATCGACAGACTCGAACGTCCCAATCGCACTAGGGGTCCCAGCAGTAACCATTGGCCGAGGGGGTGTGGGAGGCGAAGGGCACTCACCTGGGGAGTGGTGGATCAACCGAGATGGCCATCTTGCGATACAACGTGCTTTGTTGCTTGTCGTGGCTGAAGCAGGCCTAGCTAATCCCATCTCCTAAGATCGTCCTGGGATGCGCAGACACACGGGTTGGTGCTAGGATTGAAGATGCACTACGAACAGGCCACAAGTGGTATCCGCGTACGGGTTCAGCCTCGCTTCTCTCTATCTGATTCAGACCCAGAGGATGGGGTTTACGTATTTTCCTACGAGATAGAGATGGAAAACCAAGGCGATACAACTGCCCAGCTACTCTTCCGACATTGGAAAATTCACGATTCCACCGGGGATGATACCGAAGTAGATGGAGAAGGGGTAATTGGCATGAAGCCAGTGCTTCAGCCTGGAGAATCTCACACGTACCAAAGCTTCTGTGTGCTCCGCTCTCCGGTCGGTTACATGGAGGGTTACTACACATTCGTAAGGCCTGACGGTGAACGATTCCGTGCAGAAGTGCCCCGATTCGAACTGAACGGACCAATAATCATGCCGAATGTAATCCAGACTGATGAGCCGAGCGACGATGTACAGGAGATGAACTGAATACTCATCAGTCTGTTTTAAGATTATCAAACCTTTTCTTGCACAGAGGTTGGCGTTGGCAGTGCTCACCCGATGTTATTATGGTTTATTGCTTTAGCCACCTAATCCCTGTCGTATATCAGGGGGAAACTTGAACGATTCCGTCGCCATTGACGCTAAGCGCATTCTGCTTCGCTATGGAGCACCGATCGCTGTGCTGGATAAGGTATCTGACTCTCACCGTGTGGAATTCGCACGTGCGATTGCTCGGACAACCCTCGCTAGCCGGGAACCGCGGCTTAAAGAACTTCTTATAGAACACGGTTATCTAGAAGAAGACTGAACCCTGGGACTTAAGTAATCGAGGGCATCCTCCGCTGAGAGTCCCAACCTAAAAACTCAGTTGGCTACCTTTCTAGTAATTGGCTAACGCGCTCGTCCTCTAGTCCAAGACATTCTCCTGCTCGAAGCAATGAACACTCTCATCTTCTTGAGTTCTTACTCTCTCATCCTTGCAGCTTAAAGCTTAGCTTGCGCGAATCCCTTCCTAGAGAGGCCCTATGATTCTTCGAGCTATCACGCTCCTTACGTTAATAGCTCTCACCAAACCCTTGTCGGCGCAGGAGCAAACAGTACTGATTAGGAATGGACGAGTGATGGACGGGTCAGGTAATCCTTGGGTGCATGCTGACGTACTCATACAAGGGGACAAGATCCTAGAGATCGGAGACCTAGGTGAAGCATCAGCAGATGAAGTGATCGATGCAACCGGACTATACGTCACCCCTGGATTCATTGATGCACATTCACATTCTGGCCCAGGACTGGCCTCGGCAGGCCTCAGCCACGCCGAGCCACTCCTCGCAATGGGCCTGACAACCATTTTTGCAAATCCTGACGGTGGTGGACCCATCGACTTAAACGCGCAACGTGCTGACCTCGAACGAGATGGGTTAGGCGTCAACGTAGCCCAGTTGATTGGCCACGGATCTGTCAGATCACAAGTAATCGGCCAGCAGGACCGAGTGGCTTCATCTGCCGAGCTAGAACGCATGCGAGTCCTCGTCCATGATGCTATGGAAGAGGGAGGCTGGGGCCTATCCTCCGGAACCTTTTACGTTCCCGGTAATTATGCGCCACCTGAAGAAATCGAAGAACTTGCTAAAGTCGTTGCCCCCTTCGGAGGCTCTTACACCAGTCACTACCGTGATGAATCCACCTACAGTATTGGGCTAATCGCTGCCGTAGACGAAGTGATCAACGTAGGTCGTGTTGCAGGCATCCCAACAATCCTCACTCATGTTAAGGCCCTAGGGCCATTCGTCTGGGGATATGGAGCAGCGATTGTTCAGCGTGTAGAACGCGCCCGAGAAGAAGGGATCCAAGTCTTCGCAGACCAGTACCCCTATACCGCGTCTGCCACAGGCCTAGAAGCTGCCCTCCTGCCTCGGTGGTCCCAGGCCGGAGGCAGAGACTCCCTAATGGCTCGCCTGGATGACCCTCCCACTCTAGAACGTATCAAGGAGGGAATGCTTGAGGGACTCGCCCGACGAGGTGGAGCAGACCGTATCCAATTCCGTAGATACCGCCCGAATGAATCAATCGAAGGGCAACTCCTGAGTGAGGTCGCGGCAGATAGGGATCAGCATCCTATCGACACGGCTATTGACCTCATCAAGGCAGGAAGCGTGAGCATTGTCTCATATAACATGAACGATGAGGACGTAGAAACACTGATGGTGCAGCCGTGGACCATGACTTCTTCAGACGGTGGCTTGGTGCCCTTAAACGAGGGAGTACCGCACCCACGTAGTTACGGCACCTTTGCTCGCAAAATCCGGTTGTACGTCCAAGAAAAGGGTGTTGTGACTCTTGAACACGCAATTCGGAGCATGACCTCACTTCCAGCCCAAGTCTTCGGAATGACTAACCGCGGAATGCTGAGAGCGGGGATGACTGCGGACATCGCAATATTCGATCTAGCTGCTGTGCGGGATCTCGCCGAATATCAGGACCCTCATCACTATTCCGAAGGAATGATTCACGTCTTTGTAAACGGTAAAGCAGCAATCCGGGATGGTGTTTTCACTGGGATCAGAGCAGGCCGTGTTCTACGGAAACAAACTCGCGATATCTCCTGACGGAATAGAATTTATCTCAGGACCTGCAACCAAAAATAAGTGAAAGGCAAACCTAGAACCTTTGTGACTAATGAAGGAGAAGCACCTTGAGTGCGATTCGTGACTTCATCGAAAGGCACTTCAAACACTTCAATGCCAGGGAAGTCGTTGAAGCTGCTCGAGCCTATGAGGTGCACTTGGAGGCGGGGGGCAAGATGCTCCTTGCTATGGCCGGCGCTATGTCAACTGGGGAAATCGGGATCATACTGGCACGCATGATCCGTGAGGGGAAAGTCCACGCGATCTCATGTACTGGCGCCAACCTTGAAGAGGACATTTTCAACCTCATATCAAACCGTGATTATGAGGTTATCCCCTCATGGCGAGACCTCTCTCCTGATGATGAACGGGAACTGCGCGATCGCGGTATGAACCGCGTTACAGACACATGCATCCCCGAGAACGCTATGCGGCACATTGAAGAACGCTTACTCGAATGCTGGCAGCGAGCAGCCGCGATAGGAGATCGCAGGATACCCGTCGAATTTTTCTTCGAAATCCTTGATGATCCAACACTAGCGGAGCACTATCAGATCGACCCTAGTCACTCGTGGTTGCTAGCGGCAAAGGAGGCTGATGTTCCTGTCTACGTGCCCGGATGGGAAGACTCCACAATAGGCAATATGTTCACCGCCAATGTGATGATGGGCCACCTTCCCAATCATCTCTCGGTTAAGACCGGGACGGAGCAATTCCAGGCGCTGATGGAGTGGTATCAGGGTGAGCACAGTTCTAGTGCGGGCGCTTCTATCGGTTTCTTCCAGATCGGTGGTGGAATAGCAGGCGACTTCGCAATCTGTGCAGTGCCGTGCATCATCCAAGACCTTAAGCATGACGTACCATGCTGGAGCTATTTGTGTCAGATCACCGATGCCCAGCCATCCTTCGGGGGTTACTCTGGTGCGCCCGCAAATGAAAAAATCACATGGGGCAAGATTGACTCGGATACACCGAGGTTTGAAATCAACTCTGATGCTTCAATTGTTGCTCCTCTGATTTTTGCATGGGTGCTTGGAGACTAGAATCACATTTCTCGGCAAGGATACTTTCATAGCCGGTAACCTCGACGTTGATTTTGGCTGGGGATAGCTTCGATTCATGATACCAAGCCCACTATCGCGCTCGATCGAAGACTACCTTAAGGTGATTTACGATCTCTCTCGAGGGGGAGAACCGGCATCAACTAGCGCGATCGCTGAAGCGCTAGAAATCCAACCTGCTTCCGTGACCGGGATGGTTAAGCGTCTGGCTGAGATAGGGCTTCTAGAACACGTACCATATCGGGGTGTTCGCCTTACCAAGGCAGGTCATCGTGAGGCCCTTCGAGTGCTACGACGACACAGGGTCATTGAGACTTACCTTTGCCAACGACTAGGCTATCCTTGGGATGATGTTCATGCCGAAGCTGAACGTCTGGAGCACGCTGTCTCGGATGATCTTGTTGAACGCATGGCAAGCGCTCTGGGCTATCCCAGCCATGACCCTCATGGCGCCCCCATCCCCACAACCACGGGTGATATAGAGGACACGGATCTTGTGACGTTAGCCGACGCAGCTCCCGGATCCAAATTGCGTATACATGCGGTTCGAGATGAAGAGGCAAAAGAGCTGAGAACGATGGCTGCAGAAGGACTTCTACCAGGAGTCAACGTACAAGTTAATGAGGGGGTACAGATTGAAGGTGTCGTCGACATTCTGGTAGGAGACAGCCAAGGACCACCCCTCGCAGTCAAGACTGAGTTAGCCAGACGAATTTATGTTGAACTCCAAGAGGAGTAAGGTTGAGCGTAGGCCCGGTCATAGTTGGCATAGCTGGAGGTAGCTGTTCAGGTAAGTCAACGATTGTAGCAGAACTTGTGGACCTGCTCGGTCTTGGTATCACGACTGTCATCCGCCACGACTGGTATTACCGCGACCTCTCTGATTTGGAGGCAGAGGACAGGACTGAAGTAAACTTCGATCATCCATCTAGCCTCGAAACTGAACTCTTGGTCGAACACGTTATGACCTTGGTCGGTGGAAATTCGGTAGATGCACCTTTCTATGATTTTTCCACACATACTCGATCTTCATCCACAATACAATTGGAACCTTCCCGGGTCCTGATCTTGGATGGAATCCTCACCCTCGCACATCAACAACTGCGTGAACTCATGGATATTCGAGTCTTTGTTGATACGGATGTCGAAAAGCGCTTAGATAGGCGATTAGAACGCGATTCAGGTGAAAGAGGACGAAGCCCAGCGTCCGTGATTCAGCAATTCGAGAGTACCGTGCTACCTATGCATCATAAATTTGTTGAGCCGAGTCGGGAATATGCTGAGATAACCATACCCGGAGGCCACCAAGATTCCGCGACTGTGAAGCAGCTAGCGTTCCGAGTCCAGGAACTCTTGGCCGAGCGCAGTCTATTGACCAGCTGAGCTTGCACTCACGAAGTTGGACAGGCTGGAAGTTCGTAGGCAGCTCCAGACGAATCTGGATTCACTACCATTTCAAATGTCCGGGTTATGCTCGCACCAAATACACCCGTGCCATCTCCGGTCACACTCGGGATCGATACCCTACCTGACGGATTGAAATTTCCACCGCGAGCCCAGTTCGCATAGTTACGATTTACTGCCGTAACAGTTACGGACGCCTGAGTCCCTGGCGTGAGGCCCTTCTGTAGTTGAGCTGCTATTTCTGCATCTAGATCGAACCGTTGGAAAATACCGAACTCCCTAGGAAACACTATTGTGGTATCGCTGGCTGACAGCGATAACCCTAGGAGCCAGAGCGAGTCTGCCTCATTCACAGAAGCCGCAGTTCCTGAAAGACTGCTTTCTAGGCCGACAATTAGGGTTTCACTTATGTAAGCCCAGGTGTCATTTGACCTGGACCATTGAACAGTGAGCGGCGTGTCTACTGGTAGCAGGCACCGAGAGCCATCCTCAATGCCTCTTAGTGTAAATTCTCCTGGAATCGTTGTCGCACTACGAAGGGTACGGCCGTGACTGAGTTCGATGGTTAATTCAAGCTGTTCGCCCGGCTGAAACCCATCAGCCACTTGCTGCGAGGCCACATAACACGTTCCCCTCTTCCGTTTATTCCTATCTTGATAGCAAGCATCTTGGTCAGCCTCCTGAAGCTCTACGCTAGATGTGCCTCCACGTGTAATGACAACACGGGCACCAGGAACTGAGGTGCCAAGAGTACGATGCAAGAACGCCATAACTCGATTACCACCGAGAAGCGCGCCACCTATTTCCACGTGAACCTCTGCTACAACCAAGTCCTCCAATTCGACAATCAGTGTTTCTTGGATGCTACAACCAGCTAAAGCCAGGACTAGCGGCAAGCTCACTACAGTGCGTTGACGTATCATTAGAACCGCACCTCAAAACCAAACGTCGGAAGGATTGGAAACATCGAAATTCCAGATCGTGTGGGAGGCCTTGCCCTGTAATCGAAGAAATAGAAGAGAACGTTTTTTCTATTGTACACGTTCACGAGGTCTAGGTACGGGACCAGGCTACCCCAGGTCTTCTCAAAGGTCTTACGGAAACTCAAGTCCAACCGGTGATAGGGCGCATAGCGAGATCCATTCCGCTCGCCGAGTACGACTGCGTTGCCATCCCTGTCTAGAAGCCCCTGATCTCTCAGGAAATCAGGCAAATAATAACGGTGTGCTCCAATCGGTCTCGTGTACGGAATTCCGGTACCGAAATTCCAGCGGAGTCCACCATCCCACCCGCCCGGCAACGGATACCTGAGCACTAGATCAAAATCGATCCTCCGGTCAAAGATTGGTGGGTAAGTGACGTCCGGTTGGGGGATGAACGGTGAATAGGTATCGGGGAAAGTGCGATCAGCCTTGAGAAAGGACAGTGTGGCCCAACCAGTGAGTGTGCCAGCTTCTTTGCGGACTAGCAGATCAGCGCCGTATGAGAGCCCCTCACCACCCAGAATGTCATCAAACTCGTCGTTTGGATCATCCGCACCATTCACTGCCACAACCCCATTGAACGTGCGGGTGTAGCCCTCCAGTGCCCAAAACCAGTCCTGACCGGCATAACCTTCGATACCGAGTTGTAGCTGATCTGATACTACTGGGGGAGCACGGTCTCCGGCGACAACCCAAACATCCAATCCAATGGGCAAATCCTCATCTCGCAGCGAATGTAAGAATTGTGTGTACCTACCGGCAGCCAGCTTAAGGGCAACGTTCCCATCATTGAAGAAACGCTTCAGGGCAACCCGGGGTGCGATTTCCATGATCTGATCACCCTGATCCGGGTGCCATAGATCCAAACGAGTCCCCGCTTCGAGTACCCACTCTCTTGGCCGTGACCATGAAGCCTGTGCATAGGATCCAGTCAGCAAACCTGAGCCAATTCCACCACCAAACTGGCTACCGCCGGTTTCGAGAAGATTATCGTATCCCATCCGCTCTACCGACGCTCCAACCTTAGCCTGGAGGTTCGGCAGAGGACGGGTATCCAAATCAACTCGGAGCTGGCGCTGGTTGATCTCACTTCTGAAATTCGTGTCCGCGAAATCAGGCAAGACTAACTTGCTCCCGAACCGGCTAAGATTTGCCCGCACGTCGAGTGAACCACCTCCACGTCTGGCACGAGTCCATCGCAAACCAACTATATCATTGCCCCAGTCCCAGTTGATCCGCAGAGGGAAATCTTCGAGTTCGAGGCGAGTCAGATCAACCACATCATCACCTGTATACGCAGTCAATACGAGGCGATCTCCCGAGTGCGTCCACCCCTCAACTACGGTCTGAAAATCTGTAAGATGGTATGGGAACTCGAACACTGGCTTGAGTAGTACATCGAAGTATGAACGTCGGACTGACGCTCGCCACTTCAGGTCAGCAAGCCCAAGAGAGTTGAGAGCCTTCTCAGATGCCCCACCACCCACGGCAACTCGACTTGCAAGCAGAGAAATCCCTGCATCTACACCAAACTCTCCGTCACCAGGGTCACTCTCTATCTGGAGTACGGACGAGACCCGACCTCCGTGTTCAGCAGAAAATCCACCCGATTGGAGTTCCGCTCGATCAAGCATGTCCGCATTGAATACCGAGAAAAAACCACCGAGGTGAAATGGACTGAAGATCGGCACACCGTCCAAGAGAATCAGGTTTTGATCTTGGGATCCGCCTCGTACATGGAACGCAGCCGAAAAATCTGAGGTCGAGACGACACCAGGAAGAACTTCAACCGCACGGATGGGATCCGCCTCTGCCACTCCCGGAATCTGTTTGAGATCCGAGAGGCCAATCTCGCGAACTGTCGCGCCACCAGCTTCTTCAAAGCGGATCCTTTCTCTGCTTCTTTCGGCCTCGACTGCCAGACCTTCGAGCTGGATCGCTTGACGTTGAACGCGAACATCAAATTCAACAGTCTCGTCACCAGCCAGACTAATGTCCTCAGTCAACTCAGTATACCCGAGCGCCCTGAAGTTCAAGCGGTACGAGCCCGCAAGCACTCCCGTGAGTCGGAATGACCCGAGACGGTCAGTGTCCGCTATACCGACTAGTGTTGTATCAGATAGCAGCCGGACAACTGCGCCGAACACTGCTGCACCCTGTTGGTCACGTACCCGGCCCTGGATTGTTCCTTCCTGGGCATCCAACGTTGCTGTGGTACTACAGGATACAACAACCACCAGGAGGATCAGCCGTGACAGTAAATAAGAAGGGTTCAAATCCGCTTTAGCTCGGGTTTCAGCAAACATCTTTTTATTAAGTAACGATCGCTGGTACAGTTAAGATGCCATAGTGTTCACTCTGGCTGGATATGATTGTGCTCAGTTCCAGTAACGTGGAATCCCAGAGAATGTCCCAGGAACCGCTTATCCTCACAAAACCACTCAAAACACTAATGATTTGCACGAGCAGAAGTGGGGTTTCATAGCCTCCTCTAACGTGCTCACCAGGCTTTCAGAATGGCCACGGATCAAGTTAGCGAACCTGCCAACGCCAATCCGTCCACTTGCTCGCCTGGGCGAAGCACTCGGACGTCCAGCACTCGATCTCCTCGTGAAGCTTGATTCCGAAACTGGTTTCGGCCTCGGTGGCAATAAAGTACGTAAGCTGGAATTTGAACTGGCCCCTGACAGACTGGAGGATATCACCTGCCTCATCACTGCCGGTGGTCCCCAGTCCAACCACTGCCGTGTGACTGCTGCGGCCGCTGCCCGACTCGGTCTCCGTTGCGCTCTCATCATTAACGGCCCGGAGCCGGATACCCCAACAGGGAATGCATTGTTACATAGACTTTTCGGCGCTGAGATCGTGATAGTGCCTGAGCGCCAAGATCGCTCAACACAACTCCAGAGCACCGCAGTAGACATCGAAATGGAGGGTGGGCGTCCTCTGGTAATCCCTATCGGTGCATCGACGGGGCTCGGAAGTCTCGGTTATGCCGCTGCGGCCATCGAACTCTTCAAACAACTAGCCAACCAGAAAGCACCTCCTGAGAGAACCGTCGTGTTCGTTGCAAGTTCTTCATGTGGTACCCTCGCTGGTCTACTGCTCGGGATTTCTCTTCTTGAACTGAACAATGTGTTGTTAGTAGGAATAAGTGCTGATATGAGTGCGGTCGAGATTGAGGAGCATACTCAACAGATCGCACATGAAGGTGCCGATCTCCTCGAGTGGGACGGTGCTTTATTAACAGACAGTGTCAAAGCAATTGATGACCAGGTAGGAGACGGATACGGCTTATCGACCGAATCCTCAGATGAGGCGCTCCGTATGTTCGCACTGCATGAGGGCCTCGTACTCGATCCTACCTACACGGCCAAAGCAGCTGCCGGACTGATCTCCTGGATTCGCAGCGGCATGGTTTCCGATCTCGACCGTATAGTGTTCCTACATACCGGTGGACACCCCGGTCTATTGACCTAAAAAACTAGTCAGTCTCTGCCATAGTGAACCGATCAATAGCAGCTAGGTCCGGATATCCAATCGGGTACATCTCCTGGATCCGGGCGCAGAGTCCCAGGACTTTTTCTTCTCCTGCAGGTGGCCCGACGATCTGCAATCCGACTGGAAGGCCCTCGTCGTCAAGTCCACAGGGGACGGACGCGATCGGAAGGCCGGTGAGACTCAGGGTAAACGTTGGAGCAAACCAGTCCACATAGGTCTTCATGGGTCTCCCTGCTATCGACTCGGGATAATTCTGCTCTACCGGAAAAGGTGAAACTGCCATCGAAGGTGTGAGCAAAAAGTCATAACGCTCAAAGAAATGCCTAAAGAACATCCAAATCCGGTCCCTGACACCATGCGCCCAAGCAATTTGTTCAGCTGTTACCCTGAGGCCGGCCTCGACGTTACCACGGACGTTGTCACCAAGTTCTTCAATACGATCCATAAGACCTCGCATATGCGTGACCATCCACACTCCACGCAGGTGCAGGAATGCCTTCCTCGCTTCCGAAAAATCCACCTCAATCTGCTCAACATCAGCCCCGCCTATTTCTAGACCCCGAGCAGCAGAGCGGCATACTTCCGCGATCTCCGGATCGATTCCCAACCCAGCCACGTCAGGACAGTACCCGAAATGAAGTCCATCAATCTGGATCTCTCGTATACCGCTAGTGAAATCCCGACCTTGTATCGACTGACTCCTCGGAGATCGCGGATCAGACCCTGCCATGACTTGAAGGGCTAGTGCCACATCTTCAGCAGTACGAGCCATTGGCCCGCTAACTGACAGTTCATCCCAAAGCCATTCAGTCGGGTGTGTCGGTACTAAGCCAGGTGAAGGGCGGAGCCCAACAAGGCCGCAGAACGACGCCGGGATTCTAAGTGATCCGCCGAGGTCACTCCCCTCAGCGATCCCGATCATGCCACTCGCGAGCGCAGCAGCCCCGCCACCTGTCGAACCTCCCGAGGTACGCTCCGGATTCCATGGGTTACGGGTGCGGCCAAATACCTCGTTAAACGTGCTGGCCCCTGCCCCGAACTCTGGCGTGTTGGTCTTGCCTACAATGATCGCACCTTCATTACGAAGGCGCTGTACTATGATTGCGTCCTCCGTAGGAATGTGATCTGAAAATATCGGTGATCCATACGTGGTCCTCAGGCCCGCCACCGGGGTTAAATCCTTGATACCGACAGGGACACCACAAAGCACGTGTGTATCCGAGCTGGATTTTATTGACGCTTCCAAGGCAATAGCGTCTTCAATAGCCTGTTCATTCAGGGTAACAACAGCATTAAGGGTCGAATTGCAACGCTCTATACGATCTAATGAAGCTTTGACGACCTCCACTGGAGAGATCTGACGAGCCTTCACTAGTGCCACTATCTCGGTGGCAGAAAGTGCGGCAAGGTCCCCTAGGGTCATGTCAACACTCCGTTTCTTCAGGGCCGTCAGTGATCGGCGATAAAGCCTGATTCAAAACAAACCTCACAAGCTGGTTAGACTCGTAACCCGTTAAAGAAGAGGCCCATAATACTTCATCCCCAAGAGACCTAAGACGTCTCTAGGCTTTATCACATCTCCAGGCTAGTCGCTCTTACTTGACTCCACCCATTAGTCTCTTCACCCGCGGACTCACAATTACTGCGAAGATCCCAACTCCACTCGATATCATTGCAACCGTGCGGAAGAGTTCAGCAGAAGCCATGGTTGCGAGTTGGCCTGCCATAAGACCGGCAAACAAGTTTCCGAGTGCGGCCCCAACAAACCATATGCCCATCATCTGACCGACTCTTCTTTCAGGAGAAAGTTTTGTGATTGCAGAAAGTCCGATGGGCGAAATGCAGAGCTCTCCAACTGTATGAAAGAAATAGGTGACGACTAGCCACGCTGGTGATACAAGATTATCGGGGGACGAGTTGGCTGCGCCCCAGGCGATGACAAAGAAACCAACTGCAAGCCCCAAAAGGCCTAACCCGGCCTTCATTGGAAGAGACGGATCCTTATTCCGGCCTTCTAGCCACACCCAGATTGAACCAAATACCGGTGCTAATAAGATGATAAAGAGAGCATTCACTGATTGAAGCTGTGAAGCCTGAATTTCTAGGGCGCCATTGAATAAGCTTAGGTTCGTCGAGTCACGAGCGAACAGGTTCAACGAAGTCCCTGCTTGCTCGAATCCAGACCAAAAAACAGCAATCAGTAAGAAGAGCCAAAAGATGACACCCATCCTTTTGTTCTCTTCCACCGTATGCCCCCCCTGGGTCCATACGTACACGAAATAACCGGCGACTAATATCAGCACTGAATAGCCCAAATAAGTCGCGATCTGCGTGAGTGTAAGGGCTATGGTGCCGACTGAAACCATATAGCTGAACACCATGACCGCAGTGACCGCAGTGAAGAAGATCTTAAAGAATGTAGCGGACTTGTCAGCAACCTGTTCCGGTGTGTCATCGGTCTTGAGAAGACCAATGTTTCCGATGTGTTTCATTCCGGCTCGATACTGGATGAGCCCCAGAATCATGCCGACTCCCGCAGCGCCGAATCCGTAGTGCCAGCTTATCCCCTCCCCCAAATACCCAGTAATCAAAGGACCGAAAAAGGCACCAAGGTTGATGCCCATGTAGTAAATGGAGAAGCCAGCATCACGGCGCGCGCCACCTTCGGGGTAGAGCTCGCCGACAATTGTGCTGACGTTGGGCTTAAGCAGGCCTGTCCCGCAAATGATGAATACGAGTCCTAGAAAGAACGTGACATTTGAAGGAATGGCCATCGTGAAATGACCGGCTGCGATAATCCAGCCACCTACCCAAATAGCCTTGCGCTGACCCCACAGATTATCCGCAATCCAGCCACCAGGCAGTGCCAGGATATATACGAGGCTCGTATATAGGCCATAAATCGCACCTGCAGTCGCTACGTCATAACCGAGACCGGGATTGGTTTCGATCGTAGCAGTTGTCATGAAAAGCGTTAGCAGAGCGCGCATCCCATAGTAC
>Ga0209228_1000229_pt1 | contig 28874 bp, 26 predicted proteins | sample METZYME_3_150m_FD_187547 | JGI IMG/M metagenome (GOLD analysis project Ga0209228, IMG submission 187547) | Marine microbial communities from oxygen minimum zone in mesopelagic equatorial Pacific - METZYME_3_150m (SPAdes) (version 2) | ecosystem: Environmental > Aquatic > Marine > Oceanic...
GAACCCTCGGTAGGGGTTAAGCCTACACACACTTAGCAGGCGTGCGCCTTAAGCCAACTCGGCCACCTCTCCAGATCAGTAAAATATCTATTTTTCTTAGATTGATAAATGCATGAACTTATCGTCAGTACCGCCGATCGATCTGTTGTCAAAAAATGGCGGAGGGAGTAGGATTCGAACCCACGGTACTTTCGCACAACGGTTTTCAAGACCGCCGCCTTAAACCACTCGGCCATCCCTCCTTTTATTTTTTAATAGTTATTCAGTGTTGTAAAAATGTCAAGTTTCCTTATAAGTCCTAAGTTATCAACTCTAAAGTGACCGTTGATCATTGCTTGTTAATTCTTTTTTCTAGATCCTCTAATTTCATTTCAAGTAAAGCGGGGTAAGCATAGTTCGTTGTCAGTGTCTGAAACTCATCGTAAGCTTCTTTCAGCATTCCTTTTTCCTCAAGGCAGGAAGCAACAACAAATTTCATTTCACTACTAAATTTACTATCAGGATAAGCACTCAAAAAATTTTTATAATGTTCTGGGATCTCTGAACAACGATTCAAGGTATACAAGGTTTCCAATATTTTAAATTGAGTCGACTCAGCCCAGGAACTCTTTGGATATTTTTCAAGAAGAACTTCAAATTCAGCAATAGCCTGCTCATAATTTTGTTTTTTAATATATATAGACGCAATACGATACTGAGAGTCTGAATTTTTTTGTGCAGCAACAAACATATCGATTAACTTCTGATATTCAATAATCGCTTGATCATAATCTTTAAAGCTAAATTCCATAATCTCAGCAATATATTTTTGTGCTTCTAAACCAAATGAACCGTTTTTATTGAGCTCCATAACCTCTTGAAAATAACTAATTGCTTGAGCACTATTATTTAAACTAAAGTGGTAAATCTCTCCCAAACGAAATAAGGCCTCTTCTGCTAATTGGCCTGACGGGTATTTTTTGAGAACGGTTTTAAAGCCCTCTATGGCACTGTGATTGCGACCCTTAACCCACTCATTGTTTGCATTGAGAACCAACCTTGCTCCCTGACTATCTTCACACGCCTGTATGAATACAACGAAAAAAAGGGGTAAGGTTAATTTAAACAATACTTTCATAAAAATATCATCAATAGAAATCAAGCGAGGGGTATTAGGAGGTTTTTTTGGTCTATGTATCCGATTCTTCCATCAACTTCTCTATACAAACGACTCGATTATCATCTTTCAAACTAACAACGCGGACACCTTGAGTGTTTCGACCTATTACAGATATTTCATTGACTCGCATGCGGACAATATTACCATCAGAAGTGATTACAAGAATCTCGTCAGTCTCTACTACCTGTTCTACACCAACAACCAATCCTATTTTCTCGTTACACTTAATCGTTATGACTCCCATGCCACCACGACCCTGTACTGGATATTCATCCAACTTTGTTCTCTTTCCGTAACCTTTATCTGTTGCCGTTAAAATTGTCGTTCCTGGTTTTACGACACAGGCTCCCGCAACAAGATCATTCTCTTTTAAGCGAATACCACGTACTCCTCGGCCAGTTCTCCCAATGGGTCGAACAGTTTCTTCTGAAAAACGTATTGAAAAACCATTTTTTGTTACCATCAGAATGTCCTGCGAACCATCAGTTATGCCAGCTGCTATAACTCTATCGTCCTTATCTACTGTCAATCCGATTATTCCCCCTTGGCGGGGTTTGCTATAGGCCATTAAAGATGTTTTTTTTACCACTCCTTTTTCTGTAATTAGCAAAACATTTTTTCCCTCCTCAAACTTTTTAACAGAAAGAATACCTGCAATACTTTCATCAGACTTAAGAGGTAGTAAGTTTGCTATTGATTTACCTTTAGATGTACGAAGCACATCAGGAATTGTATATACTTTGAGCCAATGGACTATACCAAAACTTGTAAACACCATAAGACTATCGAGAGTGGACGCGATAAAAATATTTTCCACAACATCTTCTTCGTTTACCTTCATCCCCTTTATTCCCTTACCACCGCGACGTTGGGAACGATAATTATCTATATTTTGGCGCTTGATATAACCACCGCGTGAATAACTGACAACAACATCTTCATCAGCAATCATATCCTCGACGTCTATATCGTCTATTTCACTAGGCACAATTTCTGTACGTCGATCATCACCATATTTTTCTCTGATTTCATTCAGTTCATTGCGGATAATCTCTAGCTTAACATCATCATTAGCTAAAATATTTCTTAGCTCTTTAATTAACTTTATAATTGCTTTTAATTCATCAACTATTTTTTGTCTTTCTAACCCTGTTAAACGCTGGAGACGCATTTCTAAGATCGCCTTACCTTGAATCTGCGTAAGGGAAAAATTATCCATCAGCCCAGAAAGTGCTTCAACCGGATCAGCAGCAGCCCGTATCAAAGCAACTACGGCATCCATATTATCGATTGCTATTTTTAGACCTAAATATATATGTTCTTTTTCCTGAGCCTTTTTTAAATCGAATTCTGTTCGCCGGGTTACAACTTCTTTACGGAACATGACGAAATGGTGAAGCATTTCTTTTAGGTTTAAAACCTTGGGCTGCTGATTCACCAATGCCAACATAATAATTCCAAAAGTATCCTGTAGTTGGGTGTTTTTATAAAGAGTATTTAATACAATTTGGGCGATGGTGCCCCTTTTTAACTCTAAAACCACACGAATTCCCTCACGGTCCGATTCGTCTCGAAGGTCTGAAATACCTTCTAACCGTTTTTCTCTAACGAGGTCAGCAATTTTTTCTACAAGCCGAGATTTATTTACCTGATAAGGAAGTTCTTGTATCACTATACGTTCCCGATCTCCCTTTTCCATAGTTTCAATATTAACTCGTCCGCGAACTTTAACAATTCCTCGACCCTTAAGGTAAGCAGAACGAATTCCAGATGTTCCGTTAATAATGCCACTAGTAGGAAAGTCTGGCCCCGGCACAAGTTCAATCAACTCTTGGATGGTGCATGCAGGGTTTGCGATCAAATAAATGGCGGCATCGATTATCTCCTTAAGGTTATGCGGTGGTATATTCGTAGCCATTCCTACTGCTATTCCAGATGCGCCATTAGCAAGCAAATGAGGAAAGGACGCAGGCAAAACAGATGGCTCTGTTAATGACTCATCATAATTTGGATCAAACCGAACAGTATCTTTTTCCAGATCATGAAGAAGCTCCTGAGTAATTTCTGACATTCGAATTTCGGTGTATCTCATAGCTGCTGCTGAATCACCATCGATCGAACCAAAGTTACCTTGACCATCAACGACCGGATATCTTTGTGAAAAGTTCTGTGCCATTCGCACAATTGTGTCATATACAGCGGTATCTCCATGTGGATGGTACTTACCTATTACATCACCTACAATACGCGCTGATTTTTTATATGGTTTGTTATGGGCATTACTCACTACTTGCATTGCATATAAAATACGACGATGAACGGGTTTTAATCCATCTCGGATATCAGGCAACGCTCGCCCAATAATTACGCTCATTGCGTAATCAAGGTAGGAAGTTCTCATCTCCTTATTTATGCTAATTGGATTAACGGTCTCCGGCATTTCCGTCCCTTTAAATATTTAATCTTCGCTATAAGTTAAACATCTATATTTTGTACTTCTAATGCATTATCTTGGATAAATTTTCTTCTTGGTTCTACTTCATCTCCCATGAGTTTGGTAAATAATTCATCTGACTCATACAGGTTTTCTGCTCTAACTTGAAGAAGAACTCGGTTTTCTGGATCCATAGTTGTTTCCCAAAGTTGCTGAGGGTTCATCTCACCTAACCCTTTATAGCGCTGAATGGCCATTCCTTTTTTAGCTGCTTCTAAAATGGTTTCTAAAAGATCATGCTTAGATTCAGCCATCACTGTTTCTGTTCCACTAATTAGTTCAAAAGGAGGATGATCTATCTTTCTCAAAGGTTCGTAGACTTCTAGTATTTTTTGCATAATTATAGAGTCCATAAACTCCGCATTGAATACGATCTTAAACTCCCTACCTTGATCTTGGCCTAATATAATCAATTCAAAAAGGTTGTTTTTAGAATCAAACTGTATTTGTAAGGAAACCTCTTTTACCTTTGAATTTAGGTCTACTTTGTTTTGACCATGTGTTGTTTTTGAAACAATTTTTTCTGGGTTGGTTTTATCTAACTCTAATTTAAACCGCTTGAGCTTATTTTCTACATCCCACTTAACTTTACTTCCCTCTAAAAATTGTATGGGTAAATTTAAAGCTTTGCCGTTGAAGTCTATTAACTTTTTGTTTTCTTCGTTGATTAACTCTTCAAATAAACCCACCGTTATTTCAATCAGTTTTTCCGTAGATTTAAAGCATTTACTATCAACTTTCAGCTTTACCAAACCATTTAAAATTCTTTTAGGGATGTTATTTTTAACAACTCGGCTAAAGTAATCTTCATAACGAACTAAATGGTTTACCAACTCAATAAGGTTTGTTCCTGAGTATTTCTTTCCTCCGTTTCCATTAGCTTTTACTTCCATAGTCTCTGTTCCTTGCTCAACTAAGAATTGAAACAGGTTTTTTTCATCTTTAAGGTATTTTTCTTTTTTCCCTTTTTTAATTTTAAACAAGGGTGGTTGTGCAATGTATAAATTACCAGCCTTAATAAGATCTTCCATTTGACGATAGAAAAAGGTAAGAAGCAAAGTTCTAATATGTGCTCCATCAACGTCAGCATCTGTCATAATTATTACTTTATGATAACGGAGTTTTTCCAATTCAAAATCAGATTTAATCCCTGTACCTAAGGCTGTAATAAGAGTTCTAATTTCATTACTCGCAAGCATTTTATCATCGCGAGCTTTTTCCACATTCAGGATTTTCCCCTTAATGGGTAAAATAGCTTGAAACCTTCGATCCCTTCCTTGCTTTGCTGAACCACCCGCAGAGTCTCCTTCGACAATATAGACTTCACAAAGAGACGGATCTTTTTCAGAACAATCCGCTAACTTTCCAGGAAGTGCACTTATTTCCAAAGCGTTTTTTCGTCTAACTAAATCTTTTGCTTTTTTGGCCGCTTCTCTGGCGACGGCTGCACTTATAGCTTTAGAAACAATTACTTTTGCTATGTTGGGTTGTTCTTCAAATAGCGTTCCTAGTTGGTCGTTAACTATTTGTTCTACTATTCCTTTTACTTCTGTATTACCCAACTTGCCTTTTGTTTGTCCTTCAAATTGTGGTTCCGGTATTTTTATACTTAAAACCGCTATTAGACCTTCTCTTACGTCGTCTCCCGTTAAACTAATATCACCATTTTTAAGCATTTTATTTTGAACCGCATAACTATTAATAGTTCGGGTAAGCGCGGAGCGTAATCCACTTAAATGCGTGCCACCATCCCGCGTATTAACATTATTTACAAAAGTAAAAATCTCTTCGTTATAACCATCGTTATACATTAAAGCTAACTCTAAAAGTCCATCTTCTTTTTTTCGTTCAATATATATAGGTTCAGAATGTAAAACCTTCTTATTTTCGCTAAGGTGTTTCAAAAAAGAAACAATCCCACCTTCATAATAAAACTCATTATCTTTTCCATCCCGTTCATCATGGAAATGTATTTTTAACCCTTTATTTAAAAATGAAAGTTCTCTCAGTCGATTAGACAAAGCATCATAGCCAAAACTTAACTCTGTAAAAATTGTAGGGTCAGGTAAAAATGTTATTTTTGTTCCAGTTGTTTCATTCTTTCCAGTATTTTCTAAAGTAGTTATTGGCTTACCTTTCTCATACCTTTGACAATAAGTCTGACCATCCCTCTTTATCTCTAAAAATAAATTAGTAGAAAGAGCATTAACAACCGAAACTCCTACGCCATGAAGTCCAGCTGATACCTGGTAGGTATCTTTATCAAATTTTCCACCGGCATGAAGTACAGTCATCACTACTTCTGCTGCAGAAATTTTCTTATCAGGATGAATGTCTACCGGTATACCACGACCATCATCCGATACGGTTACACTATTATCTATATGAATGGTGACTTCTATTTCAGAACAATGTCCTGCTATGGCTTCATCCACACTATTATCTACCAATTCAAAAACAAGATGATTTAATCCATCAACACCTGTACCTCCTATATACATAGCAGGTCGTTTTCTTACCGCCTCGAGCCCCTCTAAGATTTTTATATTGGTAGAATCGTATTTTTTTTGTAGTTGAGTCATAGAAGAGTTCTTAATTACTATTAATATAATTTAAAAGTATAATTAATTAACCTAGTTGTAGTAGTAGGGTCTGTTAATTTGTGGAAAACCTGGTAAAGCTTTGAAATTTTGTTAGATGATCCTTTTAAAAACTGTTAGTTAAAAGATGAATTTTTTGAGTTGTGGAAGGGATTCCAATTAGTAAGCTAGTATACCTTAATTTTGAGAGTTTATTCACTCTTTTTGGAGGTGTTTTTCAAGGTTTTTCCACTTTCAATATTTTCGATGATAGTATTGACGGTCTTTTTTAAGTCATTGTCTTCCTTAATTAATTTAGAGCATTTTTTGTGTGCAAATATGACGGTTGTGTGATCTTTACCACCAAAATGACGCCCGATATCTGGGAGTGAAAGTTTGGTGTGTTCTCGGCATAAATACATAGCAATTTGGCGAGGGATGGATATCTGCCGAGATCGTTTTTTAGATTTTAAATCGGAGATTTTTATATCGAAATGCAATGCTGTCGCGGTCATTATTGTGGCTATATTAAAATGTTTGTTTCTATCGTATACAAACTCTCTTAATACTTCTTGAGATAGCCTTAGATCAATTTCTCGGTTTGTAAATGAAGAATAGGCTATAACTCGTAAAAGAAGCCCCTCTAGCTCCCTTACGTTGGTTTTGATATTACTAGCTATAAAAGAAGCAACTTCATTAGGAATAATTTTGTTATGAATATCCCCCTTTTTATATATTATGGCAATTTTTGTTTCTAGATCTGGAGGTTCTATGTCGGCAACCAGGCCCGACTCAAACCTAGATCGAAGTCTTTCTTCAATATTACGCATATCTTTAGGATAACTATCGCTTGAAAGAATGACTTGTTTGTGTGACTCATAAAGGGCATTGAATGTGTAAAAAAACTCCTCTTGAGTTCTATCTTTTCCAGCTAGAAACTGAATATCATCAACAAAAAGAACGTCTAGAGGGCGATATCGACTTCTAAAGTTATTCATATCATCACGCTTTAAAGATTCAATTAAGTCTACCGTGAAACTTTCAGCTGATAAATAGCGAACCCTTGCTTGAGGATCTTTTTTTATAATTGCGTTACCCATGGCATGAAGTAAGTGGGTTTTTCCTAAACCAACTCCCCCATAAACGAATAGTGGGTTGTATGTTACCTTTGGATTGTCAGCAACTGATAATGCAGCCGCATGTGCAAATTGGTTACTTGAGCCTACTACAAAGTTATCAAAATTATATTTGGGATTAATAGTATTTCCTGAGGGAAAATTTATATTTTTCTGGGAATACGTATGTTCTGGGTTAGGGTTTTTTATGTCGTCTTGTCTAAATTCTAGTGGCTTAGACTCAGGTTTAAAGGTTATTTTAAGTGATGAGTTATTAAAAGAGGCAAGCACTGACTTTATAACTTCAAGATAGTTTTGTTGTAAACAATCTTTATAAAAATTATTTGGTACGGTTAAGATTAGTTCGTCTTTTGTTATAGAATAAAGACGAGTTGGTTCAAACCAGGTTGAATAGCTTTCTTCGGAGATTTCTGTTCTGATTTGGCTGAGGCATTTTTCCCAGAAGTCGGGGTTTGAAATGGTCACACGCTTGCCTTTTGTAAAGGATTTTTCTCTGGGTTTTTCGCTGGAATAACGGCATAGTAATTAAGTCATTTAGTATTTGCAACTGCTAATTTATATCTATTTTCGTTCTTTACCGTAACCCTAGGTTTAACAATTATTTTTTTAAAAAATTAATTTTATAAACGCTTTTTTGAATATAATTTTATAGGCATAAACTTTTTAAAACGAATTTTTTTATAAAATATTATGCGTATTTTAGTGTGTGTTAAACAAGTTATAGATACGGCTGCTCGAATTGATATTAATAACGGGAAGGTTGATGGTGCAGGCTTAGCAAGGATTTTAAACCCTTATGATGAATTTGCGTTAGAAGAGGCTTTAAGAATTCGTGAGCGTAAACCAGACACAGAAATTATCCTTATCAGCCTAGGACCTGAATGTTTTCAAGATACACTTCGGGCTGGTTTGGCTATGGGTGCGAATCGCGCTGTACATTTGCTTGATCCTTTATTCGATGGCCTTGACTCCTTAACTACAGCCTTTTTATTGAGTAAAGCCGCCAATTTACTGGGGTTCGATCTTATTTTTTGTGGAAAACAAGCCGTAGATGATGACATGGCTCAAATTGGTCCCGCTCTAGCTGTTTACCTGCAGATTCCTTGCGTAACAGTTGTGACTCGACTTGAATTTTTAGAGGATTGGAAAATGGCTTTGGCTACCCGCCAGATTGAGGGGGGTTCTGAGGTTATAGAATCTAATCTACCAGTCCTTTTAACTTGCCAAAAGGGATTAAATGAACCTCGCCTACCCTCCCTCAAAGGAATTATGTCTTCAAAAAAAAAGGAAGTAGAGATTATCGATGCTGATAGACTAGGCTTTATTCCAAATGACAGGCCAAAACAAAGTGGTATTTTTGTCGATTCGGGATTGAGCCTTCCGAATCGACGCGGTAAGGGAGAAACAGTTGAGGGATCTACCAATGATGTTGTTGCAAAGTTGGTAAAGATTTTGCGAGATCAAGAAAAAGTAGTGTAAACTTACACAGTTATTTTTTAACTGATTACATAAAAATTTATAATCAAATAATTTTATGGAAACCATTGAACCCGATAAAGAAAAACCTGACCAACTATTCCAACGCGTCAAAGTCCTAGGTTCTAAGTACAAGGGAGAAATTGGTCTCAGTATTCTCTTTCTTTATGTCTTTTTACTTGCTCTAGGTACAGTTGGAGAGGTATGGGATGTTGAGTGGATACTTGATTTACCTATTTTTCGTCCTCCAGGTAAATATTAAATTAGCCCATTCGGGCTAAAAATATTTTAACAAAGAAGAAATGTTATCTGTTTATTATTGGTGACGGCTTTTTTCTTTAATGCATTATTGGTTTTTTCTGTCCTTTTTATCCGATTAATTTCTTAAATTCCTAGCTCGCAAAGTAAAATTATGAAAACAGCTAAGAAAATTTTAGTGTTTGTTGAATCTGGTAACCAGGCGGTTAAGTCTTATGTTTTTGAAACGATTCATGCGGCTCGGCTTCTATCCAATTCACTAGGAGGAACGGTTGAAGCCTTGTGCATTGGTTTAGAAAGTTCTAAGGCAGAATCCTTAATACATTGGGGCGCTGACCACGTGCGAATTCTCCAGAATCCTCTTTTTCGGAAAGCTTCTTTGGATATTGTACTTGATGCCATTGAGCCACAGATTACAAAAGAGAAACCACACGCGATTTTTTTTTCAGCAACAACGCATGGAAAAGAACTAGCTTCTTCTTTGTCCGCCAGACTTAGTATTGGTTTAGCAACAGATTGCGTTTCTATCGAGGTTGGGTTTAACGAGGAAATTATGGTTCAACGCCCAGTCTATGCTGGCAAGGCCCTTTCCCATTTAACTTTGCAAGGTTCAGGTCCTTATATTTTAAGTTTGAGGCAAAACGTATTTCGAGGTTCCGGACCAGATACCTCCCGAGAGGGAAAAGTTGAGTTGCAAGATATTAAGTTTCCCGATGATCGGTTAGCTCTTAAGGTTCGGGAAGTAGTGAAAGAGGCCGGGAGTCAGCTGGACGTTACAGAAGCACGTGTCATTGTTTCCGGAGGACTAGGCATGCAAGGGCCAGAAAACTTTAAACTTCTTGAAGAATTAGCTCAGGTACTTCAAGGTGCCGTAGGTGCTAGCCGGCCTGTTGTAGATAATGGATGGAGGAATTATTCTAATCAGATAGGACAGACAGGGCGGACCGTTCAACCGGATTTATATATAGCATGTGGTATTTCAGGGGCAGTACAGCATCTTGCCGGAATGTCCGCTGCTAAATGTATTGTCGCAATAAATAAAGACCCTAATGCTCCTATTTTTACTGTAGCAGATTATGGGATAGTTGGAGATGTCTTGGAGGTTGTTCCCTCTTTAACCAAAGAGTTTCGTAGAGTTCTTGGTTTCCTAGCTTGATTCTTTCTGTAAAAATATTTTTTTATGAAAAACAAGTTAATCGAAGTGTTGAATAATTGTTCAATCGAATTGGGGAAAAATAATTTTTCGGAATCAATTGCTGAACAAGCTGAACAACTAGATCTTTATGTAAAAGAATGGAAAAAGTGGAATAATAAAATTAATCTTACCGCTGAATGTGACGAACTATCAATTATAAATAAACATATTTTTGAATCTATTCAATACGCCCGGGCTATTTTACCGGGTGGTTCTCTAATTGATATTGGGAGCGGTGCAGGCTTTCCTGGTATACCTATAAAGGTTGTTTGTCCGAAACTTAGTGTTGTTCTCATTGAGAGCCAACGTAAAAGGGCTAATTTTCTAAAAACGGTGATTAATTCCATTGGATTGTCGGACATTGAATGCATTCATGAACGATTAGAAGACGATTCACAGTTTTTAGGAAATTATGATTATGTAACTCTACGCCACGTCCTTGAACCAAATCTAAGTTTACAATTAGGGTCCAATCTTTTAAAACCTGATGGTAGTCTTATTTTGCAGACTAGTTGTGATAACTTCTTCAGACCTGAATTTCTTAACTCCCTTTGCCTTGCGCTTTCCGATGAGATTGTTTTCAAACGTTCGGGCGGAGCATATTCCAAAATCATGGTTTTTAAGCAAAAAACGAGTTAAGTTTTATTAGTTCTACCACTCCCTAATTGTTTCACGTGGAACATATCCCTCGGGAAGTTAGAAATTATATTCAATTTATGCTAATCTTCCTGAAGAATTATTTTTTGCTAAGGAGCTTTACCTGTTTATGGGCAAAATAATCAGTGTTGCAAATCAAAAAGGCGGTGTTGGAAAAACTACAACGGCCATAAATCTTGCAGCTTGTTTAGCTTTATCGGGGAAAAAAGTCTTAATTGTTGATATAGACCCACAAGGTAATGCTTCAAGTGGACTTGGGGTTAATCTTAAGGGAAACCAAAAGGGGGTTTATGAGTTATTAGCGGATCAAGCCTCTCTAGAACAGGTTATTTATCCCACAGAAATTGATACTTTAAAAATTATTCCTTCAAATGTAGATTTAGCCGGCGCTGAAATCGAGCTAGTCGGGAGGGAACATCGGGAAAAAATCCTTAGTACGGTTTTGAACAATGTGAGTGAAGAATATGAATTTATTGTTATAGATTGTCCCCCTTCCTTGGGCTTACTCACTCTTAATGCCCTGGCGGTTTCGCAGTCTGTTCTTATTCCTATGCAATGCGAGTATTATGCTTTGCAGGGACTCAGTCATCTGTTACAAACTTTACAAAGAATTAAGAAATCAATAAATCCTACCCTTAAGGTTGAGGGAATACTTCTTACGATGTACGATAACCGACCTTTATTAACGAGCCAGGTAGAAAGTCAGGTAAAAAAATATTTTAGTGATTTTCTAATGAAAACAGTCATTCCAAGAAATATCCGTTTGAGCGAAGCACCAAGTCATGGCAAACCAATCGTTTTATATGCTAATAGGTCAAAGGGTTCTGATTCATATGTTGAATTAGCTCAAGAAGTGATCCAACGTACAAAGGGTGAAATTAATTCTCATGAAACAAAACTAGAGGAAATATCCCAGGAAATTACTTATGAAGAATGGATAAAAGAAAATAAGCTCAGGGATTTTTTAAAAAAATAGACTAAAAAATATTGTATTACTAAATTAAAGAGAGAATTTTATTATGAACCGAAAAGCTTTGGGCAAGGGAATAGAAGCTTTAATCCCCAATTTTGAGGAAGACACATCAGAGGGCGAAAAAATAACAGGACCCACCGAGATACTGATTGACGAAATAGTTCCTAATAGCTTGCAACCTAGAAAATATTTTAATGATGAGCAATTGGAAGAGTTGGAAAGTTCAATAAGTGAACATGGAGTGATACAACCGATTGTAGTCCAAAAAGCTCAAAATGGTTATGAACTTATTGTTGGGGAACGCCGCTGGCGGGCTAGTAAAAAAGTTGGACTTAAAAAAATTCCAGCTATTGTACGTGAGGCGACTGATACAGAATCTCTAGAGATTGCTTTGATCGAAAACCTGAATAGGCAAGATTTAAACCCCATTGAAGAGGCTGATGGATACGCACGATTGGCAGAGGACTTCAAGCTTACCCAGGAAAAAATTTCTCAACGAATGGGAAAAAGCAGAGAATCAATAGCAAATGCAATGAGGCTTCTTAAGCTACCACGTCAAGTCAAAGAAGATATGGTTGGCGGGTTATTGTCAATGGGGCATGGACGCGCCCTTTTGGGCTTAAAAAATGAAAAAGATATTGAAGTTTTGAGAAAAAAAATAGTTGGTCAATCATTGAATGTTCGAGAGACAGAAAACCTTATCAAACAAACTCACCTGAGTATAGAAACTCCGATAAGAAAAAAAACTAAAAAAGATATCTTTATTAGAAAGTTGGAAATGGAATTGGAACGAAAGTTAGGGACGAAAGTAGAAATTGCTCCTAGCAAAAAAGGTGGTAAAGTGATTGTTAAGTATTATTCGGATGACGATCTAGAACGTATACGCACGTTCTTTGTGTAAGATAATTCACAGATAATTTTACTTTTTGTGTAGAGACAGGAGAAAAGCATGTTGCAAAAAAAAGAGGAATTGCCAATCAAGGCTTATCTGGGCTCAGATGCATTATTTAAAGGAACACTGAGTTTTGAAGGCACGGTGAGAATTGATGGCAGGTTTGAGGGTACTGTACAGACAAACGACACACTCGTTATTGGCGAGACGGGAGATATGCAAGCAGATATAGATGTAGGAATTCTTGTTTGTAAAGGAAAACTAAAGGGAACCGTTGTGGCATCAAAAAAAATAGAAATGCATCCTGCAAGTAAAATTACGGGCAATGTAAAGACACCAGCGATGAGTATAGAACTGGGAGCCGTGCTTGACGGTCAATTAAATATGACAGGAAGAGAGAGTGATAAAATCATTGAACTTGTAAAGGAGAAAAAATAAATTACGTTTTATCATATTCGGATAAATTATTTCTTTTAAGTGCCTCGCAGAATTTTTTAGTTATTGTTAAAAATTTTAAATGTGATTCAGGATGGGTGACAAAAAAGGGGTGGCTGGAATGCACGGTACCTTATACATCGTGAGTACCCCGATTGGTAATTTAAAGGATATAACTCATCGTTCATTGGAATTTCTAAACGATGTTGACCTCATTGCCGCAGAAGATACTCGACGGACGGGTAAGTTATTAAAATATTATGAGATCAAGGTACCTCTTGAGAGCTTTAATAGTTACAATCAAACGAAGAAAACAGATCGCTTGATAGCTCGACTTCAACAAGGGCATAACTTAGCCCTTGTATCAGATGCCGGAACGCCAGGAATTTCAGATCCTCTTTATCATTTGGTGAGGGCCGCGCTCGCTGCATGTGTGCAGGTAGTATCACTTCCAGGCCCATCGGCAGTATTGGCTGCTCTCACGGTATCGGGTCTACCGGTCAACCGATTTGTTTTTGAGGGATTTCTTCCCCGCAAAAAAGGACGTAAAAAATTAATTGCAGAGCTGGCACAAGAAAAAAGGACAATTGTACTTTTCGAATCACCTCATAGAATTACAAAAACTCTGAACGAGCTTTATCAGGCCATGGGTGAACGTCAAGCAGTGCTAGCAAGGGAACTGACTAAAATTCATGAAGAAGTAATACGAGGGACTTTAGCAAACCTTGCTAATATTTCTGAAGAAAAAAAATTAAAAGGGGAAATCACCCTTATAATTTCTGGATTACCAAAGGATCGTAATAGAGAGAATTAGATGGCGATTATTTCAATAATTGGACATAAAGGAGGTGTGGGAAAAACCACACTTTCTATAAATATAGCGGCTGCAATAACTCAAGCGCTTAATTCGAATAAGACTAAAAGGCCGGTTTGTTTGTTTGACCTTGACTTAAGGTTACCAACTATCACAGGTATCCTTAATAGTCACCCTCAAAAAACATTTTTTGATTTATTTGAAACTTTGGCAAACCGCACTTATCAAGTAGATTTTTTACATGAGCTATACCAAATTCTGGTCCCTTTTAAAGAATATAAAGCGGGAAATATTCTCAAGGATAATCCTCGTTTATTAAAAAGCATTGCCAGTTATAAAAATCTAAATGAACAGCTGTTTAATTATTCTGAATTTGAATTTGGCGATGAAATACACGAATTATTCTTGATGCGTGGAGATATTAATCGTCCTTCAGATCTGAAAAAAAAAGATGTCACTAAACTATTCAAGCGTATTGATGTTAATAAATTTAGAAAAATATTGCGGGAATACGAAGGAAATTCAAGACCAGATATAGATGAATATATTTCTTATATTGAGGAATATGGTTTTGCAATTCTGGGAGGAGAGGTCCCAATTCTTGGTAAAAAGCATCATCGCGAACGCATCAATGCACCAGAGTTTTTGGCTTTATTTTTAGAATTTATCCAAGAGGTATGCGAAAAATTTAAACATGTGATTTTAGATACGCCGGCGGGTGGAGTTAACCATTTGTCGTCTCTAATGAATTCAATTGACCAAGTCTTATTTGTTTTCGATGTTAGTAATTCTATAGCTATTAAAGGCAGCATAGACGCTCTGCACACATTTATCGATTATTATGAGGATTTTTTGATTAAATATAATAACGGGCGCTTAACAGGTTTGGATAAGTCCTATGTTGATCGATTAATTGCATCAAAAGGTCAGGAAGCAGTTATGCAAGCTTTGGCAACTAAAAAGATGGGCATTATTTTTAATCGTTGTCAGGACACCAATGAAATTCCACTATGCCTTGACCAATTGAGGGAATATCTGGAAACACTAGATAAATATGAAAAATATAAGGACCGTATTCACCTCATTGGATTACTCCCAACCAACAAGGTTATTAACATCACTAACAATAGAGGAACCTTATTTTATGATAAGGATAAAAAGTTATCTAATCGAATAGACATAATTGCAAAGAGCATTATTGACTCAAATGCCACTCGTCCAACTCTTGCATATTCCAATGCAGAAATCCTTTCCAAGCTTGAAGAACAATCAGGGCTTGGTATTGGTCGTGCCTTTAGTCGTATTGCAAGTAGTTTAAGTTGACCCACCAGCAAGTTAATTAATATTTTGTAATTCAAGCATTTCTAGATAAAATGGGATCGTTTTTCCTTACAAATAACAGCTGTGCCTTTTTAGCTTTTTTGCAATTAAATTGAAGTAATAATTTTTAGTCACTTAACATGGTTGTAGATAAAAAAATAAAAACCCTAACAATTACAGAATTTAACCTGATCGCTAACAAGGATCCAAACGGGAGTTATGACCGCCGTACAAGGGAAAGCCTCTATGAAATAATTCATAAGCTAGCGAATAATCATCAGACTCATACAGACTTAGAACGAAAAATTTTCTATAAATTTAGAAATTCAAAATTCGAGGCTCTAGAGAAAAAAGCAAAAAAGGTTAAATTTGAAGTCACACGTTATCGGCTCTCTAGTAATGTAAAGCGATCCATCAAGTTGGTGGCTTCATCCCTTGGTGTTTTAGCCCTATCTGGATATATTGCATACGAATTTATTTTGGATACGGATACCAGAAAACGCGTTGATATAGCTTATTACGCAGGGCTAAATAAAATAGGCTTAGTTTCTAAAGAAGGCGTAGATAAAATTCGACAGACCCTTCAGACGGCAACTAAAGAAAACGAACAACTAAACCAGGTTGTTGAACGGATGATTTATAACAATAAAGTTACTGATAACCTAAAATACATTCTCAAACAAATTTATAATGATCCTAAAACCAAATATATAAAATTAAAAAATGACAGCATTATAAAATATGGCGGTAAAGAAATAGCACGGTATAAGAATGATCCTAAGTTATGGTATGTTCTTGGTGCCGTCGAACAGGGCGTGATGCGAATTTTTTATGCAGATGAAGAAATTTTACAGATTAGGGCTATATTTGGACGTACAGGGGAAGAGACACCTGTGGGTGATTACACGATTAAAAATCGCTCTTATAAACCCACTTGGTATAAAAAAGAAGAAATTAACGGTCGTATAAAGGTTCGCGCTATTCCCTTTGGTGATTCTGACCACGAGATTGGTCATTGGTGGTTAGGGCTAAAAAAGCTTGGAGAACCTGTACCGGGTAGTTATGGTATTCACGGAGTAAACGCTGGCAAGGTAAATGAATTTTATAAAAAGAATTTTGACTGGAGAAATGGTAGTGCTGGATGTCCCAACATCCAAGAGTGGTATCTCCACTTTCTTGGCAAGGTTTTACCAACGGGAACTAAAGTCAACATAGTTTCTAAAGATAAGTGGGATAAAAACTTAAGTCCCACCCAAGCTGCTTCAGCTGCTTGACTTCTACCTCTATTTTCTTAAAAAAACAAAACATTTACCCCCGCGAGGAGAATGCACTATATGAAAAAACCTTGGAGCGGCAGATTTAAACAATCGACTGATAAATTGATGGAGGAGTTTTCTGCATCTATTTCATTTGATCATCGGCTTTATGCTTACGATATTGCTGGAAGTATTGCTCATTGTCAGATGTTGGCAAAATGTAAAATTATTTCCCAAACCGATTCGAAAAAAATAGTAGGGGGTTTGAAGAGGATTTTAAAAGAATTTGAGTTAGGAAAATTTGAGTGCGATGACCGACTAGAAGATATTCATATGAATATTGAAAACCGTCTGACCGAATTGGTAGGTTCAGTGGGTGGAAAGATCCATACGGCGCGGAGCCGAAACGATCAGGTTTGTCTTGATATTCGTCTTTATTTACGGGATGAAGGCGAGACTATAGTGCAGCTAATTACCATATTAGCGAAAACTCTATTGAATGTTGCGCGTAAGCATATAAACACGATAATCCCCGGCTTTACGCATATGCAACAAGCCCAACCTATTTTACTAGCCCATCATTTGTTAGCCTATATCGAAATGTTGGTTCGCGATCGAGAGCGTATGAAGGATACATTGAAACGTGTCAATATTATGCCTTTGGGTTCGGCGGCACTAGCAGGAACCGGTTTTCCAATTGATAGAAAATACACAGCCAAATTACTTAATTTCCCCGAAGTGTCGCACAATAGTATCGATGCAGTTAGCGACCGAGATTTCTCCATTGAATTTTGCTCAACGATAGCAATACTTATGATGCATTTAAGTCGTTTTTGTGAGGAGATTGTGTTGTGGTCTTCAAGCGAATTTGATTGGCTGGAGCTGTCAGACTCTTACACGACGGGTAGCAGCATAATGCCGCAAAAGAAAAATCCAGACGCGGCAGAACTCATCCGTGGGAAATCAGGTCGCGTTTATGGCAATTTATTATCTTTACTAACACTGATGAAGTCCTTACCTTTAGCTTACAATAAGGATTTGCAGGAAGACAAAGAACCAATTTTTGATACTGTGGATACAGCTAAAATGTCATTATCGATATTTAACGGAATGATAAAATCCGCGCGGTTTAAGAAAATACCATTAGACAGAGTGGATATTTCGGGATTTCTCGCGGCGACAGATATGGCGGATTATCTAGCAGAAAAAGGAGTACCATTTCGTTTAGCGCATGAAATTACTGGACAAACAGTAGCCTATTGCATTAAAAAAGAAAAAACGCTAGAGAATATTACTTTTAAAGAGTTAAAAGATATTTCACCACGCTTTGATAAAGATATTTTTGAATATATTAAACTAGGAAGTTCGGTTCAGAGGAAAAACGTATATGGCGGAACTTCTAGAAAACAAGTTGTGGCTCAAATCTCTAGGCTTGATAAAAAACTAAGTAATAAGATGAAACCTCATCGCAAAAAATAATTTGCTTAATTGTACGATCTCATTTTAATTAAAGATTGAATAAACCTAATGGATAGAATTTCATGTAAATGGATAATTTTTTTGTCAATTTGTTTGGTCATTCTCGCTTGTGGCTATAAAGGTCCGCCACTCCCACCAAAGGAAGAATCCCCAGCACCAAAAGCTATCAAAGGTTAATCCTCACCACTTTTGACTGATTATTATGCAAGCAAAGTAAAACTAAGTTAAGTATTTGATTTAAAAAAGGTAATCTCTGTGATAGAGTGGCTTTATTGATAGTAGTTTTTTCGAAACTAGGATAAGTTCTTAAAGATTATTAGCCTTTCGTCCACCTTTAAATAAGTAGAGTTTGCCATATGACCAAAGATGAGATAGCAGTTTACTTGAGTGACCACCCTGAGTTTTTTAACGATTATCCCGACTTACTTGGCAAAATTAAATTGATTGATGATCAGGATATTCCTATTCGCCAGTCTAATACATTGAGTTTGTCCGGTCGGCTCATTAGGAGAGTGAATGAAGATAAAGAAAAGCTGAAAAGCCAACTTGAGTGGTTTGTCGAGGTTTCCCGTGCCAATGAAGAAATTCATCAACATCTTTTTGAAATTGAGCGTCTAATACTAAAAAGTACACAACTAGATCAGATGTTCAGGCAACTTGGGGAAGCTATTACTTTACGCTTTAAAATACCATATATTTTAATTTATCTTGTGGATGATGAAGATCACTACATGGAACATAAACTGGAGGAGAGGTTTAGCAAAAAGCTTGATGGTTTGTTGAATTTTGTGGAGCGGGAGGCTATCAATAAATGGTTTAATGGAAAATTAAAACCCGTACTAAATTCTGAAGTTCAAACTACTTCAAAGGTATTTGATAAGACATGGAATCAGAAAAATATTCAGTCAGAATGCCTTGTTCCTATTATCAACCGAGGTAATATTTGTGGTGCCATTGTCCTTGGAGCAACTAAGCCAGGTCATTTTCACAATGGACTACGGACGGAATATCTAGAACGTATGGCAGATCGACTGGCTATCGCGATCGATAATATTTTGCTCATCGATCGATTGCAGTTAGAGCATTCGGATGTTTCTAAGGAGAATCGAATCTCTGCCTGAGCAAGAATCTAGATTGACTAATTTTTTTTTTTAAAAGATACTACGCCTATCCCCTTAGGGTTCTGAGTTTTCCAAAAATATTTTTTAGGGCTGACAATTTTGATTATTTGAGACCTGATTATGTATAGTCTGGGTGTCTTTTTAAAAAACTAGAACACCGATAACTATGATACGAAAAGCGAAATATAAAGAAGCGGAATCCATACAGAATTTGATTTGTATTTTTTCTGAAACAGGAAAAGTTTTGTCTAGGCCGCTCGATGAAATCAGAGAACATATATCTAGTTTTTGGGTTTATGAAAAAAATAATCAAGTTGTAGGGGTCTATAATCTTAAAAGTGGATGGGGACGGTTGGTTGAACTAAGATCATTGGCAGTGGACCCCCGGTATTCAGGGCAGGGAATAGGCACAAAAATGGTGGAAGCAAGTCTTAAAGAAGCGTTATCAACCAATGGTGATACATTGTTTGTGCTTACATACGCAGTATCTATGTTCAAGCGCCTAGGATTTAGCATAGTAGATAAGGAAAGACTTCCTCACAAAGTTTGGAATGATTGTAACGCTTGTTTACACCAAGAAAACTGCGATGAAACGGCAATGGTTCTTTCCCTTGCTTCTTTAAGGCAAACAAAAGTCAGTCAGATACCACCAGCCGCCACGGCAGTATAAATTTTTTCTTTCCAGTAGTTATTCGTTTTTAAACTAGTTGAAAAACAGAAAGTTATCAAAAAGGTTAACCTTGTTTTTGCTAGAATGGAGAAACTTTGCGTTGAACCTTTTTGGTAAAGAGGTAGTATGACTCAACAGTCTGGGGGGAATAAGTAATTCCAACTAACTTCCGGGTTGAAATGTTACAACTAAGAACCGCGTTACAAGGAGACTTATTGTGATCAATGCTATGTTCAACGCATTTTCAGGAATGGTATCCTCTGTACAAAAATTACAGAATGGAGCTAATAATTTGGTTAGCCTAGGAAGAGACAAGGTTAAAGTCATTGATAACCCTGGACTCGGGTCTGACTTAAACTCCACTAAAGCTTCAAAGAAGGTTGATATATCAAAAGAGATGGTTAATCAGGTAACCGCTCAGACAGAATTTAAAGCAAATGCTAAGGTTATCCTAACAGGCGATGAAACCATTGGAACAATTCTGAATATTAAATCTTAAAAAACCCTATACAGGTTTCAAAGGTCAGACAAGTTGAATTATTTTACAACCATCGAGAAATTTTTTCTTTCCTTAAAGGGTTCAGGCTTGGCTCTATCAGCTAGTGATTACCAATTAATTGGTGAATGGGAATCACGAAAAATTCCTGTTGAATTGATTTGCAGAGCCATTGAAACCAGCTATTATCGGTTTGAAGAACGAAGTAATAGACGAAGTGGAAAAACTTCCCTTATCCAGATTCAAGAGGTTATTGAGCAAGAGATCCAAGAAGAAATGTATAAATAATAAAAAACTCCCATGTCTAATACAAAAACTCAGCCTAAAGATTGCCTAAAGTGCAATAGTAAAAAATACAATTTGTCGAATCATGAGGGAAAACTTCATGCACAACTATGCTCTTGCTTTCTTTGTCAAGAATGTGATGGAGAAGGGAGGACTTTCCGTCAAGACGACAAAGGGATGGCTTTTCTTGCCGATTGTAGCTTCTGTTTCTCTTTAAGGAAACGTTTACGACTACTTAATGACTCTGGTATTCCTGGGAAATTTTCCGGCGTATCGCTTGAAGTTTATCAACCCATTGGTTTGCAAAATAAAAAAGCCTTATCGCGGGCCAAAGATTTTTTAGATGATTTTCATATGGCAAATAAGCAAGTTTCTAGGGGGCTTCTTTTTATGGGAGGTCCTGGTTTAGGGAAAACTCATCTGGTGGTTTCGATTTTAAAACAACTTATTTTGGAAGAGGAAGTTAATGGCAAGTTCGTAGATTTTTTCCAATTATTGTCAGATATTCGCCACGGATATTCTCATGACCAATCTGAAATGTCATTAATTGAGCCTTATCTCAAGTCGAGAGTTCTGGTAATTGATGAATTAGCTAAAGGGCGAAATAATGAGTGGGAGCAAACTATTTTGGACCAGTTTATATCGTCCCGTTATAACGCAGCGGACAAAATAACATTATTTACTACAAATTATTCTGATCAGGGCGGTGCACCTACTGATAAAAATGGAAGGGCCATATCTTTCCAAAAACAAAGTTTAGAAGAGAAAGTGGGTGACCGTATTTTCTCAAGATTGGCTCAAATGTGTGACTTTGTTAAAATGGAAGGAGAAGATTACCGGACTAAAATCAAACCTCCGCCAAGGACCATACGAAACAAAGATTAATTCCACCACCTAGGCCTGAATTAGAAACCATTTATAATTCGACTTAGACCGCAAAAATTAAATTCAAAATAGTAATCAATTTTAGCTAACTCTAAACAGGTTTTTGGTTTGTGAATTGAGGGGGAGGGGTTGCTTTTCAATTAATTTGGGAAATAGGGGCGCGGGAAGCAATTCCTAGTGGATTGCTTCCCGCATATCAGGGGTAATATTTTTAATTTTCCAACTCACAACCTTGGTGGAGGATTAGGTAGTCAGAAAAATCAGAAGTTCACCCCTGAATATTCTTTGATTAGCGGAACGTTTTAATTATGATCGACCTATTTAATCTTGTTTATTTACAAACTGTTTGACGTTTAAGGGATTCTTATATAAGGTGTTGGCCATACTCCACTGGTTTTTTAAAATCTTCATAATTTTTTATCGGATAAAACTTTTGAAACAATTAGCTATTTCTTGGTTGATTATCAGTTTTTTTGCTATCGTTTCCTGTGATCGGGATCTTAAAGAGCATCCAATTTCTCCTCAGGTTAAGCAGCAAATGGATGATCGAAAAAAGGTTTCCGATCCGTCTAAATCTATTTCAGGAATAGTTGACTTCGATGAATCAATTGCCTCTAAAGTACCTACACAAGGGACACTATTTATTATCGCAAGACCCAAAGGGACTATAAGTGGCCCTCCTCTAGCTGCTAAAAAGCATACTTTGATCAAATTTCCTTTTTCTTTCAAGATCGGTCAAGAGAATGTAATGTTAGAGGGAAATACATTTGAGGGGGACATTACAGTCACGGCTCGATGGGATTTAGATGGGATGCCGAAAGCCTCACCAGATGATATAGACGGGTCAATAACAGTCCCATCGGGGTCAAAAAATGTAAAAGTCCTACTAGATCATGTAATTGAGGCTAAAAAAGGGTCAACCGATAAAATGGTTTCGGGAATTATAAGAATAGACCCCAATCTAGTTGATCAAATTCCAGAAGGGGCCAGTTTATTTTTAATAGCCCGGTCTGAAGGAGCTCAAAGAGGTATACCCCTGGCAGTAAAAAAACTACAAGGCATTACATTTCCCTATTCGTTTACCTTAGGCCAAGCTGATGTTATGTTGCCAGGTGCGCTGTTCGAGGGACCGGTCACCATTTTTGCTCGGCTTGATAAGGATGGAGACGCGGCGCCAGCTCCTGGTGATATTGATGGGGTTGTTACTACTAATGCTGGGGACCAGAAAGTAGAGATCATTCTAAATCATTTGATTGGATCTTAAAAATTTGCTGGTTTAAAAACGGTATGCTACGAAGCTTATTATTACTGTCAGAGCAAGGCAAAAATATGAGAAAATATCCCCGAACTCTGAATAAAAGGTGCGTTGCCCCCTGTTAGGAGTTATTTCGTTTACGATCAATTCTCGCTTGAACAGATCGGTTGTGTTTCTAATTTGACCGGTTGCATCTACGAATCCACTGATGCCAGTATTGGCAGCTCGAACAATAGGGGTCCGGTTTTCAACTGCACGAAGGGCAGCCATAGAAAAGTGCTGATAGGATGCGGCACTTTTTCCAAACCAAGCGTCATTAGTAATATTGACTAAATATTCTGCTCCATTTTTAACCGGTTGACGGACCAAGTCAGGGAAGATAATTTCGTAGCAAATTGATACGCCAAGTTGATAGTTGTTTAATGTAAAAACCGTTGCCCGCTTTCCTAAACCAAAGTCTCCAATAATTTCTACCATTTTCTCAATAAAAAATAGAGCTTGACGGAACGGAACAAATTCTCCGAATGGTACAAGGTGCATCTTGTCGTATACATCTATGGTTTCTCCTTGGTTTGAAATTAAAAAAGCTCTGTTATAGAACAGCTCTTTACCAGCAACCTTTTTTTTGTAAGGGCTACCAAACAGAATAGGTAGGCCTGAATTCGTGGCAAGGTCTTTAACATATTTTGTACCGAGAGGGTCAATGTCATAATAGAATGGTGTGGCAGCTTCTGGCCAAACGATGAGTTCAGGTTTCTGTTTTGCAGCTTGCAGAGTGAGTTCTTTGTAAATTTCCATTGTAGGTTGCTGATATAGCTTGTTCCATTTGAGATGTTGTTTGATATTACCTTGGGCTAGCGCTATACGAATTTTAGGGGAGGTTTCTATTTTAAATTTTGTGAGATTAAGAGCCCAGTTCCCCCAACCAATCCAAACCCCTATTATTAAAGTTGTGACACCAATCACTCGACAGGATTTTTTCCAACTACTCTGTGCGTTAATATTAAAAATCCAAGTATTTAGAAAAAAATGAAGTGCAGCATTGACTAATACGATCAGCGCAGATACACCATAGACTCCAGTGATTTCTGCCGGTTGGATAACACCTAGAGTTTGAAATTGAGAATAACCAAGTCCCAGCCATGAAAAGCCAAAAGTCATGTGCGTGGAACGAATGTATTCAAGAGAGGTCCACACAAGCGGTGCGAGTAAGAAAAAATAAATCGGTTTTCCTCGACTCCACTTAATTGTTAACACAGAAAATAAAGAAATGTAAAAACTAAGATAAGCAGCAAGAAGAGCTAAAATTAGAAAGCTAAGGCTTTCAGGTATATTCCCAAAATTAATTAGTGTATTTGTGATCCAGTTTAAGCTGAAAAAGTAAAAAACCATCCCTGCAAAAAAGCTGCGCAAAGCAGCTGTTATTAGAGACTGATTCTGAATAGCAAATAAAAGTGGTATCAGTGCAAACCAAGCAATAAATTCTAAATTAAACTGGGGAAATATTAGGATCAGGGATAATCCGGATAAGGCCGATAATATCCAAGAGGGTGTTCGGTTCAGTGATTGCACTGTGTTTTTAGCCTTATATGGTTTATATTACAGGTAGGAAAAATTTTATTTTAAAACAATAAGGGCTATTTTGACCTCTGAAAAAAAAATAATCAATAATTTCAAAAAAATTTGTATCTGCCGTAGCATTAAGGGTGGAACAATTTTAAAAGCAATGAAAGCTGGCTCTTTATCTTTTGAGGCCTTGCGAAGGTCTATACGTGTTGGTACAGGTAACTGTAAGGCCAAACGTTGCCGCGAAAATATTGAAAGAATGGTTTCTGAGTTCAAAGAAGATAAAGGTTTATCAGTGAAGACACAAACGTCAATTTAGTTTTAAATTTAAAAAAAAAGAATTCCTAAGATCAAATGCAAAAAATTTAAGCAAGCAATTTAAGCACTTTGGAAATGCGTTCAACACCTTGTTTAATAGTATTAACTGAGGCAGCAAATGACAGCCTTAAGTTTTTGTCAGCACCAAATGCGATACCGGGAACTAAAGCTACTTTTCCTTCTTCCAGTAGAAAACTTGCTAATTCGATTGACCCCTCTATTTTTTTACCTTTGAAAGACCTCCCATAATAAGCTGAAAAATCAGGGAAAGTATAGAAAGAACCTACGGGCTTGTAGCACTCTATGGAAGGAATTTTTAGCAAGCTGCTCAAAAGTATGTCTCTTCTTTTCTGAAATTCATCTACCATTTGCTTTATATCAGCTTCGGTATCATTAAGTGCTGTAATACTTGCCATTTGTGAAATGGAAGTTGGATTGGATGTAGATTGGCCTTGAAGTTTCGCGGCTTGTTTTACAATTTCTTTATTGGCCCCAAGATAACCTATGCGCCAACCAGTCATTGCATAACTTTTAGATACTCCGTTGATGAGGATGGAGTTATTTTGTACTTCCTTTCCAATACTACAAATGCTGTGTTGCTTGAATCCATCAAATACAACTTTTTCATAAATTTCATCTGATACAATCAATAGTTTATTGCGTAGAGCACACTCTGCTATCTTTTCCAATTCTTTTTTATTGTATGCCGATCCAGTCGGATTTGAGGGGCTATTAATTATAATGGCTCTAGAATTCGGCGTGACTGCAGAATTTATTTGATCAACTGTAATTTTGAATTCATTTGTGCTGAGCGTATCAATAATTACAGGTTTGGCACCTGCATACCGGATCATGTCGGGGTAGGAAACCCAATAGGGGGCGGGTAAGATTATCTCGTCACCCTCTTCCCAAAGCACTTGGGCTATGTTGAAAAGAGAGTGTTTGGCTCCGCATGAAACTAGAATCTGATTTTTTTCATAAATAAGATTATTGTCGCGTTGAAACTTATTTACGATCGCTAGCTTAAGATCATCAATGCCTCCGACCGGAGTATAATGAGTTATATTTTTTTCAATTGCTGCAATTCCGGCTTGTTTAATTTTATCGGGAGTGTCGAAGTCTGGTTCACCTGCCCCAAAGCTAATAATATCCTCTCCATTTGATCGCAGTGCCTTTGCTTTTGCATCAACAGCTAAGGTCATAGAAGGCTTGATTCTTTGAATCCTTTCTGAAAATTTCATATGTCTACTTTTGATAGTTCTTTCGCTACGATTTGTGGAACCAGCTTGTGAATGTCCCCACCGTGCTTTGCAATTTCCTTAACAAAGCTGGAACTTAAAAAAGAATATTCTTGGCTTGGAATCATGAACAGCGTTTCGATAGATTGGTCTAGGTTCCGATTCATTAGTCCCATTTGAAGTTCGTACTCAAAGTCACTCACAGCCCGAAGGCCTTTAATGATTACTACTGCGTCATTTTGTCGCGCAAAATCAGTCAACAGATTATCAAAAGGAAGGATGTCGATATTTTTTAGACCCTCGACACCTTTTTTTATAAAATTAACACGTTGTTCAATTGAAAATAACGGATTTTTTCTAGGATTTAAGGCTACCGAAACCACCAAGCGGTCACAAATGTTTATAGCTCTTCGAATAATATCAATATGCCCATTAGTTACCGGATCAAATGTCCCGGGATATATGGCAACACGTTTTTGCGTCATGAAGTTTTTTTGAAAAGCTAAAAATTAAATTAATAGCGAGATCACCTCTATCTGACCTAAAAAGTTTAGGTTTTTTTATTGGTAAATATATTTGAATTGGGACAATAATGCTCGAATACTAGCACAACCATTGACTTGATTCCAACCTCAGGCAAAGCAATAAATTTTTAGAGAAACTGAGAAGTATTTGGGTGGTATAAATAGTCAGTGATTTTGTAGGGAGTATGCTTTCATTTTTCTCCACAAAGTCGCTCTAGAAATATTTAGGTCTTTAGCAGTCAGTGTTTTGTTCCAACGATTTTTTTCAAGAGAGGTGAGAATTTTTGCTTTATGAGGGTCGTTCCCCATTTCCATATTAACTAGTGAAGTCGGTGTACTTTTTCCATTCCCATTCTTTAGGAGGGAAATAGGTAAATCAGTTGGTTGAAGTATGTCAGATTCGCAGAGAATGGTAGCTCGTTCTATAATATTTCTAAGTTCACGTATGTTTCCAGGCCAAGCATAACCTTTGAACAACATTATGGCTTCGTCTGAAATCTTACGAATGATTTTATTTTGTTTTTGAGCAAATTCTTTTAAAAAATTTTCTGCTAATAAGAGAATATCCTCACTACGCTCCTTTAGGGTAGGTGTTCTTATAGCAAATACATGAATTCTATAAAACAGGTCTTCACGAAATTTATTTTCAACAACTAACTTTGCTATATCACGATGGGTTGCAGTTATTACACGCACGTTTACTTTTTTACTAGTAGTGGCTCCCAGTTTTCTAACTTCGCCATCTTGTAAAACTCGAAGTAGCTTGACTTGAGTTCCTGTTGACATTTCACCTATTTCGTCGAGGAATAATGTACCTCCATCTGCAGCTTCAAAAAGTCCGATGGATTCTGAATCTGCTCCAGTGAAAGCACCTTTAGTATGGCCAAAAAGTTCTGAATCTAAGAGAGTTTCGGATAAAGCCCCACAGTTGATAGCAAGAAATGGTTTGTCAGATCGAAGGCTAAGTTTATGGATAGCACGGGCAACTAGCTCTTTACCAGTTCCTGTATCGCCTTGGATATAAACTACTGTGTCCAGTTTGCTTATCTTGTGAACTCCTTCCAGAACCTTTTGAATAGGTTTGGAATTACCAATGATTGTTTTTAATTTTAATTCATCCGATTTTTTTTGTTTAAAAGGTCCCACCTCATTAGAGTTCACTTCAAGTTCCATCGTTTGCGATACATCACGAACGATATTGATTCCAGCAAAAAATGCCCCCTCATTACTTTTGATCGGAAATGTAGAGACTTCCAAGTGTAAAGGTACCCCGACCTCGTTGTGTATGGTTTTTACTGTTCGGTTGGGTTTAATTTCATCGACGCGCTTAAAACATATAAACTCCTCTAGTTTATCAAACCACTTTATATGTAACGGGCTTTGGAATAGGATATTAAAATCCCGGTCGAAGATGCAAACGGCATCTCCAATACCATTTAGTATTGCTCCCAGCATTTTATCGTCTAGGTTCCAAGGCACTTCTCCTTGTTCTCTAGCCGAAACTAGCTCTTTTAAAAGTTCTTCCAAAGACATTCTCCAAGTCTTGTAGGATGATTCCTATATAGCGTAGGATATTGACTCATAAGGAGTTATTTGATTTCAAGCAGCTAGAAACTTATAACAACAATCCACTTTTTGTCAAGGTAGTTTATTTATTTTCGCGGACTCTTCAAAAAAATCTATATCCCAAAAAATTTAAAAATTAAAAGACTATTGAAAGGTCAAATTAAGGACTCATTAACCCTTTAAAACACTGACAGTGAAACACTTTTTAAAAAATGAAACAAAATGATTAAAATATGAAACATTATGGTTCGTTGAGGGTCTTTGTAAGAAAAACCTTAGTCCCTAAGCTATTTTATTTAAAAGGGTTATCAGTTATTTTGGTACCTATCTATTTGGCATGCTAATTGCTCTAGTGGATAGTATGGTAAAGGTTGAAAAAGTAAGCTATGCATTTGAAGTCCTCAGGTGGGGTTAATCGAGGTTTTTAAATTTTTTTTTCTAGTTTTGAAACATGTTAGAAGTGGTAAATATCTCCAAGGTTTACCCAGAGTGGGACTTGCCCTCCCTTTCCTCACCTAGTGGTGGGGGCTCTGAATAAGTTTTGGAGCTTGAGAATAGAGAATTGGTGATGTTAAAGCCGATTTTGAATTTTTATAATATTTAAATTGTTGTTGGTTAGGTTTAGTTAGTTTAGTTAGTTTAGTTAGTTTAGTTAGTTTAGTTAGTTTAGTTAGTTAAAATGCAGTATTTGTTTAACGTTTTAGTAATTTAAGGAGATTACATGAGACTAAACAGAAGGAAATTCTTGCAAGTGAGTGCTGGTGTAGCTACGGCTATGGCGCTGACAAGTAAGAAGGTAGGAGCGCAGTTGAAGCCCGTAGTCAAGG
>Ga0209228_1000236_pt1 | contig 28587 bp, 26 predicted proteins | sample METZYME_3_150m_FD_187547 | JGI IMG/M metagenome (GOLD analysis project Ga0209228, IMG submission 187547) | Marine microbial communities from oxygen minimum zone in mesopelagic equatorial Pacific - METZYME_3_150m (SPAdes) (version 2) | ecosystem: Environmental > Aquatic > Marine > Oceanic...
GTATGCGACGTTGGCAAATAAAGGCGATCCGACTAACGCGTTTCCGAACGCGCCGTAGATAAAATAAAACGCATAAAAGTGCACGATGCTCGTTTGCTTGCTAAGCATGAAGAGACTCGCTGCCATGACGACGGCTGCTACCACTCCAAACCAGCGCGTGCCAAAACGGTCGGCGACAAATCCCCACGCAACGCCGAACAGTGCGGACGATAATGCGATGGCCGTATACCCCAGGGAAGTCTCGGCCCTTGTCCATAGGAACTCGGTGGCCAGGGGCTTAAGAAAGACCGAGATAGATCCTAGTGCGCCGAAGGCAAGTCCGCTAAGGGTGAAGACGATACCCACCATGAACCAACCGTAGAGTGGGTCACGGTCATCGCCAGTGTCATGCTGGATTGATCGAGACAAATTGTTTGGCGAGTAATTTCCTTGCTTGCGTGCATCATGTCATATCGGGCCCCTGATTCCGTTCTAGCACCATCGCGTCGTTTATAGACCTATGAGTAATAGTCGCTGGTACGCGGGTGTCGGCTTGCTAATGGCAAGTGGGCGGCGCTGAATTTGTTTCGGCTGAGGCGGAAATAACCGGGCTACAATAGCCACTTTCAGAGACCGAGAATGCCGGAGAGGGCTGTATGACCCAGTCGGACATAGACGAACTGGAGACAATGACCGTCCATCGCGAGACGAGTGTTGGTTGGGATGAACAGTCGCTTACCAACGAGACGGTCGATGAGGATGGCAACCACTTTATCGATCGACCCGGATTTGCCGCTGGGGATCCCCGTGCGCCTCTACGGCGAAATTACCACGACTCAGACGTGAACGAGCTACGCAGATACCTCCGGGAAAACACGGGAATTAAGGGTCTAGAAATTTGTTCGCCAGACGAGATCGATCGGGCGCGGCGCATATATTTTCGTGACGGATTTGTGGTGGTACGCGATCTCTTAGATTCTGACCAACTTGAACGGTGGCGAGACGGTTGTGCGCGAGTTCTGAAAGAGATTCTCAGCGTTCCCGGCAACGATGGTCGTAAGTACATGACGGAAACGAATCGTTTACCCCATCGCTACAGTTACGGTACTTCGTCCGCGTCGAGGCAGTTACTGCACGATCAAGTTTGGGCTTCGATGATCGACCTACCCACCACGACGCCACTTCTCAAAGCGATATTCGGTTCGTCGGACTATCTTGTTGGAGGAGCAGGGGGCGATCTCTGTTTACCGGGAGCCATTGAGTACCAGCGTTTGCACGCTGATTTAGCTGACTCATTGAAATTGACGGAGGATCGTTTAGCCCAGGCCCAAGCGTTGGGTATTGAGTTGCGCGAGGATGAAGACACGGGCGAGCTGGACCTCGCGACTCGGCGGCTAATCGCTGAGCGGACGCCGCCGGTGGTGACAATAAACTTCTTGATGAGCGATCTCACCTGGGAAAATGGACCTATCCGGCAAATTCCGGGGACGCATGCGTCCCAACAAAATCCGCCCACGCCGGAAGAGGAACCTGAGTGGATGAGACTATCCACTCTAGTCGGCGCATCGGCGGGTGCCGGTGTTTTCCGGGATAATCGAGCTTGGCATGGCGCAACGCCCAACGTTGGCCGCGAGGTACGGGCACTGCCCAACGTGGAGTACTTGGCGCCATGGTCAGGTGGTCCAACGATGGCAAAGACGATGCCGCATGAGATCTGGGAGACCCTGAGCGCTCACGCTCAGCATCTATGCCGATATGTGAGGGCCAACCCCGGGGTTTGGCCTGCCGGTGCTGGGGTGATGCATCCACTCGCTTCGGGTCGTGCCCGCGCAAAAAAAACTACCAAGTAGATTTAGAATAGAACTATAAGCCATTGTTTAATATGGATAATATATGCAAAACAGTCGTCAGTGACGAATCTGTTTGTATTCCCGTCACTATGTTTCCCAGGACGTGGACAGCATTGTCTGGCGTCAACAACAGTGGCCTAGATACCAGTGTTTGAACCGCGGTTTGGTGTTTGTTACGACTTTCGGAATCCCCCTAATTCGGGAATACCAGACCAACAGCTATATGCCGAAGCACTTGAGCAAGTGGCATGGTTAGACGGTTTGGGTGCCGACATCGTTTGGTTTACCGAACATCATTTTGTCGATGACGGGTATTTGCCGAGCTGGATACCGGTTGCGAGCGCGATGGCCGCTCTCACCACCAAGGTTCGATTCTCTACCGACATTTGTTTGTTACCGTTCAACCATCCCATCCGATTGGCGGAGGATCTTGCCGTTCTCGATCAAATCTCTAATGGTCGTGTCGAGATTGGTGCCGGGATGGGATATGCACCACACGAATTTCGCGGCTTTGGGGTTCCAGTGTCGCGCCGTGTCTCGTTGATGGACGAGAGTATCGAAGTACTGCAACGATGTTTTGCCGGTGAGCGATTTTCGTTTCGGGGAAAGCGCTTTGAGTTCGATGACGTCCTGATTCGGCCAGGTTACGTTCAGGCGGGAGGGCCGCCCTTATGGGTTGCCGCGATGTCGAAAGCCGGCGCCGAACGCGCGGCCCGGTTTGAAGCGAACCTATTACCTCAAGGACTGCGGGCCGATTCGTTCGATCACTGGGTGAACATACTTGGCGACACCAACCGGCATCCCAGCGATTATCGGATTGGTTTGATCCGAGGGATTTTAGTAACGGACGATCGTGAACGGGATTGGCCTTCGGTGCGAGTGGCCGAGCGATACCGGATGGAGTTGTATCAACGGTTCTTTGAAGAAAGTGGCGAGGGTATGGGGACCGAGGGTGATCGGATTCCGCAAACGTGGATCGTCGGAGATGTCGAGACCTGTGTTGAAGCGTTGCACGAGTTTATTGTTGAATTTGGTATGACCGATCTGGTCACGTGGGGCGCGCCTCCCGGTTTGCGCCCTGCAGAAATGAACAACAGTCTGGAAAAATTATTTCGGGATGTAGTTCCGCGTGTCCGCGAGCGTCTCAATGCCAATGGGTAACGGGGGGAACGAGAAATGAGAACGTTGGGGCGTTTCGGCGCATTGCTGGTTGCTCTATTGTTCACTGGGTGTGGTGGGGGTGGTTCGAGCACTAGTGTGACGCCGCCGGTCATTCCGCCGGTCACCGGCGAGGCGCCGGGTTTGTTGATAGAGGTGTCCTCCGACAGTCAGCTGTTGGAGTCGATTCGCACAGGGTTTAGAACTGCGCTCGCGGAAAACGTGCAAGCGAGAGCGCTTGCGGCTACCTCGGCTGATGCTGAGTCCGCATCGGGAGGTGGTGGGAGTTACACCACGACGTATACGCTAGAGGCCAGCGTTGATGAGCACGATTACGTCAAGTACGACGGTAGCCATCTATACATTGCCCCCACCCGAGGCCTCGATTGTTGTCTTATTTTGGAAGACGATGCTGCGTCGACGACGTCGGCTGATGACGCCTCAACTACAACGACTAACGACGAGCGTTCGATTCGAATCTTGACCACCGATCCTGACACGGCCGGTATCACCGAAGCTGGCACGATCCCATTAGACGATGATCGCACCATCGAAGGCCTTTACATTGATGATGGCCGGTTAGCGACGATTAATAGCACGGGTTGGTGGGGGATATGGGGTCGAGCTTTCGAGGACTTTTCGACCTGGGAATTGCAACGGGTGGGTGTTGAGATTCACGATGTTAGCGATCCTGGATCTCCGACCAGGACCTGGGGTATGGAAGTGGAAGGAGGATTCGTTAACAGCCGTAAGGTGGGCGACCTAATTTACTTGGTCGTTAGGCACACGCCCGACATACCGGACCTCATCTATTACACGGATAACGAGGACGAAATTGCCGAAAATGACGCGCTCATTGATGCGCTGACCCTAGATGATGTGTTGCCGAAAGTAACCGTCAACGGGGTGGAGGAGGTTTTACTAGATGCTGAAGATTGTTTCGTCACGGATCCCGGTCACGAGCTCGCGCCGGATGAGCGTGGGTACCCTACGCTCACGGTCGTATTGGCAGTCAACGTGGTTGACGCTGGCATCGTGAGAACGGCTTGTTACAACGAGCCGACCGATGGTCTTTATGTTTCGCCTAACGCGATCTATCTCAGCCAAGCGGAATACACGGCTGAGGAAGAGTACAAAACCTTGGTTCATCGTTTTTCCATCTCCGCAGGACTCGATTACGGTGGTTCCGGAAAGGTTGATGGTTACTTGAGCGGGGGTAGTAATGCGGACTATCGGCTCAACGAATTTCAAGGCGATCTACGGATTGTGACCACCAAGTGGACGGGTGCTGAAGGAGACCGTTGGGACCACCAGCTCTTTGTATTGCGCAAGTCGGCAACTGGACTCGACCTAGAGACCATCGCGACGTTGCCCAATGCAACCTATCCGGACTCAATTGGTAAACCCGATGAAGATTTGTACGGTGTAAGGTTCCTGGGAACAAAAGTGTACTTAGTAACATATGAGCGCATCGATCCGCTGTATGTTTTAGACCTAACAGATCCCTTGGACCCCCAATTTGCAGGTGAGCTAGAGGTCACCGGTTTTTCCGATTTTTTACATCCCATTGGCGCTGACCTCCTACTTGGTCTCGGTGCAAATCAGGATGGTTTTGTTAAGTTGGAACTCTTTAACGTCGCCACCATCGACGCACCGTATTCGCTAGGTTCGATCTCGCTGGGAGAAGATGCCAATTGGAGCTACTCGCAAGCTCGATACGACCGCCACGCATTTACCTACCTAAGTGATATTGCTGGTGTCGACCGATTCACCATTCCGCTCACATTGACGTTTTGGGGCGATGGCCTAGGGTATCGGCGAGAACAACAACTGCGCCTCTTTGAAATCAGAGACAAGGACGACCCGACATCCTCGTCGCTGAATGCGGTGGGCTACTTATCCGCAGTTAGTCATCCTAACGGACGTTGGGGTGGATCGAGGGTTCGTTCTGTTCTGCATGATGATGCCATCTATTATGTTAACGACGAATTCGTCTGGACAGCGCTTTGGAATGACCCTTTTAATCAGACGGGGCCTCATTGATCGGGTCACCCAAGTTCCGTGAACGATTCGTTTTCGTGGTTTCGCATCGACCCTAAATGAGAATACACGTGCTAGGAAGTCTTTGGTGTGTCCTCGTCAGTTGGATCAGTAGCCCCGTTAGTTTTGCTGAGACAGCGAACAACGATGTCAACTCGTCTCGTGATGTGGAAGAGGTCACGGTACACGCCGTCGCTCAATGCGGGAGTTGGCCCATCGCGCACATCGACATTGTTGGGTGTGAGTACGCCGAGCTAAAACCTGAGATGCTCCAGGGTATACGCAAAAATCGAGCCGCATACCTAACTCGATGCATGCGTTGCGAGAACGGAACGTGCGTCCCAAGGGCCTGGTCACGCGATCAATTAACGGCAAGAAATCTCTGCAAGCGGCTTTTCGTCACGCCTATCAAAGTATCTTCCAGGTCGGGAGGTTCGAGCGTCTCAGACGCATCGTTGTTTGTAAGGTTCTCGTATGTCATATCTCGTCGTGGGCGCGTTGAAGATATACACATGGACTTGCTCGATAGCGACCTGACGGACTCCCAGGTCTACAAGCTGATTGAAAACGGAGCCCGACAGGTCCGGTTTGAACCACTGAAGGTTGAGGGGCAAACGGTTTCGATCGTTGGACTGCAGGACGGTTATATGCTCACGGGAACGTTTTAATGCGAATTGACCGTGACATTTTGTGACGACTGATGACTTGGAACCAGGCGTAGGTTCGCGGTCGTTGTATCGATTCGATCCCGGGCCTATGCTGGCCACCGAACCTTAGGGGAGAAAGCTGATGCCCGTTAAATCGATTCTTGGTGGAATTGTTGTCTTGATCGGATTGTTGATGTTTTACGCAGGTTTTGTGGTGGTGAATCCTGGTCATGTGGGTGTCATTAAACGCCTCGGTGCCGTCAGTATGACGCCGTTACCCGAAGGCTTTCATCTCAAGATCCCTTTCATCGATATCGTCGAGGAGATTGATATACGCCTGCAACCAGCACGGGTTCCAGGCAGCGCCGCTTCCAAGGACTTACAACAGGTCGATACGACGATTGTATTGCAGTATTCATTGAATGCGGCCCTAGTCCCGAGGACGTTCCAACAGGTAGGTAACCGCGCCATCGTTAAGTCGGCGATTCTGACACCAGCGATCGCGGAATCAGTTAAAGCGATTACGGCGCAATTTACTGCGGAAGAGTTGGTGACCCGTCGCGCGGAAGTGACGATTTCGATGCAAGCTCAAATTGAGAACTTTCTGACTGAAACATTGACGCAAAAGGACCTAAACGGTTCGATTTCGATTGCTAATTTAGCGATTGAAGAATTTGAGTTCTCTGCCGATTTCAATCGATCGATTGAGGAAAAAGTTCGAGCGGAACAGGACGCATTAAAGGCCGAAAACGAAAAAATTAAGAAGATCACCCAGGCAGAAGCATCAGCAGCTGAGCGGACCTTATCCGCCGATGCTGAAGCGTACAAGACTGAGGTTGAGTCGATTGCACGTGCCGAGGCTATCCGGCGAGAGGCCGCTGCGTTGAAGAACAATCCCGAACTTATTCAGTTGCGGATGGCGGAGAAGTGGGATGGAAAACTACCGCAATTTACGGGAGGAGCAATCCCATTTTTGCAAGTGGAGAACTTGCTGAAAGATTCGAATTAATTCCTCGGATTATCGACGCTCTAAAAAAATGGCCCCGAAAAGGGGCCATTTTTGTGAGGTTCGCGGTAACGCTCGCCTCTCACTCTATTAGCAGACTCGATCAGTCGTCGTTTCCTGCCGCCATCGCATTGTTGTACAACGCGAGGACGAAGTTCGCGATCGCGATACCAGCAATGGTGATCGCTACGTTGTCGAGAATACCGTTGAGGTACCCGCCGATCGCTGGAATTGCATCCAGGCTATTGGCAATTGTTGGCAACGCGACTGCTAGCACGTAATAAGCAACGCGAGTTCCAACGTCTTCGAGCGGATTCATGAATCCGCCGATCAGACCTAGCACTACAAGAATCAAAGGCACCATCGGAATTTGATCGGTAAACGCTGCGATCACAGCGATCGCCAACGAACCCCACGTCAAAACTTTCTGCAACATAAAACGACCCCTCGTTCGTATTTGGATGAATTACTGCTCTATCTAGGTGAACCGTATATAACGCCAGTGATTGCTTTGTAAACTTGACGAAGGCGTCTTGATCTGGTGGGGGCGTGGAACGGTAGGCGTTTTTCCTACGAACGCGTGCTGATAGAGAAATTTCGGTTGGCAAAAAAAATGGCCCCTAAATCGGGGCCATTTTGATCATTGTCGAACTTCGACAGACGTTATTCGCTGCTGTAGCCGCCACCGCCACCAGCACTCGAGCCGGAGTCGTCAGCAGGCATCAGCCTCGCATATATCTGAAGTAGCATGTTCGCAACAACGACGCCGGCTATGCCGACTGCGATGTTATCGAGAATGCTGTTTACGTAGCCACCCACCACCGGAATAGCGTCTAGGCTATTCGCAACGGTCGGAAGTGCAACGGCAACAACGAGATACGCCAATCTTGTCAGGAGATCATCTTCGGGACTCATAAACCCGCTGATGAGGCCAATGGCAACTAGCGCTAGAGGCGCTAAGGCGACCATCGGTACTCCAGGAATCACGGCAAGAATGGCGACCAAAGTCATCAAGATCATTAAGATTCGGTCAGAAGACATGTTAACCCTCGTACGATTGAGTTCTCAAAACCGCATGGGTACTGCTTAAACCCGAACCACTGTATATAACGTCAGTTCTTCGGATGCAATGAGATATGACGTTATGACCTTAGCTTTTTATGGCATTGCGTAATAATTGATAATATTCTTATACCGTTTGATTATAAATGTTCCACTAGGGATGCATGAGCGAACGATAAGTATTAGCCAAAACAAGGAGTTACCACAAAACGTGGGGTATTTCCTGATCGACAGAAATTCCCAAAGGATCAACCCGCGGAAAATTCTTCAGGCCCAACACTTTGGTAAAGAAACACTATTCGCAGCGTACTAAGCAAGGCGTCGTAAGTACGGTTATTTCCCTCGTATTTCCGAAAATTCGCTTCGCTGGATTGCCAAGGCCTCGGTAATTTCAAGATGTCGTTTCCGATCAATCCGATATCGGAGATATAGAGCCATCCCGAAAAACGTAAATACCGACGTCGCGGGTCCCGCAATGACGCCCAACTGCCAGACGATTGCCTCAGCAACTTCACCGGTGATTGCACCGCGAGGGAACTGAATCCAATCGAGCAGTACACCCCCGAAGATGAGTCCGAATGAACTGGTCGCTTTGACGGCGAATGCGCGTGCAGAAAAAATAATGCCTTCGCGTCGTTCGCCGACTTCAAGTTCATGCTCGTCGGTGATATCAGCGAACATTGAGTTCAAGGTCGCGAAGATGATGGGTCCGAGGAACCCAGTGACCGTTGCATTGACCATAAGAATGACGAGCAGTGCGGTAGAACCGCGTTCTGGAAACCAAGAGACGTCAAATAACGCGAGGACAATCGGTATGTTGATGTTCAAGATGGTGAGGAGTGCGCTGCCAATGAGGGTGGGCTTCTTGTCGAATTTCTTCGTAATCGCCCGAATTGCTACTAACGACGAGAACAAGCCCAACATACTGACCAATGGGATCAAGGACAGTTGTTGTGAGGTCATGCCCCAAAAATGAAACCCCATAAAGGGCTGAAAAACGGCTTCGACCGAGATGATGAATGTACCTAGCATCATCCCGAAGAAAATAGCGCGGAACGATCGATTCCTGAATGCTGACGCGAGTTCGACGCCAAGGCGTCTTATCCCGAAACGTTCTTGGGCGGCTTTTGTTGCTATCGCGCGTAGTCTCGGAATCTCGCTCCTTGTCCCGAACACGCACACCAAGATGGCGATGATCATGATGGCGCCTGCGAAGACGGTCCAACTGCTGTAGGCATTGGGATCAAGGGGTCCGGGATTGAACTCCGCCGTGTTAGGAAAAAAGAAACGATAGGACACCGCGGCAAATATGCCGGCTCCGAGGGAGGCAAAAAACGTATTGAATGCGTAGAGGGTCGAACGTTGATCGTAATTGGTAGCGAGCTCCGCCCCGAGGGCGAGATGGGGAATGTGGTAGAACGTCATCGCCGCGCGGGTTAGCACCGCAAATGTTAATAACCATAGAAAGTACGCACTCTCCGTGAGATTTTCTGGTGGGTTGAAAAGCAAGAAAAACGTGATCGCGAGTGGCACTGAAGCGATCAAGATAAACGGATGTCGTCGACCCCAGCGGCTTCGCGTTTTATCGGACAGAGCCCCAGCAACGGGATCTGTGACGGCGTCGAACACGAGAGCAGATGCGAGCGCGATACTCGTTAAGGTGGCTGAGACGCCGAGTACCTGGTTGTAGTAGAAGAGCAGGAAGGTGTTGAAGCCGACGTTTTTGACGGCCTCTGAGATCTGGCCGAAACCGAACGAAATCATCGTTCCAAGACGCAACCGATCGGCGGACACTATTTCTCCTCGGCGAACTGCGGCATTTAACGAAAGTAACACGAGCCAAGATTGAACGGCACAGTTGCCGAGTAGAGGATGACTTCTGGCCAACCGAGAAAGGGAACGCGCCTGATCGGGCATGGACTTCCCTCGAGTCAGCGGCTAGCCTCCAATGTCTTATTGAGTGATGGGAAGAAACCTATGACGGTCAGCGCCTCGAACACCGACGAGCTATTGGTTGAACAACGAGATCGGGTCGTGGTCTTAACATTGAACCGGCCGGAACGCCTTAACGCGATAAGTCGCGATATGTTGGGGGAACTGTCGAACAAGATGGTCGAAGCAAACAAGGATCCGGACACGCGTTGTATCGTATTGACGGGTGCGGGTCGGGGGTTCTGTTCAGGTCTCGATCTTATCGCCGTCGGCGAAGGAGGGATTGGCAGCAGTGATTCGGCGACGAAAGGTCAGAATCGTCCTCGCCAGTTGTTTGATCTGCGCGATGCGCCGATTAATGTCATGTGGAACATCGATACGCCCGTGGTATGTGCTGTGAACGGGGCAGCGGCGGGCTACGGTATGGATATCACCTTGCTCGCAGATATCCGCATTGCGAGCGAGTCGGCCAAAATGGCGGCGGTAACGGCGAAGCGTAATGTTGTTCCAGAAAGTGGCGGGACGTGGTTACTACCCCGGTTGATCGGTTGGGCTAAGGCGGCGGAACTCTATTATCGGGCACGTACGATTGACGCTCAAGAAGCGCTCGATCTTGGGCTCGTGAATGCGGTTGTTCCCAACGAAGAGCTGATGGATACGGCCATGCAGTGGGCTAACGAAATTGCTGATAACGCGCCTATGGCTGTTCAGACGACCAAGCGAATGATGCGGATGGGATTGGAAGAAAGTTACGACACGGCAGTTGATCATTTGATGGTGCATCTGAACGGTCTTTTTAATTCGGAAGACTTTGAGGAAGGCGTGAAAGCGTTCCTCGAAAAGCGTAAGCCAGAATTTTCGGGACGTTAATTCGGCCATCGCGGAGCCTCACAGATGGCGGAGTTGGAATGCTGGAATTGCGGTACGTCGCTTGACGACTTGCCGCGTCCAATTACCCGTCATAACAACTGCTCCGAGTGTTTTGAAAGCCTGCATTGCTGTCGACTTTGTCGCCGATATCGTCCGCGAGACACCATTACTTGCACGGACGACAGGGCCGATCCACCGATCAATAAAGAAAATGCGAATTTTTGCGATTTTTTTCGACCGGCTTCGGGAACGTACGACTCTGTGATTGGGATCAAAGATGCGGGTGCCCGTGCGGGGTTGAAGGACCTTTTTGGTGGCGAAGAGAAATCTGAACACGATCTGGATGCTTCCGAGATTAATATCGATCCGGACGCTGAGGCGAAAGCTAAACTTGAGGCCCTGTTCCGACAAGATGGTGAAGCGGATGCGGGGGGCGAGGTTTGAGTGAGCGAGAGATGCCGGATTGGGTTGCGGAGCACGTGGAACGTTATCTCGCAACGGATGGAGATGAAGGACACACGTGGCGCGGGGTCCCGACCCTTTTGTTGACGACTACGGGTCGAAAATCCGGAGAGCGACGCCTAATTCCTCTGATTTACGGTGAAGATGATGGGGCTTACATTGTTGTGGGTTCGAAAGGTGGGCACGCGTTCCATCCGTCCTGGTATGAAAATTTGGTCGCGCAAGAGGATGTCGAGGTGCAGGTGAAAGCAGATCGATTTTCTGCGCGGGCATCGACCGCGATTGGTGAGGAAAGAAGACGCTTGTGGGCTCTGATGACGAATATCTGGAAAGGCTACGACGAATATCAACAAAGTACCGCGCGCGAAATCCCCGTGGTCGTGCTGATAAGGACTTAACATGAACCATCCCATGAATGGCGCCGCTGCGGTTTCAGGTCTTGGCATCACGGAGATGGGGCGGGTGTATAGATCGACCATCGATTTGGCATCGGACGCTGTTTATCTCGCCATCGATGACGCTGGGCTCGACAAGTCTGAGCTCGATGGGTTGCTGATCAACACGGGGATTACCCGGGGACTCGACCTGCACTTGCATGTGGCGCTCGGACTTCAGGAATTGAATCTACTGACGTTTATGCAGGGGTACGGTTCTAGTGCCGGACAAATGATTCAGTACGCGGCCATGGCTGTGGCGAATGGTCTCGCAAAAAACGTCGCGTGTGTTTTTGCCGATGCACCGTTGGTCGATGGACAACGCACGGGCGCATCGTATTCTGGCGGGCGTCGTTTTGGCGGCGATGCTCTGAGTTCGCTGCATGGTCTTTACGGATTCACCGGTGCGATCCCAATGTTCGCCATGGCAGCGCAACGTCATATGGATCTCTTTGGGACCAGTCGAGATCAATTGGGTCAGATCGCAGTATCGCAACGAGCGTGGGCAGGGATGAACGAACGGGCGACGAAACGAGAGCCGATTACGCTTAGCGATTATCACGATTCCCCCTGGGTAGTGGAGCCCTTTCATGTTCTTGACTGTTGCCTTGTTTCAAACGGTGCTATCTGTGTCATTGTCACGTCGGCCGAGCACGCGCAGGATGGGCAACAGCCACCGGTATACATCCGCGGTTTTGCCCAGGGACATCGACACGACGCGGGCCAGGCCGTTCCCGATTCGGCGATTCGTGGTCCGGGCTCGCGAACCGCATCTCAAGCACTGACAATGGCGAACGCTAGCCTCAACGAGGTCACACAGTGTCAACTCTACGACTGTTATACCTACACGGTACTTGTCACGCTTGAGGACTACGGATTTTGTGAGAAGGGTGAGGGGGGTGCCTTTGTAGAAGATGGGCGTCTAGGCCCCGGTGGCGCCTTGCCGACCAACACGGGCGGGGGTGAGTTATCGAGTTACTACATGTGGGGTATGACACCTATTTCGGAGGCAATCATCCAGGGCCGTGGCCAGGCTGGTGATCGGCAGTCGGCCAACAATCTCATCATCTGTTCTGGTAACGGCGGTATGTTGAATTACCATTCGACCGTGGTGCTGTCCCCGGAAACCGCATCGTGAGCCAATCTGTGGATGAGTCTTGGCTGCCTAAACCCAGTTCTCGTACGGCCCCATTTTTTGATGCCGCTGCCGAAGGCAAACTGCGCCTTCAGTGTTGTGACGATTGTGGGACCTGGACGTTTCCTTATCGTGAACGTTGCCAGCACTGCGGATCGCGATCCGTCGTTTGGCGCGACGCCTCGGGCCGCGGTATTTTGTATAGCCATGGCTTGCTACGGCGGGCGTACCATCCGCGACACGAAGGTCGATTACCGATTATTTTGGCGCAGGTCGACGTCGTCGAAGGCGTCCGCCTTTCAACCAACCTGGTAGACGTAGCGCCGGACGCAGTTAAGGCCGGAATGGAGGTCGAGGTGGCGTTTGAGAGTCTTCCTGATGGCGGCATAATTCCGGTGTTTAGACCGGTGATCGATTGAGGCGTCAACCCACCCGCGCGGTGACGCCGCCGTCGACGGCGAGTGCAACCCCGGTGATGTAACTGGCCTCGTCGGAAGCAAGAAAAACTGCTGCATTCGCTACGTCCCACGCGGTTCCCATTTTACCAAGCAAAGGGACGGATCGATCACGCTCTTCGCGAATGATTCCCCGATCGACACCACGTTCTCGCGCGCGGCGCTCGATCGCCATGGGCGTATCCATGAGACCCGGCATGATGGCGTTGATCCGAATTCCGTGGGGTCCGTTGTTAATTGCCATTGATTGAACCAACGCGTTCATGCCGGCTTTCGACGTTTTGTATGTCATGTTGCTACCGGAAGCGAGTGCCGCCGCGGACGATATGCACAAGATGACGCCGCTCTTCTGGGGGCGCATGACCGCTAACGCGTGTTTGCTGCACAAATAAAACCCGCGCAGATTCATCGACATGATCTCATCCCACTGCTCGACGTCGAGTGCGGCAACTTCCGTGTCCCCTTCGCTTCGGCCGACGTTGTAGTGGAGGACGTCGAGTTGACCGTGTCGTGCCACTGCCGCGGCGGCGATGCTGGCGCAGTCGGATTCGAGATTGACATCGGCATTCACGACCGTGCCGTCGAATCCATCTGCCTTCAGCATGGCGCGTGTTTCCTCGGCAGAGTCGACGTCGCGATCAGCCAGAATAAGACGCGCACCTTCTTGTGCGAAACGTATCGCCGCGGCGCGACCATTTCCTATGGTCTCGCCGGATGTCTGCCCGGCACCGACGATGGCCACAACTTTTTCGTTCAAGCGCATGGCGACCTTGTATCATTGTCGGCACATGGTTTGAAATAGAATTTGCTAAGGCGTTTAGAGGGAAGGAGATTGTATGAGTGATTTTGAAGGCAAAGTAGCGATCGTCACCGGAGCGGGAGGTGGTCTCGGGCGTTGTCATGCGTTGGCGTTTGCTGAACGTGGAGCAAAGGTAGTTGTAAACGACCTTGGTGGTAGCGTGCACGGTGATGGTGCCAGTGAAATGGCAGACGTTGTAGTCGAAGAAATCACCTCTGCCGGAGGTGTCGCCATTGCCAACAAAGCGTCCGTATCAGATCGTGATGGTGCGAAAAGTATCGTTGACGACGCCTTAGCAGCCTTTGGTACGGTGGATATTGTCGTCAATAATGCGGGAATCCTCCGCGACAAGTCATTCAAGAACATGACCCTTGATGAATTTGATTTGGTCATTGACGTGCATTTACGCGGATCAGCCTACGTCACCAAAGCGGCGTGGCCGATCATGTACGAAAAGAACTGGGGCAGGGTCGTGTTTACCAGTTCGACGTCAGGTATTTTTGGGAATTTCGGACAGGCAAATTATGGTGCGGCTAAGATGGCGATGTTGGGCTTGATGAACGTTCTAGCGATTGAGGGCGCATCACACAATATCCGGGTCAATTGTTTGGCCCCGGGCGCTGCTACGCGGATGACGGCGAGTGTTCCTGGTTCGCGTTTCGACGCGGATGGACCGCCGCCGGCTGAAATGGATCCCGCGTTGGTTACACCCGCTGTCCTGTTGATGTGCAGTGAAGACGCGCCATCCGCGAATACGATTCATGCGTCGGGTGGTCGCTATTCGCGGTCGCAGACATACACGAACCAGGGAATCTCGCTTGGAACGGAAGCGACCTTTGATGATCTGATGGACCAAACCGAGACCGTAAGGGATATGTCGGCGGCATCGCCATTCGATCCTCTAAATCGCCGTCGTGGATAATTGATCCAACCTGAGAGCGTTCGATCCTATTGATCGTGGTCCAATACGGCGCTGACTAGGGGCGGTAGCTGCTTCCTGAAACTGGACCCAGTTGGCTTGCGATGACGCGTTGAGAGTCGGCAAGAAAGTCCACGAGCAAGGGTCGTGTGTCCCTCGGATCAATGATGTCCTCGACCCCGAAAGCGTGGGCGTTCCTGAATGGAGACGATATCGATTGCAGCCGCGCTTCGATTTCTTCGCGTTTTGCATCAGGATCGTCGGCGTTTTCGATCTCGCGTTTGTAGGCGATGGCGGTACCACCCTCGATGTGCATGGATCCTCCGTGTGTCGATGGCCACGCGTACCGTCGGTAAAGTCCTGGTCCACCGCGTTGGTGCAGGCCTCCCGCGACGCCGTAGAGCTGTCTCATAATGAAACAAATATAGGGCGTTTGGGTTCTGGCAAGCGTTGTTACGACGCGAGCCCCAGCGCGAACGATGCCCATTTTTTCTTGGGCAGGCCCTACAGAGAATCCGGGCTCGTCGGCGAAGTAAACCAGGGGTAAGTGGAATGTCTCGCAAAGTTCGAGTATGCGGAGGGTCTTTTCTCCTGCGGCGATATCCATCGAACCACCGTTAAACTTAGGATGATTAGCCATGACGCCGCAGGGCATTCCGTTGACGCGAGCAAGTCCGGTGACCCGCGCACGACCGTAGAAAGGTGCGATCTCAAAAAAACTCTCTGTATCGACCACGGCATGGATGACGTCGCGGGGTTCATAGATTTTACGTCGGTCTTTTGGGACCACGGACAAGAGCGATTCTTCGCGACGTTTTGGATCGTCATCTGGTGCGGTAACGGGGGGCATTTCCCAAACACTTGTTGGCAAATAGGAGAGAAACCTTCGGATTTGAGAGATTGCGTCCGTCTCGGTCTCCGCGAGATTCATGATGACGCCGTTTTTTAGTTGCGTGCGTTCGTCGCCGAGCTCTTCTTTGGTTATGGTTTGTCCGGTCGCTTGTTCGACGACTTTTGGACCCGCGACGAACACCTGACTAGTCCCTTTAACCATGACATTGAAATGACAGAGACATGCCTGGACGGCCGGAAGGCCTGCGACCGATCCGAGTACAGCAGAAACCACGGGCACGTGTTGTAGCAACTCGGCAGAAATGTTGGTGCCTGAGTTCCCAGGGAGATACGTTCGCCCAATTTTCTCAAACGTTTTGACGCTACCGCCGGTTGCGTCAAGCAGTCGGATATAAGGGATTCGCGTATCAAGCGCATATTGTTCGGCGAACTGATTTTTGTTCCCGATGGCAGCATCCGATGCTCCGCCTCGAATAGTGAAATCGCCTCCCGAAAAAGCGACTTTGCGCCCATCGATAAGGCAGGTGCCAATGACGGTATTGGAGGGCTTCAAACTTGATACCTGGTGGCCGTCCCAGGTGGCGGTTCCGGTAATTGCGCCAATTTCCTGAAATGTACCGGGATCCTCGAGCGATGCGATCCGCTCTCGAACAGTCAATTTGCCGCGGTTATGTTGAAATGCGACGCTGTCGCCGCCGCCCATTTGTTCAGCCATTTCGATCTGGCGTTTTAGTTCATCAACGTCGTCTTTCCAGCTCATGGTTCTTCGTTTGACTGGTTCGCGCAGAAAAGCAACCGAGCTTATCATGCGTCGGATGAACCCGCTGATTTCGGATCATTCGCTCATCGTCTACCTCGACTTCAAGAGCCCGTACGCGTACCTGGCGAAAGATCCGACCGCTCAATTGGAGCGTGACTATCAGATCAAAATCGATTGGCGTCCTTTAACGCTCGACATTCCAAGTTTCTTGGGTTCCGCGCGAACGGATGACAAGGGCAACGTAGTTGAGGACAACCGAACGCCGAGACAGTGGAATGGCGTTCGCTACGGTTACATGGATGCAAAGCGTTATGCCCGGCTGAAAGACATGATCCTCTACGGCCCTCAAAAGATTTGGGATTCGTCTGGCGCCTCCATTGGCATGCTGTGGGCCAAAGACCATGGAAGCGCTCAGCTCATGGCATATATGGATCGGATCTTTGAGCGATTCTGGCGGCGTGAGCTGGACATTGAAGATCCGACTGTACTTGAGACAGTGCTTGGTGAATCTGGATGTGCTGTAAGCGGTTTTCGAGAGTATTTGGCGGGCGACGGCCGCGAGCTTCACGACCAATTGCAAGACGCGTTGCATCCAGCAGGAATTTTTGGCGTGCCGACATATGTGATTGAGGGTGAGCGATTCTTTGGTCGGGAACACCTGCCGATGATTCGTTGGATTTTGGGTGGGAAACATGGTTCGGCGCCCGATATCGCCTATCAGCACTTCCCCGAGATAAAACCTTGATTCGGTTGGTGATCGACTTTAAGAACGCCCTGTCATGGCTTTCGCTGGGGCCTACCGTGGCTCTGGCCGAGGAGCTCGGCGTGCCCCTTGAATTGTTACCTTACCGAACGGAGGTATCGGTTCTCTCGCAGGTAGATGGCGAAGAGACGGTCAGTGAACGTCATGCCCGCGTACGGGCAGAGTATTACGGGGCCGATCTCAAGCGTTACGCCGAGCTGCAGAATATTGAGCTCATTGCAGATAACCGTGGCGTTGACTCGACAATGTCGTTGCTAGGGCTCCTCTGGGGCAATCGGGAGGGCGACGGTCTGCATTATGCGCAAACCGTATTTTCGCGTTTTTGGTCGGGGTCGATGGACCTTGATGATGTCCGGTCCGTTAGCGATGCGCTTGCTTCGTCAGGTACGACTGCGTTTGACCCAGGCGCCATGCGAGAAGAACTAGACTCGCTTCGTACATCGTTGGAAGCGGAAGGTGTATTTAATGCCCCCATGTACCTTGTCGAGGGTCAGACCTTTCAGGGACGAGAGCATTTACCAATGATTCGTTGGCTACTTTCTGGCGAACAAGAACCGGTGCCGATCTAGTAAGGTTTGACGCGTCCAATTAGTGTGTCATCCCAACGTCGGTCCTGCAGATAGCGGACGGATGCTTCGATGGCGGTTTTTGAACCCAACCTCACGAGCGCTTCGGTGGCAACCGCGGGGACATAACCGTTTGGATCATCGAGGGAGGCGATCAACATCGATTCGATAGAAGCATGGTTAGCGGGTTCGTTCAGGCACGAGAGGATGGCGAGGACAGCGTTTAAACGCACCTGATCTTGTCCGGTCCAGCCCCGAACAACTTCGGGACTTTGCCAGTCGGGATTTGTTTCTTGGAGAAGCGCGTGTATTTGCGGCAGCGCTTCGCCAACGTCACCACCGATCGCGCCGAGCGTGTCCAAAGCTTGCCGAACGACTTGTTGTTTGGAGTGTTCGAGTAATCGGATCACGTGTGGCAATGCGTTTCGTGCCGTAGGCCCGATTTCTCCGAGTGCGAACAGTGCGTTGATCACGACCCATGGGTCTTCTGTACGAAGTAATGACGTCAGCGCCGGGACCGCTTCTTTCCCGACAGCGGCGAGAGAGTAGGCGGCATCGTCTACCACCACCGCCCGCTCGTTCCACCGCCGAGGATATCCCTCGATAGCATCTCGCGCTTGCTGTTTTCCGTTCTTGTCTATCGCCAAGGACCGCTCATGCAGACCTAACCCACTCAGTGATTCAATGCGGCCCGTTAGATCTTCAATTTCGGATCTGTGAGCGAGGCTATAGATCGCGTTCAAACGCTCTATTTGATTAACACCGTTCAATGCGGCGTGGTGGTTCGCGCTTTCAGATGGTGCGGGCCGGTTCGTTTGCGCTTCCCCGCGCATCCAGTCCCAAATAAAGGACCAAGCGGGCTCCACGTCGAACGTCGGAATACAAGTTGTCGGGCGCTGCCAGCGTGAGTTGTCGTGATTCCACGCGGGGGAGGTCGGGTGTTCCGTACGCGTGAACACGAACTTCACCATGTAGCGTGTTTGGTCTAGGCGGTTGACCCAACCGGCGTGAACGGTGTCGAAATGCAACAAGAAGAATGTACCCGCGGTCACGTCTTCGGGTATCACGACGCCGTGGGGTGCGACCGGATGCGAGTACAGATAACTGCCGGCTTGCACTCTGGTTGGACCCATTAATTTGGGTGTGTCGTGTGGGAAATAGAATCCGATCAGATACCGTGGGACGTGATGGCGCATCCGAGAGAGTGGGCTTTGTGCATCCTGGTGCCAAGCGGATCCGGCCATCGAGCCTTTACCAAGCGGTGGCCCGTTGTGGTCTTCTGGGTAACTGACGCTTGGATCTTCGACCGGGACGCTCGTGTGAATTGCGCGATGAGGATGCACTAAATAGCCGGCCCCAAGTAGACTTACAAGGGCACCGTGAACGCGTGGGCATCGGACGACGTCCCACAATGCGGGGACCCGTGACACGATGTTGTTTCCCATGGGGAATTCTTGTTCGGTTGCGAAACGAAGTCTCTGATCGATGTCTGCATGGACCTTGGGGTCGACATCAGGCTGTAACCGCAAGAATCCGTTGACGATAAACTCCTGAACTTCTTCGTCGGTCAATAACGTCATGGATGCGTCGCTTGCATGGTTAAGGATTGCTCGAACGTCGCGTCGAGCCCGTCGAGGATCGCGGCTTTGGTGGACGCGTATGCATTGGTGTCAAGAAGACTGAGCGCGACCAAAAAGGGTCGAGCCGCCTCTCGTATATCGGATTCGATGTCCAGGATCGCGTGTGCGAGTCCGTACTCAAGCGCCTGATTTCCGTTCATAAGGCGGCCTAGATAAGCAATGGGGGTCACGACGGACTGATTCGTCAGTCGGGGCAACTTATATGACCAACCCTCAGCTGCCCAAAGCGCACGGTCGATACGCGGATCGCCGAAGCGAATATCTTCCGTCACCAACCTGAAATCACAGGAGAGGCTGTAGTCATAGCCCGATCCTAGCGCGACGCCGTGGATCAGCGCGACCGTGGGTTTGGTCAGTCGACGCAAAATCGCACAAGATTCGAGTAGGACCGCGGGGCCGGATCCCATTTCTAGGTCGACGGCGCGTTTAGCGTGAGGGTTGGGGCCCATGCGTTTCTCGGCCGTTAAATCATCGCCGGCACAAAATCCGCGGCCCTCGCCAGAAAGCGCAAGGACTCGAATATCGGAATTGCGTTCCGCTTCGAGGAAAGCTGCCATCAGACGCTCGTGTTGGGTAATGTCGATGGCATTCAATTTTTCGGGGCGATTGAGAATAAGGTGCCTAACCGGGCCGCTGTCTTCAATCCTGAGTGCTTCGCTAGAGCTCATCGACCGGTAAACTCCGGATCGCGTTTTTCACGCCACGCGCGCATTCCTTCGGCACGATCTTCGATGACGTGGGTCTGGCGGATACCGAGACTGTGTACCATGGCTGCGTCAAAGCCGAGGTCCAGCTGAGGCACGACCTGCATTTTATGAACTTCCCAGGCGCGCGTTGCCATGGTCGCGATTTGGTTCGCCAATGTGATCGCATGTTCTGCAAATTCGGCATCCTCAACGACCTCATGGACAAAGTGAATTCTCCGAAGTTCTGCGGCGGACAGCGTTTCTCCGAGTAACAAGATTCGCATCGCCTGCGATTGACCGATAAGTTTTGGGAGCATGTAGGTGATGCCCGTTGATGCTGTTCGACCTTGGTGAATACGCGAGTCGGTTAGCGTGGTTGTCGCGCTCGCAATGCGTACATCGCAGGCGGCAGCGAGATCAATTGCGAGTCCATTAACCACGTTTTCCATGAGGGCGACGGTGGGTTTCATGAATCGACGCAACGCCCGAATCGCATCCTGCTCGACGAGCGGTCCTGCCCCGTGGTTACCTTCGGGGTGCCGGTGCCGTAGGCGATCCGGCCAGGGTCCCATATCGTTACCGTCGTCGCCGTCGGCGCTCACGTTAACGATCAGTGCACGAATTTCGTCGTCGGCTGTTGCCTCAAGGACGCACGCGGTAAGCGCTTCAAGCATGGCGTAATTGATCGTCGGCCGGCTGAAGTGAATCCGTAACTGGGCGTCGCGTTGTTCGACATGGAGCGCGTCACTCGAGGATGTGTACATCGATTCGTCCGGGCTACCGTTTAGGCCATGATACTGGCGAGCGGTACTGAAAACCCGCTTTCATCGGAATCAAATTCGTGCAGAGAAGAATTAGTCTTTCGAGTTCAATTTCGGATTCTGCAGCCGATAAGCGAGCAGAACGTTTCCCGGCATTTGCCCAAACATACCGTAGCCTGACTGGACGAAAAGCATGTCATCGACAACTTGGGCGCCGGCGCTATCAATCGCGCCGCCGTGTGCCTCGACTCCGTTTACGGTGTCGAATTGTTGAACTGTGTCGTACTCCCAAAGGACAGTCCCATCTGAGAGGTCGAAGGCCATGGTGCGACCGTTGAGGGCGCTCGCCAATGCCAGTTGAGGAGTGCTGCTTGCGGCTGCAGAAAACGCGTACCGTCGAGGACACGCAGGCCATCGATTGCCGCCACTGCGACGACGTGCGCGCTGTTGTTCGCCGTTTTCCGGGGTGCAACCGCGCTCGGCTTTGTGCGACCAAATAACCTTGCCGGTGTCGAGATCGAGAACGTACACCCCGGGCGTCGGTTGGTAATCACCGCGCGCGGAACCAGGATCCGCGACGGGGACAACGACGCGGTCTTTCGAGACCGCGATGCCCCAATGGATCCCTCCCAGCGCGGAACCTTGCCCGACTTTGGTTCGCCAAATGAGCGTTCCGGTTTCCGCGTCCAGGCAGTGGACGTCGCCGGATTTTTGACCGGCCACGATGACATCTCGACCATTACTCAGTGTCGCCATCACAGGGGAAGCGCCGAAGTCGAAATCGGGGCCATTTTCTTTTGGACAACTTGGACCGCGTCGCCACCCACATGCCATATTGAATGCGTCACCGCTGGTGCCTTGATAGCTCCAGACGATCTCACCGGTATCCATGTTGATTGCCACGATTGCGTCGGAAAGTTCCGTCGCGGGTGTCGATGTGTTTTCTCCCGTACCTACATAGATGCGCCTGCGTTTCGGGTCGATTGCAGGCGTTGTCCAAACAGGCGCCCCGGACGGGCCCCACATTTGTGTCCCGGCACTACTCTCGTACGTCTTCTCTGCGTTAGCGGTCATGTGGGCCGTCCATAGAATGTTGCCCGTGTCAGCATCGAGAGCCCGCACGCCGCCGTGACTTTTGCAACATTCGTAGTCGGGATTTTGCGCCAGCGCCACGCCGAAGGCTGAGATAGGCACGAATAAGCGGTTACCGTGCTGGACGGTTCCTCCCGTGAGCATGGAAGCATCGAAGAGACCGACCTGGCTCCTCCAAAGGAGGTCTCCTCTGTTGGCGTCGATGGCGAGGACGCCGCGCCGCTGGTCGCCAATAAAAAGAGCGGGGCTCGAGTTCACGGTTCCAAGGGTCAGAGATGTTCGCAATGGATTTTCCGAGCGGTAGTGCCAACGTTCGCAACCGGATGCCCGATCCAACGCGTATACGTGACCGCTAGTCGATGCGACAAATACGGTGTTATCGGTGATTATCGGTTGGGACCTGGCGGTCGACGTTTCGGGCAAACCAAACGACCAGGCAAGCTCAAGCCTATTGATGCTCTCGGTGTTGATTAACGTATGGCTTTGGTGGCGAGTGTTCTGGGCGTTGAACCCCCAACTCGTCATGGTTGCGTCAAATGAAATCGGATTGTTGGAACATGCAGTGCTCGAACCAATAACGATTGTGGCGTCTGGTCGGTCCCCCACGAGGAATCTCAACAAGGATTCCAGTTGCGAATCGGAAAGGCTGCTCGCATGCCCTTTCATTTTTCCCTCGAGAAGCGTGAAGCGAATCTCGGCGCTGCTCATTGCCTGAATGGAATCCAACGATGGACCTGCGTTTTTGTTGGTGCCGGTATGGCAGACGGCGCAACGCGTCTGGTAGATATCGGCACCGGGCTCATTTGCTAAACCCGGGTACGCGTTCCAAAACGTGGCGATTATCGATACGGCTACCGCGACGTGCCGGTTCATGGTCGAACCGGCTGGTTGGAGCGCTCGATAGCTTCTTCGAGCTCGTGCGCCGTGTTGACGTTAAAAAAGGAAGGCCCTAGATCGGAAAGGTCGGTTGACTGAATGGAGGCATGATCCAACCAACGTTTCACGGCACGACCACCCTGTGCATAGAATTCAACAAGATCATCGCGTCGTTTTCGGTTGATAAGGAGGCACAAGTTCTGGCGTTCATTGTCGGCAAAGGGCACGGCGACGCCTTGTCGTTCAGCATCGTCGCTCATACGAGTCACCAGTTCTTGAGCGAGGAATGGAATATCGCCGGGGCACGTTAACGCCCACTCCGTATCTATGGCCTTAAAGGCAGACTGAAGACCACCGAGTGGACCTTCGTCGGGGGTCTCATCGACGATAATGCGTACTTTGTAGGCTTCATAACGGGCAACGTTGCGCGAACAGGAGATGATGATTTCGCCGGTCTGAGATTTAAGACGCGTCAGCAAATGGTCGATGATTTTGTCACTACCGAGTGAGAGCAGGGGCTTGTCTTGACCGCCGAGTCGTGCGCCTTTGCCCCCGCATAAGAGCAGCGCGGTGATATCTGCGGCATTAATCAAGCTTCGATTGCTCCACCCGAGTACACGTTGAACCGGTCGGCTTTCAGGAAACCGACCAACGTCATATCGTGAGATGAGGCCAGCTCGATGGCTAAGCTCGATGGCGGTCCGATTGATGCGATGAGGGGAATGCCGGCGACTGCGGCTTTTTGCACCAATTCGAAACTGGCTCGCCCTGACAGCAGTACCCCACGTTCGCGCAACGTATCAATCCCGGAATCGAGGTACGAACCGACGAGTTTATCGAGTGCATTGTGGCGTCCCACGTCTTCTCTGATACGTTCGATCTGGCCGGTCGGATCAAATGATGCTGAGGCATGTAATCCGCCTGTTCGGACAAACTCGGTTTGACGGGTTAGGAGTCGTTCGGGGAGAGCCTTCAGCTGACGGCCATTGACAGCAAAACCTTTTGGTTTGTAATTCGGCACGATGGCCTTGACCGCGTCCAATGACGTTTTACCGCAGATGCCGCAGCTTGAACTCGTAAATGTATGGCGGAGTAGCGCGTCGGGATCAAACTGCGCCGTTTCTGATAACTCGATGCGAACCACGTTGTGGATACCTTTATCGGGTGAAGGTGGTCCGCAGTGTTCAACTCCAAGGACATCCGATGTGGCGTGAACAATGCCCTCTCCAAAGAGAAACCCTTGCGTTAGCTCAAGGTCATTCCCCGGCGTGCGCATGGTGATTGAAATGCTTTGTTCGAGCCTGGCGTCCACGGGTCCGTACGCAAGTCGGATTTCCAGCGGCTCCTCGACGCTCACGAAATCCTCGATATTTGTCGTCTCATGGTTGACAAGTTCGACGGGTACCCGAGTACTCGCTACCGGCAAATGTGTGGTCTCAAGCGTAGTCATCGACCACCGGCGGGGAGTAAATCGGATTGTGCTCGCTCCCTCTCGTCAAATTGCTTCTGCCAATCCGAACGATGGTTCGCGGGCCGAATCTCGACTGCCGTTACTTTATATTCTGGGCAATTGGTGGCCCAGTCTGAGAGATCCGTCGTTATAACGTTGGTTCCCGTCGATGGATGGTGGAACGTTGTGTAAACGACGCCGGGAACGACGCGTTCCGTGATCTCTGCGCGTAAGGTGATCTCACCCATACGGCTTGTGATCGATACCCATTCGCCGTGGCGAACTCCACGCATTTCCGCATCGGTTGGATGAATCTCGAGCGTGTCCGCTTCGAGCCATTTCGAATTTTTCGTCCGGCGTGTCTGCGCGCCAACGTTGTATTGGTGAAGCTTACGACCGGTCGTCAATAACAGTGGGAATTTCCGGTTGGCTGCTTCTTCGGTTGGCTGGTATTCGGTCAGTACAAAGCAGCCTTTACCACGTACAAACTCATCCACGTGCATTACCGGGGTGCCTAGTGGCGCTTCGGAATTGCAAGGCCACTGCACGCTGTTGACCTCATCCAAATGCCTGAACGAGACGCCTGAAAAGCTGGGCGTGAGCGCCGCGATTTCGTCCATGATTTCGGCGGCAGATGTATAGTTCATTGGGTACCCGAGAGCGTTCGATAGCGCGGCGGTAACACGCCACTCCTCCATTCCGGTTTTGGGGCTCGCTACTGGACGAACTCGATTGATGCGGCGCTCAGCATTGATGAACGTTCCATCTTTCTCGAGAAATGAAGTTCCTGGCAAAAAGACGTGGGCAAACTTTGCCGTCTCGTTGAGGAAAAGATCCTGAACGATCACGCATTCCATGGTATTGAGCGCTTGTTCGACATGTTGGGTATTGGGATCCGATTGGGCGATGTCTTCCCCCTGCACGTACAAGCCCTTGAAGCGGCCAGCGCAGGCTTCGTCGAGCATGTTGGGGATGCGAAAACCAGGCTCTGGGTTGAGCTCGACGTCCCAATGTTTACGGAAAAGTTCTCGTGTTTCGGGATCGCCGACGGGCCGGTATCCGGATAATTCGTGGGGAAACGACCCCATATCGCAGGAACCTTGGACGTTGTTTTGGCCGCGTAACGGGTTTACACCGACCCCTGAGCGGCCGATGTTGCCGGTTGCCATCGCAAGATTTGCCATGGCCATCACCATCGTTGAACCCTGACTGTGTTCGGTCACACCGAGGCCATAGTAGATTGCTGCATTATCGGCGTTTGCGTAAAGGCGAGCCGCGGCACGAATGTCTTCGGCTAGCACGCCGGCGATGACGGCGACTTGTTCCGGCGAGTTTTCTGGCTGGCGTACGAAATCTTCCCATTCCGCGAATGTTTGGAGGTCACATCGTTCGCGCACAAAATTGTGGTCGATCAGATCTTCGGTGACCACGACGTGCGCGAAGGCGTTCATGATCGGCACGTTGGTCCCGGGTTGTAACGGAAGATGAAAGTTTGCCTCGACATGAGGCGAACGAACCAACGCAATTTTCCTCGGATCGACGACCACGAGATGTGCGCCTTCATGGAGCCGACGCTTCATCTGGGACGCGAAGACCGGATGGCCCTCGGTCGGGTTTGCTCCGATCACAACCAGAACATCAGCGTCAGCGACCGAATCAAAGTTCTGTGTTCCAGCTGAAGTCCCGAAGGTTTGCTTCAAGCCATAGCCAGTCGGCGAGTGGCAGACGCGTGCGCAGGTATCGACGTTGTTGTTACCGAATGCGGTACGGACCATTTTTTGGACGAGCCAAACTTCTTCATTGGTGCAACGCGATGACGTGATGCCGCCAATCGAATCGGCTCCGTAGCGTTTTTGAACTGCTTGTAATCTCTTGGCCGCGAAATCGACCGCTGTGTCCCAGGAAACTTCTTCCCACGGGTCATCGGTCGTTTGCCGAATCATCGGTGTGGTAATTCGATCCTGGTGTTGTGCGTAACCCCAAGCGAATCGACCTTTAACGCAGGAATGACCGTGATTTGCCATACCGTCTTTGTAGGGAACCATGCGTACGACCTGGTCGCCCTTGAGCTCCGCTTTAAAGGAGCAGCCAACACCGCAATAGGCACAGGTGGTAAGAACCGACCGATCGGGCACGCCGTGATCAATGACAGATTTCTCTATTAACGTCGCGGTAGGGCAGGCCTGGACGCAGGCCCCACAGGAGACGCATTCAGAATCGAAAAATTGTTCAGTACTGGTTTTGATTTTGGATTGAAATCCGCGGCCGTCCACCGTCAGTGCGTAGGTTCCCTGGACCTCCTCGCACGCGCGTACGCATCTCGAGCAGACGATGCATTTGGATCCGTCGAAGGCGAAATAAGGGTTGGATAGGTCTTTTTCAGTTACTAAATGACTAGCGCCTTCGGCATATCGAACTTCCCGTAATCCAACGGCGCCCGCCATGTCTTGAAGTTCGCAATCGCCGTTGGCGGCACAGGTGAGACAGTCGAGGGGATGGTCCGAGATATAGAGCTCCATGACGCCGCGTCGCAGCCGGGCCAATTCTTCGGTCTGCGTTCGAACCGACATGCCTTCGCTAACAGGCTCCGTGCAAGATGCGCTAAGACCGTTTCGGCCTTCGATTTCCACCATACAAAGTCTGCAAGAACCAAACGCGTTGAGAGTGTCGGTTGAGCAAAGTTTTGGAACCATGATCCCTGCTTCGCGAGCGGCTCTCATGATGGACGTGCCTTCGGGCACGGTTAAGGGTGCACCGTCGATCGTTAACGACACCGTGGCGTTTTGAGCACCTCGTGGGGCCGGTGTTCCGAGGTCGTTTTCTATTCGCCTCATGGCTTTGTCCTGTGACGAAAGTCTTGCTGAAATCGCTCCATCGCGCTACGCACTGGAATTGGCGTCATGCCACCCATTTGGCACAGGCTGGTCCGATCCATGACCTCGCATAGATCGTCTATCATATTGAATTCTCGGTCAGTTGCGCGACCGCCGATTATTTGTTCCATTGTCTCTTTACCGCGCACCGAACCGATGCGACATGGCGTGCATTTTCCGCAGGATTCCAACTCACAAAATTCGAACGCGTATCGAGCCTGTTCGGCAAGGTCCACGGTATCGTCGAAGATCACCAGGCCGCCGTGACCAATGCCTGCACCGATATCCGTCATGGCTTCATAAGTGAGTGGAGTGTCGAGTTCTTGATGGGAAAGGTAAGCACCTAGAGGGCCGCCAATTTGAAGTGTTTTGAATGGTCGTCCCGAGAGGGTCCCTTGGCCATATCCTTCGACCATTTCGCGAAGTGTTATTCCAAACGGCACTTCGATAAGACCGCCCCGCTTGACGTTTCCCGCAAGCTGAAAACTCATAGTACCGGACGACGGAGCGACACCTAAGTCTCGATACGCGTCACCGCCTAAACGCACGATGGCGGGGACGGATGCAAAGCTGATGACGTTATGGACTAATGTCGGCATTGAAAGCAGACCGCTGATCGCCGGGACCGGTGGTTTAACGCGTATTTGACCACGTCGGCCCTCGAGACTTTCGAGCAGTGAGGTTTCCTCGCCACAAATATAAGCGCCCGCACCTACGAATAATTCGAGATCAAAGTCGAAATCGGAGCCGAGTACGTTGCGCCCGATCAGATTGCGTGCGCGAGCGATTTCAAGCGCTTGGAGAAATATGGTTTTGGCGATGGGGTATTCGGATCGAAGATAAACTATGCCAAGTTTGGCACCTGTCGCGTATCCAGCGATCACCATGCCCTCAATCAAGCGGAATGGATCGCCCTCCAGTAATAACCGATCCGCAAACGTGCCCGAGTCACCTTCATCGGCATTGCAGACCAAGTATTTCGCGGGGGCTTCCGTTCCTCTGACGGTTCGCCACTTGATGTGGGCGGGAAAGCCGGCACCCCCGCGACCCCGTAGCCCTGATGTTTCAATCATGTCGATCAGGGCGTCCGGTGACATTGCGAGTGCATTAAGCGTGTCGGTGGGATCGGGGAAATCGACCGGCGAGTCGTATCCTACCCGGTCAAATACGAGTCGATGTTGCGATCGCAAAAAATCATGATTTTCGATGGAGCCTATGTAGAGTGGATGACGAATTAATTGGTGGTGAAGAACGCCGTCGGAGATGAGTTCGGCGACGGTCTCGGGGGTTACCGGGCCATAAGCCACTCGGTCTTTTTCATCTTGGACTTCAATTAGAGGTTCTAGCCAAGCGAGACCACGCGAGCCGTTTCGGATAACAGTAGCTCCAGCCTCCGCTAGTTGAGCCGCGACCGCGTTCGCCTCCATCGCGACGGCAACAGAATCGAGAGGGACGTACGCGATAGTCATCCGGGTACCCGTAACTTCTCGATGCTCGCTTTAGCAATCAGCCTATCGTTG
>Ga0209228_1000238_pt1 | contig 28371 bp, 37 predicted proteins | sample METZYME_3_150m_FD_187547 | JGI IMG/M metagenome (GOLD analysis project Ga0209228, IMG submission 187547) | Marine microbial communities from oxygen minimum zone in mesopelagic equatorial Pacific - METZYME_3_150m (SPAdes) (version 2) | ecosystem: Environmental > Aquatic > Marine > Oceanic...
AAAAATAATTAGGGTGTCGTGAATACTTCCATAATCCTTTTTTGCAGACCGTATCTTTTGATACTTCTCTGAACCGAAAACTAGCCAGTTGTTTATCAGCTATCCATTCACCGCCTATTGATATAAGCCAAATAGCTATAGCTAAAAAATCCCAAACTGTTAAACCAGGATAAGAATTTGTTGTTACGATAAAAAATGGAATTGAAAAAATTAAAACGAATATAGCCTGGCCTTGAAAAAAATAAAAAAAAGATTTGCCGCACCTTGCACCAAACTGTGTTCTTAGATTTTGATATCTGCCATCTTCCTCTTTTGCTCTGATAACCCGATCAATTAATAAGTAAGTTCCAAGTCGTATGCCCCAGATACTTACTAAAAGACTTAGCAATATGCGCCTTGAAGTGTCCCCCATTTCCATAAATGAGTAGAAAATAGCAGATCCGGCTAGACCATAGGCCCAACCAACATCAGCTATTCCAGCATCCTTAGATATTTGTTGATATAGCCATAACCCAGACATGATTATAACCATGATGAACCACCAATAAACTGGATACATAAAGTTGTTCATATTAACCCTAGGTTAGGCTTGATTTCAGGAAGAATAGGGTCCATTCGACATAATGGTTTTGTGAAAAGCATTTGAACTGCTCCAATTTGCCGTTCTATAAAACCTCCTTCGCAATAACAAAAATAAAAATTCCATAAACGTATGAATTCTTCAGAAAAACCAAGGGCACGAACTTTCTCTATATTATTAGTAAACTGATGCCGCCAGTGATTAAGTGTTTTTGCATAATGTGGCGTCAGGTCTTCTAAGTGGAATAATCTCATGTCTGTTGCTTTTGCTGTTGATTCACACAGTTTGCTAATAGACGGAATGCAACTTCCAGGGAAAATGTAGGTTTTTATGAAGTCGGCAAACTGTTTGGCTTCTTCATATAGAAAATCAGTAATGATGATTGACTGAAGCAACATTCTTCCTTCAGGAATTAAGAGTTGGTTACATTTTTTAAAAAAATCATGGTAGTACTGATGGCCTACTGCCTCAATCATTTCAATGGATACTAGTTTGTCAAACCGGCCTGTTAACTCACGATAATCTTTTTGTAAAATATTTATTTTATTTTCAAGTCCCAAAGTCTTAACTTTCTTAAGGGTGTATTCATATTGTTTTTGTGAGATTGTTGTCGTTGTAACTTTGCATCCAAAGTTTTGTGTCGCGTAAATAGCAAACCCACCCCACCCTGTTCCAATTTCAAGAACATGGTCTTTCGATGACAAATCAAGCTTTTGACAGATTCTTTTGATTTTATTTATGGATGCTTGCTCTAGAGAGTTGCTTTCTTTTTCGAAGATTGCGCATGAATACATTTTTGTTTCATCTAAAAAAGTTTCAAAAAGGTCATTGCTAAGGTCATAGTGTGCAGTGATATTGCGAAGGCTGCCTTTCTGATTATTTCGTCGTAATGAATGCTGAAGATAGAATAACCCTGTCGCTAATTTAGCAATTCCCCCTTCAATTTGATTAGCTGTCTCTCGGTTTCTGACAAAGATACGAATTAATTCTGTTAAATTATCACTTGACCAAAACCCTTTTACAAATGCTTCTGCCGCTCCATTTATGCCTTTGGCAGCTATTTCAGAGTACATTTCATTACTCAATACATTGATGTTTGCTGAAATAGGAAAACTATTATCTTTATGGCCAAAAATATAGTTAGCATCCTTTTCTTGTACTAGTAATTGACCTTTTGTTAACTTCGAAAACTGTTTTATCACCATTGCTCTAGCGATTTTTTGTGCAATAGATTTATCAGGACTTTGAAGAAAGGATGAATTTTTAGAGGCTACGGTCTGATTCGAATGCATTAATTAACTCCTGAAAACTTCATTTTATATATTATTTTTTTGATGTTTTGGATGAGTATGAAATGGGACTTTTTTTAACCAAAGTCTAAAGGCTTGAAAATAAATACCCCAAAGAACTTTAAAGGTAACTAATGGGTATTGGATTAAAACACGCCCTAACGATGCATGTGATATTTGAGTTCGGGCTGTATTAAACTTTACCTGGAGTATTTTTTTTTGATTTTTCCAAGTTTCCATTTCTACAGAAAACTTATTAGATGGTCGACTAAGATACCAAACATACTTCAGGTTCATACTCATAAAGGGAGAAATATGAAACTGTTTATCAAAAGTAAACTTATCCTTTTTGTTTTTACTGTAAGGGTCACATTTAAATACATAACAGTGTTGTTCTCCCCATGGAGTGTTATTTATTTCTGCAATAACCGAATCTAAGTTTTTTTTATTTTTATCAAAACAAAAATAAAAACTAACTGGATTAATTCGGTATCCAAAATAACAAAAATGAGTAATTAAGCTAATAGGACCTTGGGGTCTAGTTCCTGTTTTTTGCTCAACTAAATTTCTAACTGAAATATCTAAAGAAATCTTTGGGTCACCTAAGTGATCTTTGCGCCTAAAGAAGGCTAAATTCCATGATTTTGATGACCAAAACCAATAAGGCTTAAAAATGTGTGGTAATTCATTTAAATCAACGCAGAGCATGAATAGATTGTATTTAAATGAGTGGAATGTCGGAAACATTCTTGTGTGGACAACGTTACCCTCGTAAAGACAACTTTCCATTTCAAAGAGCCTTTCCAAATTGTTTAGTTACAGTTAAGGCACTTTTTACTCCATCTTCATGAAACCCATTCCCCCAATAGGCACCACAATAAAATGTTTTGTTGATACCATTGATTTCATGATGACGTGACTGAGCATTAATCGCTTTTCTTGAAATAATGGGGTGATCATAATTTATTGACTTAATTATTTTTGTGGGATCAATTTTATGCTTGTAGTTTAATGAGACGCAAAAAACTTCTTTAGAGTCAATGCTCTGAAGCATGTTCATATTATAAGTGACACAAGAATGATTGGTTCCGTCCCTTGTCTTATGGTAGTTCCAGCATGCCCAAGCTCTTTTGTTTTTGGGAAGAACGGATGAATCTAGGTGAAGTAAAACTTCATTTTTTTGATATTGGATATTCCCTAAAATTTCTTTTTCTTCATTTGTTGGGTCGGATAGTAACGAGAGTGCCTGATCACTATGAGTGGCAAGGACTACATAGTCAAAAGTCTCTTCTTTATAAGCCGATTGAATCTTGACATGATCTTTTTCTCTGCGGATTTTTTGTACAGGACATTTAAGCCGAATTTTATTTTTAAAACGAGCAGTCATTTTTTTTACATATTCATGAGAACCACCTTTAATAACCCTCCATTGAGGTCGATCGTTAATGTTAAGCATTCCATGGTTTTCAAAAAATTTGGCAAAAAAATGAAACGGTGCATCTGCTATTTTATCGGTACCCTCGGACCATATAGCTGATGCCATAGGATAAATATATAAATCTCTGACTTCGTTTCCGTACTTTCCACGATTTAAAAAATTTGAGAAGGATAAGTCTGACTCTTTATTGTTTTTTAAGAAAACCTTGGCATCCCTATTAAATCTATAAATATTAAAAACCATTTTATGAAAAGAAATACGTAATAAATTAATTCTTTGAGAAAATAAACCGTTCAAGGAAGTACCATTGTATTCCAGACCTGTCTCGTCACATGAAACGCTGAAACTCATGGGGGCAGATTGTGATGTGATATTATTTTGCTTTAGCAACTTAATAAAATTTGGATAATTACGGTCATTAAAAACGATAAAGCCAGTATCAATATTATATTGGTGGCCTTTTACATTGATGTTTGCGGTGTTTGTATGACCGCCAACATAATCACTAGCTTCAAATATATGAATATCGTTTTCAGGAGCTAGTAAATAAGCAGTAACTAGTCCTGAAATACCAGTTCCAATAACGGCTATTTTTTTATTTGATTCAAAAACCAAGTGATCACCTAATAAGTTGCTTTAATGTTTTTATTTATCTGTGAGTTTAATCTCTGGTTGTCTAAGATCCCAGATCAGACCCAACCAGGACATCATATTTAAAATGTAAAAGGTGACATCTATTTGCCACCAATGTAACCCCTGTTTAACTGATGATGGAGTATGATGATGATTGTTATGCCATCCTTCTCCAAGCGCTAGCAGTGCAACCCATAAATTGTTTCTACTATCATCATTTGTTGGAAAGGGTTTTGATCCAAACATATGAGCAAAAGAATTAGTGGAGCAAGTTGCATGAAATAAAATAACGGTAGATATAAAAAATCCCCAAACCAATAATTGAAGTCCATTGGTGTGAAAATCAGGATAATTACTTTCGAGAAAATTCCCGCTTAAAAATAAAAATATTGCACATAAAACTGGTATGATTGTATCGAATCGATCTATAAACCTTAGCTCAGGAAATTTTAAATAGTCCTTAATTAGATCGGTTTTAACTGGAAAGTGACAACGTGAAGTAAACCAGAACATATGACTCCACCAAAAACCAACTTGGCGAGGAGAATGGATATCTTTTTCCTTGTCTGAAAACTTGTGATGATGTCGATGATTAGCCGCCCACCAGAGTGGTCCGCGTTGCACAGAAGAGTTACCCAATGCAGCAAATAAAAACTGAAGGGTGCGGGAGGTTTTAAAGCAATTATGTGAAAAATAGCGATGATAAAAACCAGTTATTGCAAACATCCGGGCTAAATAAAAAAAAATACTTGTTAAAACAGCAAACCAGCTCCAACCAACATAAATAACTCCCAAGCATCCAAAATGAAGAATTAAAAAAGGAATACATCGAAGCCAGTCAATCCCTTTGGCGGATTTATCCGACTCAACTTTAAGTTCTGCATGACTATCAAACCATCGACTAAATGTCCCTGTTAAATTTCTAAAATAAGCAAAAGTATTACTCACGCAATTTTCCTCTATTAATAAATGGATATCAGATAGGTTTAGTTAAAATAAATAGAATTTCAGGTTTTATCTTTAGAGTTAAACAGGGGGTAGTCCCTAAACGATTTGTGATCATAGTTTTTTTTCATTAATTTTAAATAGAGCTCCTGTGCTCTACTCTTATCTTTGAATTCAGAACACATTTTTATTCGCTTGCCACCAATATAGGTATCGATCCAGTAAACCTGTTTTTTTTATAAAGCATGAGTATGGTTGATAGCTTAATTTGTATCCTTTGATGTCCATCCCTTTCTACTCATGCAACTCATGAAATATCGTTTTTTATCAATTGAAATTTCACCGGCTCGTTTGCTTCCTTCTGCCCTAGAAGCTTCTAGGTGTCCAAGCTTTTCACATTCTCCGGCGTTATCTTGAAATACCATCTTTGTTGAATCGGTTCTTTCGTTGAAGTCTTCATAATTGGTGTATGAAGAACAACTAAAAAAAAGTAGGATATGAGCTAAAATAAAAAGCGTTATTTTCATGATTAACTTAGTCTGTATAGTTTTTTAAAAGTCGTGAGTTAAGTATCCTAATGTCACCACGCGCATATTTTTTTGCAAGATTAAAATATTTTATGGCTTCCTTACTCTGGTTAAGCCTATGAAGCACTAGGGCTCTGTTAAAAGAGATAACTCCTAAACTTGGATCGCGTAGTTGTTTTGCTAGGTTAGTTGCTTTTTTTAAACTTTCATCAGCTTGGTCTAATTTATTTAACGAGTAGTGTTTAATCCCAATGTTATTTAGTTGATTGATTTCCATATCAAAACTTTTAGAACCTTCCGTTCTGGGAAGTCCAATAAGCTCTTCAGCAAAAGAACTTGTTGGTAATAAAAGCCATAACCCAAATAAAATAACTACAAAAGCACTTAATAGCTTCACGGGAGATCCTATTAAAAATAGTTAGAGCAAAATATAATTAGACGTGTTATAAGACTTTGGTAACATTAGATCTCTCAGCGATAAATTTACAAAAGGAACACACGGGCTCAGTCTTAAGTTGTCAGACAGAAGGCTTTAAACTGAATGAACCCCCAGGTTCAATTTGAGTTCCCGCTAAACCGTGACCCATCAAGATTCGAGGTGTTTCGACATCCTTGTGGTAGTTAGCCATCCAGCCGGCATATTGCTTCATCGAGTAATTACTTTGAGGGATATCTGTGCAGTTGAAGCCTTGTAATGAGGGTGCTAGAAAATTTATATTTGTTGGGAACAATGGCTTTGCAATATCAGACCTGAGTCCGCCTCCACCATTTCCATGAATTGCTACGATTGAGATTTTTTGTTCCGCGATCATTTCAAATTTTATAATTGAATTTTGATAAACTAGTTAGATGCAGATGCCTTGTTTTTAAAGATTTCTTCAATCTTTTTTTTTCGATAGTCAAAAATGTTTTCTAAATCCTTTTGAACCCAACTTCCAGCTACACAGTCTCCAGGTATTCCAAGAGGGAGCTTGTACTTGACATGGTCTCTAATTAAAGTTCCCCCTTTTTTTTCTTCAAACTCATGAGTGTGGTACCAGTGGTTATATGGGCCATGAGTTTGAGTGTCAGAAAATTTCTGGTTAGGTTCCCAGTCAACTATTTTTGATTGCCACCACATAGGAATTCCGTGCAAACTTAATTTGTAATTTATTTTTGTTCCTTCTCCAATTAAACCGGCAGTCTGCTTTAAAACTTTAAAATTAAGATAAGGAGGGGTGATTTTTTCTAGGTTTTTAGGTTCTTTGAAAAAAGAAAATACTTTTTCTATGGGTAATGGAAGCCAATGCTCCACGACCAATTCATTTGTGGAATTCTTACATATATCATTTAGGGCAGATTCAAGGTCTGGAAATTTGAATTTGTATCCTGAATCAACAATTTTAAGAGATGATACCTTTAGACTTCCGAGAAGAAGGTCCGACATTTCTCCCAGAATTAATTTTAGTGCAAACTTGGGAACCGGAATAAGAGCAGGTCGTCTTAGAGTTTTTGCCAGGCATTTTGTGAATTCTTTATTTGTTACAGGTTCAGGACTGGTTGCGTTATATGCTCCTTGTACTTCTTTGCTTTCTAGAGAGTGTATGATCATCCCTACCAAGTCATTCAAATGAATCCAACTCATCCATTGGTTCCCATGTCCTAAATTGCCTCCGGCTCCTACCCAAAAAGGAGGTAGCATTTTTTTCATCGCTCCTCCCTCATATCCAAGTACTATTCCTATTCTAAGAACAATAGTTCTAATGTTGGATTTTTTTGCTGCAAATGCTTCGTGCTCCCATTCCTTGCAAACATCTGCTAAAAAGTCTTTACCTGGTTCTAGGCTTTCGTATAACTCCACTGGTTTGTCTTTTCCATAAAACCCTACTGCAGATGATGATATAAATACAGAAGGGGGATTTACCATGGATTGTAAGGTTGATACTAAATTTCTGGTAGATAGTACTCTTGAGTCTTTTATTGATTTTTTTCTTTCTTTAGACCAACGTCCATCAGCAATGCTTTCGCCAGCTAGATGAACAACTGCATCTACACCATTAAAAGCTTGTGAGGATGGTGGATATAGCTCAGGTTCCCACCTATAAAAATCACAAATGAAGGGAAGACGTTTTTGTGCAGACTCTGTGTCTCGAGTCAATATGGACACCTTATGCCCAAGACTTACTAATTTTCTCACAAGTCTTTTTCCTACAAACCCGGTAGCACCCGTGACTAAAACTTTCATTAAAACACTCGCTTTCTTTTTGTTTTAATTAAATGTTAAGTTTAGGAATTATACTTTTCCTCTAATACAGTCATGAACCCTGACTGCTATTATAATTATTTCTTTTTTGCCTCTAATATCTTTCGTTATGCGTACTCCATTTCTTAATGATTCATGTGTTTTTCTTATTCATTTCATTTATTAAATGTATAGGACTCATGGCATTTATTATTAATGAGTTTTTTCCTATTTCAGCATTGATTTTTCTTAAATCATAAATATCGACTTCATAAGTATTAAATACTTCTTTTAATTCGACAATATGTTTATCCGTAGAACGCATATTAACAGTATGATAATAATCAGCTAAAAAGGGTGCTTTTGTTTTTATACAAAGCAAACCCAGAGGTTAGGGTTGTTAGGATAATTAATAATAAGACTATTTTCATTTTTAAAACATTAAATATTTATTAGCAGTCATTTTGTGCAAATAAAATCCATAATATTAATTATCAATTAGCATTACATTAAGTACTCTTAATTTTTAAAAAATGTGCCATGCGTTGTTTTTTAATGTTGTAAAGTTAATTAAGATAGGCTTAACTTAATTTGTTTAATATCCCTCTAGTCCAAAGTTATATAGGTCTAAGGAATTTGAGTCTTTTCGATCTCTATTTTTTTTAAAGTCATTAAATTTATTTTTTTTCCAGGACTGGGTTTAAGTTGATCTTCGAATAAACGCCAATGTCTATTGCTTAAAACCTCGCTTGTAATAATTTTTAGCAACTCCCCTTATTACGTTTCAAGTTTTTAGTAATATTTTTGTTATGCTATTCTTTGGGTTTGAGTGGGGGTTCGACTTTAGTGAAAAAGATACCTTTGTGGGACATACGCAAGGTGTACTTGTTCCCCACTTTTTTTGCAGTCAATGCTTTAAATAACGGAAACCTCCATTCAGCGATGTCACCAGGTCGATGTGGGTTACCCTTCGTGATTACTCCTCCCCTATGTGGGTTATTGACCAAACTCAATATTTTTGGATTGCCCTCCTCGTCTTCCGCTATATGATAAACCCATGCATAAATTTTATCGATCGTAAGAGTTGATTGGTTTTTTATGCGAAAAGTAATATGGTCGAATTCTGGGGCCACCTTGTAATCGTTCGCATATGCGATAAAGCCCAAATCATTAAATTCCTCCTCCTCTGCTGGAGGTGCCTGTGCAAACGAGTTATTTATAAAAAATAAATTAAGAATCATTGATAGGAATAAAAAAATGAAATTAATTTTTATCTTAGATCGCATAGTTTTTTTATGTGATTAAATGCAATTGACTTATAATTCAATTTGTAGCTAAGCATTACTGATTTTAACTTTATGATATACAAGAGAATATTTGGTATAGGGGTTTTGAACAATGGTTGACTCAAAACAGTTAGAACCTGAAGAAAACGAACGTCGAGAGAAAATTAATCGGCGTTTAGTCATCTTTGGCATCGTAGTTGTTTTTTTGTCATTCGCGTGGCATGTCGGCTCCGCATTTATTTTTGGAAAAAAATAAGACGAGTTTTAGTACTAATTTCTTATTATTATTTAGATGGAGTATCGCTAACTCATTTTGAGTTTTTATCAATGATGATGACCACCTTCACCATGGGCATGTCCGTGTTTTAATTCTTCAGATGTAGCGGCTCTTATTTTTGTAACTTCTATAGAAAAGTGAAGAGTTTGCCCTGCCAGCGGATGGTTGCCGTCGACATGAATTTTGTTATCTTTTATATCAACCACATTGAAAGGATGTTTCTTCCCATCAGCAAGTTCAGCCATAAACTGCATTCCCGTGGCGATTTTCTGGTCAGTTGGAAATGCCTTACGGTCTAATTCCATTTTAAGATCAGTCATTATTTCGCCATAACCATCTTTTGGCTCCACAGTTACTTCTTTTTTGTCACCAACTTTGAGTCCTTCTAAAGCATTTTCTAGTCCGGGAACAATATTCCCTGAACCATGGAGATATTCCAATGGTTTATCTTTGTCAGCTCGATCAAGTTCTTCACCTTGTGTATCTTTTAAAGAGTAACTTATGCTAATAACTTTATTTTTTTCGATCACAATGAGTCCTTATTTTTAAGTATTTTGCTTGTTGTAATTTTTTTGGAGAAAAAAATATGGAAAAGCGGTTTATGCAATACCTTTGAATAGCTGTCATTCTACACCACTTAGTTATTGTTGACTAGATGGACCAGGCTATTTTTTAAAATTTAAGTTATGATTGCTTGTCTTATAATAATTACTAAACCTATAATTTATCGACAAAAAATGAATAACGATACTCTGAAACCTTTACTTTGGGCCATAGTTATAACTGCTATCATTTCAACTATGGATTGGAATAGCTATCTTTTTAAATAAAATTTATGAGGTGAATCAATTACTATTTTTATTCCCCAGTACTTTAGGAGATGTTCTTTTTTTTCTGGGCATTGTTTAAGTAAAAAGTTAATTTTTGCTTTAGTTATTTTTTTGCTCGTTTCGTGCAGCATGACGAAGGTTTTTTATAACTATGCAGACCTTTTGGTGGTCAATTGGTTTGAATCATATATCGAATTAAGCGAAACACAACGATCAGATTTATATACCAAGGTAGATAAGTTCTTTGCCTGGCATCGAAAATCAGAACTTCCAAAAACTGTTTTATTTCTTGAGAAGTTGAAAGTCCGATATGAAAATGGAATTGATAAACAAGATATAAACTGGATAAGATCTGAATCAAAAATTCTTTTAAAAAGAGTTTTAAGATATGCCGAAGCAGATATTGTTTCTTTTCTTTTAACAATTGATGATTACCAGGTTCTTGAAGCAAAAGAAAAATTATCAAAAAAAGAAGACGATTGGCTGATCGAACAATCAAAAATGTCATTTGAAGAGTTGCGTGAACATACTTTAGAGCGATCTTATGACTTTTTTGATGAATGGTTGGGAAGTCTGAAGCCTGATCAAAAACAAATAATAGCAACTTGGGTACAGCCGGACCCGAACTGGGTTGCTGTAAGGCTGCGAAATAGAGATAAGTTTCAAAGTGACCTTATAGACTTATTAAAATCGAAAGAACGTTTAAAAACAAATATTCATTCTTGGATAAATGACCCCGAGACTCATTGGACTGATGAATATAAAAGCGTTATAGAAGGTAAAAGGCGGGAGTGGGGTATGGTTACTTTAGTGCTTGACGCTAATACAACGCCACGGCAAAGAGATCATGCTATTGAAAAGCTCAGTCAATATATTGAAGATTTTAAAGAACTTACCAATGTAAATATAGAGGATTAATTGTTATAAAACATCAAATTATTTATCAGGTTCACTATATGTCAGAGAATATTAAATTAATAAGGTTTTATGTAGCTAAGTTATGAGTGTCTAGATAGATTTTCTCGTTTTTTTCGCTTTTTCTAAGCCTCTCAGTAACTTTTTTTTGAAATAGTTTGGTAAAAAAAACGAATCACGTATGGTATTTTCAACTTCCTTGGCGAAGTGCCAAGCGCACCTTTTCTCTCCCTTAGAGATATAACTTACTCCCTTCCGTTGAAAGACTAAAATTGTAACAATACTTGACGGATTAAAGGGGTAGTGACATTTGTGGTCGATTGTTATGGTTCTTTCTATTGATGACTTTGCATTCGTGTCAGGCACGTTTGATAGGGTAAGCATATGAGTATTTATGTTTATATGAAGAATTACTAGTGCTAATATTAGATAGTTAGAAAAATTCATATTTCAAGACGATTAGTAAGGGGCATGGTTTCTATTTGTTAAATTTCTTGATTGGTTGTTAAAAACAAAGGTATATTAAATTTATTAAAAATATAGATGGAGTTTTCTATGAAAACGATTATGGTTTCTATTATTGCTTCTGCATTGCTTTTCACATTTGGCTGTAATTATGATTATGGTAAGTACGGGAAAGATAAGAAAGAGACGGAACAGAAAAACGAAACAGGAGAAGCTTCTAACTAAGGAGATATATTAGGGGAGGACCTATTAAGACTACTTGGCACAACGAAAACCGACATTAAATAAACGGTTTTTTGAGAATAAACTTAGACGACTGGAGGAGGTTATTAGATTTGCGGACACATTGAAAGCTCCTCCCCTTGCAACTCTTTTATTTAGCTTTTCCCCTGAAAATTTACTTTTGGTTTCCCCTTTGGTCGATGTCCACTCCCAAACATTGCCCGATGTGTCATGTAAGCCAAAGTTATTTGGTTTTTTCTTTCCGACCGGGTGGTGTCCTAGATCGTAATCTCCTCCATACCACGCGTAATCGGCATCAGGTTTCATGCTCCAATAATATTTTGTTGTTGTCCCTCCTTTAGCAGCTTTCTCCCATTCCAACTCACTTGGTAGCCGTTTACCTATTTTTTGGCAATACTCGTTGGCCTTGTACCAATTTATCTGCTCTGCTGGATGATTTTCCCCTTTAAAGAAAAACTTTGCGGGCCCCATTACTTTCTTAAATTCTTTTTGAGTGACTTCGGTTTTGTCAATGTAATAACCTTTTAAATGGACAGTAGTTGTTGATTCTCCAACATTAAATTCCCCTGCTGTTATAAATACCATTCCAGGTTCTTCACTATGAGTATTGTGAGCTGTTAAAAAAATAACGAAGGTCATTAAAGTCAGAAGTGCTTTTTTCATTTTTTTCTATTTAATTAGATTTATTATTGTCAGAATGTTCTTTGTTTTCTTTGCTATTTGATTTCGGAAAACTTTTAGATGATCCGGTGATTTTAAGAAAGCCAATCAATGCCCAGGCACCTAAGGCTATATAAACAATGCCGTATAGGATGTAAGTAGCTTTATCTGGAATTGACATAATTTTTCTAAAAAAAATTTTATAAATACAGCCTATGGTATTTTTTAGGGTTTGACAAGAGTCATACCTCTTGGTAGTTATTTGTATTAAAGAATTCTTAGGACTTGTTCTGGGGGACGTCCAATAGCAGCTTTTTCGTTGGCCAGCACTATTGGGCGCTCAATTAGAATAGGGTGCTTGACCATTGATTCAATTAGAGCGGTATCCGTCAATGAGGGGTTTGCCAAATTAAGTTCAGTATAGGTGGTTTCTTTCTTGCGCATTAGATCCCGCGGCCCAAAATCCAATTTTCTTAAAATTTCTTTGATTTTTTCTGGAGTCGGTGGAGTTTTGAGATATTCATGGACGGTTGGTTTGATTCCTTGATCAATTAATAGTTCTAAGGTTTGCCTTGACTTAGAGCATTTGGGATTGTGATAAATAATAATTGACATGATTTAAAGCTTGTTGGGAAAATAGATTCAATGCTTAAGTTTATTTTAACATATCATGTCATGTGCATGTATCTTTCCACGCCTTCAATCCTGAAAAAATGAAAAAATGAAAAAATATTATATAACTTTTCTGGTTTCTGTATTTTTTATTCTTTATTTTTTTTCTTATTCCTTTGGGGAGGATTTGGTTAAAAAATTATTAGAATTTGGTAGTTGTCCTAAGTGTGTCCTTAGTGGTGTTGATTTGAAAAGATCATACCTAAAACGTGCAGATTTAAATGAGGCTGACTTGAGTCGTGCTGATCTAAGTGGAGCAAATCTCGCTGAAGCACAATTATCTAATGCAGATTTGAACAATGCGTTAATTGTCAGCGCTAATTTGAATGAGGTAAATCTAAGTGGGGCAAATTTAGTCAGGGCAGACTTGCAAAACTCAAGTCTCAAGTCTGCATATCTCAGTAGAGCTGATTTAAGTGGGGCAAACTTAAGTAGAGCAAACTTTAGCGGAGCAGATTTGCGAGATGCAAACCTAAAGTGGACTAATTTAAGGGGTACCAAATTCAGTAATGCCAATCTTACAAATGTAAAAATACAAAAACAAAGTCTGAATGTTGCCATTTTATGTAAGACAATGACTTCTTGGGGCGAAGATAACTCTGGTTGTCCATCATCTGGAGGCGATGCATTAAAAAAATTGATTGCAACTGGTCGTTGTCCTAAATGTGTTTTACGCGGGGTTAATCTAAAAGGTGCAAACCTTATATCAGTCGACCTCAGTGAAGCAGACCTACGGGGAGCAAATTTATTTAAGGCAAACTTAAAAGGAGCAAACTTGTTTGGAGCTAATCTTTCGAATGGGAAAGTGATGGGGGTAAACCTCAGAGGGGCAAACTTAAATGGAGCTGATTTGCGAGGAGCTAATTTGAGTGGGGCCGATTTGCAATATGCCAAACTTAAGCAGGCTAACTTAAACGGAACTAATTTGAATGGAGCAGACTTACGCAAAGCAAATTTTTTTGGGGCAGATTTACAGAACTCAAAACTTGAATGGACGAAACTAAGGGGAGCAAACCTAAGTGAAGCCAACCTTACGGATGCAATAGTAAAGTTTGAAATTTATGAAAATCTTGATATCGCTATTTTATGTAAAACCATAACTTCTTCAGGTGAACAGAATTCAGGTTGCAAATAATTTATAAAAATGCCTACATCTAATTGCAGGCAGATTCGAGTTCGATCTTGATAGTATTGAGTTTGGAAGGCTGATTTTCTATATTTTTAGTGGCACCCCTTGGAACACCTATAAAGCAAAAGCCTACAACTATTTTAAGTTGTGGGCTTTATCTTTGTGACAGCCCAGGAGAAACTGCCTCAGGGGGGGTGTCAGAGTTGTTGTTTTTAATATAATTGACTAGATTATTGTTTAGATTGAACTCTTTAACCTAGGTGATGGTTTAAATCCAACAGTCCTGCTCGCTTTAATTTCTATTTCACTGCCTGTTTGGGGGTTTCTACCTTTTCTCGCTTTCCGGTATCTTAATGTAAAAGTTCCAAATCCTGGATAAGAGAAACGTTTGTTTTTTTTAATGGCCTTTGAAATATTCTGAAAGGCAGCATCTAAAATATCGGATGCTAATCTTTTGGAGATGTTATCTCCAGTACAGCTCTTCTGGACTGCTTCAATTAAATCATTTTTCATTTTAAATTGCCCTCCCTATTTTACTCAATAGAGTTTCTAAATTAATCAAAAAATTTATATATCTGGATAGCTAGTTATTGCGCATAAAACCCGTGAATCCTAACATCGCTAAGAGATATTATCAACTTGTTTTATGAAAAATTAAGGGGTTTTGAATCTAATTATAGTTGTTTAGGAAGATGCTCAAAACTTTATTTTGTTTTTGAGGCTGAATTTATTAGATTTGACTAACTATCAAGTTTTTAATTGAATAATAGAAAAAATATTATCTAGAATGATGTATATTATAATTAAATTTGAATATTCCATTTACTTTAAGCACATATAATTTATGTCAGTGATCGCTAAAAAATTTAAGTTAAAAAGAAAAAAAGTTGGTCTAACGCAATCGGAATATTCTAAGTTGCTAGGGATTGCTCAAGGGTATCTTTCAGAGATAGAAAATGGGGTTAAAATTCCATCTAATAAATTGATTTTATTACTTGAGCATATTGATCAATCCCAAAAGGAAGAAAGTTATAAACAAAAGTATTTAGAGTTAGCCGAGGAGCATATGAATACCCTTAAAGAAATTTTCTCATTGAAGCAGGAATTGGCTTCTTTGAAGGATATCTATAATGGCTTGAACAATACCAGCAAAAAAACTAAAACTAACTAAAAAAATTAGAATTATATAAAGATCAAGTTTAAGATTTTTTTCTATAGTTATTAAACTGTTCCTAGGTGAATTTATGGATATAGATGATCGTATTTTGGAGTTAGAGTGTTACATAGAAGATTTTAAGAAAAAAATCGATTATTTGGACAAATCAGCTTTTCAAGTCAAATATCATTCCCTTCCCAACTTTAAGACAAATAAAAGCCAGTTGCCATTTGAATCTAAAAATTTCAAGTCTCAAACCTTTAGTGAAACAATAAGAAGTCTTCTTATTGAAGAATCTTGCAATGTTTTGTCAAAAAAAATTACTCCAATGCCAGGTCTTGAAGCTAGTTTTTGTTATAACTTTTTAAAAAACGTATCTACTTTTAAGGGACCGATGCAATTTATCTATGGATTGAGCGAGACATCTGAAGTATGGTTTGAAGAGATTTTACGATTTGCTATATTACGGCATAAAAAGCGATTTCAAGATATGGCTTTAGGTGTGATTGGTAAGGAGGATCGTGTTGTTACAAGGCCAGTTTTACTTGAAAATGGAAACACCATTATAGAGGAGTATGATTTTTTTTATCATAAAGGTGACTATGAAAAAAAGAGCCCTGTTCTATTGCAAGGTAAAACGAAGCTTATAAAGATAATGAAATAGCTTAATTGCTTATCCACCTTTCTTATTAATAAACCCACTCTTAAATTCCATGCTCTTGTTGTAACGTTCGTTGTACTTATCGACGTCTTCTTGAGTTGCTAATTGAATAAAATTACCGCAAGTACATTCTATTCTATATCTATAGTCCAACTGTATAGTCCATCTTGTTATTGTATAATCTGTATGCTCGCATTGGCACTTTTTTGTATAATTCATTGTGGTCTCCATACCCAAAACCATCATTTCAATTAGAGTAAAAAAAATGCTATTTTATGTTAGCTGGCGGGCAAAAGTAAAGTCGGTTTAATCTAACTGCTACAGTTTTATTGATTAATGTTTAGACAAGTAAAGTGATGCTAAAGCGTCCGCCATATCTCCCCTTCACCTCCAAGACCACTCCGTGTATTTTTCTAAGTAATTGAAAAAATGGTCGGGATGAGAGGATTCGAACCTCCGACCACTCGACCCCCAGTTAATTACAATGTCTATAAACTTGAGTAGAATGTAATCTTGAATTTTTGAAACATCAAGTTTTCCCCCTTTATCTAAAACCGTTAACAAAACTACCTTCACGCCTTATTTTATATAGTGTCTTTCGATAATTTCCACAAATTGTTTTAAATAATCAGTATTTGGGGGTACAAATCTTAATCCTATATCATGAACCCAGTTCGCCTCTATAAACGATGCTCGTGAAACTTCGCATTTTAATTTCTTACCATCTAGATCTTTGATTTTTGGTAAAACTATTTCACAAGATGTACCTTTCTTGAACTTCTCTCTTGCTGACAATATGCGCAGTCCACCAGTAGAAACATCTTTAAGCTCAATAGATGTATCTAATGGTTTGATTGATTTTTCAACCACTTCATAATCCCCTTCACTATTTTTTATGATACAATTTAATCGGCCTACCGATACACGAAAATACTTTCTTTTATTATTTTTTAGCCCGTCCTTTCCCATTAACGCCCCCTTTTCATCTAAACCTACTAACAAAACTACCTTCTCTCCTTATCTTATATGGTTTAACAGCCTTCTTCAAAGTATATGCGTGTGAGTGAAGGATCAATGATGGATGTTTTCGAGAAGATTGCTAAGCATGGTTAATCATTTTTACTATTGTTTTACTATTGATTTTGACCAAACAAAGGGCTACGGAAAACTCCGTAACCCTTTGTTTTAAAAATGGTCGGGATGAGAGGATTTGAACCTCCGACCACTCGACCCCCAGCCGAGTGCGCTACCAGACTGCGCCACATCCCGTTTTATTTTTCAATGACTTGCAAGCAAGTCAAAAGCATCAAAATTGATTTACACTACGCTAAGCGCAATATTATCATTTTTTGCGCTTGCGAGTAGTCTTAATGCGTAGCGTGTTCTTGTTCTTGTTCTTTGCAATAGCTCGATCAGCTTTAGCTTTTCCTTTTGCGTGACGTTCTTTGCTCGTGGCTTTCCAATCTTCCCATTCTTTGACTTCTTTTTTTAATTTCGCAATGATCTCCTTCTGAAGCGCAATAATTTCGTTTTTGTCTACTGATACATCTTTGGACATTTTAATTGATTCTGGAGCAAAGTTTTAAAGTTGTAGCTAAGATTTAATTGGAAGTTTAACTGAATACAAAAGCCGATTAATTCCTTCGGGAGTTTTTCGGCTTTTATTGTTTCTGTAGGTTTTTATATTGTTTCGCCCAACCAGTTGGGGGTTTTAAACAAATATTATCGGCTGTAACAAATGCACAGATATTTTCCATTGAGTTCCTTGCGCAGTTCTGTGGAGATTGATGCCGACAACCATAGGTTTGGATGCGTGAATCTTTTGAATTTAGAGGGGCATTAGATTGAATTACTAAGGATAAATTCATAGAACATATTTTACCACTTATGGGTGACTTAAGTAAAAACTTTTCAAAACTCGAAATCATGTGCCCGTGTTCTTGTGGTGCAGACAAGATCAGTCCTGTGTTGATCGAGAAGTTGCAAAAAATTAGGGACATCATTTGCAGACCAATAATCATTACTAGTGGAGTTCGGTGCGAATTTTATAACGAAAGTATTAAAGCAAGCACGAACTCTAGTCATGTTCCTGATGATTATGGAAAAGGCAACGCTGTCGACATTGCATGCTTAAACAGTAAAGACAGGTATGAATTGGTGGAAGTAGCACAAAAGTTTTTTAAAAGGATCGGTATATCGGGCGGTTCATACGGGGGATTCATTCACTTGGATGTTGATCGACCTAAGATCCAAGAAGTCATGTGGCTTTATTGAAAATGTGAGTCCCCTCTTTCAAATCTAATCAGGAGTTAAAAAGATTATCCAGAGGGACATCACGGGAGGTGATGGCTAAAAAAAAGATCTATTACTGTTTCGGCTGATATTAGCTAATCAATATTAAGCAACAATTAATTAGTAATTAATTATCACTAATTAAGTTTGGGTAATTAAAAATTGTTAATTTTTAGGAGTAACAAATGGAGTTATTAAATTCTTTTTTAGGGCAGGGGATGATTGCACAAATTGGTGAAATTGTTCTCTTTGCCAACACGGTAACAGTAGCAATGCCAACACGATGGAGAGGAAACATGGTGATGGATTACATTTCAAAAATCCTCAATTACCTAGCTATGAATATCGGTAAGAATAAAAACATGGATGACATATGACATCGCTGATCACATTGGGTGGAATCCTCATGTTATTGGGCTTGGGATTTTGGTGGGCTGTTAATACAGGGAAACCCTTGAACCAAGCTAAGTCTTTACGGGAACGAGTGGATAAGGTAGCGAATGTGAATGAGTACAATCGGAGAGAAGATGAAGAGCTTAATAGACAAGTACAGAATAAGAATGTAATGGAGTTTGGTGCAAGACAAACAAAGAAGGGTGTGTCGGCAAAGGTGTGGGGTAAGCGAAGAGTTTATAAGGGAGCATTTATAGGGAGTGGTAGAAATTCTGGTAAGCAGTTGGTCTTTGCAAGAACGAGCGGTGCTACTAAGTCTGGTAAAAAAAGAATAAAAGCACTACACGGTGCATCGTTACCAAGAGAGTTTCATCGGGGAGATATGGAAAAGATATTTAATAAGAAAATTAAAACAAGATTTCCAATACTATTTAAACGAGCATTGGATTTTCATTTGATGAAAGCGAAGGGGAGAGTTTAAAGTTAATGTTTCTTTTTATTGAATTCATCATAACCATGAAGAACTTTACCTCCAGTAACCTCAAGGATTTTATCCAAATATTTTCCATAATGGCTACTGGCTGATTTGTGATTACGTTTGAAAAGTTCTTTGTGAAATGATGGATGAATGTTGTTTTGTTTCTTTGTAGTTAGATTATTAGACATACTTCTTTAACGGTATGATGAATCGATCTCTAAAGGTTTATATCACAAGGTTCAGGTGGAAAGCGTTCGGGACTAAATAATTAAAAAAATTATAAATAGGATCTGGGAGTTGGGCAGCAATATGTGGCATGAACTGCATCAGCAATATAAATATAAAGATACCACCTCCCAACCCCACACCCAAGACGATCACAACTCCCCAGTGGAGGAATCTTATAACCTTATCGGTATCCATTGATGAAAGCAAAGGGACGCATATAAATTAAAAAGTGGTGTACATCTGATATGTTGCTAGTGCCACCAATGAACCAATAAAGTATTTCATTTTTTATTTCTCCTTAAAAATAATTGCTAATCGGAAAGTACAAAAGCAACGGTTATTGAGATTAGAAAAAAGGTAGCTAACATTAACTTCATTTTTTTTCCTTAGTATGAAAACATTAATAATCAAAACGGCAATAACATATCAGATAAGGATCAATAAATCAATAATTTAAGGTACTTGGTCGATTAGACCCACTACGGGTCGCAGCGGGCGAAAAACAGTTAGGTTTTTGACATGGGAGGTAGTTCACTCTTTGGGTGGTTTAGGGATGATAGAAAAACAAATTATCGCTATACCCAAAATCGCTAATGGGTAGGGAGAGTCGCTCGTAAACATCATAAAAAGAGAAATAGCAATAATTACGACAAGGATTCCTCTAAGAATAGCAGAGTTCATTTACAAATTATAACACCTTTAAAAATGGTTAAAACAGAAGAGTATTTAAGTCAAAGCAAATATGCAGAGCATAGAAATGTGACCAAAGGTTACATAGGTCGAATGGTTAAAGAAGGCCGTTTGCATCTCATTAAAGGGAATTTATAGATATTTAGATAAAGATGAAGTTGTTTATATTGGTCGGGGCATAATAAGACAAAGAATGAAATCTAAAGAAAGATCGGATTGGAAGTATGACAAAATTGAATACTCTATTGTTAAGAGCGAAGACGATAGGAGCCGTTGGGAAGACTTTTATATATCAGAATTTTATTCAGGTGCTACGACAAGGCTTTCATAATAAAAAAGCAAAATAGAGTGTTCTCAGTGGCTCGAATTTCTAAAAGTAGGGGCGAATTTTACAAAAATAGAGGATAATATCTAGGAAGTCAATATGCTCTCTATTTTGCCATGAGACTATTTTAATCTCATTGGCTGACTCTGTTTAGTATGTTAGAATTATGTAAACCTATGAATTGAGTGGCGCTAAGGACTTTACGTCAAGGCTGGCATTATTTTTTTGGTTCGTGGTGCTTCGGACGTTAATTTTTGAGTATTAAATATTATGAAGGTTACCAAGCTGAGCGATGTTGTTGAGTTCAACCCGGAAAAACTTAAGAAAATAAGCCTTTTTGATACGAAAAATTTCTTCTGTGATCTATACTGTGTAGAACCGGGCCAATCGCAGAAAGTTCATTCACATGGCGATTCCGATAAAGTTTATTATATAATTAAAGGTAGTGGGAAGGTGACTATAGGGTCCGAGGAAAAGGAGTTAGGACCTGACGAAATCACTCTTGCTCCAGCTGGTGAAGACCACGGTGTGGTCAATCATACGCAGGATAAATTAGTGATGCTCGTTTTTATGGCACCAAAGCCTTAAGAGTCTACTTAATTAACTTTTACGTTTAACGAATTGGCGGATTAGGGGTATGGTTTATTTAGTATTTCCTTCATCGTGGCACCCATCTCAGCCTTATCTAAGTTTACCGAGCCTCAAAGCATACCTGCATATGCATGGTATCCAGGATGTAAAACAAAGAGACTTGGCCATTGAACTTCTTGATCATCTTTGTACTTGGGAAAGAACAAAACCCCTTTATGAGCGAATTACTCGGGAGCTAAATGAGTTAGGCGCTAAGCCTCGACACTCTCAATTCGAACAAGAAAAGTATGCCAAATTGCGTGAAGCAGAAGAAGTTATTCCCGCACTTAAATATGAAATTGATGCAGCTAAAGATTCCTTAAGATGTGAAGATTTTTATGATCTTGATCGCTATATGGAAAGCCTCAAGATCATCGATGTATGGCTTGATAATATCTTGGCCCCATATTTTCCATCCCAGTTAACTGTCATCGGAAGTCAGATGCGTTACTCTCCTTACTCGACGAAGGAGGTTTTTGAATCTTTCAATAATCCTAATGAGAATTTTTTCTACGATATATATAAAGAACACTATCTTCCGTCGATTTTAAAAGAAGATATAGATATTTTAGGCGTGTCTATCACCTCGGTAGAGCAGATCATTCCGGGACTTACTCTTGCGCACTTGGTCAAACAAGCTGCCCCCCACATACATATTACTGCTGGCGGTAGTGTTTTTACTAAATTGGTAGATCGGATGGAGCGAGACGGTTCGCCTGTATTTCAGTTTTTAGACAGTATGATTGTCCATGAAGGCGAAACCCCAATGCTTAAATTGGTTGAAGAGATTAGAGGTGGTGGCGACCTTTCAAAGGTTCCTAACCTGGTATGGGAAGATAAGGGGAAGGTGAAAGTTAACCGTCCTTTCGCAAAAGAAGAACTTAATAAGTTACCGACCCCAGATTTTGATGGTATGCCGTTAGATTTATACCTTTCTCCTGAGCGGGTACTTCCGATAATGGGTTCCCGAGGTTGCTATTGGGAAAGATGTGCTTTCTGCTCCATTCCTTTTGACCATATGGATTTTCACGTTCGATACGCTGAAAATGTAGTTGCGGATGTGCAAAAGCTTAAAGAAAAATATAATTGTAATTACTTTTTCTTCACTGATGAAGCACTCCCAATTAACTTTATGCGCACTTTTGCTAATAAAATTGTTGAGGCAGATCTTGACATCAAATGGACTGGAGAATTAAAGTTCGAGAAGAGTTTACTTACAGAAAACCGAATGGAGCTTTTGTATGAGTCTGGATGTAGAAAGTTAATCTTCGGTCTTGAGTCATATAATCAGCGTGTCTTAGATTCCATGAAGAAGGGTGTCGAACTAGAGGTGATCGATAGAATTGTAGAGGAGTGTGTTCGTATTGGTATTGGTATGCACTTTTATCTCATTACTGGGTTCCCGACAGAAACTCCAGCAGAGGCACGGGAGTCAGTTGATTTTGTTGTTAATAATCAGCGCGTGCTAGATTCACCAGGATTTTCTTGTATCATTTCCCAGTTTGACCTCGAAAAAGGAACCCCGCTTGAAAACAATCCATCGGAATGGGGAATAACTGAGCTTTATACACCACCTGAACATGATTTAAGTCTCGGCTACTCCTATAAGATTAATACCGGGATGGATTCTGATGAAGCCGAAGTGCTTTACCGCGAGCTACAGGAAAAAATAAACCAAAAAGTGAGTACCTTCCCTGATAACTACTCATTGTCCGATGGACTTCTATACTTAGGTCACCCTCAAGAAGAGCTTACCATAAGTTAAAGAGAAGCTTTTGATATGATTGCTAAGCAACTTAATTCAGTGCTAATTTTTTTGGAAAATATATTAATGGAGATGTGAATCGATTGGTGATGTTACGCTCTCAGTCGCAAAAATAAATTCACTAGCCCCAGCTTCCCTTGCCAGTTTAATTATTTTGCCAAATGATTCAAACTTTATGCTCTTATCAGCATAGATTTCCACGATTAAACCTTTCTTTATAGCAAGCTTCGACTTCAACTCTGATATTAGTTTTTCAGGTCCGATTACTTTATCTTCGAATTCAAAGTCACCATCTTTATTAATTTTAATAATTAGATTTTTCCCAGAAATTTTATTGGAAGAACTTGCTTTAGGTAAATCGACATCTAATGACGATTTCATTGCTGAAGAGGTGAGCATAAAAAATATAAGCAACAAAAAAACAATATTGATCATGGGAACTAAATCAAGACTAAACGGTTTTCTGTCTGCTTTCTGGAACTTAATCACAATAGACCTAATCTCCTGCTTAACCACAATTAAAAAAAAACATTAATTACATTATGAGGGAAAATTCTTTTGCCCCAGCGCGACGGGCTATATCAAGGACGCTGACAAATAAATCATATATTGTTTTATCAGCAGTCTCTATAGAAACACTTTTCTTGCTTCTATGCTCAAGCATTTTGCTTAATTTACCCATTAAGCTTCCGAGTTCAACAGTTTCGTCATTGATTGAGATAATGCCAGTATGACTAATTCTTACAACTAGCTGTGATTGGTTTGGACTAATTAATGAACTTTCATTAGGTAAGTTCAAATTCATTCCTTGTCCTGGGAGGGCAAAAGTTAACATAAAAAATATTAACAACAAAAAAACAATATCTATTAATGGCGCTAAGTCGACTTTAAACCGTTTTTTCTTTCTCTTTTCTAGTTGGAGCATTTTAATTTTTAGCTAATAAATTTTTTAACCAAGTCCTGCTTAATAATATTTTAAGCATTAGTTGCAACCCCTGTTTCTAAGGACCTTGTTTGTCTATAAGATGAACAAACAGTTGCCCATATTTGCTCAATTGGAATGTGATTAATTCTATTTTTTTTTCAAAATAATGCAGCATTACCACAGCAGGAATCGCAACTGCCAAACCTGCGGCAGTTGTGAGTAATGCTACCCATATTCCCCCCGCAAGTAAGCCAGGGTCTACCTGACCCTGATACTCAGCAACTTTACTAAAAGCTTGTACCATGCCGATTACAGTACCCAATAATCCCATTAACGGAGAGATTGTGGCGATGACTTCAAGTCCTCTAATATTTTTTCCTAGAATATTTATCTCCTCCTGACCCGCTAAAGAAAGTTTTTCTTCGAGTTTCCACCTAGGTATGTTTTCTTCCGAAAGTCCTGATTGAATTAAATTAGCCAATGGGTTTGGAAAAGAATTGCAATGGTCTATTGCTTTATCTTTTTGTCCTTTTTTTAGAAATTCTTGTATTGAGTTAAAGAAGGTATCCAGACTCAATGCGGATTTTCTAAAATAATATAATCGTTCGATTATTATCGCGAGGCCTATTACCGAGCAGAGGCCAATAGGAATCATAACTAAACCACCCTTGCTAATTAATTCAAAAAAACTCGTATTCCCAGTCATTAATTACTCCTTTAACAAATCAAGTATCATGTGAATTATTTTACTTTATTGGTTTTGAACTAAATCCGGTTTCCCATCAAAGTTTCTATCGGACTCTCTTCTCGTTAATTTCCCAGAGGAATTAAAATATTCCCAGTGATCTGCTTTTCCATCAAAGTTTGTATCATTTTCAACTCTCTTGATAATGTTTAAACCTTGAAAATATTGCCATTGATCAGGTTTGAGGTCAGAATTGGTGTCAAATTCAACTCTCATTATTTTCTCATTGGAAAAATAATCCCAGCGATCTGTTTTACGGTTATAGTCTGTATCATGCTCTATTCGTTTTAATTTTTGATTTTCATCGAAATGTTGGAACGTATCTGCATGATTATCACCATTTTTATCAATCTCTATCCGAGTAATCATTTCATTTTCATTAAAAAACTCTACCGAATCATAAACCCCCTTATGCTTAGAATCTTTTTCTACTCGCTCCAGTTTTCCGGACTTACCATAATGCTGAACCTGATCCATTTGCCCATCTTTGTTTGAATCAAATTCGGCTCGGGTCATTTTTTTATCACCTTCATAGTGTTCGACCTGATCAATGGTTTCGTCAAAATCAGTATCATATTCTACCTTGAATACTTTTCCTTCTGGAGACACATGTCGCCATTGATCCATTTTCCCATCAAAATTAGAATCAATCTTAGTAGTTTCTCCACTGGCAGGGACTAGAAAAGTAAATAAAATAAAATAAAAAGTGGCCAAAAAGCGTACAAACTTGAATGGAAATTTATGTAGATTCATATTCTCAGTTTAAAATAAATGATATAGGAAGTTTTAATAGAACGTATTGCTTGTTTAATTTTTCGGGTATTTGAGGATAGGGGGCAGCATCTTTAATTGCATCGATAGCTGCTTGGTCCAGGACTTCATGACCGGAAGAGTTTCCAATAGAGACCTTCAAAACACTCCCATCTTTCCCTAACTTCAATGATAGTGTTGCCTTTCCTTGTTGATTTTTTTCTCTAGCAGATTGGGGATAAATCTTAGCGCTAGCGACTCTCATTCGAATTAAATAACTATATTCACTCCATAGCTTTTCAAAATCTATTTCCATACTATTATTTGCAATCTTAACTTTTTCAATATTTCTTAATTCTGGGATAAAAGTATTTTCATAATTAGTTTTTTTATTGATTGTTCTAGTAACTCTAACTGGTTGTGGAAATTTACTTTCAGTGATGTTGCTCGTGGGTTTTGGATGGAAAATAGCTTTCGAGAAATTTAATTTGTTTTGATTTGAGTTTGCTATGAGTACTTTTCTATCTATTGTTGGGGTATCTTTAATTTGGACTTTATGAATCGTGATATCCTGAATTAAAGTTTTGGAATGAGCATTAGAAATATAAGCAGTTTTAACTGGAGAATGAACTAGGTTAGAAATATGAGAACTTACAGGCTTTATACTTTTAATGATTCTGGGGATTTTAGGTAAGGTTTTTATAGTAGATGCATTTATTGGTTTTTCTAAATTAACTTTAACTGGGATCAATGAAATCTTTGGTTCAATAAAATGCCTTCTAGGTTGTGCCGCAACAGGCGACATGGTTAACGGAGTGGGTCTTGATATTTTTTTTTCGGGCTTCTTGGCAATTTTTAATCTTATTTTTTCGCTTGGTTTCTCAAACTTAATAGGAGCCTCATTTTTTAATGACGGAGAAAAAGCAATTACAATAATATGAAATCCAATAGACCACGCTACTGCATGAAAAAGGTTGAACTGGGTATTCATATATCTAGAAAAATTCATATTAAATAAACCTTAACCAAATTAGTTTGTTAAGAACTAAGACGTCCTCTGCAAAGTATAACTTTTGATCCGTTTTCACCTAGGTCAGTCCAGATAGCGTAAACGCGTCCTCCATTTCCCTTATATAATTGTGGATAGAAAACACCACCATCTGTCGTTGGAAGAGAAGATGGCTTAGAAGTATTTCCGTCCGCGGAAATTTTTACCAACCACGCTTTTTCTCGGCTCCAGCCTCCCTCCAAGTTAGGGTCCCTCCCTTGAAAGATTACCCAAGCTTCTTTACCTAAAATTGTGATATTTGGGTGATTGGCATCCAAAACAGAACCTTGTATGTTTTTATCTTTCAAGAAAGACTTACCCTTATCTAATGAGTACGCAAACTTTAGATTGGCTTTGTCATTTCTTCCGGTATACCAGGTAACAAAAAGTTTTCCATCAACATACTTCATGGCAGGGCCAGAATGGGCGCACCCGTTGATTTTCCAGCCTGTGTCAGAAACTTTTACTGGTTCACTCCAGGACTTTCCTCCATCCAAAGAAGAAGCTACAACAATAATTCTTTCATGATCTTTAAAAACATGGCGCCATGAAACAAAAATCTCTCCATTGTCGCCAAAGGCAAGGGCCGGTCGGCAACAAGGGCATATATTTCCAGAGATTTTAATGTTTTTGCCAAAAGATTTACCTTGATCAATTGACCTAGCTATATATATAGAAGATGATCCTGGAAGGTTTGTCTTTTTATCACGCCCATCTAGCCAGGTAATGAAAACTTTTCCATCAGGAGCAACCTCCATATTGAAGAAAGACTGAGAAGCTTTTCCTTCATCATCATTCACACGAATCGATGAATTAAAACTTCTGCCAAAGTTCATAGAACGAGCAAACTTAATATCTCGATTTCCAATCCATGCCGCAAACATACCTCGCCCTTTACCCTGTCTGAACTTTGGTCCATTTTCTCCATGTGCACTTACTTCATCCTCAATAGAATTCACACGCTTGGCTTTAGAAAAGCTATCTCCTATATTTTTACTCCCTGATATAAATAAATTTTGCTTACCCTTATTATTATGAGCAGCATATAAAAGCTTTATGGACTCAGAAGTTCTTATTAAAAGTTGACCATCATTTCCTTTGGCAATAGCGCGAGGCGTAGGTTCCCAGACGACTAAAGGATCGGGAACTACTCCTTTGGGTTTTTCCTTATTATGTACTTGAGAAACTATTAATCCGGAACCAGAACATGAAACAAAAGTAAAAAGTACAAAATTAAACAATACAAATCTTATTAATTTTTTAAATTTCATGGCAATTTCCTATAAGGCTCCAATTCTTAACGAAAGTTTAACTTTTCAGTTCTTTTTAATATTTCCAGTTCATATCAACAATAAATGTTCTATTTGGGTATTGATGAGGCCCGGTCCAAGCTGTTTCGTCCGTAAGGTTTGTAATACCTGAGGACAAAGTAAAATTTTTATTTCTATAATTGGTTTTTATATCCATAAATAAATATTCACTATGTCCATCTGGGCCATCAAGATGGTCATCATTTTGTATACGGCCCCACATCCTGTCTTGCCACCTTGCTGCTATCATGCCATCCCAGTTATTAAGAAAATGATAAACAGACTGAAATTTAACTCGCCATTTTGGGACACGGGGCAGATCATTCCCATGAGTCGCTGGGTTTCCACCATGGAATAAAATTTCTGCATCAGTGAAGGCAGTGTTAAATGAAAAGTCATGCTTCGGGATTAAAAAATCTTTTCGCTTTAGAACAAGTTCAATTCCCATCGTCCGAACCAAATCTATATTGACAAAAGTCGAAACATTACCATTAGTATCATTGTAAATAGTATCGTTGATGTAATCGAAAAATAGGTTTAGTTTCGTAGTTGCCTTAGGTTTGTAGTGGCCTGCCATTAAGGTCACGTGGTTTCCCATTTCGGGTTTTAATCCGGGATTAGAGATATTATTGTCATCATAATCATCAATATTTGAAAACATCTCCTCTGGTATAGGGAATCGAGTAGACTGGGCTAATGAAAATTGAAAGTCCCAATCCGGTCTGGGCTTGAACCCAATAGATAGCTTTGGAGAAAAGGCCTGCTCATTTACATGGTCGTGTCCTCCTATTTCATTAGGATCTTTTTTATCATGCTCAAATGCATTAAATGACCGCCAAGCCTCAAAGCGACCACCCAACTGTAA
>Ga0209228_1000247_pt1 | contig 27957 bp, 23 predicted proteins | sample METZYME_3_150m_FD_187547 | JGI IMG/M metagenome (GOLD analysis project Ga0209228, IMG submission 187547) | Marine microbial communities from oxygen minimum zone in mesopelagic equatorial Pacific - METZYME_3_150m (SPAdes) (version 2) | ecosystem: Environmental > Aquatic > Marine > Oceanic...
AAGAAACGCTCCAAGGCAATGTGGGCCTCAGAGAATGGAAATCTGCCGGAGCCACCTTGGGAATGGACTGAGGGTGCTGAGAGGGTCATTGCAAAAATTCTGAACAAAGCGGCGGACTCAGATGTAGAAGAAGTATACCTCGCCACCGATCCGGATCGCGAGGGTGAGTTCATAGCTTGGCGCCTAAGTATCCTGTTCTCAGAATTTCCAGTACTGAAGAGAGTCACCTTCAATGAAATTACCAAGACTGCTGTTAATGATGCAATAGAGAATCCCGGCGACATCAATATGGATTTGGTTGATGCTGCCAAAGTACGTCGTTTCATGGACAGACTGGTCGGTTTCAGATGCTCCGGATTCAGCAAATCATGGAATCTCAAATCAATGGGTAGAGTACAGACGCCGACCCTTGGTTTCATTGTCCAGAGGGAGCTAGAGAGGGAGGCTCATGTCCCGATAGAGTTCCACACCGTCCAAGTTGAGTCCGATGGAATAAGGTTCAACGTCAGGTTTCACGAAAAGGATGACCTCGATGCTTGGACCGATGACTCCGGCAAACACCATTCAAACAGGACCTCGGACGGGAAGCTCGCCGCGAATGCCTTGGAGGCGTTGCAGGAGGCTGGTCAGATTACCATCACCTCAGTGAATGAGGGCAAGACCAATCGCAATCCTCAACCACCCTTCACTACAGACACACTGTTGCAAGCTGCTAACTCAACACTTGGATGGCCCGTATCAAAGACCGGCAGAATTGCTTCAGCGCTGTACCATGCAGGGCACATCACTTACATCCGCACTGATTCAACTAGAACCAATTCAGACGCTCGAAACAAGATCAGAAATCACATTAAAGAGGAATACGGCGAGAGTCACCTCGGACCGGGTATGCTTGGCTCAGACGCCAAGAAGGGGGCATCAAACATACAAGATGCGCACGAGGCAATCAGGCCCACGAGACCTGTGAACACCTCAATATCAGAGGCCGATTCTGACTGGAAAAGTTTGTACGGTCTAATTTGGGCCCGTTTCGCAGCTAGTCAGATGTCCGCCTCAGTCAGGGAGAGGAGGGACCTGCAAGCCAGTGTGGAGGGAACGGACAGGGCCCTGAATGGAACTGCCTCATGGAGGACTCATCCCGGTTGGGAAGCTGTATACACTCAATTCCACGGAGAAGTGCGGACATCACCGCCAGATTCTCCACTCACTGACGGGGCTGTCTGGAAAATTGATGGTTCGGAAGACAACCCTTTCATGAAGACGGACGAGACCAAGCCACCAAGGCGGTTCTCCGAGAGTTCAATCATCCAACAAATGAAGAAAGCGGGAATAGGCAGGCCATCTACCTATGTGTCAATTGTGAAAAATTTAGGGAATAAAGGATATGTCGATGTTGAAAGAAACTCCCTTACTCCTACTGAAAAGGGCCGTACTTTGTGGCTTCAAGTAGTTCCCTTCTTCAATGAGCAATATGAGACTGATGGCCTGTTCACCCCCCAGTTCACCTCCAAAATGGAGGAAAGCCTGGATCGTATAGAGCATGCCAAAATGAGTGGGGCTAATGTCTGGAACGGTTTTGTGGGGGAATTTAGAGCCATGCACAATATTGCACTAGAGGAGCGGCGTAAGGTACCTACTCTTCGACAGTTAGCACTGCTGGAGAATCGCATACCTCATCTTGATGAGGCCCGACGGAAGGAGCTGCTTTCAGGAAAGGAGCTCGGTGATCTCACAGGCGAAGAAGCTCGGCAGATCATCGAGTCTATCACCGATGCAAACAATGAGAACGGATTCCTCCCAGCCAGCGATAAACAGACTGCCCTGATTGTGAAACTCTCCGACCAGGCAGGCATGGACCTTGATGAAACACTACGATTGGTCGGATCGACCGACATCTCTGAGCTTACTGGTGGGAGAGACGGCACGGCTAGCGAATTGATATCGGCTCTGATTGAAAAGAGCAGGAATATGCCTGCGACTCCAGCGCAGGTTGATTTGGTCAACAAGTTGGCTGATCAGCATGAGATGCCAATTAACGAGGTTCTAGCAATTGCTGGATTAAGAGAAATCGACGAGATGACCAAGTCCGATGCGAGCGATATCATCAACGAGATGAAGAAGCGGGCACGCAGAAGGGGAAAGCGCCGCAGTGGAGCCTAACAAGGTCACTTCGTGACAGTACTCAAGAACAATCTCCTGCAAGGCGTGGTGTGGAAGTGTCCGAGTACGATGTTGTAGTCGTGGGTGCTGGGCCAGTCGGAGGATACCTCGCAACTAAGCTAGCTACTGGGGGAATCAGTGTTCTCCTTCTCGAAGAGCACGCAGAGATTGGAAGGCCATTCCAATGCGCTGGCCTAGTCAATACTGAATCCATGGACCTAACTGGATTGCAACACACTGTGCTTTCCCCCATTTGGGGCGCTAGAATACACAGCCCCTCTGGGATTCCTGTTGTAATCGGCGATAAGAGTCGCACCCGGACATGGTCCGTCTGCCGCAAGCTCTTCGATGAAGGTATAGTGAAGCAGGCTATCGGAAATGGTGTTCATATCTGGTTGTCTAGCAAACCCATCTCAGCTGTAGTTGAGGAGGAATCTGTCAACTTGTCCATAATAACCCCTGAAGGTGAGAAAAATGTCAGATGCCGTCTGCTTTGCGGTGCCGATGGGGCTCATTCTTGGGTGCGCAGACACTTCAAGATGGGGCGTCCCAAGGAAATGATGATTGGATTTCAAGTCGAGGTGACAGGGTATCAAGGAGAAGATGGACGCTTGGACATGTACACCGGTTCGCACATATCGCCGGGCTTCTTCGCATGGGCGATACCCTCTGGGGAAACCACTAGAATAGGCACATGGAGCAAACCAGATCTGATGGGTGGCGAGTCCTGCGAAAAATTGCTGGACAGATTGAGGGGGAATCCACTCTGGGCCAATCGTTTCTCGGAATGCAAGGAGGTCGGCAGATTCTGCGGACCCATACCGAGTGGCATGGTGAAACGTCCGATGATAGCCAGAGTGGCACTTTTCGGGGACGCTGCAGGGCTATGCAAGCCTACCACCGGAGGTGGAATAGGGCCCGGCTTCGCCCAAGTTAACTTGGTGACTCCCCTACTACTCGATGCCCTTGGGAGAGATGATTTATCGGATTCCAGTATGAGTGGGATCGCTGAACTCATGGAACCGATGAGGAAGGATCAGAGGAGGGCGAGGGCGTTGCGAGATGTGTTCCTAACCGAATCCTCGGACACTGAGTTGGATGAGATATTTTCCGTATGGGCGCGTCCCGAAGTTACTGAGTTGATCAACGATATCGGAGAGATTGAGCACCCCATCCCACTGGGAATAAAAATGCTTAGGGACATCCCAGAATTCCGCTCACTGACCAAACGAGCCGTGAAGGCCATACTCCTAGGGTGATCAATTGCACAGGTCGGTCCAGCGTATCAGATACCCTCCCTTCGAGCATTCGAACATGAATGCCGCGGAGGTCCCCTTGGTCGAAGTAGTGTTGGAGTCTCAGCATCCGCCCCCACCTTCTTTCAAAATAGGCACGGATGATGATTGGATGGTTGAATGGAGGCGATGCAAGGACGATGACCCTGAATGGCCAATAATACAATCCGAGGTCTCCACCGGCCCATTTCCCTTCCTGATGAGGACGAGGGATGGTTGGTACATTGAGCCTGATCCGTTGCACTCCCTAGCCAGGAGGCTGATAGCTCCTACAGTATCTCTACTGATTCTCACTTTGCTGATTCACTCAATGGAGCCTGGTCTAGTGAAAATCGGTTTGCTATCGGAAGCAATTGCTGGATCATATAGAATCGGCCCTTTGGACTACCCCAAGATGCTACTCGTTGCATTCCCGATTTTTCTCCTACCAATCGTTTCTAGGATGGTTGCAAACCTACGAGACATTCGAAGACAGAATGCGTACATCGAGTCGCCTCTGGAGTCGCCTGTTATCTCACTGGTTAACGAGCGAAATGGTGTCAGAATCGACAAAATGCGTATGCCATTGGAGGTAATGGCCACCCGGGCCCGCATCCAAGTAGGCATCGCAGTGCCGGAGAGGAGTAAAGTGCTCGAAGCGCTGACCAGGGAGGAAGGTAGGCAACCGGCACCGGGGATGTCCACGCAACTGCCCGAACGCAGAATCACAACCGGCGAAGAACTCGGTACAGGAGTAGGTGAGGCGATCCCTATGCCAGTCGCGCATCCGAGGGTGCTGCTTCTGGAGCCGATGCGAGTTCAAGAGGTAGGGGAATGGGTCGATATAGGGGGCAGCGAGGTTAGCCACCGACTCAAAGGCCCTGAGAACTTGTGGCCGGGTTCAATCTACTCTGCTGTAATAGCAATTCACTGGGAACTTGTGATTCAAGCAATCAGAGACGATGGCACTAGGCTGAAGTGGGTCAAGCCGCTGAAGATATCTTCACGAGAAGGGCTGGAGGAAATATCGAAGATGGTAGTGCGAAGCGGAAGGACCGAGTTGTCGAGCTGACTATCCGGATTGCGATGGCACTGGCGCTGCCAGAATCTCGTAATCGACTTCCGTGTCCAAGAGAACATAGTCAGAATCACGCTTGCGTGGACGGAAACCGGCTCTGATTATCATACCGTGCAGCTCCCTCTCCGATGCTTCGGTCTTGGTGGTCCCAGATGCTGAAACGACATTTTCCTCCATCATAGTGGAGCCGGCGTCATCAGCCCCCGCGAGCAATGCCATCTGAGCAACATCAATTCCCATTGTCGGCCAAGATGCTTGAATGTGTACGATGTTGTCTAAGAACAAACGCGAGATGGCAATGTGACGTAAGTATTCTATCGGGCCCGCTCCCAACACAAACCTATTCTGTCCCTTGTTCCGAGTCCCGAAACTGTTGTTCTCCAGCATCACCGGCCAAGCGATGAATGAGGTGAATCCAGTATGTCCCAGCGAATGTGCCTCATCTTGCATCACTCGAATTCTGTCCATATGCAAGATTCGTTGTCTGAAAGTTTCCCCAAAGCCAAAGACATTGGTCGCTGAGGTCGTAAGTCCCAAACTCTGCGCCTCTTCCATAACCCTGATCCAATTGTCTGCCGAGCCCTTCTTCGGAGAAATATCCAACCTGACATCGTCCACCAGCATCTCAGCCCCACCCCCAGGTAGTCCATGCATGCCTGCATCCTTGAGTTGCCGGAGAACTTCCAGAGTAGTCATTCCACATACTTCGGAGATGCCTTCGATCTCAATCGGTGAGAAGCAGTCCAACGCGATAGATGGGTGCCTCCTTCTAAGTTCCCTCAGGAGATTGACATACCAGTCCATGGGAAGCTCAGGGTGGACGCCTCCCTGCATCAAGACACGGGATCCCCCAATAGCCTCAAGTTCGGATAACTTCTCACTTATCTCGTCGACTGAATGAGTGTATGCCTCAGGATCATCAGGTGAGCGATAGAAGGAGCAAAACTGGCAGTTAATGGTGCAGGCATTGGTGTAGTTGACATTCCTGTCAATCAGATATGTGACTTCGTTACTGGGAGCCTGTTGCCTCCTGCGTATCATAGCAACATGCATCAGGTCATTTAGTTCGGCGTTCTCGTAAAGCGTGACCGCGTCTTCAACGCTAAGTCTCTGATACTCTGTAGACAGCTGAGCGGCCAGTATGGATCTCCAGTCAGACAGAATATCACCGGTCACTTCCAATGAGTGCTTCTATTTCATCAATTGTCTTCGGACAATTCGAAGTCAGCACCACAGGATCTCCCTCCGTAATGAGCACGTCGTCCTCTATGCGGACGCCAATTCCAGAATACCTCTCGGGAATCTCGACATCGACCCTCCAAGCTCCGAAATAAAGGCCTGGCTCGACAGTTAGGACCATGCCCGGCTCGAGTTCACGCTCAGGACCTTCGTCACCTTGCCGGCCACCTCCAACATCGTGAACATCTAATCCCAGCATATGCCCTGTTCCGTGCATGAAGTAATTCCTGTATGGTCCATCGAAGTTCTCCCCCAAAGCCTCCTCGAGTGAGCAATCCAGAATGCCGAGATCAATCAATCCCTGTGCGAGTACATCAGAAGTCGCGTGATGTATCGCGCTCCACGGAAAGCCTGCTTGGCAGGCCTCAATGCCAGCGATTTGGGCCTTTAGGACAAGTTCGTATATCTCCCGCTGAGCATCATTGAATTTTCCGTTCACCGGCCATGTCCTGGTTATGTCAGATGCGTACCCCTCGACCTCGCAACCGGCATCTACGAGGACAAGCTCACCGTCACTGATATCAGCACTATTTACATTGTAGTGGAGGATGGTGGCGTTATCGCCCCCACCGATGATTGAAGGGTAACTCCACTGGCTCTTGTTCGAGGTGAAATAGCCCTCGATGACTGCTTGTAACTGCCACTCTCCGATTCCACTGTATGTCGCCCGCATCGCCTCGATATGGGCTTCGGAAGCGATGTCTGCAGATTTATGCATCAACTGTATCTCGTTATTGGACTTACGCACCCGCATTTCATCCAGTATCGGGGTGGGGTCAGCAGAATCCGTGTCAACGGCGCTGCTTACCATCTCATCCAAAGTTGGATTAACGCCTTGGATCAAGTAGGCCTGCTTGCAAGCATCGAGACGGGCTGCAACAATGTCCTCAAGATCACTCATAGATTGGGATTCGTCAACAGGCCACTCGGAAGCAGCATCCTCGATGCCTACTCTGCGGCCCGTCCATATCTCAGCTTTGGTATCACGAGGTTGGACGAAGAGGGTTGTGACCCACGAATCAGCGTCATGATGAGCCATGAAGACTGCTTCCGGATTATTCCATCCGCACAAATACAGCAAATACGAGTTGGCGCGGAACGGAAAAGTGGTGTCGTTGGAACGATACGCAACAGAGTTGGTGGGAATCAGTACAAGGCTGTCCGAGGGGATTTGGTTGAGGAATTGCAACTGGCGCCCTAGATACTCGGATGCGGAAAACGCAAGCTCAGCCATGGGTATCGCCGTGTTTCCGACCTGAGAGCCATTCTTAGGGCTGTGGGAGGAAGGTGATGTCAGTTGTCGTCGTCGCCCTTCCATTTAGGTATAGACGAAGGGGTATCCGAAGAGCGAAACCTGAGGAATATGGCTGATACCATGAAGATGGTTGAGATGGCTAGGGCAATCAGCGGGTATGGCAGGGGCTCACTAGCGTCCGGATGAATCAATTGAACAGAGACAGTGGAGTAATCATCGTCATCGTCGATGACATCCAAAGTTAGTATGACTGGGTCGTCGATGTCTGAATTCCATGATAGGGTTCTCTCACAACCTTCGTAAACAGGAGAGTAATCAATCTTCCAGACGCATCTCAATCCTGCTTGGTCGTTGACTGAGTCGACTGACGCGGAAGCATCCAGAGACCATTCGCTACTAGAGCTAGGGCTCAGATTAATGCTGTCTCCGTCAAAGACCGGAGAGCCGTCGACTTTCACATTGGCCGTGGGCACAATGTTCTCAACAAAGAAAGACTTGACTTGGGTGCTTGAGACCCCTCCTGCGTCCATGACACGCAGAGTCAGTGTGTACTCCCCAGAAGATTCGCTACCCATCGAATATGTCCCAATCTCGCCCCCCATGATGATGTCGATGGGAGTTTGGCCGGTGTGCGAGGTTCTGCGCAGCACCCACATGTAGTGCATGTCCTCTCTGCCCCACACTGGATCATTCGATGAGCTACCGTCGAACAGCAAGTCACCACTGCCCTCCAGTACGCTGTTGGGTCCCGTCAAGGTGATTGTGGGGGCGAGGTTGTTGATTCGTACTGCGACACAGGTCTGGGCGAAGGTAATTCCAGAAGGATCGTAGTTCTCAGCGTAGAAGGAGTGCCATCCATCATACAGATCTGAGATGTCGATATTCTCTGAGAAGGTTCCGTTTGGAGAAATCACCAACAGATGGGTGCTGAAGTCGGAATCGCCCTCGATAGTGCAGGCATCGACCGCGTTTGAAGCGGGCTTTGCGAAGAATCTGAGTTCGGGGGTGGTCCAGACCATCGGATGCGAACTCCAACCAGAAGCGGTCATAGAGTTGGAAACCCAATCTCCGGAATTTACAGAGTGAAGCATGATAGCGGATCTTGCCGTATCGCCGAGGAAAAGCACTCGGTGTGAATGAGCAATCTCTCCGGAAGCGGTTTCCGCAGTGACTGTCAGGTAGCAGGTGCAGGGGGTGTACTCTCCCACATCAAGTTCCAGAGACCAAGTCCAGATGGGTCTCGATCCTGATGAGGCGGACTCCTCCAAAATACCTGAGAAATCACCACTGTCCAGCTCCACGAGGTGCGGCAGTGAGGCCGCGATACTCCAAGTCACTGAGGTGGGCTTGACCTCGTCCTCTACGGAGCCTGTAATCATCGTAGTGTGGTTCGTAGAGAATCCGTTCTCAAAGTCGAATCCAACAAGGGCAACATCGTCAGAATCCTGAGCGTTGACAGTAGTGAAAATGGGTGACCACATGGCTACAATGAGCAATACGACGATCGACCTAGTTGAATTCACAGTATTCGGCCGGACACATCCTGTAATGAACATCATGCTTAGATGATGATGGGTCAATCATCTGTCTGAAATCTGTAACTGCCAAGCCAACTCATCCAGCCAAACACCTAGAGTGGTCCTGTTAACAAATTCATGGCTGGCCTCGGCAGATAGTACACATTCGCAGGCTGCGGCGGCTAGAGTGGCGGCATCGGTCATGGAATGGCCATTGCCCAACGCCGCGGCCAGTGCGGTAGCGGCTGCGTCATGGAGGCCAATCTGTTGTATGGGTGCCACAGCCGAGCACGGCAGGTGCATCGTCTCGCCGTCCGCTTGGTAAAGAGTGACTCCGTGAACGCCTCCCAACACTAGCATCGCCCCCCATTCATATGTCTCAATCAAGTTCTTTGCGGCCTCGGCCTGATCTGACGCCATCAACCTACGCTGCAACAGGCCAAGACCTCGAATCTCGAACAGTACTGCATCGGCCCCCCTGCTCTTCTCGAGTCCTGTAAGCTTGGGATCCATAATTACAGGAATTTCGGCATCACCAGCCGTCTTGATGAGGGATAATGCGCCGTCTGTGGTCAAGACCCCTTTGTCGTAGTCCGAGAGAACAATTGCACAACTGTCAGAAAGAGAAGCCATCGCCGAAGCGGTCAACGAGACGCTCATATTCTCCGTCAGCTCTTCATGTGGACCACGGTCTGCCTGCAGGAGTATCTGGCTCTTATCAAGAAGGCTTTCGCGGCTTCCGTAGAATCGAATCTTAGTCAGGGTGTTGCGTCCGGGCACGACTCCGACTCCGGATGTATCTATGCCGTCATCAGACAGCTTCTCAATGATGATCTTCCCTTCCCTGTCATCTCCAACGCAGCAATGAAGGCTGACGGAGAGGCCGAGTGAGTTGAGACCCATCGCGATGTGAGCAGCCGCCCCAGGAGTCTCCTCGGACCTGATTATTTTGAGTACTGGGACGGGGGCAGTGGAATCGAGGTTGTTCGCGTAACCATGATGAAACCTGTCCAGCATAACATCGCCAATCAGTGTGACCTTCGAAGAACCCATTCCATCCAGCAGTAATCTGAGCCTCTTGAGAGCCTCGGCCCGCTCTTGCATGTCGCCCTCGTCAGTCATCGTGCCTGCGTGACAGCATCGACGGATGATGTTTACGAGACCGGCGAACTCAAGGCAGTAACCTTCTCGTCGAAGCGTGGAGCAGCGCGATGGAGGCTGGTTTTACGAAGGTCAGGCTGCCGAGAGGCTGTGGGCCAAATCGGCAATCGGAAGGTGGATGGGGGACGGCGCGCTTCTTCTCGCTCCATGCGAAGTGTTGTTCTGCCACGAACACAGGCATATGGAGTGGCCAACAGAAGCATGGCTCCCCGAACAAGTAAGGGTACATCCCAGATTGCTTGATGAGGCTGCAGTCCTAGAAGCACTCAGAGTTCCTGGAAACAGGATTGTCCTGCAATCTAACTTTGAAACCATGGGGCTCTCTTCAGCGGATGGCTCTTGGGGGTTGAGATGGCCTTCTGATGGGCATCCCAGCTCAAGCAATGCAGTATCAGAAGTAAGATGGTTCCACGCCAGCGAGAAGCTCGATGCAGAAGACCTCTACAAGTGGTCATCACTGGTGACTGCCCGAGAAAGGGTACCCGAGGTTATGGTGGTCGATGACGAGTACGCCGTGGTCACCTACAGGGTGGAACCCGTAGATCCTTCTGGCTCGATGGGGAGCATTCCGGATGGTGTTCTCGAGGCCATCTCTTCTCTGAGCGGAGCTGTTCTAGATAGTGGCGGACGCTTCGTAGAGCACGAGGGTGATTGGCCGGATGCGCGGATAGGAATTCCCTACCCAGGAGGCAGGATACTGGATTCGACCACTGTCCAGATGATTGATTATCAAACTGGAATTGCACCAATCCCAACATTGGGTGGCTTAATCCTCTGGGACCTCCTCAGTAGGGGATTGCATCCTCGCCCGGGGTTCAAGTACGGAACAAGGTGGAGGTGCTACGACGAACCGCTTGGACAGAATCATGCGCCATTTTTGGTGGTTCATCCTGATGAAGGGCCGGCAGACTGGGAGGGGGCTTGCTTAGCCTCTAGGCTGGCATCCGGAGTCAACAAGACTTGGGTGCATCCGATGTTGGCCAAGGAGAGTTTGATGTACATCTCGATAACGAGGCCCCCCGCTGACTCAAGGTGGAGTAATCCCCACAGAAGATGACTACTCACTAGGGGGCGTTTTTACAACATCTGCGCGTCCACCACTAAGAATCGATATTGCAACTAGTGCGGAAATGACCAGCAGGCCATTGGAGGGCTGAGAGAGCCAAGCCAGCCAGCCGCTCCCTGAGAAAGGAGATTCGGATTCCAAGAGTAGCGGAATGCGCTGCTCTATGCCGTTGCTGTCTGACAGAACCAGTTCCCCCCTAGCGAGCATACCCGGCTCGAGGAGGCCGGCTGGATCGATATCGAGCGAGATGGAATCTCCGACTTGGAGGGTGATTGGGGAGATTGCTGAGGCGATTCTATCTGCCGCCCCTTCCACGGATATCGAATAAGTTCGCTCTCCATCCCCCTCATAGTCGGGGGTGATATGGACAGTAGAGATCGAGTCCCAAGCGATGACTGCCTCGAGTTGTGTTGTGCCAAGACGATGCCCGACGCGGAACCAATCGATATCGATATCGGTTAGGCTCTCGCCCTCGCATCCTATCGTCCCCCGCAGACTGCCATGATTACTGGGGCCCTCTGGGCTATGGAGTATCTCTACCTGATATGTGCCAGAGGGGATATCGATGTAATCGGGTTGAATCTGACCGCCACCCTGCGTCCACGAGAGAGAGATTTCCAATGTGCAAGGTTGAGATGCAGTCACCTGAGCGTAGGATGACTCTCCTGAAATGAGTTGGATGGGGTTGCGTGGAGTAAGGATATCGATATCCGATTGTCCTGAAGGTTGGATGAGCACCGTTGCGGTATCCTCGCCCAGCGACTCTACCGTGGCAGTCCACTGGACCATCCTGCCACGGTTATCCCTGATTATCATCCCGTCGGAGCCGAAAACGTCGGTCTCGGAGAATACGTCCCCCCTGCTTCCGGTGTCCCTCCCTCTTTCAAGGGCCGCATCGCCGTCGGCTTCAATAATCTTGACCCATGCCGTATCAGGGTCAGTGTTGACGAGATTGTCGAACGAGTTCCCATTGTTATCGTCCTGATGTTCAATGAGGATGCCGTGTCCCGGCAGGGCAGCATCGAAGCCGATATTACCCCTGAAAGTGATCCATAGAGTCTCTCCCGGGGCTATTTCTATCGACAGAGGCCGCCCTCCTGCAGATACCGGAGAAATCTCGAAGGTTCCACCCACAAGAGGGTTTACTGAGATGGAACGATGAGCACCTATGAGATCCAAAGTGGCTGAACCAGGTAAGGCAGGGATGTCGCCGTTGCCGTTCCAATTGCCACTAGCCATGATGTCCCAGTCACCCAACCCATTCCAATTCGAGGATGGTAGTTCGCTGTGCACGTCGTACAAATCTAGTGCTCCCATCTGATGGAGCATCTCGTGAACCACAGTGCCGATTCCTGAGTCCAGCGAAGCCATGGTGTAGTGATTCACCGACCATTCACCCAAGGGGAGCGCCTCATCGAGCCAGGACATGTGGCTCCACAGTGAATTAGCTCCACCGCCTGTCTCCTGCGCTCTCCCTGAATGGAGGACTAACAGCCTGTCAACAGAACCGTCCCCGTTGAAGTCCCAATTAGAAAGGTCATGGCCCTCAAGCATCGCCTTGCAGGCCTCCTCAACCAGAGCTGTTGCGCCTATGTCACGCTCATCGGAGTCGTCAGCACCCCAATGGCCCTCAGCATGGGGTGCGGTCCACACACCTCCCTGCATCGTGACGCTCAGAGTCGATGTGCCGCCGCTGATTTGTTCGATATAGTCGGCAGCAGAGTTTTCTCCACTCAGCATCGAGTCGGCCTTGTCTTGTGAGAACGACCTGTCGGGGAACTGAACCCTGAGTACCAACCACCTCTCATTGATCTGTAATCCGACTAGATCGGTTGGGTCATCAGTCTGTTCGGCTATCTCGGCATCTATCCAACCATCAATAATATCGGGATTGAAATTGGCCCAAACGCCCATCATCAACACGGCTGCTGCGACGACTGCACGTGCTGCGTTCATGGACTTACGTCCATGAGTCCCTCTTTCAATCCAATGCTGACTCGGTCGGCTGATGCATCGAATCGCTGAGGGAAGAAGCCTTCCAGGAGTCGTCAGATGATTCAGGTGCATCCAGCCACCCCAATCCTGCGTATCCGCAGCCCATAGAGTCGAGTGATGCCCTCAGAGGTAGGGGGAGGGGGGTCGCGTCGCATCCTGCAATGATGATGTTGGTGATGCCATGGTGCAAGACCATATCGGCTAAAGCATCCTGCTCTGTTGGCTCCAAGCACAAGGCCGAGCATTTTGGCATGGCCACTCCGGGATGAGCACTACCTACGGGGAATCGTGGGCAAGCACCCTCGCAACCGCAGTCTACCAAGGCGACTCTATGGGTTGAGCCGCTTCGAGATAACACATCGCCGACTTCGAATTTCCTGCGGCCGAGCGGGGCTTCAGGCAGAGTTCGGGAGATCGTATCGGCCAAGGCCATGGCCACAAACGCAGCGAGCAATCTCAAGCCTTCATACTCAACCGGTAGAGTCAGCAACAGGAGTCCTCCGAAAATCAGCAGGATGCGTGCCCTGAACCGGGCCTCACCGTGCTCGATCAAACCTATCAAACGAGCTATGGAGAGTGACAGTGTGGCTAACATGATGGTGACGAATAGCCAGGAGAATCCTAGAGCCAGCCTGAAGAGGGCGGTCGCATCGTATCTGGTTCCTACACCCTCTAGAGAATCTGCGGAATGGGCTGCTTCGATTAAGAAGGGGAGCATGTAACCCCATGTCGCTAGAATCATCAGGGGGATAATGGCCAAGCTCAGGCAAAGCAAGGCTGCGAGCCAACTACGCTCGCGGGGAAGCAAGCCGGGTCGAGCGAATCGATGCAGTTGCAGATATATCACTGGCATCACTGCCAGCAGGGCCAGCAATATCGCCAAGGACCATCGTATCTCCAACCACTCGAAGGGGGAGTAGACAGACAGATTGGGGGCATCGGCACCCAAAGGGAGGTGGTCCAGCCACGCTCGCATCAGGGAATCGGTGGCGTATGCGCATGCGATGGTAGCGAAGAACAGGAGAATGGTCGAAATGCGTATCAAGTGACTTAACTCTGCGAGGTGTTCGGACAACGATCTTGGCCTGTCTGAGGATACCGCGAGTGTCATTTCAGAGGATGTCCTTGGCCTGTGGTTCAGCTCTGGCCGCCAACACCGTCCTGTAGACGCTGTAAGCGGCCCATGCACTGATGAAGAAGGCACAGCCGATTGCGAACGTTGTGAGGTCGAAGGTCCTAGTCCCCTCCTCGACGATACTGTCTGGAGGGAAAGAGATGGATGCGTCTGATGCCATCCAACGAACACCGACGGCGAATGCTGCAATGCTAATCAGGCCACTTCGTATGGCTTGCGGGTAGGCGAGTTCTGTTGCTAGGAACTCCGGGGTTTCATCGTAGCGGCGCTCGAGTATCTCCCTCTGGACAACGGCCCCAACTATCAGAGCCACTAAACTGGTCCAGTAAAGCAAATTGCCCTGTTCGTAGATTCTCAACGATAGAGCCGCTTGGCGCTCTGCCTCCTTCTCAGCGTCGGACTCCTCAATTAGGAACAGGGTGTCGTAGTCACCGACCGAAATCGTCCTTGTCTCAAGAGTTGCAGCATCATCCCCCGAGTCTATTGTTCCGGGGGCATTTACGGTGAATGAGAGGAGGTTCCAGTAGTCGCTTTCGTCTGGCACCCCAGCACCATCGACTGAGTTTCCTGCCAACCAGAAGCTAATTGCACCTATGTCCTCGGTGGGCGCAGTCCAGTTCAGGAACCAGATGCCATCGGAGTCGGTGGCGGAATGTGAAACATCTTCTGGGGCATCGTCTGCCTCACGGATGTCTTGGTCATCTGCCCATGTAAAGGCCCCCATGCCCGATGAAGATAACAAGAAACCTGCCTTGTTATTCCCATCTCCGCCAGAGAGGTACAGAGAGTCGGCTACGGTGATGGTGTATTGATAGGTCTCTTCTAGACCATATATTACGGGGACACCGGTGATCATTACCACAGACCTGTCTGAAGGGGCGCCATTGTTGTGACAGGTGCAACCGTACTTGACGGTTAGGTCTCCGTTGTCGGTCTCGGCGGGAGGTCCGCCGGACATTGCCATGGAAGGCAGGGCAAGTAGCCCTAGCAGCATCAAGCAAATAATCGCCCTGTCAACAGTCGCTCGCACCGCCTCACCTGTACTCCTCTCGGCTGTCGGAGTCTCATAACCGTTGCTCGGTCGCATCCCCTAAGGGATGCGCCACCCTCACAGTTCCTTGATGGCCGAATTCAGTTCGTTCATCATCTTCTTGCCGTCTCCGAACAACATCATCGTTTTGTCCATATAGAACAGGTCATTGTCGACTCCAGCATAACCCACAGAAAGGCTGCGCTTGATGATTACGACCACTCTTGCCTTGTCGACATCCAAGATAGGCATCCCGGCCAGAGGCCCCTCGGATGTGCGGGCAACTGGGTTTGTGGTATCGTTTGCACCGATGATCAAAGCAACGTCGCAATCTGGGAATTCAGAATTAATGTCATCCATCTCGATTAGTTGCTCATAGGGAACATTGGCCTCGGCCAGTAAGACGTTCATGTGGCCTGGCATTCTGCCGGCTACGGGGTGGATGCCATAGGATATCTCACAGCCTTCGGCTTCCATCATGTCAGCGAACTCCTTGACAGCGTGCTGACTCTGACTGACAGCCATTCCGTAACCTGGGACGATGATGACCTTCTGTACGCCGTCGAGAACCATCGCTACCTCTTCGGGATCACTACCGACTTTGGTGCGTGTCGGCCGATCCTTGTCGCCAGTTCCCCCGAATGCCTTGAACAGGACATCTTGCAGAGTCCTGTTCATTGCCTTGCACATGATGAATGTGAGGACCAGTCCGGCTGCGCCGACCATCGAGCCGGCGATGATTAGGACATTGTTGCCGATTACGAAGCCTGTGAAGGCTGCGGCGATTCCCGAAAGCGAGTTCAGTAGGCTGACGACGACGGGCATGTCGGCCCCGCCTATCGGGATGACGAACAAGATTCCTAGCAGGCTAGACATACCCACTATTCCCCAGATGTAGTCCTTGTTGGTGGGATCTTCAATGGTCATCCAGATTAGGTAGAGGAGTCCCATTAGGAGTAACATCTTCAATGCGTTAAGCCAAGGGGGGCACCAAGTGGGGAATCTGACCCACTTCTTGGAGAGGGGGATGGTGAATCCTCCTTTTAGTTTCATCATCGCGACCAGAGAGCCGCTGAGAGTAACCCATCCAACGAGGCCGGAGAGTCCGATTGCAACCCAAGTCGCGTAGAGTTCGATGCCTTCGGGGATACCACCCTCAGTGCTAATCCGACTGAATGCCTCTGACATGCCGACGAGTGCGGATGCGCCGCCACCAAAGCCATTGAACAGAGCAACAAGTTCAGGCATACCAGTCATCTCAACCTTTGTGGCCATCAAGGAGCCGATCAGTATCCCTATGGCCAGCCCCCCAACAATCAGCTCCCAGCCGATTACCTCCTCTGTGTACATCCTAGCCAGTGTGACCAGTACAGCGAGGAGCATGCCCGTTGCACCGAGTCTATTTCCCCGGGGGGCTGTCCTCGGGCTGGAAAGCTGCTTGATTCCGAAAATGAAGAGTGCGGCAGATATCAGGTAGCCAATTTCCCAAACTGCTGAGTTGACCATTCACTCACCGCCCTTGCGTCTCTTGCCGGCTATCATTTCCAGCATCCTGTTAGTGACCATGAAACCGCCAACGACGTTGATGGTGGCCATAATCAGGGCTGCGAGAGCCATCCACGCTGCAGCCCCTGGATTACCGTCGTTGAAAGCTGTGTTAGAGAGTATCAGCGCACCGACAATAGTGATTCCAGATATCGCATTGGCACCGGACATCAGCGGAGTGTGCAGAGTTGGTGGGACCTTGCTGATGAGTTCAAAGCCGAGGAAAATAGCCAGTGCGAAGACGGTTATGCTCCCAAGCAAGGCTGCCACAGTGAGACTCATTTGACCACCCCCGCGAGTCTGGTTTGCTTCTTGTGTATGGCCCCCTCACTGCAGAGGAGGACACCACCCATCCCCGGCACATGGAACTCTGAGCCTTCTGAAGCGCCGACCAGGACATCATCGTCCATATCCAAGGTCAATTCATCCCCCTTCACGAGAGTGGTCACGAAGTTAGTCAGGTTATTCGAGTACAGCATACTCGCTGTTGAAGCAACCAATCCGGGCAGGTTCTCAATCCCGATGATAGTTACTCCGTGCTCAACTATGGTCTGACCGGGCTTGGTGAGCTCGCAGTTGCCACCGACATCAGCGTTCATGTCGACTATCACAGCGCCTTCCTTGAACATCTCGACTGCCCCTGCTGGCACCGTTGTGGGGGCAGGACGCCCGAAGATTCGAGCAGTAGTGATGATGACATCAGCGTCCTTCGCGACCTCGCAGACAGTGTCGTTGACCTTCTGGATAAACTCTGGTGTCAGAGGCTTGGCGTATCCAGACTCATCCTCGAAGTCGTCCATACCTTCGACCTCGATGAAACGACCCCCGACGGACTCGATCTGCTCGGCCGCGGACTTCCTGACATCGGATGCGTAGACTATGGCACCGAGTCGCTTGGCTGTGGCGATGGCCTGTAATCCGGCCACGCCACTCCCCATGACTACGAACTTGGCGGCCTTGACGGTGCCAGCACTAGTAGTCATCATCGGGATGGCCTTGGTGATGTGGGCAGAACCAATCAGAACCGCTTTGTAGCCAGCGAGGTTATCCTGGCTGGAGTTGACGTCCATGGATTGGGCCCTCGACAGCCTCCTGGGAATCATGTCCATACTTAGCAGGGTGATTCCCGACGCCACCGCATCCCTGACGCGCTGGGGGTGTCTGAACGGGTCGGCAACGCAAGCGAGCATCTGACCTGAGTTCATGGTGGATGTGTTCGGCATGTGGATAGTGACGAGGATATCGGCAGACAAGGCCTCGTCCCTAGAAACGACCTGTGCACCTTTGGACTCATACATGGAGTCGGAGTAGTTTGATCCAGAGCCGGCTCCTGATTCGATCAGTACCTCGAAGCCAGCCTTTTCGAGTTTAGATACCGAATTGGGAACTATGGCTACGCGGCTCTCCCCTTCCGGTTCAAGCAATACCCCAAGGCGCATTTCAGGCACTTTCCATTTGGATGAGCCGTAGGCTCACCTTTCGACGGTTCTTTCGACCTGAGGGCGCTTATTGAAACCGTCGCCGGACGAATCAGCCGAACTGCAGGGGATATTACGGCGCGATGGATATTACGCTATCAGCGGGTAAATCACTGCATCACTAAGGCTAAGTTCGATACCGGAGGCGCTCAGAGCGGGGTCTTACTATGTCGAGAGGTGCTAGGAAGGTCGCTGTCATCGGTGCGGGGAATGTAGGAGCGACTTGCGCGTTCGTGCTTGCTCAGAAGAACATCGGGGAGATTGTGATGCTGGACATCTACGAGGGTTTCGCCAAGGGCAAAGCCCTCGACATGAGCCAGGGCGGTCAGATTCTCAACTACGACGGCAAGATTACAGGGACCAAGGACTACTCAGACATCGCAGGTTCGGATGTCGTGGTGGTGACCTCGGGATTCCCTAGGCAGCCAGGCATGTCCCGAGAGGATCTGATAGGCAAGAATGCCGACATTATCTCCCAAGTTGGGGCCGGAATCAGGGACCACGCTCCTGATTCCATCGTAGTCATGGTAACCAATCCTCTCGATCTGATGACCTATCACATGCAGAGGGTCACAGGCTTCCCCTACCACCGAGTCGTAGGCCAAGCAGGTATCCTAGACTCGGCCAGAATGACCCATTTCATTTCTCAGGAGCTCGGTTGTAGCAACGAGGATGTTCAGGCAATGGTCCTCGGCGGACACGGGGATACGATGGTTCCCCTACCTCGCTACACCACTGCTGGCGGAATCTCAATCACCCAACTGATGGACAAGGAGACTATCGATTCCATCTGCGCGCGCACTGCCACGGGTGGTGGTGAGATCGTCAAGTTGCTTGAGCGTGGTAGCGCGTTCTACGCGCCCGGGGCCGCCGCAGCAATCATGGCAGAGTCGATTATCAACGACAGGAAGAGGATGCTGCCCTGCAGTGCTTACCTTTCAGGACAGTACGGCATGGAGGATATTTTCATTGGCGTACCTGTGGTCCTAGGTAGTGAAGGGGTGGAGAGGATTATTGAGCTTGAGCTTGAAGATTCAGAGCTGTCGAACCTGCAGAGCTCGGGCGCCTTCTACAAAGAGCAACTAAGTGATATCCTCGGATACTGAGTCCGTTGGATTCATTCGGGTACGACTTCTCGGAGTCACATGGAACGGCAATGCGAACATGTCTATCTAGAACACGACGGTAAGTTGCTGCTCGTTGACATAGATGGAAATGGACCGGGGATCCCCAGAAAGGGGCGCACTGAATGGGAAGGCGGGGACTTTCTTCTGAGGCTCCCGACTCCCGACGAAGCGCGAGCGATGGGCCTCATCTGGAAGGAGAAGCGAGTCAACCAGTTCCGCCTCGGAACCGACGACCATAGAGTGACAATCGGGACTCCCGAGATATCTTGGCCTGAACACTGGGCATGGAAGGATGCGGTCATCAGCGACAGTGCAGTCGACCCCGTCGCCCGAGAGTCAGTGTATCGAACCCTGCACAGAGTCGTCAGCAAGGTCGTCATCATCAACCCCAACGGACATATCCTGATGGCCAAGGTTACCAGGGGCTTCTTCGCTGGCTGCTGGACGCTCCCCGGAGGATTCGTTGACTACGGCGAGCATCCGCGCAAGGGGGCCGAGCGTGAAACTCTGGAGGAGTTGGGGATTGACATTGCCATCGCTGATCCAAAAGGAGAGTCGGGCGATGCGTTAATCGGTGACGATGGCGCATTGATCCAGGAGGCGATTTTCCAACAAGAAGGAATCGACTGGCTCTCGTTTACATATCGCTGTGAGGCCGATATTCTCGCAGAGGACATCGTTCCAAAGGATGATGAGATTGAGGAAGCCCGTTGGTTCACTCCCGAGGAAGCACTGGGAAACGCCGTTTCGCTGTTCGATATTGAGGCAATCCTCAGGGTCGTCTGATGGTGGGCCCGCCAGGATTTGAACCTGGGTCTATTGGTCCCAAACCAACAAGCATAAGCCAGACTAACCCACGGGCCCTGATGCCGCTCCACCGGAAGGGCTCGCATGAAGGTTACTAGAGCCATGACCAGCTATCTGGACTAGTTCGGATTAGTATCCCCTCGAATTCTGCCTGACCTATGATTTGCTCTACGGATGGTTCGTCAATCCCTTCCTTCTCAAGTTCTCGAGACAACGATCTCAGAGACAGCGTGCCATCATCACCAGTGGATTGTTTCATGATTATCTTGATTGCTTCAGGGCCACCACTCTGCTTCTCTGACATACTACTACGGCTGCTCTCCTCGACAGCAATCCGAGTCTCGACTTCTTGACTAATCTGATGGGGCAGGTTAGAGGACGCGACAGCCTCGGCAAGTTTCTCAGAAGAATAGAACTCCCTGAGGGCCTTACACGAGTCGGATGAGCCGCAACGGGGACAAGTGGCAATGGCGGTCTTCCGAGCTCCAAACCAGTTGCCGCAAGAGCATTTGATTAGTAGCCAGACCTCACCCACGAAATGGCCTTAGAATCAAGGTTCAATAGGTTGTCTCGGGTGGATAGAATCATTTCTAGGCCGATTTGATGTATCATCAGCCTCTGGGGACCTCATGGATAAACCGCGAGTAGCCATAGGTTGGGTGCTCGCAGTGATGCTAATCACGCTCTCAGCCAACGCCTTTGCATCCGAAGGTGAGTTGACTGCCGAGGCTTGGGGATTCTTGCTTCTGACACCACTTGCTCTGGCAATGGCGCTCACCCCTACAGCTCCTTGGGAGAATGAAGAATCCGAGAGTTCTGAATCATGGGACGAAGAGGATGAAGGCGACGGCGCGCCGAAGGATGTTCCAGACCCCGTCGAAGCGGGTTTCGATATTCCCGTCCTGTAATCAGGACAGCCTTAGGGTCTCGAGGTTAGCAGGGGCGTAGGTCTGAACTCTGAACTTCTCCCTCAGGCCCTGCCGGAAGGCGTTGCAAGTTTGGGGGTCGCCGTGATGGCAGATAATCTTCCTCGGAGTGGGATTCAGTGCGTCTACATAGTCAATCAACTGGTTTCTGTCCGAGTGGCCGCTAAACCCGTCTATGGTGACCATATTGCACCTGATATCGACCATCAGAGTCTGCCCTCCATCCATGAGGGGGACTTGTGCGTGGCCTTGCTGTAGACGCCTTCCAAGAGTCCCGGATGCCTGATAGCCGACAAAGCACAAAGTGGCACTGGGCTCGGGGGCCCAGTTCTTGAAGTACTCGACGATTGGCCCGCCCGTCATCATCCCACTGGTCGCGAGGACGATGCACGGATTGGGGTCCAGAAGTATAGATTCTCGTTGCTCTCTCGAGTCTACTTGCTTGAACCAAGAGGAGTTGAACGGGTTGTCCGTACCACCTTTGAGCATCTGCTTGCGGAGCTCGCGATTCAGAAAGTTGGGGTGGCTGGAGTGGATAGCAGTGGCTTCGGATATCATCCCATCCAGCCACACGGTGACAGGTTTCACATTGCCGGATTTGAATAACTGATCAATCGCTATCATGACCTCTTGTGAGCGGCCTACAGCGAAAACAGGGCAGAATATTTTGCCGCCTCTTCCTAGAGCGTCCTGAATCAGGTCCTGCAGCTCCTGGCTTGCCTGCTGTCTGGTGGGTTGCACATCCTGGGGCCCTCCGTATGTCGATTCTATTACCAGAGTCTCGACCTTGGGGAATCTGACCGTGGCTGCATCGAAGAGCCATGATTTCTCGTACTTGATATCACCGGAGAAGAGCAATTTGTGCTCGCCCTTGCCCTCACCTATCTGCATGTACACACTGGATGAGCCGAGGATGTGTCCGGCGTTTTCCATGGTCATCTTGATATCGGGCGAGATGTCGGTCTTGTCGCCCCAGTTGATGTCGACGACGTGTTTGATGCACTCTTGGATGTCCGCCTTAGAGTAAGGAGGCTCGTTACCTTCCGCCTTTGCGACCTTGATGTAATCAATCTGCAGCAGTGTCATCAGATCCCGAGTCGGTGGAGTGCAGTAGACCGGCCCCCTGTAGCCATACTTGAACAGAACCGGGAGCATCCCGATGTGGTCGATATGGGCATGGGTGATTACCACAGCATCGAGATTGTCCAGCGGCAGCATCTCAGGCGCAGCGAAGAATGGTTGGACCTCACTGCGATTAGTTGTCGGCTTAGCGCCGCAGTCTACCAGTACCTTGGACTCGTTCGTGGTTATCAGATGCATGGCCCTGCCGACCTCCCTGTAGGAACCCAGTGCCGTGACTCGGACCCATGGCTCGCCTAGACGCTGGGTTCGGTATATCCGGGTACCGAACTTTCTGAGCAGGGACTTCCTCTCGTCGGCCAACTCCTTTCGATAGCGTCGGATGTCATGCTGGGTTCGGCTCTCTATCGCCGGAGCCCTGACGACATCCACCAACCAGCCTATCTCATCCCTGAGAGCGCGAATGTTAGAGCCCTTCCTACCAACGGCGGTGGATGGATCATCACACTCTAGAATCACCTGACTGAGAGCAGGGTCGAGCCAGATCTTACGAACTTCTGCATCGGGGGGGATTATCTGAGCGACGGCGTCGTGAACAGTCTTCTCATCGGCTAGGATGTCACTGTGAGGCCTGATGACTACGCGGCGCTTGATCGTCTTGGCTATCCTGACAGTGAGATTGTCTCCTGCGCCACCAAAAGCCTCCGGCTGCTTGGTAATTATAGCGATCGAGCCGGCTTCGAGGTCGACCTCGTAGTCAACATCATCCGGCATCATCTTCGATATCTTCTTCTTCAGCTCACTGAGCGTCAGGCGCATTTATTCACTTCCTTGTTAGACTCGCGGCAGTACTGTTCCCCCGAGAAGGGAGAGGGTTGGCACTTGGCCGGGAGTGTGGTCATATTCCGGAAAGGAGGGCTGAGACATCGTCTTCGGAAAGCATGCAAAACCCGTCACCAGACGTGATAACAGCGAGATCCATGCCGTTACCGCTGGCAGCGTCGCGCTGAGCGGAGGCGAGCAGAGCCTTGGCGGCGACCTTGAGGGCATCATCCTTTGACATCCCCTCAGAGAATTGGTCTTCTAAGACGCCGTACATGAAAGGACTTCCCGAACCAGTGGCGCAGTAGAGGTCAGGTATCGAGCCACCTGCTGAATCGATGCTGTATACACTGCCCCCGGACTCGTCTACCCCGGCTATGAGGAGTTGGACGTAGTGGGGGCGACCAACTAGGATGTTTGCGGTGAGAGTAGAGGCGCCCTTGACAGTCATCGGGGTACTGTGCTTGAGTTCGTACAGACGTAGCTCGGCTGCGAGAGTTCGAGAGAGAGACTGTGCGTGGCCAACGAGGCCGGCCGTAGTCAGAGCGATTGTATCGGAAATTTGGAACAGCTTTTGGACGCGCTTGTTAGCGATGAAGTGCCCCATGGTGGCTCTGTGGTCAGCACCGACTACCACTCCTCCGTCGAAAGTGATACCCAAGGTGCTCGTCCCTGTCTTGACGACATCTGCGGTCTCGTTCATTGAGTCACCTGCTGTGAGGAAGTCCCCAGCGAACCCGACTCCATTCGGGCCCCTTATCAATGCGACGGGGGAGGGGGCTGGATTTTCGTTCTATCGCTACAAACAGCATTTCCTCACCATGATGGACCGCAGAAGTCAAGGCACGCTGTTCAGACGATTGGGCGTGGCGAAAGGAGGGAGCGATGGTCCACGCTGGATAGAGATGCCGAGCGTGCCCGATGATGTAGGCACCGCCATAGAGCCTGGGCAGAACTACCACGACCTAGGTGTTCGGTATCCCGATGCTCCCGTCTCGCGAGGCATTGGCGATGCGATAGTACACCGTGCCGTGCTGGATGACATCACTGGAGTCCCCATGGTGATGGACTGGGCCTCCGACGGGGATTTGGTAATCGTCGAGATGAGCAGATTACTTGGCAGGGAACTTGAGCTTCAGACAGCGGTCGAGAGAATCAGGAGTTTCGTCGAGGACGATTTGTCCGGCGAAGTAGTCAGGCTCGGCGACTCTAGACTGCTCCTCCTTCCTGTGAACTTCGAGAGTACTCGCAAGTCCGATGACCGACCCATGTACCTATGAGGTGGCCCATGGAGAGCATTGTCGAGCAACCCTGCCCTGTCTGCTCCTCGGATACCGGTCTGACGATGATATCGCACACATCTGAGATTCCGTATTTCGGGGAACATACCCAACTTACCATACTGTGCGACGCGTGCGGATGGAAGCACACCGATTTCATCCCAGCAGAAGGCGCGAAACCGGGTGTCAGTACGATGCTCGTCGATTCTTCAGAGCACATGACCGTCAGAGTCGTGCGCTCCGCCTCCTGCACGGTCAGACTGGTGGGGCTAGACTTGGAGGTTGAGCCGGGAGGTAGTGCCACTGGCTACATCTCAAACATCGAGGGTGTGTTCAGCAGGTTCGAAGATGCGATCAAGATGCTCCATAGGCAGGCCATGAGTGAAGAAGACAGTGGTGATGCTGTCGACGAGTGTATTTCTTTACTCAATGAAATCAGTAGCATCAAGTCAGGGGATTCGAGTGTTGAACTGGTCCTGCTGGACCCCATGGGACATAGTCAGATACTGCATGACGATGCAGTCTCCCGAGAGTTGAGCGATGAAGAGATAGGTGTCCTGTCGACTAGGACTTCAGTACCGGTCTTCGATGCTGATGCGCTGCACTAGAAGGCATCGGCCGCGAGGAACTCATCCAGCCTGTCCGTCCACATGTTCCTGCGCTCAGACAACTCGGTCAGCCATTCAGTGGCCTTGTCTATGCATATCTGCTTTATCTCCCCTGCAAGCATCCTTCCGCTCTCGTATTCACTCCTGATTTCGGCGAGGGCATTGTCATCAGACTCAAAGAAGAACTGTAGGTACTGGAACGCGACGTCCTTGGAGCAGTCGCCTCCGAGCCTACGGTGCTCCTCGGTGGTAGGCTGGCCGCCACTAAAAGACCTCTTCACTTTCCTTTCCATCTCCTCTATGGTCTCGTCCATGAATATGGTAGTCTCGGGGTGTGACGACGACATCTTATCACCAGTCATTCCCACTGCGAACCTATGATATGTGGAGCAGGGTGGCATCAGTCCCATTCCGCCCAACTCTCGTTCCAATGTCAGCATGCACATGCGCACACGAGCGCGGTCGTCCAACGTAGCACCGGGGATTTCCAAGGTGCCGTGCTTGGCATTGGCTAGTAAATCGGCGAATCCCAGTGGAGCGAGGGCCTGTGCCATGCGCCCAAAGACCGAGTCCCTTACCGCTGAGTCAATTTTGCCTCCTGAGACTCCTAGAATGGCCTGATTGTCCTCTTGGACCGAGAGGGCTACGGTCAGGCCACCCTCGGTTCGCGGCTTGACATTGAACCAGTGTGTCTTGCCGGCAATCCCTCTAGTCAGCCTCAGGTGAGGATCCTGATCGATGCCGACAGGGACCACAATCGGGCGGAGTCCTCCATACTCATCGAGCTGCGGGTGAATGATGTCGCCTACTTGCACCAGTGGCGCCTGCACGTGAGCGAGGTTGGTCTCACCACTAAATCCGTAGATGGCCTCGAACTCCGAGAGGTTTGTGCGCCTTCCGAGTGTGAATGCAAGTCTCTGCACCGCTGGCCGGGAACTCTGGAAGTAGACGCTGGTGTTGTCAGGGTCTAGGCCGAGTGCGGCGTAGTTGTGGATATACTCGTTGATGGCCGTCTTGCGCCCGTCCTTCAGCGAGGTGCCTCTAGTCGCGAGTGCTTCCAAGTCAGCCACGGTGACCGTGATGTCCGCTCCCTGCTCCTGGAACCACTTGACTTGGTCTATAACCATCGAATGGCCGAGGTGCATCCTGCCGCTGGGCATCAGACCAGTCAGCACCCCGAAAGGCTCGTTCGCTTCCATGCGGCCAAGCACGACATCTAGGTCACGATGGGCGAAAACGATGCCTCGGCGGTGTAACATCCCGGGATTTGGGAGGGTCGAGGGGTCGACTGTGCCGAGTCCAAACTGCTCGATTATCCTCGCATAGTCATGCGTCTGGTCTGAAGACCAAGGGTCGATGCGTTCGCCACCCGCCACGGCTCGTGGCCTGCAATGCCCTCAATCAAGGCATCGCCCGTTGAAACAGCGAAGTGGCGAACCGTTAGACCGAAGAAGGTGGCCGGGCTCGCATCCCCGTGGCATCGATACATTGTCTAGGAGCCGGGCTCGTGGGCTCCTATGTCGCGTGCAGACTAGCAGACAGAGGACATGATGTGCATGTGCACGACATGCAGCCGCAACGCAGCGTAGTTGGTCACATCGGCATCAAAATCCACCACGGTGACGCTCTCGACCACTGCAGTGAGCTCGGCGAGTATGGAAATGTCGACATTGTCGTCAACATGTTGCCCGGGGAGATAGGCAATATTGCGATGAATACGCTCAACGAAGGGCTCTACAGGACGGTCGACCTCAGTTTCAGTGACAATACCCCTGATCTGCATGATGAGAAGGCGAGGGACTGGGGGGTCAGCATACTGTGGGATGTTGGGATTGCTCCCGGCCTGTCGAACATGCTCCTAGCCGAAGCATACCGCAAACTCGGGCCTCTGGAAAAAGCAGAGGTCAGGGTCGGTGGCAATCCGACCGGGCCGACGCAAGGCTGGAACTACATGGCTCCGTTCTCCCCCAAGGATGTCATAGCAGAGTACACGAGACCGGCGAGAGTCATCAGGGACTCCGAGGAGGTGACCTTTCCGGCCCTGTCCGAGCGTCACATGATCGATGTTCCCGAGCACGGCCAGATGGAGGCCTTCCTGACAGACGGCCTGCGCAGCGTGCTGAGCTCTATTCCCGCTGTGGAGATGTCCGAGTACACGATTCGCTGGCCCGGGCACATACAGAAGTTCATCGACGAAAGGGATGCAGGGACCCTCGATGAGGACGAGCTGTTACACCACTGGTGGTACGACCACAAGACACCGGAGTTCACCTGGATGGAAGTCCGAGCCGAAGGTCGCGACGGCACTGAGATGGTATGGAGGGTCGCTGACTACGGAGGTGATGATGGCTCGTCGATGGCGCGCGCCACCGGCATGGTGACCGCGTGCTGCATCGAGGAATGGCTTGCCGATCCCGACATGCTCCCCCCCGGCGTTCACGCACCCGAGGTGCTCTCGCCTGAGGTGGTCGGACGCATCATCGAGACCATGCGCTCAGAGCGTGTGAGGATAGAGGGACCGGAGATAGGCTGCTGACTATTCTTTTCTCATCATCCGGTCACGATTGACCAACCATCTGATCGTGACCGGTGCCGCCACCAAGACAGTAGCGGCGATTACGAGCAGGGGCCAGTTCATCTCGATATCCGCTGGTCTCTCGATGAGCCATGTAAACACGAGTTGGGAATCGACGAAGTCGGAGGACCAGTGAAACAGATTGGTAGTGTGATGGCCGGTCACAGTGACGGCGTGGTGTAGGCCGTTGAAAGTCGTCAGTGGCTGTATCACCAACTCAACGGGCTCGGATTCGTAAGTTACCTTCGCAGTATTGCCCGGATGCAGGGTGAGTAGCATCCCCCCCTCAACCGGGCGCCAACCCTCGCGCAGCACCCTTTCAGTAGAATTGAGAATAGGGAATGGCGTGTCGTCGTAGCGAGTCACGGAGGCGATTGCAGAGTCGGTCTGGATGCTGATGCTTCCGGGTACAATCCAATCACCGGAGGCTGGGACTCCAAGTTCGACGGAAAGCAATGTGCCGTCATGAACGGTCGTGAATCTGGAGTTGGCCTCTGAGTGCTTGAGCCACTCGCCCCATGTGGTGAACCAAACATCCTGCTGTTCGAGCCAGGCGATAATGTCCTTATCCTCTCTGAGTTTGAGATCGTCCACCCTAGCCCTCCAGTAGATGCTGACTAGGCTGTCTCCTTCTGCCGAATCCAACAGGGACTGGTCGGCGACGCCCTTCTCGAGGCTACCTCCATTGCGCACAACGAAGACCAGCCCCTCGGGCTGCTCTGTGAGTTTGTCGCCGACTATCTCGAAGCCGGCGTCAATCAGCGCAGCCGCAGTAGAAACATCGAGTTCCTCCCCCGGA
>Ga0209228_1000250_pt1 | contig 27938 bp, 25 predicted proteins | sample METZYME_3_150m_FD_187547 | JGI IMG/M metagenome (GOLD analysis project Ga0209228, IMG submission 187547) | Marine microbial communities from oxygen minimum zone in mesopelagic equatorial Pacific - METZYME_3_150m (SPAdes) (version 2) | ecosystem: Environmental > Aquatic > Marine > Oceanic...
GGAATTTCCCCTTTAATACATTAAAATTGATCAATTACATCCCCAACCGTATCACCCGGTAAGAGAAATAATGCCAATACCAATGCTTGAGCTATAAAAAAACTCTAATCAGCTGTTCTATCGGCTGAAAAAGCCCAAACCTTAAAGAAATTAATCAGTTTTTAATGATTTTTTTTGTTTTTGGGTACCAATTCTACCTCTTAATTTTTTAAAAATTTTGGTACTTTCCAAATAATTTCTGGAATTGACCCATTAAAATCTCTATAGCATTGAATCTTTTATACTTACTCTATATAATCATCATATTAAAGTTTATTACTTGAATATAAGCCCCACATTGATTAGATTGCACCTCAACCTAAAATAACTAAAATATTTCAGTCCAGAGTTACTTGGGGCGTAAAGCCTTACGGTATTGGCTCGTACTCCAACCAAGTCTCTCAGAAATATCTAAACTTAATCTATTACGCAATAAATTAAAATATCATGGCAGAGGATTTTGGTTCCTATTTAAAAGCTGAGCGTGAACTACGGGGTGTCACCCTGGAAGAATTGCACGCGAAAACCAAAATTCCTATTCACTTTCTACATGCGCTAGAAAAAAACAAATTTGACGAACTACCCGAACAAGTATTTATTAAAGGATACATTAGGTCCTTTGCCAAGGTTATTGGAGCAAATGAGGATGAAGTACTATCTACTTACATTGATATAACGAAAACTGCCCCTTCCACAGATATAAAAAATCAAACCATTCCAAAGCAGAATAGCTATAACGTCGATCCAAAGTTCGTGTTCATACTATTTTTTATAATTTTATTTTTATCGGGAGCGGTCTGGGGGGTGAATACTCTAATTCGTAATTTCAATACTGAATCAAAAGGATCTAGCCCCTCAGTATCTCAGCAAAAAAAAACAAAATTAAAAAAAAGCTTAAAAATAGTCCAACTACAAAAGAGCCCGCAAACAACGAAGCACCTACAGGGCCCACAACAAGCGAGTTATCTGAAAAAGCTCCGATGATTAATCCAAAAATAATTATAGAAACACCTTCTAAAAATATTACTACAATTATTAATGACGGCGACACCTCAGAAAAGTTCAAATCACCGAGCGATATGCCGTTGAAATTAAAAATCAAGGTCAAAAGTGAATTAAGACATTAAAAGCTCAGCCATAGAGTATGAACGAATATTTTTTTAGTTAATTTAAATTTTATTTATCATTAGTTTTAACTTGCGAATTTTATTTTAGAAAAAAATTTTTATGAGCGCTGCCCTTAGGCCTACTAAACTCTCTGGTGCTAAAGAAATCGCTTACTGTGTCTGCATGCAATCAAGCATTTGGCCGCATTGTGATGCCACGCACCATAGCACCGGTGGTAGCGGGCCTAAAATAATAGAGCTGGATGAAAACAAAACCTATATGTTATGTCGATGTTTCAAAAGCAAAAATAAACCTTTCTGCGATGGTTCTCACGCAAAAACGAATCCAGACCATTGATCCTACCTGTATAACTGACCGTACTTCCATTAAATTTAAATAGCCCTGTTATGAACTTCATCTCTAAAGCCATATCCTTATATTTAGTTCGTTACTTTACTCTATTTATATCCCTTTCTATTCTAAACGGATGCGTTTCATTAATATCTCATGGTAAAGATGAGATGGTTCTCATCCCCGAAGGTGTATTCACCATGGGATACAAGATCAATAATAAAAATGAGTGGGGAGATACCGATGAAGAGCCTGTTCATAAAGTGTTTTTGAAATCATATTATATTGACCGCCTCGAGGTGAGTGCATCTCAATTTTCAAATTTTTTGAATCTTAATCTAAAAAAAGCACCTCTTTATTTTCAAACTGGCTCGGGAGTCACAATCGAAAAAGTTGACGGCCTGTACAGTCCGCGAGCTGGACTTAATAATTATCCGGCCAACCGAGTTTCCTGGTATGGTGCCGATGCTTATTGTCGTTGGCTCAATAAGCGTTTACCGACGGAGGCCGAATGGGAAAAATCTGCTCGCGGAATCGATGGCAGAATCTTTCCATGGGGTGACGAATTCCCAACTAATGACAGAGTTACCTTTCGAAGAAAATTTAATGAAATCGGCTTTAAAGTCCTAGAAATGGTTGACTCAATGCCTAATGGGCGCTCACCATATGGAGTCCACCATATGGCAGGCAATGCATGGGAATGGGTTTCCGATTGGTATGAGGATATTTATTACGAAAAATCACCTTTTGCAAACCCAAAAGGACCTGACTTTGGAGTAAGCAAGGTTTTGCGAGGTGGAAACTGGTACTACAAGGCCTATTACATGCGAACCACTTATCGTTTTAATGAAAAACCTGGTGTATTCAAAAATTGGCAGGGGTTTAGGTGTGCTAAAGATCTAGACCATTGATCAAGGTTTTTTTATTTAAGTATTTTTTTGATTGCCCATTCCACGTTTATCTTTTTATTACAGTATTTAAAAATCGCTTCGCTCAATGGCATTAGCGAACAATGATCTGTTAATATTCCTGCTTCACTGCAATTGATAATGTTAGTTGGGCCGGGGCGCTTCCAGGTTGTAAAGGCCCAATCAAACCACTGTTTAGATACAGACATAGATTTTAAGGTAGGCACGGATCGGCCGTTGACGTCGGTCTCATAAACAATATTTTCCCGTTGCTTTTCAATGGTATCATTCAGTCCTACATCTGCATCTTCGCTATCTCGGCTGTGAGTCTTTTTTTTTGGATAAGACAAATCCTGTCCTGTAAAAATAATGGGGTTTGCTCCTGATTGAAATGCTAGGTCGTAAGCAACAGATAACACGCTCCCACCAGGTGTCAAACGTCCGATCGCTGGTACTTGATTTGCGATTTCCACAAGCGCTGGTATGTCAGGAGCATGTTTATGAAAAAAAATCACATTTCCTTCCCATAGATCTAAAACTCGCGGATGTATTATGGAAGGTGCAATCAAAGTCATTCCTCGATGAGAAACTCCTTGAAAAAATTTAGCTACTTCCTCCTGAGGGTCCAGGTTGACAACAATCGAAGGAATTACTCCCTGCAACAGCAAAGGCTTTAATGCCGCATCGCTGGCCAAAATCATCGAATGTCCCTGCGCACGTCCAAGTAAATTAATATTCTTATCTAGAGATGGACCTGCGCCAACTATAATAGCCGGAACTTCTTTAAACTTCTGGGCTAGGGCGACAACCCCTAGGTTTTTTTGGATCGCACTTTGATTAGCTTGGAAATTTTTTCGCCAAAGATCGTTAAAGCGAAGGCTAGTAGCAGATTTGACTTCCTGAATATGCCGGTCTTCATTCATTAAAAATAATGTAACAAAATACTTTATTCCAATCTACCTTCAAAGTAGTTAATCATAAAAAAAACCCGGGCCGAAGCCCGGGTTAGTAATATTTTGCTATGTAAAATATAATTAACGTACAAGATTAACTGACTCAGAAAGTAAATCATCAGTTGTAGTAATAAGTCTGGCACTTGCTTGATACGCCTGTTGCGTTTTTATCATCGTAACAAATGCTTGGGCAATGTCTACATTGGAAAGTTCAAGCGACTCGCCAAGTATTTTTCCCAGTCCCCCAGTATCAGGAACACCAATTGTCGGTTGTCCGGATTCTTGAGACTCCGTATATTTATTGTTACCGGCACGATTAAGTCCCGATGGAGATAAAAAGTCTGCCAACGCTACCTTATTTAGGTTTTCTGTTTGCCCATTATTAAACAAACCCATAATAATTCCCTCGGAAGTCACAGAAAGACCAAGCAAGGTTCCTGTAGCATACCCATCTTGAACCAGAGAATTATTATTAGAAGCTGCCGAAAACCCAGTCAATTTACCATGTGTTTTCCCTGCGGAGTCCACAAGGTCCCAGTTAAGAGTCATTTCATTTGCTGGTGTACCGGCACTTGAAAAGTCTATTGTGAATGTATGGTCTGCAGCTTCTTCACCATTGACATGGCTTAATTGGCCTACTGTATTAAAAGTAACTGACCCCGATGCGCCCGCAGTAATTGTACCCTCAGAAGGAACGGCTGAATAAGTCCATTTGTTTTCTGATGCAACTTTAGTGAAAGTAACGTTTAAAGTTACCGTCGTGCCAACAGAATTATATAATGTGACAGGAGTAATAAATGTTGAAGTTGCTGTTGCTGCTGCGTTGAGTTGCGTACCTGTATTAAAAAAGGTGCTTGTATTTGGAGTCGACTGGACACCTGCCAAGTCGATATCTTCCATGGTAGTTGATAGTACATCAGCTGTATATTTGAATCCTTTTAAAATTTCTCCGGTCATGGATTGTACCTTGCCACTCTCGTTCATGCGAAACTGACCATTTCGTGTAAAAAATTGCGCACTTGAATCTGGAGGGCTTGTTACAAAAAAACCATTGCCGTCAATCGCGATATCCAAAGCATTTTGAGAATGTTCGATCGCACCTTGATCCCAAACTTGCAATACCCCGGCCAATTGTGAACCACCACCCAATTGACTGGTAACCGCGCCATTGTGCAAAACTGTACTAAAAATATCTCCGAAAACAGGAGCACTTCCTTTAAAACCCACTGTATTTACATTTGCAATATTATCACCGATGATCTCCATGGCTTTCGATTGTCCGGAAAGACCTGATACCCCGGTAAAAAGTGTACTGATAAGTGACATTAGCTTCTCCTCTTTATTTTATTGATTCATGCTGACTCGTTTAATGGTACTCATTGCTATTTCTTTTCCGTTTACAATGGCATACGTTTGGTCCTCTCCAAATACAACATCACTGACTAGACCCGATGAAAATGTATCCACTTGAATTGGTACGCCGTCTGAATTTTCAGCCTTAACAGCATAAGAATAGGTACCCGCAGGCAGTGCATTACCCTGTTTATCTGCACCATCCCATAATGCCTTATTCTTTCCTTGTGTTTGACTACCCAGCTTAACAATATCAATCTGATTACCAGTGCTATCAAAAATATCAATTTGAACTGAATCTGCGTCACTTTCTAAGGAGTAGCTAAGAGTCTCCGATGTATTTGCTTTATGATTTAAGGTGTTGCCCTGAGACTCCACAGTTTTACCAATGAGATTGACTGAAGAAGTATTTTGTAATGCTTCATCAAGTTTCTGAAGAATTTCAAGGTTTGAATTCACATTGGTCATTTGTTCAAGTCCACTGAACTGAGCTAACTGAGCACTGAAATCCTGTGCGCCCATTGGATCAAGCGGATCCTGCGCCGAAAGCTGTGCTATAAGCAGCTTGAGAAAATCATCTTTACCCATAGAGTCGGTTGCTGCCGTTTTTAGTGATGCTTTACTGTTATCTATCGACGTAACACCTGGAATCATTTCCATTCTCTAATCTCCTAAAAAAACAATTTGTTTATGCTACAACGCTAATCGTTTGGGAAATATCATCAAATATAAATGAGGTCTGCCTTGACGACTCTTCACTTGATGCATCTTTCCATTCTTCATTATCTATTAAGTCAAAATCATCCGAATTATCTTGGGCAAAGCTACCATGCTCCTGAGAAAACTCTGGATTACTGTCCCCACCAACTAAAACTGAAAAACCATCTAACTTGAGACCCTGCGATGACATAGAATCCCTAAGTTGCGATAAGTTGTTTTCGATAACCTGTTTTACAGCTTGATTTTCAGCCACGATTACTGTCCTTACCCCATCACCGGATGTAATAATACTCATCCTGACTCTTCCGAGGGAAGGAGGATCAAGCTGGATTTTAACTTCACTTTGTGAGTTGTTAGAACGCACCGATAATCGATTAATAATTTGATCTATTACTCTGCTTTCGATTGGCGCTTTATAAATAGAATTTTCTGGAAGAACTGTCTTTAGAGCAGATTCACTTTTATTATTTCCCCCACCTACCACATTATTATTTTGTACGTGAACTTCGCCATTTGCTTTAATTGCTTCTAAGCTTTTGCTTTTTGTTACATCCAAGGTACCATCAGCGTATTTCATACCAATGGTATTTTGAGAGATATTTTTTTCTTGTCCTGTATTTTTTGAAATGCTTTTTACATTTTCGTTTGAAGATATTTTTTCATCTCCTGTTGATCCAATATCATCGAGTTTCTTATTAACATCTGGACTCAATCTGCTTTGAATTTCTGATTTTTTTACCGTGCTTCCCTTATCCTCACTTTTTACTTGAGTTTTTAAATTCAAATTTTTATCCGATTGGTCATTGTCCTTATTCTTTTTTCCCTCAGTTTGTATATTAACTGTGTCTTTATTCGCTTGGTTGATCACTTCAGGCTTTGCTGCCTTATCTATAATGCTAAAATCTTTTTTCGTTAGTTGGTCATTTAAATTTGATGTATTAGTTTGTTTTGATTCAATTTTTTGAATCAATTTTTTTGATTCCTGCTCATTAAAACCAACGTGCTTTAATAAATCATTTATTAGGCTTTTTCTGTTTTTTAATTGAGCAAGCGAATTTTCGTCTAAGCTATTGGCCGCTAGGAAATCTTGAAGTGAAAAATCTTGTAGTTTTGAGTTCTGTGCTGTTAAAGACTGTAATAAAGCACCAACATCCACCCCGGAATCATTTTTAAAGATCTCTAGAAGGGTATCTACCGCTTGCATATTAAAGCCCAATTCTTTTAACTGATCCATTGCTTCTTGTAAGTTTTCAACTGAAGCTAGTTCTTGAGGAGAAATAGTTTCTGAGTCTGTAGCATTGGGTTTTGTATTATCCAAAGGCTCTTGTGAGGTGTTTTGATCGATTTCCTTTGAAGCGGTTTGATCGGTTGTTTTACCTTCTGTCGACTTTGTTTTTTCAATTGATTTATTATCTGATGGTTTTGAGGATGAGGAATGATCCTGTCTGGAAGAATGGTCTTGTCTGTCAGTTGCTGGTTTATTATTTTCTTTCGCAGGCGAAACTTTGTGGTTTTCATCATCCATAATTCTCTGAAAACCATTATCCTCAACACCGTCATTCTTTGCAGGAGATACAGCCTGCTCTACTGGCGCCTGAGGAGTGAATATTGCTAAAATATCAGGTTGGCTCACAATTAATACCTTTTACTCTCAAGTTAAAAATGATTACCCCTGCTATATTATGATTAAGGGTTCGTCTACCTTTGAGCAAAAGGTATGCCAAATTAGATATTTATATTTTAAGCATTTAAATATAAAGGATTACATTTATCTCCGTTTATAAAAGTAAAATTTATACGACGGCAAGATTTTCCTAAATATAGGCAATTTTACCTGATTTTGGAAAGTTACAGTTGAGGAAAATTTATAGTCTTAATAATAATTTCTACTTGTTTAGTTACTATTAAGACATTTAGTTACTATTAAGGCATAAAGAAAACGACCGTTAATAGCCCTCTTAAATTGTGTATCCTTTAAATAGAGTGTTTCGACTTTATAGCCTAAGGATCAACAGGGTTAGCAATAGACTTTGTAGAAGATGTTTAAGGTTTAACCGTCAGCCATCCAAATCAAGAAATATGTTAAACCTAATAAATGTTCAAACCATGGGAGTAGACTAAAGTATTAATTGATTTAATCTATACTTTAGATATTCAAATCTTTTAAAAAACAAAAATGGAGATAATTAATATCATCGCTAATATTTTTTTCATAGTTTCTCTCCTTTTAAAGTTTGCTCGCACATTATGCCTTTATAATCTTGCTATCAATACAGGCACCTCCCCTGTTTTAACTAAAATCAGTTCTATGATATATTTCGGGTAATTCAAACCATTTCAGGTACTGCTGTGAACGATACTCGGGCACAGGTTTGTATAGATTGGGCCAGATAGATACAAAAGGGATGACCACTGAGTTTATCCCTTTTTTAATTTGAATAAGTTATGGCAAACAAAAAGAAGGCAAAGAAAAAACCGTTGGCAAAAGGGAAAGCGACAAGTTCACCTTTAATGAAAGCCCAAGTCAAAGGTTTTGAAGAAACAAATGAGGCTAACAAGACCCTTAAAGTTGCAATCTGCATATTTCTAATGGTAGCGACGTTTTGTATTTACTCGCAAGTTCAAGACCATGAGTTTATTAATTTCGATGATGATCAATATGTAACAAAAAATTCCATTATCCAGGCTGGGTTGACTGCTGAAAGTATCATACGGGTATTTACTAATGTACACTTTAGTCTCTGGATTCCAATAACCTCTCTTTCATACATAATTGATTATGAAATTTATGGATTAAACCCAAAAGGTTATCTCCTGACCAATTTGTTTTTTCACATAGCTAACTCTCTATTACTATTTTTGATTCTCTTCCGTATGACTGGGGCAATTTGGCAGAGCGCATTTGTCGCTGCCATGTTTGCATTCCACCCCTTAAATGTTGAGTCAGTTGCATGGATAGCAGAGCGTAAAAACGTTCTAAGCACTTTATTCTGGTTGCTAACCATGTGGGCTTATATCCGTTATGCAGAGAAATCGACTGTCAAGAGATATAGCTTAGTTTTTTTATTGTTTACCTTAGGCCTGATGTCAAAGCCCATGTTGGTCACTTTACCATTTGTACTTCTTTTACTAGACTTCTGGCCATTGAGGCGATTGAAATTTGAACAGGAAAGGGACGGCAAAAAAATTACAGAAAAGTACCGAGGCAAGAAATCAGAAACCTTACGCCTTTTGCTAGAAAAAATTCCCTTATTTCTGCTTACAGCAGGCTTAAGCATTGTGACTTTTATTGCTCAAAAAAGTGCCGGGGCAATGATTGATAAGGGGAGCCTTGCATTTTCTACCCGCCTTAACAACGCCATTGTTTCATATCTGGATTACTTGGGAAAGATGATATGGCCAGAGAAACTGGCTGTGTTATACCCCCATCCCGAAAATGCTTTGCCTGTATGGAAAGTAATATTCTGTGGCATGGCATTGGTGGGGATTACCATTATTTCGATCAGGCTTATTAGGAAGGCACCCTATTTTGCAGTTGGATGGTTTTGGTATCTCGGAACCCTGGTACCTGTAATTGGAATTGTGCAGGTGGGAGGACAGGCAATGGCAGACCGCTATACTTATATACCTCTAATTGGAATATTCATTATTGTTGCGTGGGGAGTACCAGAACTTATATCGAAGTGGCGTTACAAGGAAAAGGTGTTGTCTGTTTCAGCAGGAATATTAATTCCAACGTTGATGGTAATGACTTGGACCCAAGTGGGCCACTGGAAAAATAGTATTACAATTTTTAAGCATGCCATCAGAGTAACGGATAAAACGTACCCTACCTTTGCCCCAGCACACAACAATCTTGGGGTTGCTCTGGTTGCTGAACAGAAGAATGAGGAAGCGATTTCTCATTACAAGATGGCTATTAAGATCAACCCTGACAACGCCAAGGCGCATAACAATCTTGGGGCTGCTCTGCTTACTGAACGGAAGATTGAGGAAGCGATTTCTCATTACAAGATGGCTATTAAGATCAACCCTGACTTCGCCAAGGCGTATAGCAATCTTGGAATTGCTCTGGTTGCTGAGGGGAAGATTGAGGAAGCGATTTCTCATTACAAGATGGCTATTAAGATCAACCCTGACTACGCCAACGCACATTACAACCTTGGAAATGCTCTATCTGCTGAGGGGAAGAATGAGGAAGCGATTTCTCATTACAAGATGGCTATTAAAATCAAGCCTGACTACGCCGACGCATATAACAATCTTGGGGCTGCTCTGCTTACTGAACGGAAGATTGAGGAAGCTATTTCTCATTACAAGATGGCTATTAAGATCAAGCCTGACTACGCCGACGCATATAACAATCTTGGGGCTGCTCTGCTTACTGAACGGAAGATTGAGGAAGCGATTTCTCATTACAAGATGGCTATTAAGATCAAGCCTGACTTTGCCGAAGCCTATATCAATTTAAGCTCTGCCTACCTAAATAAAACAAACTTTAAACTTTCTCTAAAAACTTTAAACACTCTAGAATCGATAAACCCCAACCACCCCCTTCTGCACTATAATTTTTCCTGCTATTATGCGCTTTTAGGCAATATCCCTAAGGGCATCGATTCCTTAAAAAAAGCAATCGAAAATGGCTATAAAAACCTTCAAAACCTTGAAACGGACCCAGATTTAGAAAACCTCCGTCAAAATCCACAATTCAACGTATTGCGGTCTTTACTTTTAGCTAAGAGCGCTTAAGTTAGAACAGCTTTAGTTAATAAGTCTTTTCTCATTACAAGATGGCTATTAAGATCAAGCCTGACTTCGCCTTAGCACATTACAAACTTGGGATTGCTCTGTTTCATGCGAAAATGACTGAAGAAGCCATTATTCCTCAAGGTTTGGTGTACCACAACTGTACCTTGAGGCATTTTCCGGCTGGAAATGGTGGGTCTAACGGGACTGGATATACTTGCTAAAGACTTGATTCATCTATTGGTGCCGAAGGACGGACTCGAACCGTCACAGGGTTGCCCCTACTGGATTTTGAATCCAGCGCGTCTACCAATTCCACCACTTCGGCTCATTACTAACTTTAAATTATTAATTAAATATTTATTTAATCTTTGAAATAATTAATTTGAAAGATTATATCAAATTTTATTAAAAAATAAATATGGCAATAAAGAAAAATAATTTAAATGTCCATTTTATATTATTTCTTATTTTTTATTAGTTTGATCAGAGTTCGAATATTGTCTGCATCTTTTTGATTTGGATCAACAGACAAAGCTCTTGAAAAAAAAACTGCTGCTTTTTCTGGTTTTTTTAAATGAAAATAATAAATAATACCGAGGTTTTTCATAGCAATAGCATAATCTGGTTTAAACTCGACGGCTTGTTTTAAATGAAACTCTGCCTGTTCAATTTGTTTTCGTTTTAGATATATTTCTCCAAGAAACCCATGAACCTCTGCCTTTTTGGGCCTGATCAAAGCAGCCATCTTCAACAACCTAAGCCCATCTTCTTCTCGACCCCTTTTAATATAAAGACTACCCAAGTTATAGTTTGTTGCAAAAATATTTGGATTTAATACTAAGGCTTTTTCATAATACTCAATCGCTAAGTCGAAAGTTCCCGGGACCGAATATGCATATGCTAAGTTGATTACTGGACGAAGCTTTTGGGGCGATTTTTTTAATGTGTCAGCCCAAAGTGAAACTTCGCTTGCCCATATTTGATTTCGCGTTATGGTTAATATAGAAAATATAATCGATATAAAAATACTGATCACTAGTGCAAGGTTTTTACCCTTTTTAAAATTATTTGGATAAACTAAATGCGATAGTTTATATAAAAAAAATGCAGCGATCGCGTAATAGGAATATGAAGCAAGGTAAGTTCTATGCTCAGCTGCCAAGTCGTTGAGTGTAATAATTGATGATGAAGGTGATAAAACAATCAAAAACCAAAATATAAAATATAATAAAAGGCGCTTTTCTTTGAACTGATAGAAAAAATAAATTAGCCCTAAGATCCCCAGCAATGATATAAAAAAATTCCAAGACCACCAGTCAGTTAATAATAAAATATCTGGATCTATATTTAAATTAATCGGAAATACTAATAGCTTTAAATAATAAAAAAAAATTACGGAGGGTTGTGTCCGCATGTAGTTTAACCGACCAATATCCTCACCAGCAGATGAATAGCCAATTAAGAACGATTCGTCTGTTAATAGTTTATGAAATAAAATTACGATTCCAGTTAGTGTAATAAGTCCAATTCTCCATTTATGTCTATTTAACCAACGAATACAAACTGATTCTGATTTTTGTCCGAAAATAAAATAAAGTAATAACATAAATGGAAGTGTTATTAACGTCTGTTTAACACAAAATCCTAAAATAAAAATAACCAAAATAATAAAAAAAACTAAAACTTTGTAACCTATTCTTGAAAAGCCATCCTTAGCTAGGTAAACCTGAAATAATAAAAATGCACTCAAATAAAATGTTCCAGCAAAGACTTCAGATCGACTCATTATATAAATAACCGATTCTGTTTGGATTGGATGTAGCAAAAAAAGTATGGCTGTAAAAAGTGATACAAATCGTGTTTCATTTTCTATGGACTCGTTATCAACTAACTTTAAATAGCACCATGCCCTACATGTTATAAAATAAACCAATAATGAATTTATAAGATGCAATAACAAGTTAATAAGATGATAACTAAATGTATTAAATCCATCCAAATGAGCGTTAAAGGCAATAGAAATTTGAAGTAATGACCGATGAAAAAAATCTTCCAATAGATAATTTATACTTAGCTGTTCATTAATGTTAGCTAATCGATTTTCATTGAATATATAACCCACCGTATCGAACTGAAAAGGATTTTTTAAATGGTTCCCATAAACCAGAGTTCCAAGGAGTAAAAGAAATATACAGGATCTAAAATGAGGCCTATCAAATAGACTATTTCCCATTACAGTTCTCATCTTATTGGGGTATCTTTAATAATTTCGACTATATGAAGTAGATTCCGAGACCGAGAATCTTCAGGGTTTCTTGCTAAAACAGTTTTTAAATGAGGAATTGCCTTGCTGAATTGTTTTTTAGCTATATATAAGTTTGCTAGATTAGAGTGGATAATATTTTTGTCTTCCATCGCCAGAGCTTTTTTAAATTCCAACTCTGCTTTATCTAGGGCTTTTAAATTCCAAAAAATTATTCCAATATTATTTTGTGCTTCAACGTTATTTGGTTCCAACTCAATAACTTTCCGATATGATTTTAAGGCTAAATCCAATTGTTTTATAGCACGGTAAGCATCCCCTAATTCCTGATGGTAAAGCGGACGGTGGTTTTTAATTTTTATTGCTTCTATTAAAAACGGTATCGCTTCTTCAGGTTTATTAAGTTTAAGCCTCATTCGTCCGGAGTAATAAAATACTTGTGCGCGGTTTGCCCCTAGTTTCAAAGCAAGATCGTATTTCAACTTAGCCTTACTCCATTTCTCATTTCTAGCTTCAATATGTCCAAGATTTATATAAGGTTCTGTGCTTGATGGCGAAAGTGCCGATGAAGCTTTAAATGATTTTTGCGCTTCCTTATATCTTTCTTTAGAAAGATAAGCGGTTCCTAAATTATTGTGTACCATGGACTTATAAGGCGACTTATTCACTGTATCTTCCCAGAGATTTATTTCTGATCGATAATCAAGACTTCTATTGATAGCTAAAAGCCCAAAAAAAACTAATACAATTATAAGTGTTGGGTTAATTAATCTACTACACGAAGCAGTTCTTAAAAAGAATATTCCTAATCCCATGCTTATTCCAATTCCAGGTAAATATGTTCTATGTTCCGTAGCAATTTGTTTTAATGGAATAATACTTGAGGTTGGTAGTATTGTAATTAATGCCCAAACAAAGGCACATTTTAGAAGAACTGATTTTTGATAAAATATGCTAATGGCAAGACCAACACCTATGACAAGAGATGCAATCCATTCCCAAGCGAGGAACCCCGATATTAGTCTTAGGTCAGGTTCAAAATTAAGATTTATAGGAAAAAATAATTTAACTAGGTAGTACGAGATAATTACTTTTATTTGGGTTAAAGCATAAAGACCCCGATCTAGCATATATGTATATGGATCATTTCTTATAGTAAGCAAACTACCCATTTCCATGTAGCGATATAAAAGATAAATAATTAGAGGAATCAGAACTATTGCTAATTCAGGAAGGAATTTATTAAAACTTTTTGTTGGCGAACATACCCATAAATACAAAATTGCAAGAATGGGCATCGTAACTATTATTTCTTTCGTACCCAATCCTAAATAAAATAAGAATATTGCTATTACGGGGTAATGAAGTTTCTTCCACTTACCATTTTTTTTTTCTTTTAAGTTAATAAACCTGATAAATATATAGAAAGATAATAAATAAAATAATGTGGCTAGCACAGAGGAGCGGCTTGATAGATAGGTAACCGATTCAACATTCATTGGATGAAAAACATGAAATAAAGATACCACCAATGGAAGATTTTTAAATTTTAGCGCAAGCCCCGTTTGTTCAATTTTTAAAATTTCGAACGTCAAAAAATAAAGACTTATTGCAACGCATAAATGTAATATTATATTGATTAAGTGATATCCAAAGACATCTACCTGACCTATTGCATGATTCACTGAGAACGTAAAAAGCAAAATAGATCTATTAAATATATTTTGAACACCAACTAATTGCTGAAACTTAGATAAATTTTTTATATAGGGATTATCTTCAATTGCATGGGCATCATCGTATAAAAAAGGAGAATGAACTGTAACGAAAAAAACAATAACCCCACAGATGCAAAGCAAAGCTAAGGCCTTGACTCTTGCTAAAATAATAAAATTTTTCGGGATATGATCTAAGAAATTCATGAATTTAATGATTTGATAGCTTTTAATAATTTATTCAAATCATCTGACTGAGGTTTAGTTAAATCTAGCTTTAGAACTCTTTCGATATAGACCTGTGCGATTTTAAATTTCCCAAGGTTATAATTAATTTTTGCTAAATTAATTAAAGCTACTTTATGATTTGGTTTATAATTTAAAACTTTTTCATATAACGCACTTGCCTGTTCCAAATTCCCAGACATTAAATTATTCCCTGCTATTTCAGAATATACATACGGGTCTGGACCTTTTATTTTTATAAATTCATTAAATACTTCATTAGAATTTATCCATTGTTTTTTATTTTGATAAACTCGAGCAAGGTTAAATATGGCTGGTTCATGATTAGGTTTAATTTTTAAAGCAGCCTTTAAAGAGAGTTCGGCTTTACTAAATTCACCTGTAAGCATGTAAGCTGTACCAAGATTATAATGTGCCAAAAGCATTGACGGGTTAATCTTTAATGCACGGTTTAATTCTATGATAGCTTTATTATAACGCTGCGTTTTAGCATAAATTTCCCCAAGGTTTAGACGGGCAAGCGCATAATCTGGTTGACCTGTTGCTTTCTTCATCAACGATATTGATTTTATAAAATGATCAATCGCAGCCTCATACTCTCCTGTCATATTTTTTAATGAACCCATTCCAAGTTCTGCTGAATAATAATTAGGATTTATTTTTAAGGCAGATTGATATTGAATCTTAGCACCTTCTAACTGGCCAAGATCCAAATAAACACTTGCTAAGTTATAATGTGGTTGTGCAAAATCCGCATTAATTAAAATATTTTTGTTTCTTAAAATCTTGCGATCTTGAAAGGTTTTATCGACGATACTTTTTCGTTCAATAAATTTTTTTGGATCTTTTATATTAAATTTTGTTTTAGTATATTTTGAAATATTCAAAACACTTTTTTCAAGGTGGCTACGTGCAAGTTTAAGTTTTCCGGCTTCATAATAAGCCTTTCCTAAATTATTTTGAACTCTAGACGAGTTTGGATTTTTTTTTGCTGAGTCAGACCATAATGCAATTTCACTTGTCCACGATTGGTTTCTATCACTAACTAACACACTAAATATCAATACTATAAAAATAAAAATATATATTCGTCTATTTTGTTTAGCACAGCTTATAAGCCACCCGGAAATGAAACATAAACCAAGTGACATCGGTAAATACATTCTGTGTTCGACGGCAAGGTCATTTAAGGGAACAATGCTGCTTGTTGGTGAAATTAACAGGAAAAACCATGCACAACCAAGCTTTAACCAAATATTCCCCCATTTTAAGACGATCCAAATTATGCTGATAATTAGAATAATTGAAAAAAATATTTTCCAATCTACTAAAAACTCAGTGAATGGAAACGCGCTATCAACATTGAGATTAATGGGAAAAATAAATTTTGTAAGATAATAAAAAATTATTACTTTAGACTGAACCAATAGATAGGGTATGCTTCCATACAACTCGAACCCCTGATCCTTAGGTAAATATTGAATTTTAAATAAGTAGACTAATAAGATTAAAACAATCCCAACAAATCCAAAAAAACAAATTATTTTTGATGTTGTAAAATATTTCCCATAATTTGAAAAGTACCTAGGGGCATAAAATAGTACTAGCAAAAATATAATAACCACAGGCAAGGTTATTGCTATTAACTTGGAAGCTATGGCCAAATACATCCCTAAAAAAATTAATAAACCTAAAGTAATTTGGTGTTTTAATTTTCTAAAAGGTACTAACGTTTCTATAAAAAAATATATAGTTAAAAGATAAAAAAATGTTGCCAGCAAACTTGAACGTGACGAAATATATGATACTGAATCTGTATTAATTGGGTGTAATGCAAAAATTAAGGTAGTTGCAAATGGAAATAATAAACCGTCCGGGATTTGATGGTCTATTAGTTTCTGGCTTTTTCCTTCATCGCAGGCATAACCTTTAAATGTAATATTTTTAATGCGAATAAGTATTACAAATATAAGAAGGGTAACTAGCGTATGAATAATTAAATTTAAGAGATGAAAACCAAATGTATTTTTTTTATTTAAGTCGTTATTTAACGCAAAACTCCATAACAAAATTGGTCGATTCTCAATAGATATTAAGCTTACATTTTTATTAAAACTGTCTAGATCTGCTAACCATTCTTTATTTAATAAGTTACGATCGTCAAATTGAAACGCCCCTTGCAATGAATTGAAATAGACAGTTGATGTCAAAACAATAAGAATTAATATGCAAGAAATCTTAGATTTTTTAGAATTAGATTCAGCAAATAAGTTCATCAGGGGAGCTTATTATCGGTATATTGGCATGGTAAAAAAATCTTCAATCTGATAGTTTCTTGTCTTAATTTATCATTTGGTGAAAAATTGTTCTAGATGAAAAGTATTTTAATTAAATTATAATGATTCCATGAAAAGTTTGGATATACAAACAGTCGCTATTTCCCGTTGATTGCTCTTCATAACAAGCTTGCTATCCATTAAAAATAACCATGCAGACCGCAATAATTAAGAAGGTTATTAAGTTAGCCTTTATTTTCATCATTATTTTTGGATTTAATTACGGCGTAAGCTTTCAGCAATTTCTTCATTATGATTGGAATAGTCCGCGGGGACTGAGTGATTCCTCTAGCTATCTGGCAATGTCAAATGGAGACTATACTATCTCTTCGGGGCATCGTTACCGCTTTATCATTCCCCTTCTCGCCAATTTTGTGAGAAGTTTGGTCCAACCATTAATTCCTTCTGGACAATTAAATTGGTTTGGGGGCATTGATGCATTTAGCTTTTATATTGTTAACTATTTCTTTACAAGCGTTACTGGTTTGTTTTTATATTTATTTCTTGTTCGGTTAAAGTTTGACACTAAATTATCTTTAATTGGGGTATTTATATTTTTAGGAAGTCGAATCACAATTCTTACAACTAGTGCCCCCATTGTCGATTCCCTGTATTTTCTATCAATCATTATAATCGTTTACTTTTGTATAACGAAAAATACTAACATTCTATCAATACTCACTCCTATATTAATTCTTGCTAAAGAAACAATTATTCCCTTCTTATTTATCCCTTTTTTTGTTCGTCAAATAAACCGAAAACTTTATGGAATTTCCTTATTCCTTTCGTTTATAGTTCTGTTCTGGATAAGAAGCACTATTTCTTCATGGTCACCTAACATTATTGAGAAAAGTGATCCAATTTTTTATATCTTTAAAAACCACCTTAAGTCAGGATTGGAAAATATTATCCAATCTTATTTTTCGCTAGGAGGTTTGCATGGAGTTTTTTCAGCATTTTCAATATTTTGGATCCTTGCAGCTTTTGGAGTTTGGCTTAGCTTTAAAAAATTGAATACATTTTATCAAATCCCACATTTTCTTTTTTTGATTATTCCTATTACATTTATGTTTACCGTTTTAAGCTCTAATGTTGGACGAATGTTGTTAAGTTCATTTCCTCTTGTTATTCCTTATACCTTAATTGGAATCGATTATATTTTTTCCAAAAAAAATAATGAATACTCTTCTTTAAAAGTAAATTCGGATCCCTGATATAATCGAAAAATTTTAAAAAAACTGTCTTTAGTTTTTTTAAGTTTATAAATTAACTTTAATTACTTGAGTTTTATGCCTCCTGTTATCGCGCTTGTAAATAAAATCTGCTAATATACGTTTCCTGCAAGGTTCCAGTTTTGTATAACTTCTAATTACTACTATCTATTTGAAAGAACTATCATGATTATTATTGACGGGAAAATGGTTGCCTCTAAAATCAAAGAAAATATTGCTGCTGAAGTTAAAACTCTTAAACAAAAAACAGGTAAAACACCAGGTCTTGCTGTGGTTTTGGTTGGAAATGATCCTGCATCTGCTGTTTATGTACGAAATAAAAATAAAACCTGTGAAAACTTAGGTTTTCATTCATTTGAGAATATTCTTCCCGCGGATACGAGTGAGTCAAAATTATTGGGCCTTATTCATGAATTAAATATTGATGATAGGGTTAACGGAATTTTAGTACAGTTACCTCTACCTGATCAAATTTCATCAAATAAAATTCTTGAAGCAATTAATCCTAAAAAAGATGTAGATGGGTTTCATCTTGAAAATGTTGGTCGACTTGTCACAGGAAATGCAACTTTCAAACCATGTACTCCTGAAGGAATCATCCAACTATTGGATCATTATGAAGTTAACATTGAGGGGAAACATGCAGTAATACTTGGACGGAGTAACATAGTTGGTAAACCAATCTCTCTTCTATTACTAGAAAGAAATGCAACTGTCACGATTTGTCATTCTAAGACCCAAAACTTATCAGCCATTACAAAATCTGCCGATATTCTTATCGCGGCTATTGGAAAACCAAATTTTGTTACTGAAGACATGATCAAAGATAACACAATAATTATTGATGTTGGTATCAATCGCGTTGACAACAAACTAATAGGCGATGTTGATTATCAATCCGTTTCAAAAAAAGCATCTCTTATTACACCCGTACCTGGTGGGGTTGGTCCCATGACCATAGCCATCCTAATGGCAAACACACTTCAATCTTTTAAAAATTTATGCGATTAAATTTATACCAACTTAATTTTTTTATATTACTTTATTAAAATAATAATTTATAGTTGTACCTGTTTTCTTAATATAAAATACTACCTAGTAATTTTCAGATGGATCAAAAAGAATCAACACCTCAAATTTACTCTGTTTCAGAAATAACTGGCGACGTAAAATCCATTTTAGAATCAGCATTTGATTCTGTGTGGATCGAAGGCGAGATATCTAATCTTCGCGTCCCTAGTTCCCAACATGCTTATTTCGTCCTTAAAGATGATCAGTCTCAGATACGCTGTGTTTTATTTAAAGGTTTTCGGTCTGGGTTGAAGTTTCATCCAGAAGATGGTGATAAGGTTCTTATTTTTGGGCGCATCACAGTTTACGAATCTCGAGGAGATTATCAGATAATTGTAGAACGTGTTGAACCAAAGGGCTTAGGTGAATTGCAAAAAGCTTTTGAAAAATTAAAATCTCGTCTTAAGCAGGAAGGTCTATTCAATGATGACAAGAAAAAACCCTTACCAAAACTTCCATGGAGGGTTGGGGTTATAACATCCGGCACGGGAGCAGCATTACGAGATATCATTAATATTATTCGCCGGAGAAACCCAAAGGTTTCAGTCCTAGTTTATCCAGTAAAAGTTCAGGGGGAAGGAGCTGCTGAAGAAATATCCACAGCCATCAATCATTTGAATAAAATCAATGATCTGGATGTTCTCATCGTCGGAAGAGGGGGTGGATCAATAGAAGATTTATGGGCTTTTAATGAAGAAATTGTTGCCCGCGCTATATCTGAGTCCAATATACCTGTTGTATCTGCCGTTGGTCATGAAATAGATTTTACCATTGCCGATTTTGTTTCCGATTTACGTGCCCCAACTCCGTCAGCTGCTGCCGAGCTTGTGGTCCCTGTACTTGATGAAAAGTTACAAAAACTAAACATACTATCGAATCATCTTTTGACCTGTCTAAAAAATAAAGTCGACAAATATGCGGATTTACTAAAAAGTCTAGTTGGCAGACGTTTTTTTAAAGATCCCATGTATATTACGCAGCCACAAGCCCAACGTTTAGATGATTTAAATAATCGGCTATTCCGTGCATTAGAGCGCTGGGTTATACTTCAAAATCAAAAGTTATCGAGTATAGCTCAGCAACTTATTCACATTAATCCTAAAAAAAATATACATCAGCTTACTGAAAAAAATGCTCTGTTACTTCATCTTTTAGTTCAAAATATATACTCTATAATTCGTTTAGATCGTCAGCGATTCGAAGGTACTCTAAAAAATATCAATGCTCTCAGTCCTCTTGCTATTCTAGATCGGGGGTATAGTATTACAAGTTTTCAAGGAAAATCTCTTTCTAAAAGTAATTATATTAAAAAGGGCGATTCTATAAATATTCGGTTAGCTAAAGGTCAACTAGATTGTACGGTTGATAAAGTCGTCTCACCTAATAAAAATAAATGAACTTTAAATAGTAGAGGCTGTTATGTCTGAAATAAAATTTGAAAAAGCAATGTCTCGTTTAGAAAAAATTGTGGAAGAGTTAGAGCGCGGCGACTTAGATATTGACAAATCTCTTGAAATTTTTGAAGAGGGCATCAAAATGTCACGGTTATGTTCAAAAAAACTTAACGAAGCAGAAGCTAAAATAGAAAAACTTACCAAAGATAAAAAGGGAGAGCTAATTACTGAGCTATTCCCTGCAGAAAATGAAAATGACGAGCAAGAATAAAAAACTCCGTTTAGATCAACTACTCCTAAAAAAAAACTCGTCCTATCGCGAGAACGCGCAAAAAGCATAATCCTAGCAGGTAAAGTTAGGATCGACGATCAAATAGCAGATAAACCTGGGCGAATTTGTGACATAAAATGTAAAATTCAAATCATAGAAGATATCCACCCCTATGTGAGTCGAGGTGGGGTTAAACTTGAATATGCACTTAATAAGTTTAATATTTTGCTTACGGATAGGGTTGCAATGGATATCGGTGCTTCAACTGGAGGATTTACAGATTGCCTTCTTCAGAGGGGGATAAAAAAAATATTTGCTGTTGATGTTGGATATGGACAGCTTGATTGGAAACTACAAAGCGACTCACGAGTAATCACTCTGGATCGGAAAAATGCTCGAAACCTAGACAAAACCGACATTGGAGAACTAGTTGATTTGGCCGTAATCGATGTTTCCTTTATTTCTTTAAAGTTTATAATTCCCTCTGTGATTAATATTTTAAAATCAGATGGGGATTTAATAGCACTTGTTAAACCGCAATTTGAGGTTGGAAGAGAAGAAGTAGAAAATAAAGGGATCATTAAAAATCCAAAAAAACATCTTAATGTACTTTGTGAATTAAATTCTTTTATGAAAGAAAAAAGTTGGCAAATAAATGATATAACCCCCTCCCCTATAACCGGACAAAAAGGAAATCGTGAGTTTTTAATTCATTGCCTAACTAAAGAAAATTCTCGAATAATCGAAAACGATGATATTTATAATATGATTAATATAGAGTTACCTTAAATAAATATAAACCCACACGCGGATGCTTATATTTAGTTTTAAAAATTATATTTCATCTTTATAAACTATAAAACAGTCCCGTGGGTAAACAAGGTGGGTAATTCCTTTTTGTTTTGTTGCTTCAAGGCCCCACTCTGTTTCATCTTCGAGTGGTTTTATGCGAATTCCTCCGTTACCACCGTATATTAGTATAGCCACCCCATCTCCTGATTCTTCAACTTGACATGCATAAGCGGCACAAGTTGATTGAGATTCTTTGTCCCATCCAATCACCTGAACAGGAGATTCTTCGCCTTGTATGTTATATTTTATGCAGTAAACCTCACGCGACTTCGAAACGTCGCGGTAAAGCATACTAAAGTTCTCATGGATATTTTCATTGGCTTCTACATCGACATACATTGTTGTACTCCAAAGTAATATTTGAAGGTCATAATATCACTATTTCTAAAAAATTTTTAACTACTTAATATTTATCTCTAAAAATCGTAATATACTAACATTAATATTTGTCAGAACTTTTTTTTATACTTTATTATGATTTATTTTTAGCTTTTTTTTCAGCTATTGAGAAATATTTTGGTTTCTTAAAAATATTTAAAGTTGCTCATATTTTTAAACTAAATCAGTTAAGCCCAAATTTGAGGCGAATTGTGTTTTAACGGGGAAGAGCTTAATGCATAAACTTGTTTTACTACGTCATGGTCAAAGTCAATGGAATCTTGAAAATAGGTTTACTGGATGGACCGATGTTGACCTTACTGTTCAAGGTATAGAAGAGGCAAATAATGCTGGGGTTCTACTTAAAAATGAAGGCTTTCGTTTCGATATTGCATATACATCTGTTCTAAAAAGGGCAATTCGAACTTTATGGATTGTTATGGAAAAGATGGATTTGATGTGGATTCCAGTTCATAGGTCGTGGAGACTTAATGAAAGACACTACGGGGCTTTACAAGGACTCAATAAAAAAGAAACCGCCGTCAAACATGGTGCTGACCAAGTTAAAGTTTGGAGACGTAGTTACGATATTCCTCCTCCAAGTCTAGAAGATGGAGATGACCGGCTTCCCTATAATGACCCACGTTATAGACTTATTCCTCGTGATAATCTTCCTCGTTCAGAAGCGCTTAGTCATACGGTTAATAGGTTTCTACCCTATTGGCAAAATACTATTATTCCTTCATTACAATTAAAAAAAAATATAATTATTTGTGCCCACGGTAACAGTCTTCGTGCTTTGGTAAAACATCTTGATAATATGAGTGATGGCTCCATCGTTGAGCTAAATATCCCAACCGGTATTCCACTTATCTATGAACTTAATGATGATTTAACCGTAAAAACTCATTATTTTTTGGGAGATGCCGAAACAGTTAAAAAAGCTACAAATGCTGTTGCGGATCAAGGAAAATAAATTTCTAAATTTTTTTATTAAACTATCAATTAATATTACCTAAGGATCATGATAATGAATTACTTGTTGTCTCTTATTTTTACTCTATTAATTCTATCCTCCTGTGGCTCAGATGAAACAAAGAATGATTCAGTCCAATCCATGACCCACTATAACCTTGCTCTGGAATTAGCTCAATATAGCCTTTTTGAGAATGCACTTGCAGAGTTTGATTTAGCCATCAAGTTTGACCCTAGCAATATTAAAGCTTATCGAAAAAAAGGATTAGTACAGTTTGGACTCAAGAAATATGAAGAAGCTGAAAAATTATTTAAAAAAGTAATCTCTCTCGATCCAGATAACGTGCAAGCTTATATTAATTTGGGTATGGTTAAATACTCTACTGGAGATAAAGTTGAGGCAAAAAATTTATGGGAAAAGTCTATTGATATTAAAACTGATGATAATGATTCAAAAGCAATAAATAATATAGCTAATCTATATAAAGAAGAAAAAAATTATGATAAAGCCATTGAATACTATCAATTGGCAAATAATAACGACCCTCAAAATTCAATGTATCTGAATAATCTAGCCGATACACTGCGTTTAAAAGGTAAACTGGATCAAGCTATAAAAGTTCTTCAAAGTTCATTAGAGTTAAATTCGTCAGGAATGGGAACTTATTTCAACCTAGGATTGGTTTACAAAGATCTAAAGGAAAATGAAAAAGCGTTAGACTCCTTTAAAAAGTCCATTCAAATGAATAGTTCCCTTACCGAAGCCTATTATCAAATAGCACAAATCCACTTAATATTAAAAAACAGGGATGAAGCTCTTAAATTTATTGAAAAGGCTATTGAGTTTTCTCCCAATAATTTGATATTCCAGAAGTCCAAAAATAAAATTCTTAATTCCTAAGTCTAAATAATCTAACCGATACGTATAAGGGTAATTTAAATTTTAGTTATATCTAGTTTATGTTCTATTTCTTATAATTTATTATTTTGATTAGGCTTCTATTCTATCGATATTTTCTGTATTTATATTAATCAATGATTATTTGATGAATAAAGAAAAACATAAGAATAATACTATTTTGCATGAAATTTCTAAGGACGATTTAAAACATATCCTAGCAAATCATTTAGTGTGGGTCAGTACTGGGGAAAAAGAAGGTAAACAAGCCAATCTTTCGGGTATTAATTTGCGTGGCGTAGTGCTTTTAGGAGAAAATTTAAAAAAAGCCAACTTTGAAGGTGCTAACCTTTACGGAGCCTATTTAAAAAATACAACTCTTGAACAAGCCAATCTTTCAGGTGTTAATTTGCGAGGTGCCAACTTACGATGGGTTAATTTACAAGGGGCAAACCTATCTGGATCCAACTTAGTTAGGGCCGATCTTCATGAATCAAATTTGAAAGAAACCAATCTAATTGGTGCTAATCTCCAGATGACGGACGGGTTGACTGAGAAACAAATTAATCAAGCCCAAACAAACGAGACAACAAAGCTTCCAAGCTCATTTTATTAATTTTTTAACTTACTGTTGCTGAGCGTGCAGCAGAAAGCATGTTTTTTAGATTGGCTGTAGCATCCTTAACCGCTGTTGCTTCATAACCACAATGGGCTGTACAGTCAGCACACTTTAGATTATTCTTATGACCGTAACTATCCCAATTTGTTGTATCCATCAATTCTTCAAATGATTCTGCATAACCATCATCCAGTAAATAGCATGGCTTTTGCCAACCCAGAACTGAGTAGTTTGGATTGCCCCAAGGTGTACATTCATAATCACGACGGCCCTGCAAGAATTCTAAATAAAAGGGGGAATGTGATATATCCCATCTCCCTTTTTTATTTTTTCCAAGTAATTCTTTAAAAAATTCCTGAGTTCGTTTACGACCAAAAAAATGTTCCTGATCCGGTGCATCGGGATATCTGAAAGCAGAAGATAAAGTCACTCCGTCCAAGCCAAGAGGGTTTAAAAAATCAAGAAATGTTTCTGCTTGTTGGACGGTAGTTCCTTCGAAAAATGTTGTAGCGCTTGTCACTCTATATCCCGCTTTTTTTGCTTCTCGAACGGCTTCTACTGCTATTTTAAAAACTCCTTTTTTGTCAACGATACGATCATGATCCTCTTCAAGGCCATCTAAATGAATAGATAAAGTAAGAAAAGGTGATATAGGTAACTTTCCAAAAAAATTCTTTAGTAAAAGTGCATTCGTACAAAGATAAATATATCGCTTTTGCTTAACAAGACCTTCAACAATCTCAATAATTTGTGGGTGCATCAATGGTTCACCACCAGCAATCGATACTACCGGAGCTCCACATTCTTTAGCTGCATTAAGACATTGGTCTACTGTAAGATTTTTATTTAAAATCTCATTTGGTTTTTGAATTTTTCCACAGCCAATGCATTCAAGGTTACAACGAAATAATGGCTCTAGCATCAAGACCAAAGGGTATCGTTCTCGGCCTTTTAATTTTTGCCGCATAACGTATGAACCAATTTTCAAAGCCTGTTTTAAAGGAACTGGCATATGATACTTTATTTATTAGATTGTTTAATTTTAGAGCTGATAAACCTGATAACTAAATATATCAGGCCATTATATTGAAGTTTATTTATGTTGCAAATCCTATATCATATTAAGATAAATATGTTTTTTTTCAATAAATCGCAATCTTGGAGCCGTTTTTTATTCTATCTATTGAAAATGGATAAAGAAATCATAACCCGCCAATGATGAGAAAAAGCCTTTTATTAATTGTAGTAGCGGTAGGCGCTATTTTTATTGATGGGACTCTAACCCATGATATTTTTGATTATCGACTTGATTCATTTTCAAAGTGGGCAACTTTTATTCTCATTTTAGGTATTTTTGTGTCAATATTTTTGCCTAAAACCAACAAAAGCAACAAAGATAAAAATAACCTTTGAGGTCTTTGATGTTTTTAACTTTATGAAACTGAGGAAGAAACAGGTACGCTAATAACACGACTCAGTAAAGCGAAAGGATCAATCTGACCTTCTGTCTTTATCCATACAGTACCGTTTCCTCCATGAGCGACTTGCTTCGCTAAACCATTTTTATTTTCCATGGAAGATATTTGAAAACGGTACTTATTTTTTGGCGAGATATATTCTATTTCATGCCCTACTTCAATCCTATTTTTAACATCCACTTCCATCCATCCCCCATCCCGTTCGTTCACAATTTTGCCAGCATATATTTGTGGTAGGTTATCTTCTTGGGGTGAATTAAATCGCTCGGTAGCTTTTTCAGATGCCGATAGAAGAAATGCAGTTGTAAATCCACGGTTAGCGGTTTTTTCAGTTTCGCCCAGTAATTTTGAATCAAAAGGCTTGTTGGCTACCATATCGTCAATGGCTCTTCTATAGGATTTTGTTATTAGCGATAAATAATAAATAGATTTTGTTCGACCCTCGATCTTAAACGACTCTACTCCCGCTCTCCATAAATCATCAAGATGTTCTATTGCTCGAAGATCTTTTGAATTCATTATATAGGTTCCGTGCTCATCCTCTTCAATCGGCATAAGATCGCCGTCGCGCCCCTTTTCCTCAATTAAATATTCTCCTTGAGGACTTTGAGTGGCCTGTTCTCCTTCTTGCAATTCCTCTTTCACATTGTATTCCCATCGACAACTATTAGTACAAGTTCCTTGGTTAGCATCCCGATGATTAAAGTAATTAGACAAAAGACATCGCCCTGAATAAGCAATACAGATAGAACCATGAACAAACGACTCCAATCCAATATCGGGGACTTGTGTATTAATTTCTCTGAGTTCTTGCATAGACAATTCTCTTGAAAGAATGATTCTTTTTACTCCGTAATCCCTCCAAAATGCCACGGACATCCAATTAATTGTATTTGTTTGCACGGATAAATGAATTGATAAATCTGGAAACTCCTTTCTCACATATTGAATCATTCCTGGATCCGACATAATTATTCCGTCAGGCCCTGCTTCAGCAATAGTTGCAATAGATTTTTTAAAAGATTGAAGTTTTCGATTTTGGGGAAGAATATTTGCCGTGACATAAATTTTTTTACCTAACTGATGACAATATTCTATATCTTCTTTTAAGGAACTATTGTTGTAAGGATTTTCTTTGGCTCGTAATGAAAATCGAGGGATTCCCGCATAAACAGCATCAGCTCCAAAAGCTAAGGCATATCTTAATTTCTCAGGACTACCCGCAGGACATAATAATTCTGGAGTTTTAAGCACGTTACCTCTCTGCTTGAATTGAGTATTATCCTAAGACCTTACACTACTAGTAGGTTAAACCGCAACGATTTGCTAAGATCTTTTTTATTTTGGGTAAATGGGAAGAGGATGGAGGATATTAAACCTAAATAACGATATTTTAATTTAAATGCTCTTTAAGCACAATATCCTTGATAGCGGAACTTCCATCATGCCCGTCATCACCTTTTTGCAAAGTACCTACTAACTCAAGAGTCGATCTAAGACGCCTAACCAATACTTTTAAAATGGGTATGAGTGATTCCGGATTGTGATCGGCTAAATTATTGAATGTTTCCTTGGTAAAGATACAGACAACACAATCTTCCAATGCTGTAACCGTAGCCGACCGAGGTAGCCCGTCTATCAGTCCCATTTCACCAAAAATCTCACTTTCCGCCAAAACACCTAATACTTGCTTCACCCCTCGTGGACTTAACTTAGATACCTCGACAGATCCTTTTTCAAGGATGTAGGCGCAATCCCCTAATTTTCCCTCTTCAATTATGTCCTCGCCTTTTTTGAAATTAATTATATCCATGCAAAAGTCCTATTTTTTCGGTTTAATTTAAAGTTAGCATCGGCTCAACAAAAACAATTAAATATTAAAAAGATTTATCCTAAAAAGCAATATTTCTCAAAAAATCAAAATTTATATATGGTTTTGGCTACAACCCAAAAGTTTCAAGGTCGATCGTAAACGTGCGGCCATTACTTTGAAAATTGGGATCAGGACATTAGGGTTTTTTTCCCTCAGT
>Ga0209228_1000252_pt1 | contig 27854 bp, 28 predicted proteins | sample METZYME_3_150m_FD_187547 | JGI IMG/M metagenome (GOLD analysis project Ga0209228, IMG submission 187547) | Marine microbial communities from oxygen minimum zone in mesopelagic equatorial Pacific - METZYME_3_150m (SPAdes) (version 2) | ecosystem: Environmental > Aquatic > Marine > Oceanic...
TTTGGATATCGGCCGACACAGCCAATTAACGGACCACAACGCGGAATATCTGATGAATCATCCTGCTGCAAACATGGAGAAATTCTCAATCCAAAGACCTGGGTTCGATGTTGAGTGCCGCTTATTTTTTCCTCCGGATTTCAATGAATCGCTGATGTATCCCTTAGTTCTGGACATACATGGAGGCCCAAACGGGGCTTTTTACGACTCCTTCGTTCCAGTGCAGCAAATGCTGGCTACGACTGGATATCTGGTATTGGCGGTCAATCCTAGAGGGTCAAGTACCTATGGCACAGATTTTATGATGGCGGTGCTGAACGACTGGGGAGGTGAGGACTATCAAGATTTGATGGCCGCAGTGGACCAAGTCTGTCAACGGCCTTACGTGGACAGCGAGAGGCTGGGTATACACGGTTATAGCTACGGTGGTTACATGACTAGCTGGACAGTGGGGCACACCAATCGGTTCAAGGCTGCCGTTGTGGGGGCGCCTTGTATCAATCTCCACAGTATGTATGGTACGTCGGACATTGGAATCAGCTTTGGCGAAGCGCAATGGGGCGGTTCGATAGCCGACGCGGCAGACAGGATGTTGCTTCGTTCGCCGATATCCTATGCGTCCGAGGTGAACACTCCGGTTTTGTTGCTCCACGGTGAGGCGGACGCCCGCTGCCCGATTGGCCAGAGCGAAGAATATTTCACCGTGTTGAAGCGTTTGGGTAAAGAAGTAGAGTTCGTGCGGTTCCCGGGTTGCTCCCACCTATTTCCAAGGATGGGCCACCCCAAGATGAGAGTAGAGTATCTCATCCGAACCCTGGACTGGTTCAACGAACATATGGGGTAATCCCTGGAGTTTTTCCCAGGTGGGACCAGTGATAAGGCGAAGTTAGACAGATTTTGTTTCGTCTGGGTTCAGGTCCGGAGTGCGATTCCTTCGGTTGATGATTGATGTAACTGCAATCGGGGCAGGAGTATATATCGTCGCTGTCCGGTTGTTTCTTCCCCAAGGGGAATCAGCTGGCGAGATGGGCAAACCAAAGGGTGTCACATCCATTGGATTTGATGGCTAATGGCCTCTCATGCCGATTTGACATGAAAAGGGACGGATCCTTAATTAAAGGATCCGTCCCTTTTAGTGGCCTTCCATGTTTCTGTAATCTAAGCTGTCAACGGTCAGTCAGTCGCGCGGGACTTACGCTTGACCATGTCAAACATTGGCTGTGGGCTAGCTAGGATTGTGCTTCTTCAGTACTTCAGCGACCCGCGAGTCGATATTACCCAAATCAACACCGCCGTCTGCGCGAGCGATGCCTAGATGCGCATCACGCTGAATCTCTTCCCATTCGGGCTCGAGTTCATAAGCGTCCCGAAGTTCGCTAAACATAGCGTCTAGGGATTTCTTGTCAAACATATTCTTGCACCGTCCTCCGTTTTGTTCTTTCGGCCAGGCCTTTAACTGATGTAATGCCAGCATCGATTCCAAGCAGGTCCAGAGGAGACAATTATGTCATGGACCATGTAGTTCACGGCGAGGCATAGTCTACAATTTTTCTGAGACCGTGGCAAGTTTGATTCGAGCTCACATCAAGCGTTGGGTTTTGAGTCTATCTTGATTCGCTTAGGGGGCTTTTTCTCGGTCCAATCTGTCCTGGTCTACACGAAGTTCGGCCGATGCCCTCCGGTTGGCTTGCAGCAAGTAGAGAAGCCCAACGGAAACAGGGATGGCGAGCACGGCGAACCCCATTATCGCGACTATTACCCAAGGCTCAGGCCCAAAGATACCGTCCAGGCGCTCTTTGATCCAGTGCAGCAACTCTGGGTCGGCGGAGTCGCCCTGGTGGGCCAGGATAAAGTTGAAGAAAAAGGCCATGACGGCCTATTAATCTCCGCCGGCAGGAGCGGGAACAGCAGGCTGATAACGCGTCGAATACTTGCGCTCTTTGATAGTGAAAGCTGACAGAGCCGCCGGGAACAAGAGTGCCCCGACTATCGCGAAAGGTAAGGTGTATGATCCCGTGATGTCGAAAAGCAGACCGGCCAGTAGCACGCTGCCGAATCCGCCTATTTGATGGAACATGAAGGTGATTCCTGAGATAGTTCCCAGCGCTTTCAAGCCGTAGACGTCGGCTGTTAGCGATGACGTGAGCGGAAGTGTGGCGACCCAGGAAAATCCGGCCACGCTGGCGAATATCCAGAGGCCGGCAACAGAGTCCACGGTTATTAACAAGATGTAGGCCATCCCACGCATAAGGTAGACCAAGGCCAGCCAGTTTTTGATGCCGCCAATCTTATCGGCGAGGATACCTGCTCCCAAGGAGCCGATGATGTTTAGGCCCATCATATAGCCGAAGATCGTAGCGGCGGTGCTGCCGGAGATGCCCCGTTCTTCAATGGCGAATGGGATGAAGTGCACCGATAGTATGAACGTTGTAGCGCCGCAGACGCAGTAAGAGGCTGCCATCTGCCAGATGGGAGCCGACTTGAATGACTCCTTCCAAGTCTCCACTTCCAAAGGGCCGGTCGCTTCATTCCGTCCTCCGCCTGCTTCCGTCAGAGGTTCGGGTTCACCGTCGGGGTAGAGCCCTCTTTGGGACGGCCTTTCATGTATGAAGAAGTAGGCCAAAGGCAGTGAGAGTAGAACGATGACCCCAAGACCGACCCAAGCTATGCGCCAGTTGGTGGCCTGAAGAAGATACATAGAGAAGGGGACCATGACGAGGCCGCCCAAAGACAGTGCGGCGGAGTTGATACTTATGGCCGTTGCTCGTTTTCGCTTGAACCACCGGGACATGAGGGCTGCTGTGTTCGACAGAGCGGGCCCGCCCTGGGCTATGGACGCAACGATTCCGAACATAAATACCAGGAAAAGGACGTGGAAAGTAAGGGACAGCATGATAGTTGAGCCGCCCAAGATGACGAGAGAGATCAATATAAGCTTGCGCCCGCCGGTTCGGTCGAAGACCTGACCCATGAAGGGTTGCACCAATCCGCTGACCAGCACACCCAATGCGGCGGCTACGGATATGGTGAACCGGTTCCAGCCAAACTCGTCGCTCATTGGAACAACGAACACGCCGAAGCTGTTACGGGCACCGATGGCAACGAAGCCTATGAATATGCTGGCGGCACAAACGTACCAGCCGAAATATATGGGGTTCTTAGTTGTAGCGGGAGTCTGCATCATGTTCCACGACTATTGACGGCCTGGCTCCTAACTTCGGAAAATCAAGCGTTTATTCTCCAAATCATAACACTAGCTACACGGTGGATGGCTATCAATCTCTGTTGGGTTCGATGTGGTAGAGGGACCTGGTTCAAGTTATCGGGACAACCAGGCGGAGAAATCATCCGCCGTGCCTGAACCCGCGCTCACCGTAAGTCTACTGTCAGCAATAACCTGGTCTGGATTCAACCGGCCCCAGACAAGCAAGGCCAGGACATCTGCATCACAGGTCAGTGTTGCGGTGGGTTCGCCTTGGGCATACTCAACCTGATTAGATTCGCTACCCACCACAACGTCTCGTTGAAAATCGGCAGCGCCAGTTGTCTGGAATCGGTAGCGAGCTAGGCGGTGAGAAGATTTAAAATCAGCGAGTCCGATGCCGTCTAGCCACACGGGAAGCCGTTCTAAGACTACTGCTACGCTTTCTGGAGCCAGGCTGGCATTTGGGTCGGATGGAAAGCGGATATCCCAGGAATGAATGACGACCTCGCTTATGCGAGTGGTCACGTAAGCCGAAGCGGGCTGGAGCAGCCTGAAGCTCCAGCATTCCTTGGCCCATTCGTCGGCCTCCATGCTGGAGAACAGTGCTTGTAACCGGTCCACACTGGAGGCGAATGCATAGGGAAGATCTTCACCGGCGTCTTGCTTGTATTCCCTAGCTTTGTCCGCGATGAATGCAGGAAGCTCCGTTGAAGCTATGGAACCGATCTCAGGGAGGCCAAGGGGCGGCGAGGTGATTCCGAGACGTCCTTGGGATATGGCGTCGGCGAAGAACTCTGCGGCCCAACCAAGATGACCTATGACGTCCCCCACTGTCCAACCTTCGCAGGGGCTATCTAGGCTCCATTCTTCAGCGCCGGTGCCACTCACATACTCTTTCAGCCGGCCGGTCTCGGCCGCTATTAGTTGGACCCCTTCCGCAGTCGAGACCATACTTATCAGACCTCTGTCCATTAACCCTTGAGGGCTTTGGCGTCCTGTCCGGCGCTGGTGCCTGAGAGCTTGCCAAAGACCATTCCGGCAGACAGACCTGAGCCGCCAGGGTAATTGTGATAGAACAGCCCGCCGACCATCTCACCTGCTGCGTACAGACCAGGTATGGGTTCTGAACTGTTGGTTACGATTTGGCCTCGGTTGTTTATCCTGACACCGCCGAACGTGAAGCTGATACCGCAAGTCACTGCGTAGCCGGTGTACGGTGGAGTGTCGATGGTCTCAGCCCAGTTGCTCTTGGGCGGTGTGATACCCACAGTGTTCCTGCCGTCTTTCACCGTCGGGTTGTAAGGGATCTGCGTCTGCACCGCCGCGTTGTATTCTTGGATGGTCTTCACGAAACCGGCGGGGTCGATGTCCAGGCGCTCGGCCAGTTCTTCCAGAGTGTCGGCCTTGGCCATGGTTACTTGGTCTATATGATATTCGTCGCGCAACAGATGCTTAACCTTCTCATCAAAGATGTGGAAGCCCAATCCCTGTGGTTGGGTCAGGTAGGCTCGTCCGAACTTGACGTAGGTATAGTTGCGGAAATCCTCTCCCTCGTCGAGGAAGCGTTCGCCGTCGATGTTAACGATAAGTCCAAATGGATAGGAGTGCTTCTGATAGAGTTCGGTGATGGTGCGGTCGCCGAAGGCTGGGGCGTTCATGTCCCAGGCAACTGCGTGGCAGCTACTGTAGTGGCCGTGGGATTGGGCTCCGATGTCCAACGCCATCTTGATGCCGTCCCCGGTGTTGTAGGGGATTCCCCTCACTTTGACGTTCTCCCATCCGGGGCCTAGGTAACGGCTACGCATCTCCGCGTTAGCCTCGAAACCACCGGCAGCCAGTACCACTGCGCCGGCGGTGATGTCTTCGAAACCGTCGGGCCCTAGGACGGTGATACCGTTCACATGCCCCTTCTGGTTCTGGAGCAGTTTGGTGGCTTGAGTGGAGTATCGGACATCGATCCCCATCTCTGCGCAAACGTCAAACTGCTGGTCGGATAGGCCCTTTCCGGCGCCCACTGCTTCGACTAGGAGGCCGCCCCAGAACCGGTATTTGTCGCCGTCTTTGAACGCTTGCCTTCCGTAGGCTAGGACGAACCGGACGCCCTTTGACTGGAGCCACTGCATGGTTGGTAGAGATTGGCTGACTAAGATCTGGGCAAGTTCGGGGTCAGCCAGACCCTCGGTGACCCGCATCATGTCGTCGTAGAATTGGTTCTCGGTATAACTGCCTACCTCTACCGAGTTAACCTCGGTCTCCGACATGTCTGGTATGACCGTGCGGATGTCGTCCAGACCCTCAAAGGCAAAACGGATGATTCCCCCGGTGAAGTAAGTGTTGCCGCCCCGGAAGTACTCGGGAGCTTTCTCCACGACCAGGACCGAGTCGGTGTTTTCTTTGGCGGCGATGGCGGCAGAAAGGGCTGCGTTGCCAGCGCCGACCACTACTACGTCATAATGACTTGCCACTGTTGTGTACCTCCAGGGTGTCGAGAAATATTTTCGGGTTGGTGACAGACCGTCGTTTTTAGCGTGACCTATAATAATCTGTTAGACATAAAGCCACAAGATATGGAGGGAGATTGAACGTGGAACGGTGCGGATGGGCCGGCAGCGGGTTAATGATTTCCTATCACGATGAAGAGTGGGGCGTTCCGCTGCATGACGACCGTATTCTGTTTGAGTCCTTGATCTTGGAAGGCGCTCAAGCCGGACTCAGCTGGAATACCATCTTAAACAAGCGGGAGAGTTACCGGGCTGCCTTTGATAATTTCGACGCTGCCGTCATCGCCGAGTACGGAGATGCCAAGATACGGAGTTTGCTTATGGACGCCGGGATCGTGCGTAACCGGCTAAAGGTCGCCGCTGCCGTAACCAACGCTCGGGCTTTCTTGCGAGTTGTGAAAGAAGAAGGCAGCTTTGACACTTACGTCTGGTCGTTCGTGGGCGGCACCACTAAGGATAGCAACTGGAAATCGATGTCGGAAGTGCCGGCCACGACAGCTGAATCAGATGCTTTGAGTAAAGACCTGAAGACTCGGGGGTTCAAGTTTGTTGGCTCAACAATCTGTTACTCCTTCATGCAGGCGGCAGGGCTGGTCAATGACCACGAAGTGGACTGCTTCCGGTACGATCAGGTCTAAGCCAGCATCAACAGGTTCAGACGAATAGGAGGTTGCCGCACTGCGGCACCCGGTTTAAGATACACTCCGGCTTACAGGCCTAACGCCTGTGGCAATCTTTAAGTAAATGAACCAAGGGGGTATTCGCCAGCATGAAAGCTGCGAGACTTGTCGGACCAAAACTGTTTGAATTTCTGGATGCAGATATGCCGATTGCGAACGACGGCCAGGTTCTGATCAAGCTGGAACGTGTGTCAGTCTGCGGAAGCGACTGCCGTCACGGGTTCAACATCCACCCTGAAGAAGAATACCCCATGGACGTCGGACGGCCCTGCCATGAGTTGGCCGGGACCATCGTGGAGAGCCGCACAGATGAGTATCATGAGGGCCAGCGAGTCATCGCGATACCCGAAAGAGGCTCCGGTGGACTGGTGGAGTTCATGACCTCTGACCCGAGTCGGATGATCCTACTACCCGATGAGGGCCCTCTGGATGAGTGGGTCATGTGCCAACCCTCCGGGACCGTTCTGTATTCGTGCCAGCAGATGCCAAACATCTTGGGTAAGAACGTGGCGATTATGGGCCAGGGCAGTATCGGACTCAGTTTCGCCATGATTACCTCTAGGTTGGGCGCGTCCAGCGTGACGGTGGTCGATCCATTGGATTACAGACTCGAGAAGTCCAAGATTTTCGGTTCAACGCACCGGATCAACCCAGATAAAGAGAACGTTGACGAAGCTCTCGCGGAGATCACCGGCGGAATGGGCCCTGATGTGATCGTCGAAGCAGCTGGATATCCAGATACTTTTAATGACTGTTTCAGGCTGGTCCGCCAGTTCGGCACCATCATTGTATTCGGTGTCCAAGCCGACGATTTTGTGCCAATCGAACACAGTTGGATCATGGACAAGCAGCCCCGGATGATCGGAACCACCGGCGCCCGCAGCGGCGACCCCACCACCCAGATCAAACACATGGTGGCTCTGAGGGAACGAGGTTGGTGCGAACCCGCCAATTTGATCACACACCGCATGGGCTTTACAGATGTACAAAAGGCCTATGACATGTATGATTCACAGGATGACGAGGTCATCAAGGTGGTGATGAATATCAACGATTAGTTGATGCTTGTTCGATCGCCGGGTTGACCGCTGGTGCTGGCCTGGAGTGTGTCCAGGAAGTGGGTCCGGTAGTGTTATGAAGGGGTGTTGTGATGATGAAGCCGGTATTTGAGATCCGGATGGTCAAAGAGAACTTGGACCTGTCCATGGCGATGATGCAGGCGGTCCAGGAAGAAAAAGTAACGGCTAAACAGCTTTTCCGAGACGGCCCTGAGGATATGTTCATCGCTTTCGCTGTGGACAATGACGGGCCGGACCAACAGGAACTATCGCGGCGCGCAGCCAATCAGGCTCGCGCCGCGTTTGCTTTGGCGGTGATTCAGACGCAGCGGAGTCTGGACCGGGTTTTCACTGGTAGCCCTTTGGATGAAGAGAATCCCGACCTTCAGGCGGCCCGATGCGTGATGTTCTTGCTTAATAACACTGTCTTCGCAAATCTGTTTACTCCGGTTTGGGACTGCCCACTTGAATACCGGCGGCGTTTCGAGGTTCGGCCCATCAGCCTCCTGATGGACGCCGGAGAACTCCACGGTAAAGGACTTAGCTGGGACCACGTGGGTGGCCTGGCCCAATTCATGGACCTATTGGTCTATCTCGCCAATTGGGTCGATGACCTCACTGAGATTCAACCGGCGGCTGACGCACTTCGATATACAGCCCTGCAAACAACCGTCGAGCCAGAAACCGAGTCGGAGATCGTGACCGCCAATCCCGATCCGGCATGGACGGTCGATGGTCCAACCTCCAGGTTCGTCGCCGAACAGTGTGAGATTGGAAACAACCATCTGATCCTGGCCAAAGACTTGTATGCAGGATTCCAAGAGTGGTGCCGTGAGACCGGCCTGGATGACGTTTCCCAACGCAGTTTCGGGATGCAACTGACAGCTATGGGGTTCCAGCGCCGCCGCCGCGGCAGGGGGAAACATTGGTGGGACGGAATCAGATTGATTGCCCAGGCTACCACTCGAGATACGCTGGTGGAGCGGAGGCCATTGATGGCCAACGGAAGAACCGGCGGCCACTATGAAGGTTACCAGACAAAGCTACCTACCTAGTCGGTTTGTGCGCCGGAACCCGGCAAATGATTGTCGCCTAGTCAACAACCCGGCTGGTTGTAGTTACCACAACAGCCTTTCCGTGTCCGCAGCTTAGTGAAATTGTTGCCGACCACGAGCGCGATTTTGCGCCAGACGGGCATGGGCTGCTTGAGGTTCTTCCATAATTGGAACGTTTGTTGGACTTCTTGTTGGTTCGGGCCGCACATAGTTGCCGGATTATGCCGGTCGGTTAAACTGTTGGCAACCAGTGTCAGGAGAACGTGATGCCTGCTTACCTCGACCGCCTCACCCGATTCGTCTGTGGCACCCGTTTAGAACACTTGGAGCCATCTACGGTGAACGCCGCTAAATCAGTGGTGTTGGATACCATTGGAGCGATGTTGGCGGGCAGTCAGCTTCCGGAGAATACGAAGCTGGCACAGTTGGCGGCCAAGACTGGGGGGCAAGGCCCGGCGACGTTGCTGGGTCAAAACGGTTCCGCTCCTGCGGTTTTTGCTGCGTTGTCTAATGCTACCGCCGGAGTTGCCCTGGAGATGGACGAAGGCAACCGGCATGGAGGTGGTCACGCCGCTATCCACGTCATCCCGGCGGCGCTAGCCGTGGCTGAGGAAAGAGGCTCTAGCGGCAAAGAATTTCTGGAGAGCGTCATTGCAGGCTATGAAGTGACTTCTCGCATCGGCTCCGGCACACAGGTCAGGAAGAGTGTCCATTCCCACGGCACGTGGGGGACCATCGGCTCAGCGGTGGTTACCGCAAAGTTGATAGGGTTCGATGAAGCCCATACCACCAATGCCATCAATATGGCCGCATCCATGAGCCCGGCCAATACTTGGAAGCCGTGCTTAGAGGGAGCGACCATACGCAATTTATATCCAGGACGCTCTGGATTCCAAGGGATTATGGCAGCTCAGTTGAGCCTCTGTGGGTTCACAGGTCTCGAGGACGGGCCGTCGGATATCTATAACACCTTGCTTGGGGAGTCATTCGATCCAGAAGTGGTGGTGCAGGAACTGGGCACGCCGGGGGCCTACCGAATCCAACAGAATTATTTCAAGCTCCATGCTTGCTGCCTTTACAACCACCCGGTGCTGGACGGAGTGCAATCTTTGTTAGGCAAGGAGCGGTTCGTGGCGGACGACGTTGAGTTCATCAAAGTGGAGGCACCGGGCCTGGCTACGATCATGACTGATCCTGAGCCGGCGAACATGTTGGCCGCCAAGTTTTCACTGCCTTACGCTGTGGCCACCGCGGTAGTTCATGACAGCACGGATATAACCGCTTTCTACCCGGACCGGCTGCAAGACCCGCAGACCCTAGATCTGTCACACCGTGTAGATATCGTCACTGACCCAGAGATGGACCTGCGTCGCTACGATTACCCGGCGGCCAAGGTGTCAATCTCGCTCAAGGACGGCCGCATCATCACTGAAGATGTGACCGCCCACCACGGCGACACACAGAACCCTGCCTCCCGCGAAGAACTGGTTGGCAAGTTCAACTTCTTGGTGGAAGACGTCTTGGGAGAGGACGGATCGGCCAGAGTCGTCGAGACAGTGAGCCATCTGGATGCATTGGGGAACGTACGAGAATTGACCCGATTGCTCCGACGCGGATAGGTTTCTAACGCCCACGAACTTGCCGTCGTATTCCAATAGGCGGTGCCCGCTGTCAAATGTGAATGCGATTCTAATCTGGAAAATAAAAGAATGTTCGCAAGGCGAACCGATTATTTGCCGGCGTTGTGTTCGACAGTAACGGCGGTGTGCAGTCCGCCCCTGACTTTGTAATCGAGGGTAATCTTCATGGACCGGGGCTTGCAGGCAGCTACCAGGTCATTCAGTATCCGGTTAGCGGCGTGCTCCTGGACGATGCCTACGTCCCGGTAGGAAAGGAGATAGTACTTCAAGGATTTCAGTTCGATGCAAGAGTCGCCCGGAACGTATGATATGGTCAAGACTCCGTAATCGGGGAGGCCGGTCCACGGGCAGACCGCGGTGAACTCGTCGGTGTCAATCTCAACCTGAGACTGCTGGTTTGGGTATTCGTATTTAAAGGTGAGCAGGCATGCTGGGTCGACGGCTTCTTCGCTTTTAGCTGGTAGTTCCTGGTCAAGACCTTCGTACTGTTCTCTGAGTTCGTTGATGGTCGCCATGGGGCCTCCGTGTGGATTCAAACCGAGTCTCTAAAGTGGCCTGACCACTATGATAGGTGGCGGGGTTGGAGGGTGTCAAAGCGTATCGCCGGGCATGTTGCGTGGTATGAGGCGTGACGCTAAGATAGGCGAAACGAGCAGGGTGGAAGCCGATCAGGAGGGAGAGATGGCGAACCTGACACTGGCTTATAAAGTTCGGGGATATAGCACTGGCACTCTGGGGAGGGCCATATGCAACGCCCGTACCCATCATTTCGTGGCCGACGATGGCGGTGGTGACGAGGTCGGCGCTGGAGAGTTCTTCTTCTCTGGAATCACTGCATGCGCCGTGAACATGGTCGAACGCTTGGCTGACAAAGACGACATAGCTCTGGACTGGATGGACGTGAGCGTGGAGTCGTACCGCGACTCGGACGCCGACCACGGCGATCTGTCGCTTTACGATGCCATCCGCATCAAGTTCGAGATGTGGGGTGTCGATGACGAGGATGCCCACAATCTGGTTGAAACCTGGAAGAAACGTTGACCCCTCTATGGTTCGGTCGCCGTGGCGACCGCTGATACCACCGTTGAGTTGATCCAGCACGCTGAAAAATACCGGTAGGGTACCATGGGTCATAGCCCAACAACGGAGCTAACGGCTGAGAACCCTTGGCCGAGGAAGATATATGCGAATTTGCTCTTTCCTGCCTAGTGCTACTGAGATGGTCTACGACTTGGGTTTGGGTGACCAACTCCACGGCGTGACCCATGAGTGCGACTATCCGCCTGAGGCTAGAGACAAACCCCACGTGGTCCACAGTGTATTCGAGGGTCAAGAACCCACCAGCGGCGAGATCAGCCGGGTGATCTCCGAACGCCTGGCCCAGGGTCTGGGTATCTACGAGATAGATACAGTCCTGTTGCAAGCGGCTGAACCGGACCTGTTGATCACTCAAGCCATCTGCGAGGTTTGAGCCATCTCGTCTCGGCAGGTTGCCGAGGTAAGTGTCGGGTTGGCCAAAGAGCCTGAGGTCTTGTCGCTGGATCCGCTCCATATCGGAGACGTGGTTGAGGACCTGAACCGGTTAGGCAGGGCCACAGGCACAGAAACCAAGGCGGCGGAGATCACCTCCGGACTGACTGCCCGCATCGCAGCCGTGGCAGATCGAGCCAAGGATGCCGATAACCACCCCAGCGTATTGCACGTTGAATGGGCCGACCCCGTGATGTGCGGCGGCCATTGGGTGCCTGAGATGACGGAATTGGCCGGCGGGACCAACAGCTTTGGTGACAAGGACACCGGGACGCTGAAGCTGGATTGGGATGAAGTTGTCGCCAGCCAGCCCGAGATTATCATCATGATGCAGTGCGGCTTCGATGTGAAGCGGGCGCTAGAAGACATGCCCACGATGATCGCCAAAGATGGGTGGGCATCGCTGCCAGCAGTGAAGAATAACCGGGTCTACGTGGTGGATGCCGGTTCTTACACCAGCCGCTCTGGCCCCCGGTTGGTTACCGGACTGGAGATCATGGCAGAGATGATTCACCCGGAGTTATTCTCAGGGTTGATACCTGAGTCCGCGGCCCTCCGGTTGTTTGGAGACCTGACTAAGGCCGGCTAATTGAGGCGTGGGCCTTGAAAAGGGTTCTGTTCCTCGATGCGTTTTCGCATAGCTTCGTTGCCCTGCCTTAACATGGGAATCAAGTCGGCCAGCCGAGTCGCCGCGGTCTCCGTGACAAGCAGGCTCTGCCGTAGAGGGGGCTCTAGGTTCAGATTGGCGGCTATGGCGTAGGACAGCTCGATGGGGTCTTCGGGGATCTCCACCCTCGATGTATACCCGCCGGTGAGGGCTGTTAGATTCCGAACCAGTTCTACGTATTCGTCGTTGATCTGGGGTACCAGTTCAGAGCAACCCTGGCCTTCGATCTCCACCAAGTAGCGTACCCGGCCCACCACATGAGGCACCCGCTGCGTTATCTCTTCGATCTCGAACCGGCGCTCGCCCTTGGTCATGATGTTGAGACGCCCTTGGTCTAAGACTTCTGAGCGCAGTATCCTGGTTGAAGTGCCGATTCTTTCAGGCTCGGCCGGGTCGCCGATCTCTAATCCTTCTTTGATCAACACGACGCCAAAGGGAGAATCCTGGTTCAGGCACTCTCCAATCATGTTCTTGTAGCGCTCCTCGAAGATGTGAAGAGGCAAGTCCATGCCTGGAAACAGGACCAGGTTCAACGGAAAGAGCGGTAGTGTCGTGAGGCCGTCCGAGAACTCTTCTTGAGGCTGAGACATAGTACCAGGAGTATATTCCCTGGCCCCAGGGAAGCACAAGGAAAGGGAAGTTTAACGACGGTTTTTCGCTCGGCGTACCCGAAAGCTGGTGGGGCCTTTTTGACGGCGTGCCCACCGTAGGTAATCGGAGAATTGCGGATTCGCGCGGAGCGCCTCGACGGAGTTCAGTTCGTTAGCCAGAGTGGATTCAGAAAACATGGCGTGAAGCTGCCGGTGACACGTGGGACAGAGTTTAACTTGAGGCCCGAACTTGCCGCCCCTGGACCGGGGGATCAGGTGGTGTGAAGTGAAACGCAAGGACGCTCTCGCGCAGAGGGCGCAAGCCGGCTGGTCCTGCATGATGCCGGGTGAGGTGGTTTCAGATGAAAAACGCCGGGCCAAGGCGTTAGCTCCTCTCCGGGACTTCTAGGAACCGCCATCCCGGAAGATCGACTTGCCAATCGTCATCTTCCCAGAGCATAGGGAGGATCAGGCCGTTCATCGCGCGGCCGTGCTCGACCTCAGTGGTGTCGTCCTCCATTCCGAAGGGAAGGAAGGCAAAGGCGTGGATATCGTCTAGATAACTGGTTGGCGAGATTCCAAGGTCTGTAAGGTCTTCCAACGGCCAGAGGCTGAGCACCGTTTTACGAAAGTCCTCTAGCATCGCTGTACGCATCGGATGTTCTGGATCGTATCCGGCCCGGTATGCCTCCTGCATGTTGACCTGGTTACGGGTGGCCCAGACTCCCATACGCATGCCGCGCGTCTCTCTAGATAGCATGGACCAAGCCAGGTCCATCTCCCCGTCCCTTACAGCCTCCGCGAATTCCCCGGCCCGGTTCCCGCATTCATCGGGGAAAGGGCTTCTTTTCTCACCTGGTATACGCATCAATATTCCAGCTTATTGCTTACCAGCCAATGGCGTAGCCGTCCCGTCTTGGGTCGGCCGCTCCGTGAAGAGCGCCGGTCTCTGGATCCACCTGAATCATCATCTCTGATCCCTGGGCGCCCCAGTCCGGCATCATATTCAGTTGATGGCCCTTGCTCCTTAAAGCTTGCTGGACGTCTGTTCCGAACCGAGACTCCATGTGCAACAGATTATCACAGACGTGAGGAACATTGGACTCCGTTGGGCTGTGGGAATTGCGCCATCGGGGAGCCTCCACAGCCTCGGCCACGGTCATGCCGAAGTCGATTATGTGGGTGATTACCTGCATGTTGGTCTGCACCTGGGTGTCAGCGCCGGGCGTGCCGCAGACCAGCATCAACTCTCCGGAACCGCCAGCTTTTCCGTCTGAACCTGGGCCTTCGCCTTTGAAAACCATCACCGGGTTCATGGTATGGCGCACCCTCTTGCCGGGCTGGAGGCAGTCTACGTGGTCGTTTTCTAGATGCCAGTAGGTCATCCGGTTGTTGAGCAGGATACCGGTATCTCCAGCGACGATGCTGGACCCCAGGGAACTTTGGATGCTCTGCAGTTGACAGACGGCGTTTCCCCAACGGTCCACGATCACGAAACAGGTGGTGTCTTCTTCCTGTACTGAGCCGGCTGTAACCCGCCCAGCGGTTCCGGTCCTTCCCTGGAACACCCAGGGATCGCCGTGGGTCGGGTCGGATACCGTGCTGGGGTCGATCAGCTTGGCCCGTTCTTTGGCGTATTCTTTGGAGATCAGGCCCTGGGTCGGGATGTCTGTGTGGTCCGGGTCGGCCATATAGGCCTCGCGGTCGATGAACGCTAACTTTTTGGCCTCAACCATCAAATGGATGCTGTCAGCCGTGTTACAACCCATAGACCCGAGATCGAACTGCTCTACCATGTTCAGTTCTTGGAGGAGTACGTGCCCACTGGAATTGGGCGGGGCTTCGTAGACCGTGTGGCCTTTATAGTTGGCGGAGATGGGCTCTTGCCATCGCGAACGGCAGTCGATGAGGTCCCTCATGGATAAAAGCCCGCCTTGTTCTTGGCAGAAATCTACCATTGCCTTGGCGACCGCACCTTCGTAAAAAGCGTCCCGGCCACCGTCAACGATGGCCTGGAATGTCCTAGCGAGGTCTTTTTGATAGAGCATCTGCCCCGGCTGCAATGGCTTTCCTCCCGGGGCGAAAATGGCCTGGGATGTGGGGAATTCGCAGATCAAGGGGTCGCTGGCAATGACCCTCGATAGAATGTGCGTCACAGGGAAGCCGTTGTCTGCTAGGTCTATGGCTGATGAGAAAAGATCGGATAATTTCTGTGTGCCATATTTCTCGTGCGCTGCCATCCAGCCGTCCACAAGGCCAGGTACTGAGAACGACATGATCCCTTTTTGAGGGATGCCATTCGCCTGATACCAAGCCAGGTCAGTTGCGTAAGGAGCGGCGCCGGTGGCGTTGCAGATGTCGATCTTATTCAGAGCCTTGTTGTAGATCATGATGTAGCCGTCGCCGCCGACCCCCGACATGTTAGGCTCGACCACATTTAAAGCTGCGGCGGTGGCTATGGCAGCGTCTACGGCATTACCACCCTTCTGTAATGTAGCCATCCCGGCCTGGGCGGCAAGCGGGTGCCCGGCGCACACCATCCCATTCCGACCCATGACTACCGGACGGTTGGATTCGAATCTAATACCGTGAGGTGACTGCACCATGGTTGTCTCCTAAGGAATGAAATCCTATTCAGAGGGATTCGCTGCCGATTTTTCAGCCTGGAATTATGCTTGGATGATGAGAGACCGTCAAGAAGAATAGGGCTGATTGATAGGGTAGAGAACAAAAAAATGGGCCCCGATATATCGAGGCCCATTTTTTAAGTGATTGCTTTTTGTTTAGTGACCGCCGCAGCCGCCGCCACATCCGCCGCCGCCGCAGCCACATCCGCCACCGCCGCTACCGCAGGCACAACCTTCACCACATCCGCCAGCACTGGCGAACATGGGGTTGTTGATGACGAATCCTACCTGACCACCCAGGTTCTCGACGTAATCTATGGTCGCTTCCTCTAAGAACGGAGCGCTGTCGGAGTCCATGAGGAACTTAACGCCCTCTTTTGACATCACGGTGTCATCGGACTGAGATTCGTTCTCCATAGTCAGCATATATTGAAGGCCACCTGCTTCGGCGGGTATTGCCACTACCCGCAGGGACCCATCAGTTTCACCTTGTTCTTCCATGACTTCCTTGAGCTTCTCGATGGCGAGGGTCGTTACTTCCATTTTGATCTACTCCTTGGGCAGGCCCACTTCTAGAGGAAGTGGCAAGACCTACCAGCCTACAGTGTCGTTGGACGTTAACATAGGACCAAGGTCTGGTCAACGATTTGATGGACCATATCTGATCTATGCAGACAACGAGAATGATTCAGAGATATATCAGCTAGGCGGGCTAGTCGCTTGAATGATGTTGATTTCGTAGATGTACTGGAGAGATAGTCACCGGCTCTGTCGTAAATAACGGCAGTGTGAGAAGCTCATCGATCCCTTTGAGGTCAACCTCCTCGAAGTAACCAGGATAGACACTCGTTTGAGCATATCTACTTCAGAATCGGGCACCAATACTGGGAAAGATGGACCACCACCATTTGATGGTTGAAACGGTATCTAGAAATTCTCAAGCCCCTTTTCTCGGTTTTCTGTGAATGGCACTTACTTGACTTATACCCGCCTGTGAGCTAGCATATCCAAGCCTCGAATAGTAGATATTTGAGGTTTCGTTCGCATGCCTTCTGAACTGATGGGTTTCATCAACGGGATAATCGAAAAATCTGGGTTCAAGAACACTCGAACGAACAAAAAGACAGGCGGAGATGCCAGGAGGATTAATGTCAAGGCTACGGTTTCTTAAAGTGAAGAATATCTTACCGGCAATGGTCGCAGTCATGCTGTTGATCCTTATGGCCTGTGGAGGGGATGGAGACGCTGAAACGACTAGCACCAGCACCAGCGCCAAATCAACGTCCTCTTCCGCCGCACCTAAAGCGACAGCCGCACCTGCAGCTAAAGCTAAAGCACCAGCAGCTAAATCCAAACCCACTCCTGTACCACCAAAAGCTAAGCCGACTGCTGTACCGAAGACCGGTCCCAAAGCTGGCGGCCACATACGCATGTCGGCATACGCTGACACGAAAGACTGGGATCCGAAGGGCTCTTCTTCCCTATCTAGCATCATGTCGTACTCCCAGTTGTACAACCAGATAGTCCAGATGGATACGGTTGATGTCGGTAAGGTCGTATGTGACCTCTGTGAGAGTTGGGAGGTCTCAAATGGCGGCGAGACCGTAACCTTCAAACTTCATAAAGGTATCAAATGGGGTGACGGCGAAGACCTGAATACTGAAGACGTTGTCTACTCATTGCGACGTTACATGGACCCTGAAACCAAGACTGCAAGGTCCGGGCTCTTCAGGAACTACGCACTAGGTATGGACGACGGCGGGATCAAAGCGATCGATGACCATACTTTCGAGATGAACCTTCAGTTCCCATCGGGCGCTTTCTTGAAGTTCCTCGCAGTTGACTACGTAAAGGTACTGCCGGAACATCTCCTTTCTGCAGGTATAGACCTGAACCAGGCAGAGAACGTCATTAAGCATGGAGCCATGTCTGGCCCGTTCGTACTTGACGAATACCAGAGAGGTAACTTCTATAAGGTCTCCAAGAATGAGAATTACTTCAAAGAGGGACGACCTTATTTCGACTCGATAGACCACTTCATCATCACCGATACTAGTGCTCTGATGGCCGCGTTCAAAGCCCGCGAGCTAGAGATGACCAATAGTGGGTTCACTAACCTGAGCCCGACGCAGGCCTACCAGGTCGAGAATGACTCTGACGGCTTCTACACGACCCAGGCAGTATCACCGTCTGCAGACTGGGGACTGATGCTCAATATCAAGAAAGAGCCGTTCAATGACCCCCGGGTACGTCAGGCTATCAACCTGGCGGTAGACCGACAGCAACATAACTCCATAGTGTTCGACGACACGTCAGGTACACCTTGCCCGCTCATGGGTATCGCGCACACATTTGAAGAGTGCGATACTTGGCCCGGAATCCGCCCGAAGAACACTGACGGCGGTAAAGAAGACCTGAAGAGGGCCAAAGAACTGATGGCCGAGGCCGGCTACCCTGACGGGTTCGCCAGCAAATACGACGTCAGAGCTGTCGGTACCTATCCTGATCAGTGCAGCGTCGTTAAACAGAACCTGAAGGATAACCTGGGTATCACCGGCGATATCGCTACATACCCAAGCGCAGCAGGTTATGCCCTCTTCGGGACGTCTCGCGCGGCCGACCAGGACGGTGATTGGGAGATGGCCTGCCAGGGTGAAGGTATGGTAGTGCTAGATGCTGACGGTATCTTCGGCGGAGTCTATCTTAAGGGTGCCACCCGGAACTATACCGACTGGGAAAACGACTACGTCAACGAGATGTTCGAGAAACAGAAGGTAGAGATGGATCCGGCAAAGCGGACAGAGATACTGAAAGAGGTAGAACTGTTCTTGCATAGCCACGAGGATAACCACTGGGTCGGACTAAGTTGGGGCCGCCTCATGTGGATAATCGGCAGTGAGATCCAAGGTTTCAACCCACCCCAGACAGTACAGACTCATTTCAAGCATGAGGACCTCTGGCTGGACCGCTAATCGGTAATCAGTAGCTGGTTATCGTAAAACCGGTATACCAACAGCGGCCTGCCCCATAACGATGGGGCAGGCCGCTGTTTTTGCCAGTAAATCGCCTTACCCTCGAGCCTCAGGGCTTGAGGTTCAATCAGAAATCAAATACAATCCTCGAATCCTTTACTGGTGGCTTCTAAACGATGAGGCAATACACTCTCAAAAGAATCGGACTGTTTCTCCCTACGGTCGTTTTGATCACGATCATTGTCTTTCTGATAATGCGACTGATTCCAGGTGACCCGGCTTTAGCGATACTTGCTGAAGGCGAAGCGTCGTTCACCCAACAAGACCTCGTAGAACTACGGCAAGAATTGGGAACCGACCGGCCACTCGACGTGCAATATTTCGACTGGATAGCCGGCCCTTGGTTTGCTGGAAAGTTGAGGTGCATCTATTCATTCGGCACCAGTTGTGGACATGATCAAGGTTGGATCTCCGTTGTCGAAGAAATTGCGGAAGGCGACAAACGGTTTCTAACAAAACTTACTGTGACCGATGCTCAACTCATAAAGAGCGGTGTTCAGTTAGGTGACCGGTTTAAAACCGGTTTTCCTGCAAAGATAAGTGGAGTGGTTACCGGGAATTTCGGGGACTCTTTCTGGTTCAATTCCTCGGTGATGGTCGAGTTGAAAGAGAGAATTCCGATCACCGCCGAGCTGACCATATTAGCCATGATCATCTCTATGGTCGTAGCTATCCCGTTGGGGGTTATATCAGCGATAAAACCAGAAAGCTGGATAGATTACTCTGCAAGAATGTTCACTATGGTTGGTATCGCGGTACCGAATTTCCTGGTGGCGATCTTACTCATTCTCTTTCTTATCGCCGTCTTCGACTGGATGCCGCCTTTGGGGTATAAGAATCTATGGGACGACCCCGGTACGAACCTATCTCAGATGATCTTCCCAGCTCTGACTTTAGGTTTCTATCAGATGGCGTTCATAGCGAGGGTGACCCGCTCGTCTATGATGGAAGTCATTCGTGAAGACTATATGAGGACAGCCCGGTCTAAAGGATTGTCCGAACAGGTGGTCTTAGTCAGGCATGGTTTGAAGAACGCGATACTTCCTGTGCTAACGATATCCGGATGGCAGTTCGCTAGGTTGTTTGGTGGAGCGGTGATAATCGAATCCATATTCCTGATACCCGGTATGGGCAGGATATTGATCGACGCTATGTTCCAGCGCGACTACATCATGATTCAAGCAGAGATCGTGATCTTCGGGCTGGCGATAGTTGCCATCAACCTCATAGTAGACCTGCTCTATGGGCTGCTGGACCCTCGCATCCGCTACAGTTAGCCTAAAAGATTGATTTAGGAGATTCACCGATGCTCGATGATCGAGCTGAACAGATCGACCTGGGATTAGATGCACCTAGCAGCATCCTACCGGTGAGGATAGTCAAACGTGCGACTTTCGGCTACCTGGGGTTTCTCAAGCGGAAACCCATGGGAGGGATAGGCGCGGCTATAGTGGTTTTAGCTATCGTTGTCGCTATATTTGCGCCACTTATAGCTCCACATGATCCTCAATCCATCGGCGTAGCCCAGAAGTTCTCATCACCGTCGGCTGATGCGCCGTTCGGCGCGGATCAACTAGGGCGGGATATCCTGAGTCGGCTCATATATGGTGCTCGTATCTCCATGTATGTAGGAGTCGTGAGTGTCGTTATAGGCATCAGCATCGGATGCGCGATAGGCATAGTCAGCGGTTACGCTGGAGGGAAATCAGATATCCTGGTCCAGCGCCTCGTCGATGCTCTCATGGGGTTTCCCCCGATAATCCTGGCCTTAGGGCTCATGGCTGCTCTAGGGGCATCCATGAATAATGTCGTCATAGCGTTGGTCGCCATACTGATCCCCGGTGCCACACGTGTTATACGATCGCAGGTCTTGAGTATCAAAGAGATGGACTATGTACTAGCTGCCAGATCGATCGGAGCGAGTTCCCCGCGAATCATGCTCCACCATATCGCGCCAAACGTGGCTGCCACTTATATCGTGCTCATGACGATAACGCTCGGATTCGCTATCGTCGTAGAAGCCTCCTTGAGTTTCCTTGGGGTTGGTGTCCCTCCTGACGTAGCAACCTGGGGCAGTATGTTGGAGATTGCCCGTCGGTATATAGACACCCAAGCTTGGTTACCGATCTTCCCAGGCATTGCTATCGCGTTAGTCGTGTTCGGCGTGAATTTCCTCGGAGATGCATTGCGTGATGTCATGGATCCGAGGTTACGCGGACGATAGAAATTCCTCGTGTTCCAGATTGTGGATCATATAGTAAGAAAGCAAAGTGCGGCGGGCTACTTGCCCGCCGCACTTTGCTTTGAATGAGCACCCAAAATAGGCCCATTCATATAAGGTCAGATATAATACCCTGTACCAGAGCACACCACATACGTATGTTTAGGAACCGATAAGTTGAATGATGATATCTTGGTCGATCATAAGACTCCGGTAGCTACAGTTACATTTAATCGGCCCGCTGAAAATAACGCCATCAGCTTCTCTATGTGGCAGGGGTTTGCTGATCTGATGCGAAATCTGGATGCCGATCGAGAAGTAAGAGCAGTTGTGATAACCGGTTCGGGAGACCGGGCGTTCTCCGCCGGAGCAAATATCCGAGACTTCGAGGATCATAGGTCGGATTCAGTGAAGGGACGGAAGTATAACGACGCAGTAAACGGAGCCTTGAAGATCCTCACTGACATGAGCACGCCTACGATATCGATGATTAATGGGTTTGCGGTTGGAGGAGGGTGTGAGTTGGCCATCGCCACTGATCTTAGGATCGCAAGCGAAGATAGTCAGCTTGGTATCCCCGTAGGTCGATTAGGAATCAGCATCGGGCATCGGGAGATGAGAGGCCTGGTTAATCTGGTGGGCAAAGGCAACGCTTTATATATATTGCTTTCGGCTCGGCTACTTTCTGGTCAAGAAGCGTTCCAGATGGGACTTGTTAACCAGGTCGTAGATGCTTCAGAGCTTACGCAATATACCTACCGGCTTGCGGAAGAGATCAGTTCTTTGGCTCCGCTGTCTCATAAGGTTAACAAGCTGACACTTCGACAGGTTCAGGATAAACCGTCACTCGAGGACCTGACTGAAGAAGAAGCGGACCTGCCGTTGACGCAGTTCGATACTAGCGATTATGTAGAGGGATACCGAGCCTTCCTCGAGAAGCGACGCCCCAACTTTACAGGCGAATAACGATGTCGGTGGGATATACAGATTGACGAGACGTACATCCAAAGTGCGGGCAGATCGGTTAATGGTCGACCGCGGTCTCGCAGAAACCAGAGAGCGGGCACAAGCACTTATCATGGAAGGCCTTGTATATACGTCCGTTGACCGCATCCACAAACCCGGAACCCTTGTCGGTGACGGCGTCGAACTAGAAGTCCGCGGGAGATTGCCCTTTGTTAGCCGCGGTGGCACAAAACTGAACCATGCGCTAGAAAGCTTCGGGATCGATGTGAATAGTCTCGTAACTCTCGATGTTGGTGCTTCTACAGGCGGCTTCACTGATTGTTTGCTCCAGCGGGGTGCGAGCAAAGTCTATGCGGTGGATGTCGGACGCGGTCAGATTGATTATAAATTACGGATAGATGATCGTGTTGAAGTGATAGAAAAAACCAATGCGAGGTTCCCCTTCCCTTTGCCGGAGAAGGTCGACCTGATAACTATCGACGTATCGTTCATATCTCTAACGATGGTCATCCCAGAGGTGATCGAACATCTGGGCTTTGGGAGATATGCTGTCGCGTTGGTCAAACCCCAATTCGAAGCCAAAAAGGGAAAAATTGGGAAAGGCGGCATAATCAAAGACCCTAAGATACATGCAGAAGTCCTTGGTAGTATGGTCAATTGGGCCGTCAGTAGTGGACTCCGCCTTAGAAATATCTGCCGGTCACCGATCTTGGGTGATGCTGGCAACCAAGAGTTCTTCATGTTGTTCGAGAAACCTATCAATATCCATGCAAATACCTAATAGACCAGAGAGGACCGAGTTATGGAAGTAGAAAGAATTGCGGAAATTCTTATGGAACGTGAGAAGACTGTATCTGTAGCAGAAGCTGATACGGCGGGTCTTATTGGTTATATGTTGGGATCGATACCGGGGAGTTCCAAATACTTCCCGGGCGGGGTCATAGCCTACACGGGTGGCCTTAAAGAGAAGATCCTTGGCGTGCCGGACGATGTTGCGCCGACATATGGCACTGTGAGCAGTGAGATGGCCATAGGGATGGCCCGTGGGGTCCGTCTGTTGACCGGGACGGATTACGCGGTATCTACGACTGGGGTTACCGGTCCGTCTGCAGGTCGCTCTGGATTACCTGTAGGTACATTCTGGGTTGGTCTATCAGTGAAAGACGGTGAAGATAGAGCCATCCAGTTACTTCTGGATGGAGATAGAGATTCCTGTAAACGAGGAGCTGCCCAAGCTGCTTTGGACCTTCTATGGGAGCACATCAACGACGCCACATAGGTAACTAGTTATATCGTATCCTGGGGTCGAGCCAACCGTAGAAAAGATCGACTAGTAGGTTGATCGTCAGGATAGAGAGACCGATGATCACGATTACGGCCTGAATCATCGGGAAATCATGCTGGTATACAGCATCGATCAATATCCGTCCCATACCAGGGATCAAAAAGATCGTCTCGATTATTACTGTGCCTTCGAATAGTCTCCCAAATTGCCAGCCGGTGATCGTTAACACAGGAAGTATGGCGTTCTTCAAACCGTGTCTGATCAAGACTATCCGTTCTGATAACCCTTTCGACCGGGCCGTCCGCATGTAATCTTCTCTCACTACCTCCATCATGGATGACCGGGTTACCCTTGCTATGAATGCCATATCGTAGAAGGCTAAGACGATCGACGGTAATGCCATCTGTTTCAGATTGGTCACAGGATTGTCCCATAGCTCGACGTACCCTAACGGAGGGTACCATCCAAGCATCTGGATCAAGAAGAGAAGCACCAAGATCGCCAACAAGAAGTTGGGTATTGATATCCCGGCGAGGGTAAAAGCTCTGGCGCTGTAGTCCATCCAACTGTCTGGTTTGATAGCAGACAAGATACCCAAGGGTATCGCAAACGCTGTCGCTAATATGATCGCCATCACGGCGAGCTGAGCGGTTCGTGGGATTCGTTTGCCCAACTCTCCCATCACCGGAGCGTCGAACCAAAAAGATTTCCCGAATTTTCCCGTAATCACTCCGCCCATCTTTGCTGGCAAGCCGATTTTCAGCTCGTCACCTAACTGAGCACCTCTTTCTATAAGCTGAGCATCGGCCAAAGTGAGCTGTTTGTCGCCGTCCCTGACTTCTTCGACGACAGTCTTCCAACCTTCATCGTAATCACAACTGACGCCGAACGTATAGACACATCTCAATTTACCGGCAAACCATTGACCAGATATCCAGTCAAAATACTGCACGTCGATCGGCCGGTCTATGCCTAATTCTCTCTGTAATTTCTTAAGGTCTTGCTGTGTATATGATGCTTCGCCTTCACTTAATATGGCGAGAGCAGGATCGCCGGGCACTACTGCCATCAATACGAACACGATGATTGTCAAAATAAATGCGGTGGGCAAGAATAATCCGAGGCGCTTGATGAGGTATTGGCGCATTGAGAGAGAATGGCTCCAAGTTCGATTTGTTATAAACCATGTGTTACACGATCATGACTGGTGCGGTGATCAGGTCGTCCCACGGTCCCAGATGTTTAGTGCGCGACCAATCACTTGTAAACTAAGTCTACCGGTCCGCTTGTTGAAACAATGGAACTGTGGGTCGAGAGTATCGTGATGGGGGAGTATCTTTCTTAAGGTTACCTTTCCCGAAAACGTCAGCGCAACCGGGAGTTTCATTATCTCTGGTCTGATCCAACGCTCAAAATGTTGCTACTTGCAAGAGCCAGGGACCGCTCTCTTGCCTGATCAACTTGGTTGTAGGGTTTGAGTAGTTTCGGATGAAGTTTCGAAACTACCCCAGTTGTACCCCATAGGAATCATTTTTACCTGTTGCCAAATCTCGGACTGGTCAGCGTAATGGGGACTTCCAGGGTGGCCTGAACTACCCAATGGTACTGCCCACAGGGAGTTTTCCCAATCCGATGGATCGTACGAGTAGCGGGCCACAGAAAGGCTAGTGACCGTTGCTAAAGTCGATGAAGAGTAGCCGCCTTGGAGTGGCGTGTCTCCGTCGCCGCTTGTTGGAATGGCAGGCGGATCAAGGAGCTTAGCTAGATCAGGGAACGCCGCTGATAGATTGTGTTTTGGCCTGGCGAGGTGGACTTTTCCCCATTGCCATTGGTTCATATCACGGCCGAGTTTTTCTGACAATGAGGCGATTCCGTTGGAGAGAGCCCGCGCCGCCACTGTTGACCAGGTATCTCCCTCCGGGAGCAATGAGCAGTCGTCCTCACCGATCATAGTCACCAACCGCGCTTTTAACCTGGCAGAGAACGAACCCAGTCCCCGGTCTGAGGGGTGCCAGGCGTCGTTAGCTAATTCCTGAGTCAGGTTGGTATCCAGAACTTCTTTCAAGAGCGCATCGCGCATGGCGCTATATATAGTTGGCTGGACCAGATTAGCGTCCATCTCCCCGTTCCAGTCAAGTAGGCGGGCTTTGGCGGTTTCGCTCTCTTCATCAAGAGGCTCGACATTCTTGAGCAGACACTGATAAGCCAATGCTGGGATGGAGACGCGCTGCGCATGTACACGGGCCATATCCTCTGCCGTTGGTCGGTCCAAGGATTTCAAGCCGTGGGTGACTCGCTTCACTCGGAATTCAGGAGTGAAGTCGATGGCGATGTAATGAGGATAGTCGTCGCCTACTGGGCGGTTGTTGGCGGTGGCAATGTATCCCTCAGGTGGATTGATGGAGATGGGCAGTTCCTCAAAGGGTATATATCCCTCCCACTCATGCTCCCCCGTCCATCCGGGGACCGGAAGCCAACCGTTAACCTTGGAGCGGATGGGGATGCGTCCTCGGCAGAGATAGCCCATGTCCCCGTGGGTATCGGCGAAGAGCAAATTGTTGCATGGATCCACCCACTCCCGCATCGTATCTACTAATTCTCTGCTGCCGTCGGCTCTCAGCATCTGCCATAGGATCTTTGGCCAGGTCGATGGTTTTTCAGTAGCGGTGTACTTGAATGCGAGACCAGACCCTTTTGCCGGGTCTCCTGAGATCACCGGGCCATGCCGGGTCTCGGTCACAGTAGTATGGATGTCGTTGCCGCCTCGTACCTTTATGGTTTCGTCGTAAGTTTCAGCCTTCAGCCATCGGTCCTTGAAGAGATATTTATCTTTCTCAAATTGCTCGATGTACAGATCCTGGTAGTCGGCGGCCGTGTGGGTGACGCTCCACGAGACGCGACCGTTATGGCCGAAATGAGGGAAACCGGGCACGCCAGGGAATGACAGACCAACTACGTCGAACGCATGACAAGCTACCTGGTTCTGGTAATAGGAGTTGGGAGTGTCTAACGCTCGGTGAGAATCTCCGGCCAGGATGGGTTTTCCGGTTGACGTCTCAGCGCCACCAAGGACCCAACTGTTGCTACCGGAGTCCATCTCGCTCAGGTAGTTCAGCTCGGACGCCCCCTCGGCCAACTCTCTTAGTCCTTCATCCAAAGGGCCCGGAGATGTCGAGCCAGGCGGCAAGATCATTAGATATCCGGGTTCCACGCCAGGGAAGAGCCTCCCCGCAGCCTTAGGACCCATATCGCGAACCATACGTGCCCGCCAGACCTTTGATTCGAAAACACCCATAAAGATGTGGCGAACTTTGTAGGCGATGAGGCCGTCCCAAGGCTGCCAAGGTTCGGGGTCTAATCCGGTGATCTGATATTCGATCGGCAGAGTGCCTCCTTTCTCAATGAAGGCGTTGACGCCGGAGGCATAGGCGTCGAACACTGACTTGGTGTGGGGGTCCATCACTTGGTAGTCGCCCTTGGCGCTGGCTGTCAGCCGGAACTTACGCATCAGAGTGTCTTGGGCCACCCCTTGCTGGCCAACGGCCTCCGCCCACCTTCCAGAACCCCTGCGCCGGTCATATTCCATGTGCCACAAACGGTCTTGAGCGGTCGCGAAACCCTGGGCGAAAAAGGCATCCAACTCCGATTCAGCTTTGATACGTGGAATGCCGTACTGGTCTCTGAAAACCTTTACCGTCCCCTCCAATCCCTTAAGGTGTATCGTCCCTGTGAGGTTAGGGATGGCCGATTTCAGGTCTTGTCCGGTTATCATTTGGGAGGTCATCTATACCTTCTAACCTATGAGAATCACATGTAGAGATCGGTAAAATCTTTCGGATATTACCATAGCTACACCAGCAGGAGCCTGGGGATTGACGCGGTACGGGCCCGCCGCTACCATCCCACCTACTCAGGCTATAGGACTCAGGAACACGACGGAGCGATCACCTGAACATGCAGATCACCGAACATATCTACGCCACCCATATCGAAGAAGACCCCGGCAGCTTCGGTGCCATGCACCCAGGCGGCACCCACATATATTTCGTGGGCGACCCCAAGGACCATATGGTGGTTGTGGACACAGGAGAACCATTTCGCTCCTGGACGAAGCAGATATTGGATTTCTACGCTGAACTGGGTAAGCCCTGTATCTCCTCCATCTTGATCACCCATGGCCACGGCGACCACATCGGTGGCTTGGACCGCCTGCAAGAAGAGTTCGGTTGTGTGGTGCGCTGTCATCCGAAGCTGGAACCGGTTCTCAGCCACCGACTAGGGGGCAACGTGGAGAAACTTCGCTCGCGCGAGTCGGTTACCGCAGGCGGCGGGGTCAAGCTACGGGCCTACTTCACCCCAGGACATGAAGACGATCACGTCTGTTACTACATGGCGGCTGAGAAAGTGGTATTCAGTGGCGACACCATCCTTGGAAACTCGTCATCCAGTGTACGGAATCTCAAGCAATACATGGCATCCCTGGATACCCTCGCCGGATTAAAGCCTGACATGATCTGTCCTGGCCACGGCCAGATCATTAATAACGGGACCGCCCGGGTCAACGGGTACATCCGTCACCGTACGGAGCGCGAAGGCCAAGTTCTGGCGGCTCTGGCGTCCGGGATGGAATCGGTGGGCGAGATCGTGAACGCCGTTTACCCTCGGAACCTCCGCCGGAACTTAAGAAGCGCAGCCGCTAGGAACGTCCGAACCCATTTAGGCAAATTAACTGAAGACGGACGGGTAACTGAATCTGAAGCCACCTATACGGTGACTAACGATTAGATGCAGTTCAGG
>Ga0209228_1000254_pt1 | contig 27806 bp, 19 predicted proteins | sample METZYME_3_150m_FD_187547 | JGI IMG/M metagenome (GOLD analysis project Ga0209228, IMG submission 187547) | Marine microbial communities from oxygen minimum zone in mesopelagic equatorial Pacific - METZYME_3_150m (SPAdes) (version 2) | ecosystem: Environmental > Aquatic > Marine > Oceanic...
ATCTGTAAAATCCATCAAGGGAAATGGCCGCCCTATCAAGGGAGAAAAAGAACGCGCTAATATTATTTCTGCGTTAAAGTATGTCGACTATATTACTATATTTGATGAAGAAACTCCTGAAGATATTATTCGGGAAATTCGTCCCGATATCCTTGTTAAAGGAGATGACTACGGTATAAATGAAGTCGTGGGGCGAGAAATTGTAGAAGGCTATGGAGCTAAAGTAGAACTTATTCCGATTGTTAAAGGGCTTTCAACAACCAATATAGTCACAAAAATTATTGAAAATCATAAGTCAAATTAGATAATGACAATAATAAGTAAAACAAATTTTTATAAAACAACTATTTCAACTTGAACTAACTTCCTAATCTCTTATTCGGTAAAAGATAATTCTTAACGTAATCTGCAACACCTTCCTCTAACGATTTTATGGGTTTGGTATAGCCAGCAGCGCGAATCTTTTGAATTTCTGCACAAGTATGGTACTGGTATTGCTTAATAATTTTTTCAGGCATTGAAATATATTCAATTTTAGGAATTCTATTCATTGCTTTAAAAATAGACTTTGCAAGATCATTCCAATTTCGTGCCCGACCTGCACCCACATTAAAAATTCCACAAATTTTTGGATGGTCTAAAAAAAATAAAGTCATACTAACCGCATCTTTTATATAAAGGAAATCTCGCTCCTGCTCGCCATCCTGATATTCTTTCCGATATGATTTAAATAAACAAATCTTGTTATTTTCTTGAACCTGAGAAAACCCTTTCTGCACCAAACTGCGCATACTTTCTTTATGATACTCATTTGGCCCAAAAACATTAAAATATTTTAGTCCCACAATACGATCAAGAGCACCTTGACTTTTTGCCCATAAGTCAAACTTATGCTTACTTTCACCATAAGGGTTAAGTGGTTTTAATGTGTTCAGCTTATACTCATCATCGCTATATCCCTTTTCCCCACTACCATAAGTTGCAGCGCTGGATGCATAAATAAAACGAATATCTCGCTCTAAAGCAAAGGTTGCAAGATGGCAAGTATAGTCATAGTTATTTTCTTTAAGAAATTTTTCGTCTGTCTCAGTTGTAGAAGAGCAAGCACCCATATGAATTATCACATCTATTGACTCAATATCTCGATCGAGAATTTTCTTTAGAAAATAATTTTTTCCAAATAGTTTTTGATATTTAATTGATGCGATATTTTTATCTTTTTCAGGATGGTCTATATCATCAACTATAATAAAGTCAGCCCTTCCTCTTGAATTTAATTCTTGGGCAATAGCACTTCCAATAAATCCCGCGCCTCCGGTTATAACAAGCATAATTTATCTCCATTCATTCTCTATGTATGCTGCGCGATAAAACCAATAGGTAAATCTGAATACGGTGAAGGCGACGGATCGGTTTTAAAATGGGTATGAAAAATAAAGAAGGCACTACAAATCGAGGAAAAATTGACTATATTAAGTTCATTCTTTATTACAACTTAGCAATTTAACCGAAGCCTTTTAATTGATTTTAAAAACTCAATAAATTTTTAATTCTAGGGCTACACAAAATCGTAGGCCACCTGTTGATCGGCCCAACCTAGAAAACCGTCTTTCACAGGATCACCTGTGAAGCTATCTGAATTTTCAACCCAAGTTTTTGGATTATCCCAATTATCATTATAATGATATAGGTAAATTTTAGAACGTACCTCTTCGGGTAGCGTCATCAACTCGCGATAGGAAGCGTGAACACCTCCTTGAAACATTTGACAATCGTGGAACATGACCTCTGATATCTCAGAAAACTGTGTCGGATAATCCTTATCAAACATAGTATCTCCTGAAATCCAAACCCGCCTATTTACCAAGATACCGCTGCACCATTGTGCGTCATTAATACTCATTGCGGAGTCTGGAATATGAAGCGTCCGCATAATAATCAATTCCATTGGGCCATGCTGATAAGACCATAGTTTTCTTCCAAGTAACTCGATTTTTTTCGGACGAAGAATATCAAAAAAATCTGCCAATTGTAATGGCTGACCCTCTGCAGTCTCACAAAATTCAATCCCGCCTGCAAGGCTCTTATCCCAAAGTGAACTCTGATACTCTTTTGGAACAATCATTTTAGGTTTATTAGATGAGTTTGAAATATAGCGGTTAACTAATGCAACTTCTTCAAAACCACCAATATGGTCAGCATGACTGTGGGTAGGTAAATAACATTGAACTTTACTGACGCTTAACCCAACATCATCAAGAGCTAAGGGTCCAAGAGTGCCGCAATCTACTAAAACATGATGATCCCCTTGTATAAATAAAAAGTTTGATTGACGGTTACGCTTAGTAAAAGCTGAACCAACCCCCAAAAAAACAACCCTTAAATTTCCTTCTGTACTTAAGGGCAAAGATTGACCACCCTGGCAAATTTCATTTATATTGTACATGCACGAATTTTTTAACGCTCTTATTTGAGGACATCAAGTATCAATTCCTTATAAAGTATCATAGCTATGTTCCTTGGTCTATTGAATTTCCCCTTATGTTCCAATGAATTAGCACTAATAATTAATTTTTATTTACAAGCTTTAAGCATTTTATAAGAGGCATCTTTTATTATGGATTCAAAAAACTACTTTCTTCCAGCTCTTGAAGACCTTATTTATAAAAAAATGTTTTTCATTGTTTTTTAAGCGTTTATGTGTGAAATTTTTATAAAGATAAGATATAATTTTCAAGACTCCTCAAGCCACTAACTACCCAACTAAATTTGGTTTAAATATGAAATATTTGGTTGTAATTGCCAATGGCCTTACAGATAGGCCAATTGCAGAAAAAGAAAACAAGACTCCGTTGCAACTTGCAGACACACCTAATCTGGATCGAATGGTTCGAGACGGCTGTTCGGGGTCGGTAAAAACCATTCCTGAAAATTTTCAAGCTGGGAATGAGATATCCTATCTTTCACTTTTAGGTTACGATCCCGAAAAATATGATATTGGTCCAGCATATTTTGACGCACTGGCAATAGGGTTGAACCTTAAAGATGGAGAAATTCCTCTGTGTTGTGACTTTGTAACTCTGCAAGCTAGTCATAACGATATGGTAATGAAAGACTATACAGCGGGTCACTTGTCATGCGAAGAATCTAAAAATTACTTAAACGCACTTCAGAGTCAAATATCCGATTGTGCCGTTACTTTTTATCCTGGCTTGGGTCCTCATAATCTAATGGTTATGCATGGCAAACCCTTTACAAAGCCTTTGACACCACCCAACGAGTTAATCGGTGAGGGTATTCGAAAATTTATGCCTGTTGATGATGAATTTAAAGATCTAATTTATATTATTAATCAAGCTCAGATTATATTGCATAATCATCCAATAAATAAAAAACGTAAGCTCGAAAACTTAGACTCGGCTAACAGTATCTGGTTATGGGGAAATGGTAAAAAAGGAACTCTTACCTCATTTGAAAAAAAATATGGAAAATCCGGTTCGCTTATTTCTGCATCTTTACTTTTTCAAGGAATGGCTAAAGGTGCAGGAATGAGAGTCGTTAAAGTTGAAGGCGCTACCGGGTTTGCCGAGACTAACTTTGAAAACAAAGTAAAGGCTGCTATCCATGAATTAGATAGCCGTGATATTGTTTATATTAATGTTGCAGGAATAGAAGAAGTTTCGCTAAAAGGAAACATTGATGACAAAATTCTTTCTATTGAAGATATCGACTCAAAATTAATTGGACCACTACTAAATGAAGTTTCCAAAAATAACAACGTCAAGATGATGGTTGTTGTTAATCACATGAATTCTGCTGTCGACGTTAAATACGGCAAAGACCCGGTCCCATTTGTGATGAGTGGAAAAAATGATACTCCATTAGTAAGCAAATTTGATGAAAATCTCCTTAATGAAGGAAGTAATCATTTTAAATCTGGCTCGGATTTAATGAATATGTTTTTTGAAGTGAATTAAAATTATGAATAAATTAGTGGTACAAAAATATGGTGGTACTTCCGTTGGCAGTATTGATCGAATAAAAAAAATTGCAGAACGTATTGCCCGTATGCGAAAAGAAGAAGTCGCTATCGTGGTTGTCGTCTCAGCAATGGCGGGTGAAACTGACAAACTATTAGATTTGGCTAACCAAATTAGTTCTAGTGGAAAAGAAAGAGAAATGGATCTTTTGTTATCCTCTGGAGAGCGCGTTTCAAGCGCTCTATTAAGCATGGCCCTTGATAGTATCGGATGTCCCGCCGTTTCAATGACAGGTAGGCAAATTGGATTAATGACAGATGACTCACATACAAAAGCACGCATTAAAGAAGTCGATACAAACCGTGCTATAAAGGCTTTAAAGAGTGGATATGTAGTAGTCGTTGCAGGTTTTCAAGGTATAAATGAGAATGGGGATGTTACTACTCTTGGAAGAGGTGGGTCAGATACTTCTGCTGCTGCCATAGCTGTAGCTTTAAAAGCAGAAAGATGCGAAATTTATACAGACGTCGATGGAGTTTATACAGCTGACCCTAATGTCGTTCCTAATGCGCGCAAAATGAACCGCGTTTCTTATGATGAAATGTTAGAGATGTCTAGTCTGGGAGCAAAGGTACTGCAATTCCGCTGCGTTGAGTTCTGCAAAAAATATGATATGCCACTTGTTGTAAAATCATCTTTAGTCGAAGACTCTAAAGGTACCGTGATCTGTAAGGAGGGTTCAAGTATGGAACAACCAGTTGTATCTGGAATAATGAATGACAAAAATCAAGCTAAAATAACAATCAAAGGTGTTCCGGATCAACCAGGAATTGCCAGTAAATTTTTTACAGGGCTTGCAGAAGAAAATCTTTCAGTAGATATGATTATTCAGAATGTCAGTGATGAAAACCATACCGATATTTCATTTACTGTTACAAAAGAAGATATTAATAAAGCTACCAAAATAGTTCAAGAACTGAGTAAACTTATAAAAGCACGGGATATTAGTTCTGATCGTAATATCTGCAAAGTTTCAATTGTAGGAGCAGGCATGCGAAGCCACCCGGGGGTTGCAGCAAAAATGTTTAGTGCTTTATCTAAAGAAAATATAAACATTGTAATGATAAGCACATCAGAAATAAGAGTGTCTTGTATTATTGAAGAAAAGCATGGTGAACTTGCTGTTCGCGTTTTACACAAGGTATTCAATTTGACCAAGGCTGAAAAAAAAGACTAATAAAAGACTAGCGCTAACTTCATCTGGTAAAACAACATTGGCTTTATGAAAAAAATAGATATTTACGATACAACATTAAGAGATGGCTCTCAATCTGAAGATATTTCATTTACTGTTGAAGATAAGATCCGGATTGCGCATAAACTTGATGAACTGGGAATAAAATACATCGAGGGTGGTTGGCCTGGATCGAATCCAAAAGATATGGATTTCTTCAGCCGAATTCAAGCCATTAATTTTGAACAAGCAAAAATTGTTTCTTTTGGAAGCACACGCCATCCCAATAATAATGTTAAAAATGATAAAAATATTAAAAATCTAATTGAATCAAAAACAGATGTTGTCACCATTTTTGGAAAAAGCTGGGATATGCATGTTAATGAGGCACTTTCCACAACCTTGGAAGAAAATCTTCACATGGTTAAAGATAGCATAAGCTACCTTAAAGATAATTGTTCTGAGGTTTTATTTGATGCTGAGCATTTTTTTGATGGCTATAAAAACAATCCTGAATACGCTATGAGAGTACTCAAAGAAGCTGAATCCGCGGGAGCCGATTGGATTGTATTGTGCGACACTAATGGAGGATCTTTGCCATCTGAGGTAGCGCAAGTATGTTCTTTAGTAAAAAATTCTTTTAAAACAAAAGTGGGGATTCATACTCATAATGATTCAGAGCTTGCTGTCGCTAATGCACTGGCAGCCGTCCAGGCAGGAGTTGATCAGGTTCAAGGAACAATAAATGGATTTGGTGAACGATGTGGAAATGCAAACCTCGTTTCAATTATTCCAAACCTAAAACTTAAATTAAATTTAAACTGTATTTCTGATAAACAAATGGAATCGTTGACAGGTTTGTCATCATTTGTTTATGAACTTGCTAATCAGTCTCACTGGAATAACCAACCTTATGTTGGTAAAAGTGCATTTGCTCATAAAGGAGGAATCCATGTTAGTGCTGTAAAAAAGAATAGTGCAACCTACGAACATATTAATCCTGAGTCAGTTGGTAATATCCAAAGAATCTTAATTTCTGATCTATCTGGTAAAAGCAATATTCTATCCAAGGCTCAAGAATATGGTATAAACATTGAGGATAATGACCCAAAAATTAAAAATATTCTAGATAACCTTAAATCACTCGAACAGCTTGGGTATCAATATGAAGGAGCAGAAGCTTCTTTTGAACTACTAATGCGTGATGCTCTTGGAGAAAAAGAATACTTTTTTGATTTTATTGGTTTTCGTGTGATTGTTGAACAAAGAGGAGAAGATGAAAAACCTATATCAGAAGCCACAGTAAAGATTCTGGTTAACGGAGTACAAGAAGTTACGGCTGCCGAAGGCTTAGGACCAGTTAACGCTTTGGACAAGGCTATAAAAAAAGCATTGGGTAAATTTTATCCTGAAATGAAAAATGTTTCTCTTTTTGACTACAAGGTAAGAATTCTCGATCAGAAAAAAGGCACACAGGCTAAAACCCGTGTACTAATTGAATCAGGGGACCATGACTCAAAGTGGGGAACTGTCGGTGTATCAGACAATATTATTGAAGCTAGTTGGCAAGCTTTAATAGATAGTGTCGAATATAAGCTTAATTCATTCCCCAAAAACTCCAAAAATAAATAGCATATTTATTATTCTAAAGAGCCGTTCGCAACAAAACATCTATTGTTTTATTATAAAATACTCTTATTTCTTTAGTAGTTTGAGCATAGTCACTCAAGAGTTTTTTTACGGTATCAATTGAGTCTTTTTCAGAATACTTCAAAAACCTAGCAAGTATTAAGAGCTTTTCTTGCTCCTTCGGCAAGTGACTCATTAACGAAATATATTGAATTCTTAATGCACATTCTAAGTTTCGTAAAAAAAGATAGTTTTTTTTGATATTTCTTGAATCTTTATGATCGATAATTCCTAAAGCATCTAATTGGGCAACAGCCAAAAGCGTGTTAGTTTCTCTTAAATGATTATTTTTTTCTCCATACATCATCTGTAAAATTTGAACGGAAAACTCAATATCTGCCAAGCCTCCATAACCTAACTTCACATTCTTTCCCTTGGTGGCCTCTTCTGCTAAATCTTTTTCAATTTTCTCTCTCAATCTAGAAATTTGTATAATTGATTCATACTCTAGCTTAGGACGATATGTAAACTTCTTCACCATATTTATAAAGTTATCTCCAGTTTTTTGATTGCCAGCTATAAACCTGGCTCTTACCATAGCCTGCTGCTCCCATGTACGAGCTCTTTGCTTATAATATTCTTCAAAGCTTTTAATTGAATTAACCATTAAACCACTTTTACCCTCAGGTCGTAAGTCCGAATCAATTTTATAAACATACCCAGCAGAAGTTACTTGACATGTCAACTCGTGTAATAGCTGATAAATTTTTGTATAAAATAAAACTATATCTCCCGAAAATACTGAGTCATTTTTCACATCTTCGTAAACAAAAATCAAATCTAAGTCCGATTTAAAATTTATTTCGCTTCCACCTAGTTTTCCCACTCCAATAATAGAAAAATTATCAGGAATTATTTTTTCTTTACTGTACTGATTTTTTAGTTTTATAAATGCACTTTTATAAGCATTCTCTATATGTGCTTCTGCCAAACTTGAAAGGTCTTCTAATGTTCCTTCAATGTCAGCTTCACCAATGATATAGCGAATACCTATTCTCAATTCCTCGCCCTGTTTAAAACGCCTTAAGGTATTTTTTTTCTCCTCAAAGTTATTACAATTATTGAGGTTTTGATTGATTTCCTTATTTAATTTTTTTTTATTTTTAAAACGATAAATAGATTCAGTATCTCTAATCACATCAATCAAGTCAGGTTGTTTAATTAATATGTCCGATATTAAGTTACTACTGCCAAAAATTTTAAGAAGTAATTCTAAAAAATTTTTATTTTCAGCAAATAAAGCTAAAAAGGATTCTCTTGCTTTACTTGATTCAATGAATTTTACCAAGTTTTCCAATGCTGAGCTTGGCATCGGCGCTTCACTACACCCATCCAGAATTTTTGGAAGAATTTTATAGAAATCGTTTATACTTTTATCACTTGGGTGAGAGAACTTAGGACCGTCTCTCAAGATCTTTAAAAAACGTAGTGCATTTTTATTATTTTGAAATGATACTTTTTTTAATATCTGTTCATTTAAGGAATTTATTTCACTAACTTTGCTTATATTATTTTCCAGGTCTCTATCTTGTTCTTTTTTGAATAATGCGGAAAAAATATCACTTACAAATTGAGTATGGCGTTTAAACTCAGCATTTAACTTATTATTTAGTTCTTCAATTGACTCTCCTTCTATATTCATTTTTAATGCTAGAACTGCTAATAAGAATTTATCTTCTGGCAAATCATGAGTTTGAAGCCCAAATGAAATCTGCACTCTATTTTCTATATTTCTTAAAAAAATATATGCATCTTTTAATTGTTGATATTCAGGTTTTTTAATAAAATTTAATTTAAATAGATCATTCAAACCCTCAAGTGTATTACCTCTTCGTATATTTTTTTCTCTGCCTCCGAAAATCAATTGGTAGGTTTGAACTGTAAACTCAACCTCACGTATTCCCCCTTTCCCTAATTTTATATTTCTAACGTTTACCTTTTTTTTCTTTATACTCTCATTAATTTTTTCTTTCGTATCAGTTATTTCTTTTACTGCAGTATAATCTATACTTTTTCTATAGATAAACGGTTCCAGCATATCAAAAAAGGTTTTTCCTAACGCTTCACTTCCGGCAGATACTCTTGCTTTCATTAGAGCCTGACGTTCCCAAAGACGACCCCATGATTGATAATATATTTCACAACTTTCAAGTGAGTTAGCTATTTGTCCACTTGTTCCCTCTGGCCGCAAGTCAAGGTCCACTCTAAACACGTTCCCATTTGATGTGATTTCATCTATTGTTTTTGTTAATAACACAGCCAGTTTTGTGAAATATTCGTGACTACTTATAGTTATTGTCCCAGGATAATCTACTGTTTCCTTTGTTTCCCCGTTGCTCGATGTGTATATGTAAATTAGATCAATGTCCGAACTATAATTTAATTCTAAACCACCTAGTTTACCCATACCTAGTATTGCAAATTCTACTTCCTTCATTTCCCTATTGTCTCTTTTGTAATAAGGGATACCATACTTTTCCTTCATTTTTTTATCTGCATATTCATATGCAACTTGTAAACTTAAATCTGCCAAGCATGATAGGTCTCTTCCTGTTTCTTCAAAATCTGTTTTACCCAATAAGTCCCGCAGACCAATTCGTATATATTCTCTTTTCTTGAATTTTCTTAATACTATTGGAGTATTATCTCCTAAGTAATTTTCACCCGCCAATTCATAGTATGCCCGCATGAATTCATCTTTCGACCTTGAGTTATTTATTATTTGGGTATTATTGATCCATTCGAAAAATGATGGATCGCTAATTAAGCTATCAGTCAAGACCTGACTGCCTGAAAATAATACTAAAAGAGATTTTAGGGTTTCTGGTGTTGTAGATAGAATTGTATATAGATAATTTTTATCATTGATTTTTTGAGTAAATCTCTCGAAATTGTGCAATGCTAAATCTGGATTGTATGAATTTTTTATTAGCCCTATAAAAGTTTTAAAAAAGGTAGGGAATAATTTTCGGAAGTTTACATGACCTGATAATAATAAAAAATTTTCCCAAGATTTCTTAGGTTCTAAAAACTTGTATTCTTGAAGAGGTTTTTGAAAACTATCATGCCATGGATCACAATTATAGATTGAATTGAATAGTTGTAAATCAATCATATTATCCTTGTAAGATCACTTATCTTTTATTGTTTATAAAAATAATTATACGGTTGTAATCTAGCAAAAAAAAACCCCCGGCAAAAGCCGGGGGCTACAAACATTTATCTGTTTTATGACCTAAACATCGTAATACATGTAGAGTTCATAAGGGTGTGGACGCAAACGTAACTGGTCCACTTCATTTTCACGCTTGTAATCAATCCATGTATCTATAAGATCTTGTGTAAAGACATCTCCTTTAAGCATGAACTCATGATCTGCCTCAAGTGAACATAATGCTTCATCTAGTGAACCCGGAAGAGTAGGAATATTAGCTAACTCTTCCCGACCCATTGCATATATATCCTTATCCATTGGTTCACCTGGATCAATTTTATTTTCAATGCCATCTAAACCTGCCATCAGCATAACTGCAAAAGCCAGATAACCATTTGAAGAAGGATCGGGGAATCGGGCTTCCATTCGTTTTGCTTTGGGACTTTGAGAATACATTGGAATGCGAACGGCAGCACTTCGATTGCGGCTTGAATAAGCAAGGTTTACTGGTGCCTCAAACCCTGGAACCAGTCGTTTGTACGAGTTGGTAGTCGGCCCAGTAAAAGCACAAATTGCGCGAGCATGTTTTAAAATCCCACCTATGTAATGTAATCCCATTTCACTAAAACCTGAGTAGCCGTCTCCAGCAAAAAGTGGTTTCCCGCCTTTCCAAATACTCTGGTGAACATGCATTCCGGTTCCGTTATCACCATACAAAGGCTTTGGCATAAACGTTGCTGTTTTGCCATGACGCTTAGCTACATTTTTAACGATATACTTATACCACATTAAGTTATCTGCACATTTTACCAAAGGAGAGAAACGCATATCGATTTCACATTGCCCTGCAGTGGCTACTTCATGGTGATGACATTCCATTTCAATACCAACTGCTTCCATAGTCAGCAGCATCTCACTACGAATATCCTGCAAACTATCAGTGGGGGACGTAGGAAAATAACCTTCTTTGTGACGAGGTTTAAAACCCAAGTTTGCTTCTTCATCTCTGCCAGAGTTGCCAGAATTCCATATTCCTTCCTCTGAGTCGACCGCATAAAAACATTGATTGGAATCGTTTTGATATCTCACATCATCAAAAATAAAAAACTCAGCTTCTGGTCCGAAGTATCCTGTATCACCAAGTCCTGTCGACTTCAGATAGGCTTCCGCTTTTTGAGCAACATTCCGAGGGTCCTTTGAATATTTTTCCTTTGTGATAGGGTCAGAGATATTACATATCAAACTTAGTGTGGGCACACTCATAAAAGGATCCATCATAGCAGTTGTCGGATCCGGTATTACGATCATATCGCTGTTATTGATTGCTTGCCATCCTCTAATACTAGAACCATCAAACCCAAGGCCGTCTTCAAATAAACTTTCTTCTAGTTCACTCGTGGGTACAGAAAAATGTTGCCATGTACCCAGCAAATCCGTGAACTTAATATCCACGATTTTAACTTCATTTTTTTTTGCTAAGTCCAACACCTCTTTGGGGGTCATGCTAATTACCTCCTACACTTTTATAAATTAATGAAAAATGAAACCTCTACTATATCTGCAAGTAATCAAACTTTATCTTATGATTGAAGTTAGTTAAAAATTTCTGCCTCAAAATCTTTAAAATTTTAATAAAACTAGAGGACAAACTAAATTGCCTCATCACCTCGTTCTCCTGTTCGAATACGAATAGTATCATCTAAGTTAGTTACAAATATTTTTCCGTCACCGATTCGTCCTGTTTGTGCTGATTGAGTAATTGCATTGATCACATCATCAACAAGGTCATCAGAAATAATAATCTCTAACTTTATTTTAGGTAAAAAGTCGACAATATATTCCGCTCCCCTATAAAGCTCTGCATGTCCCTTCTGCCTACCAAACCCCTTCACCTCGCTAACGGTTATTCCCTTGACTCCCATCTCGTTTAATTGATCCTTAACCTCATCTAATTTGAATGGCTTTATAATCGCTTCAACTTTCTTCATATATTGGTTATAGGCTGATCTGCAAAAATTAGATTCAATATGATTGATTTAAGTTTATGCTGGACAACAAAAGTCAACTCGTAAAAATTCTTACAATTTTTTGATTTGATATTTTTAAGAGATTAAAATCGAACTCTCTTAAGTTGACAGGATAATCAATAAGTCCTCGTGACCCAAACCAGTTCGATTTCCCAGAATTACTTCTTTATTTATAAAGTGTTGCGGAGAAGTGGGAAACTTAGCATAAGTCGACTTCTTTTTCAAACAAGACTTTATGCATTAATAAATTGGGATAAAAAAAATTGAAAAGCATTGATTTTATTGATTTATAAAAATTGAGTACTACTCTATTACTTCAGTAATATGGTTAAGGGATTCCTCTAGTTCCTTCTGCTTTTCTTGAATTATTTTCTCATTATCGCAATTTGATACTAAGATTCGATTCCCGAAATTTACCGTGCAATGAGTAAAAGGAAGGGGTAGCACAAACCTATCCCAAGTGTTCAGTTCTATTTTACAAGTGGCTCCATAAGTCATAGGTATGAGAGGAGAGTTGGTAATACTGGCAATCTGAATACTACCCGATTGAGCTTTCAATCGAGGACCACGTGAACCATCAGCTATAATAATAATTCTCTCTCCGCGCCTCAGCACTTTTATTAATGCACGTGTTGAAGATATAGCTTTTTTAAAAGTTGACCCACGAATGACTGAATAACCCATTAATTGAGCCAACTTGGCAAGTAAGTCACCATCTACACTGGGACTTATCAATAAATGAAAATCGGACCTTCCGCGTAAGTGATAAAATAAATAAAAAATGCGCCCGTGCCATAGGGTTAAAATATAACTTCCGGAGAGATTATTGAGATAATCTTCAGCCTCTGTTTTTTTTCGAAGCTCGCGAATAGTCCAACACCAAACGAATATTAAGACATATAAAATATAGGGAACAATAAAGTTAAATAGAAATTTTTTCATTCTTCTTTTGTTCTCTAAGAAACTCTATCATACTCACTGCGACTCTATTTAATACTCCCGGATCACCCAGAGATTTACGAACTTGCAAAAGACGTGACCGAATATTCTCACGCTCTTTTGAATTATCCATAATTTTTACTACTTCTGTGGCGATATTTTTTACAGTTGCTTTATTCTGAATCAGCTCAGTCACCACTTCTTCTCCAGCTACTATATTAACTAGACCATATAATTTAATTTTAACAAGGGCTCGCGCCAACCAATAAGTGATCCAGTTCAATTTATATACAATAACCATAGGACAACCAAGAAGTGCGGCCTCAAGGGTTGCTGAACCAGAAGCAATTATTAAAAAATCACAGCAGTTCATAACATCATATGACTTCCCTTCTACGATTTTTATATTAAGAGGATTTGATTTTAGTCGGTCTCGAATATCCTTTGAGCTTAACGTATTCGCAACCGGTAAAATAAATTGGCAGTCTTTGAGATATTTACTAATTTCTTCAGCCGAACTGACCATGAGATCAAGAAGAAAGTTAAGTTCACTTTTTCGGCTTCCCGGCATCAAACCAATGGTTTTTTTTGTAGAGTTCAACGAAAACTCGTTTATCGCTTCAGCACGAGTCATAGAAGTTTTCACAGTTTCAATAAAAGGATGGCCCACAAACTCCGCGTCAACTCCTTCTTTTTTGAGCAAAACCTCTTCAAAGGGAAATATAACAAACATTTTATCCACTGTGCGTCGAATCTCATCTATTCTACCTTTACGCCAAGCCCAAACCTGAGGACTAATAAAATAAAGTACTGGACAGGAATATTTTTTAGATAACTTAGCAAGTCTAAGATTAAGAGTAGGATAATCAACAAGAATTACCGCATCGTAATAACCACTTTTAATTTCGTAGGACAGCTTATGATAAACTTTTAAATAATGAGGCAGATCCCAAATAACTTCAACGATGCCCACAGCCCCCATCCGGTCAATATCATAAAATGTTTTAACTCCCTCCCGGCGCATTTGGTCACCACCTAATCCGCTAAATTCACAATTGGAGTGATTTTTTTTTAAGGCACGGACCAATCCGCCACCATGAATATCCCCAGAAGCCTCTCCAGCAACAATCAAAAATCGAATTGGCTCGCCTGTCATTAAATTTTATTAGGAAATTATGAAAAAAAATTTAGGATACACTGAAATGTATTATCTTTTATACACACACTAAAGATATTTTAGCTCGGTCCGCCATCTCTACTACTTTTTCCTGATCAACAATCATTACTCTACCTGCTTCCACTGCTAATACGGACGCCCCGCCACTAATCAGACTTTCCATCGTTAGTGACCCTATTCCTGGGACATCATACCTATAATCTTGATTCGTCCGGCTAACTTTAATGGCAATACATTTTCCACGTGACAATTCGCAACCCCTGTCTAAGGCTTTATCTGTTCCTTCGATTGCCTCTACAGAAACTACCGTTTTATTTTTTACCACGATTGTCTGTCCAATTTCCATATCCGCGAGTGTTTTTGCGATAGGAATACCAAATTTTATATCCTCCATTTCTTCAATCGACGGTTTTCTTTGCGTAAGAACCCCTTGTTTTGGAAAAACTTCTCCCAAAAGCTCCTTTTGATCCAAGACGTTGAACCCTTCTTTCTCTATTTCATTTATCACCCCAAGCAGAAGTGTTTTATCTTCGTGACTAATAAGTCTTTTAAAAAATTTAATCGCACGAAGATCAAAGAAACCAGGTCGAAAAATTATTTTTTTATCTACCTTTCCCAGCATTACAAGATCAGTTACATTCTCATTTTTAAATGTTTTAAAAATTTTACCAGGTTTTCCTATACCTATAGAATAGGCCTTTTCCACTAGAGGTTCTAATTTTACGTGTATCTCATCGGAAAATGAGACGGCAATAATGCTTATCCCCCTCTGGCCTGCTTTCCTAGCAAAATGAGCGGGGACTTCTCCCGCTCCAGCCAGCAACCCTATTTTTTTTACTGAATCAGACATTTAATGAGACTAGCGGTTGGAGGGTACTAATTTAGTAATACGCAATCCCTGAAAAATTATCGCCTTCCTGGTTTGAAGTGATCGAGTATTTGTAATGCAATTTTAAGAGAGTTTAACTCTTCCTTGACAGCTATTTTTCTCTGGCCACCTGCTACGCAATCGATAAAGTGTTTTAGCTCTAACTTGAGGGGATTATCCTTGTGGACAAAAATCCGCTCGACCAGGGATTCCTGTTTATATCTTAGCTCACCTGGGCTCAATTGGCTTTCGGATGAAGACTGGCGATGAACAAAAATTTCCTGTTCTGTATAATCGAGCAGTATGGACGATTCCTTTTGCGTTACTTCAAGCGTCCTTATCTTATTTTGAGATACTCGGCTTGCTAGAAAATTCGCGATACACCCGTTCTCAAATTCTATCTGAGCATTTACCAAATCATCTCGCTTTGAAAAAACAGAACTTCCAACTACGTTGATATTGACTACATCCGACTCAACTAGGTTAAGGACGATATCTATGTCATGAATCATAATATCGAGCACAACCCCATCATCCTTGATTCGTTTCGAAAATGGACTCATTCGCCTACACTCAATATATATTGGATTCCTTACTATTTTAAACAATTCCTGAACCGCGCCATTAAACCTCTCTACATGACCAATTTGAAGAGTTACGTTTTTCTTAGCTGCAAGCTCAAACAACTCTTCCGCTTGACCTAGGTTGTCAGTACACGGCTTTTCCAACAAAGTATGGACGCCAGCTTCTATAAATTCCTTACCAATAGAATAATGGAGAGCCGTTGGAACTGAAATAACAACTGCATCAACCTTTTGAAAAAGCTCTTTGTAATCCCTATAAGCAAACGTTTTGTATTTCTCGGATATAATTTTAGCGCGTTCCTGATCACTATCTACGACCCCAGCCAAGTCGGCTTCACGCATATCAGACAATACGCCAACATGATATTCACCCATTCTCCCAACTCCAACAACCCCTATTTGACACTTTGCCATTATCTAATAATTCCTCGATCAGATTGGTTCACAAAGTTAACAAGATAGCGAATCTCATCTGACATTTCAATTTCTTCCTCTATCCTTTTTATAGCTTGGGTAGTATTTAACTCATCATGCATAATAAAACTGATTGCTTTTTTTAAGCCACTTCTCACAGCAGGTGCCACCCCCGCCCTTTTTAAACCTATTGAGTTTGTTCCAATAAGCCGAGCAGGGTTACCCTCAACTGTCGAAAATGGAAGAATATCTTTTACAATTCGGCTCATACCACCAGTCATAGAAAGTTTCCCGAATCGCACAAATTGATGAGCCCCTATCATCCCTGAAATGAAAGCACGATCTTCAACAATGATATGACCTGAAAGTGAAGTTGCATTGACAAGCACGACGTCATCCCCTATGGCGCAATCATGAGCAATATGTGCATAAGCCATCAAAAGACACCTCTTACCAATAATTGTTTTTTCGTTCTCCTTTGCAGAACGGTGAACTGTAACAAATTCTCGCACGGTAGTTTTGTCATCAATTGTTACCGAGGATATAATGTCACGAACTCCTGCTATCTGTGGGTCTCCTCCAATAGATGCGCCATGAAAAATTCGACAATCCGCCCCCACAGATGTGCCTGCATCAATATAAACGTTGGGACCAATTTCTGTCCTGTCCCCAATTGTTACTCCAGGCCCGATGGTAGAAAATGGACCAACTCGAACATCTTTTCCTAGCTCAGCGCTGGAATTAATTTCAGAGTTACTATGAATAATCACTTTGGTACTTTTATCTGCAATATAAGATTATAATTAAAAAAGCATTTGGCTGAAAACCTTTATGGAGGGAAGTCTGTCGTTGGCTTTCTTCCTTCAGTCTACTTTACTGAATCATTCGTTTCTTTCCCCAACATTGCTTGAAGAGTACATTCTGCAGCAAGTTTCTCTTCAACATATGCACCGCCCTGAAAACGGAATAATGTACCTCTTTGTTTTATTTTTTCCAACTCTAGTCGCAGTTGATCCCCTGGGCGAACCGGTTGGCGAAATTTAGCCCCATCAATCCCCGTAAAAAATACCGATCCATGTCCTTCTTTTTTTAACTTTTTTAAAGCAAGAATACAAGCAACCTGCGCAAGAGCCTCAATAATGAGAACTCCTGGCATAATCGGGTATTCCGGAAAATGCCCTTGAAAAAATGGCTCATTGGTAGTGACGTTTTTTATACCAACAATGCGTGATTCCATATCACACTCAATTATACGGTCAACCAGTAAAAAAGGGTATCGGTGGGGAATTATCCTTTTAATTTCATCAATATCCATCATGGGTTACTTTCTTTAAACCTTATAACCCATCGCGAAGGTGGATTACCTTGGTAAGTCTTGCGTCTTATTTTGTTTTATCGTAGGTTTTGGTTGCCAATGTCGTGAGGTCAACGGATTGATCAAAATAAAGACCCACTTTTTTATCAAGTATCATTGTAAATTTTTTACTTTTTCCTAATTTTTTGATGACTTTCACCATTTTGCCTAAAATTTTACTTGTGATTACTTTTTCCTGTTTAGCAAACTCTTCGTTCTTATCCTGAACATAACGTTCAAAATCTTTCTTTTTTTGCATTAAGGCATCTGTTTTTTTCTTTTTTAATTCTGGACTAAGCACCATACTCTTTTTATTAAGATCTTCGATCATTTTTTTTAGCTGCTTTTCTTTTGCTGTAATCGATATTTTTTCTTTCTGAAATTTAGTCTTAAATGAAGCAAACGCCTTTTTCCATTCTTTGGTAGTAGAAACTGCTGTTTGAACATCAATCACCCCAATTCTTACATCTTTTGCATACCCAGGTGTAGTTTGGGCGAATATAAAAAATATAATTAAAAAACAAACCAACTTTATAAACTGCCACGACCGAACAAAACTACTAAACATGAAAAACCCCTATTTAAAGATTAAAAAGAATTCCCTGCCGAGAAGTGAAACTCACCTGACTCCTCACCCGTTGCCTGATCAAGTTTGATACCATAAGCAAATGTTAGCGGCCCAAAAGGACTTACGAAACGAAATCCTGCTCCAACACTACTTCTCATATCTGCCAAATCCCATGTGGTTGAGGTCGTACTGATATCATCACCTCCACCATATAATTGACCTCGATCATAAAACATAAACGCCTTTAATGACTTTTTAAACGGATATATAACTTCTGCGTTTAGCAATAAGGACTGATTTCCGCCTATAGGATTGCCCGACCCATCTTTAGGCCCAATATTTTTTATCGTATATCCTCTCAAGCTCGTGGGTCCTCCCATATAGTAGCGCTCAAAGGCTGGCAGATCATGACTGCCATATCCGTCTGCCCAGTCAATCTTACCATGCAGCATCCCGACAAACTTTCCGTAGATAGGCCAATAACGGCTGACTTCATAGCTCATTTTATGAAACTTGCTACCACCAAGACCTGCTAGGCTGAATCGTACCACATGGCGCGATCCCGTGGTAGGATTCATAAAGTCATCCCTGGTATCCCTAATAAAAGCCGGGGTAATTCGACTAGTAACTCGTGTTTCATTTTTTAAATAAGTAGTCTGCGTCACAACATCTGTAATTTTGTTATTAGCAAAATTGTAATTTAAACCTATCCAATCGTGTTCAGAAAAAGACTTTCCTAAACGAATCCCTGCACCAGTATTTCTGGCTTTATAACTATAAAAATTTGTTTTGCGGTTAAATGCGTCCACCCCTCCCGATATTTCTGAATCGAACATCCTAGGGTCAGTTAAAGACAAATTGAAATCAGTTCTTCTAGATGACAAGTTAGTAGAAAACACGACTCTTCGTCCTGTTCCAAGAAAGTTATTTTGAGATATGCCCGCATTAAAAATTAAATTTTCGGTGGAACTAAAACCCGCACCAACATTAACAGACCCTGTCGCCCGTTCTGTAACTGCAGTTGTAATATCAATTAAGTCTGGTTCTCGACCTCGGCGAGTATCAATTTTCACATCTTCAAAAAACTGAAGGTTATTAATACGTTGCTTGCTTCGTCTCAATTTTACACTATCGAAAAGATCGCCTTCTTTAAGACGAAATTCACGTCTAATAACATTATCCAATGTTCGTGTATTACCTATAACACTAATTTCACCGACATAAATTTTTCGCCCTCTATCAGTTTCGATACTTACGTCGACCGTACGCGACTCATCGTTGATTTTTGTTACGGGATTAATATCCGCAAAAGCATAACCTCGCTCAGAGTAAATATCACCAACATTCATAACTCCTTGCCTAACTTCCGAGAGGCTATAAACATCCCTACTCTTGATTTTTAGAGCTTTTAAAATATCGTCCTCTGATACGGTATCATCTGGGTTGGTGGTTATCTTGCCAATTCGATACTGCAAGCCCTCCTCAATAGAAATAGAAATATTTATTTTTTTATTTCTCTTATCAATATTAATTTTGGGTTCTTGTATCTGAACGCGCAAGTACCCGTTATCCTGGTAATATCCTTCCAGGCGAAATACGTCTAGCTTTAAAATATCCTTTTTATAAATCCCAGAATCGTCGATAAATGACCACCATGATTCCGCTTTGGTTTCTATTTTATCTCTAAGGTCTCCTGACGAAAAATTCTTGTTACCCAAAAAACGTATGTCTTTAATCTTTACTTTTTCTCCCTCACGAACTCTGATATGAATATTTACAAGATCTGTATCCAAATTTTTTGTAACAACATCAACCTCAGCAAAGAAAAATCCTTTTTCGTGATACAACGACTTAATTTTTTCTTTTGCCTCTTTCGTCATGTGTTCCTGAAACGCCTCGCCTCGTTTAAACCCCAGTACCTCGTGTATACTTTCATCTTCTACCGCTTGATTTCCATAGAATAATATCTCGCCAAAAGAAGGGATCTCCTCAACTATGAAAACTACGTCTAATCCCTTGAGGCCTTGTCGAGTTTCAACCCGAATGTCTTTAAACTGCCCAAGACTATATACCCGTTCAATGTCTTCACTGATTTGATTTCGAGAAAGCGGCTCTCCTTCACGTGTTTTAATATAGTAAAGAAGGGTTGAAGTTTCGACACGCTTGTTGCCTTCGATTTTAATCGAGCCTACAAGGTCACCTGTTTGAGCATGGATCTGCCGCCCCATGGCAAGCATGAGAAAAAATACTACAGCAAATATAAAAATTTGGAGAGGTTTAAACACAAATTTAAAAGTCTTTGTTTTTTAAAAAGTTACCCCCTTCTCAACATGAGGCGGTAGGTTTTAACAAAAAAAAAGTACTGGCGTCTACGATCTCTACGGACCAGAAACACCAATACTTTACAATAATTTACACTGGTTTGGAAGTTACTTTATCTTAATCTCGGGGACAGTCCTCCCTACGCGTTGACAACACTTGATTTTTCAGTAAATACTAAAGCATTCTCATGGAGACTTACCTCGATTACGCCACCGTTTTTAAATCTCCCCTTGAGCATCTCATCAGACAATATATCCTCAAGGTGCTTTTGCAGGGCGCGTTTGAGAGGTCTAGCTCCAAAACTCTTGTCATATCCTTTTTCTGCTAGCCACCTTTTGGCTTCAGTAGTGACATCTAAGGTCAGCCCCTGCTGAATCAACTGTTCATTGATCTGAAGAAGTTGGACATCCAAAATACTTACAATATGCTCAATATCTAATGGCCTAAACACTACAGTCTCGCTAACCCTGTTGAGAAATTCAGGATTGAACATACGTTTCAGATCCTGCTTCAAGTCCTTTTGCATGCGATCGTGGCTCATTTCAAGATCGTCTTTATGAAATCCCAACGATGTCCCTTTATCCAAAGATCGAGAGCTGATATTAGAGGTCATGATGATAACTGTGTTCTTAAAGTCAATCACCCTACCATAACTATCTGTCAGACGGCCATCATCCATTATCTGTAATAAAAGGTGGAAGACATCAGGGTTGGCTTTCTCGATTTCATCAAACAGAACAACAGAATAGGGTTTACGCCTAACTTTTTCAGTAAGCTGCCCTCCTTCATCATAGCCAACATAGCCTGGAGGTGCTCCCGTCAAGCGAGACACGTTGAATTTTTCCATATACTCCGACATATCTAACCTAATCATAGCATCGCGGTTACCAAACATAAACTCGGCGAGCACACCTGCCAACTCTGTTTTACCAACACCCGTTGGTCCAAGAAATAAAAAACAACCTATTGGGCGTCTCATGTCTTTGAGTCCAGAGCGTGACCTTCTAATAGCCTTCGTGAGAACCTGGATGGCCTCGTCCTGACCGACAACCTTGGAAGCTAACTCAGATTCCATATTAAGCAGACGCGCACTTTCTCCCTCTTCTATTTTAGAAAGAGGAATTCCTGTCATACTTGATACAACTGCAGCGATATCTTGGTCGGTGATCTTAGGCTCAACAATATCATGATTGGCTTCCCAGCTATCTTTTTCCTTATCTAGCTTTGCTCGCAACTCCTCTTCTTTGTCGCGAAACTCAACTGCTTTCTCGAATTCTTGATTTTCAATGGATGATTTCTTTTCACGAGCAACGGTATCAATTTCACGTTGAATTTTGCGCATTTCTGGTGACTGAGTTACTCTTCTTAACCGAACACGAGAACCCGCTTCATCAATTACATCAATTGCTTTATCCGGTAGAAACCTATCGCTAATATATCTATCAGAGAACCTGACAGCTGTAACAATTGCATCATCAGTGATCTTAGCCTTGTGGTGCATTTCATAGGGAACCTTAAGCCCTTTAATAATCTCAATTGTCTCATCCACGGAGGGTGGATTAACAATTACCTGCTGAAACCTACGTTCTAGTGCGCCATTTTTCTCAATATATTTACGATATTCTTCTAAGGTGGTTGCGCCAATACATTGAATTTCGCCTCGCGACAATGCTGGTTTGAGCATATTTGAAGCATCTACTGATCCTTCTGCCGCACCAGCTCCAACCAAAGTATGTAGTTCATCTATAAAGAGGATAACGCTTTCGTTCTGGATAATTTCTTTCATGATTCCCTTGAGACGCGCTTCAAACTGACCGCGATATTTAGTGCCCGCTATTAATGAGCCTAGATCTAAAGACACAACACGCTTGTCATGTAAAGTATCCGGGACCTCTCTCTCTACGATAAGCTGAGCTAAACCTTCTACAATAGCTGTTTTACCAACACCAGGTTCACCAATCAGAACAGGATTATTTTTTGTTCGACGACTCAAAATCTGCACTACTCGCTCTATCTCCTTAGCACGGCCAATTATAGGATCAAGCTTCCCATCAATTGCCATCTTAGTTAGGTCGCGACTAAACTCATCCAAGGTAGGAGTTTTGCCTTTCTCTCCACCACGTGCTGTTTCGGCTGGTTCTTTAAACATCTCAATGATCTTCTCTTTGACATCGTCGAAATATACCCCGAAACCATTTAGAATCCTGCAAGCCACTCCTTCTTTCTCTTTAAGCAGACCTAGCAAGAGATGCTCTGTACCAATGTAATTATGATTCAAGGAACGTGCTTCCTCTACGGCGAACTCCAATATTTTTTTTGCCCGGGAGGTAAAAGGAATATCACCAATGATCAAAGAGCTTGAACTGCGAGGTAGATTTTTTTCCAGTTCTTTTTTAAGTTCGGTCAGATCCGTACCGATTTTTTGAATGATAGCAACCGCAATTCCACCTCCATCTTTTATAACACCCTGCAGAATATGCTCAGTGCCAAGGTATTCATGGCGATATAACTCCGCTTCTTCCCGCGCAAGTATGATGACCCTGCGAGCTCTCTCTGTAAATCGCTTAAACATATTTTCCGTGTCCTTTTGTATAAAAAATGGCCGCTTAGCGCGAGCAAAGCACTACCCACATTCTAAAAAAAACCGACTTAATCTTTATTAAATTATTTTATCAAACAGCATTTATAAAACAAGCCTTTATTTAGCCAAACCAGTGACTGGCATATTACACGAAGCCTTTATATCTAAATGATTTGGAAATTCTATTTTATCATAACTCATAATTATAATTTCGGAAGAAATACGAATAAACTTGATATTGGATGAAATATTGACTTTTCTGAGAGCAGGATCAAGTGTAACTGGCTTCGCTATGAAAGCATATAACAGCAGCAGTTGTGCTGGGTGGATCAAATTCATTGGCATCAGTAAGTTCGATCCCAAGATCCTGCGCTTTTAACATATCCCAAATCACCTTGTTGTTGGATAAATCAGTCAGAGCTGCATAACCCGGACTATACCGCTCGCCTTGCGAATTTTTTTTGTACCCTGCTCTCAATCGGATCAAGTTATGAATGTATTCAGCCAAATCTTCTGCAACCCGGTCACACAATCCTTGCAGATATAATGCTGATTCTGAATCATTTTCTTCCTTAAATTGCAAAATAGCCTTGTCAGACTCATTACCAGCAGTTGTAATTTGCAATCCCATCGCATCCATTTGTCCTGAAGATTTTGGAAGAACGTATTGAGCAATGGAAAATACATCTTTTTGTCCCTTACCTAAACAAACTGAAAAGCGAATACGAGCCAATTCTTTTTCTGTATCTTCAGGGTGGTAAAGGATCACATCATCGCCTTCAGACTGGGCCGGCAAAAGAATAAACCGCGCCCTTGGTGTGATCCAACTATTTGACTCAGCTTTTTCAATCCACTCTTTTTTTAATCGCTTCAGTTGATCAAGGTCAACCGACTTATCTTTCCATGAAGATTGTTTCCCAAATTTCCAGTTGAGGGAAAATAGACTTTTGCTATCGAGATTGGACTCCAGTTTCTGTAATTTAAACTCAACCTTATGCAACCCGTACCCATCTCTTGGAACTTCATGTTTTTTGAACCCAACCACGCGTCTCGGCAGAGTAGATAGAAGTTCGTCCTGTTTTTCTTTCATTCCCTTTGCACGCTTATATTCATTCAGTAAAGTTCCTTTATTTTCTTCAAAAAAATTATCGAGGTTTTTTTTCTCCTGCAACCGGTTCATTACGTTCACACCATCCATCCCGCTTTGGCAATAAAAAATATTATTTAAAATATTTTTTATGTCACTTTGCCCATGCATAGCAACATAGCCGGCATGCCTTGAGTTAACCGGGGCACCTCCAATTAAAAATGGAATATTGTAAGACTTCTCCTTCAACATATTTGCAATGGTGATCATGTGGTTGGAAGTTTGTACCAACAGCGCACTCGTTCCAATCGCATCGGCATTTTCTTTTTCTGCAGTTTCAATAAATTTCTCTAATGGTACCTGCACACCAAGATCAATAACTCGGTAACCGTAGTTTTCCAATAAAGTCTTCGCAAGGTCTTTGCCGATACTATGCACATCCTGATAAACTGTACCGATAACCACCGTACCTTTATATTGGATCTCATCTTCAGGGTTCACACCACTTTCCAAACGCATAAACCACTCTAAAAACTCCATGCAGTTACGCATTACATCTGCACTTTTGAGCAAATGCGGAAGACTAACTTCTCCACGACCAAACGCATCACCCAGCTCACGCATACTCTTCATCAGGTAACCACTGACAAAATCTAACGGTTTATGCCTTGTGGTAACTTCTGCAACTTCCAGCACAATATGATCACGATACGAAAACTCAACGCCATCTTTTTTAATCGATCCTTCTTCTTTTTGTTTGAACCCGTCCTTGATCTTAGCGCACACACTTTCTTCTGCAGATAAATCCGCATAGTCTACTTTTTTTTGCTTCACACCTGTTTTTTTGGTGAGTGCAATTTCTTCCAGTTGATCAAAGGCATTCATATCGCGCTCGAGGATCACCTTAAGCGCAAGCTCAACATCTTCAATAGGCAAGCTTTCCGGAGGCACATAGTGATTTGGATTCAAGATCGCACAATCGAGTCCCGCCTTACGAGCTTCATCTAAAAACACACTGGTGAGAACCTTCCTCATGTAAGGCTTCTTTGCCAAACCATTAGTCAGATTACCTACACCAATGGATGTTTTTAGGTCCGGGTGAATCTTTTTTATACGCGGAAGACTTTTAAGAGTCTCGGTGCAAAAGTTAAGCCCTTCAACTGATTCACTTCCGATAGGGTATGCATTCACGTCGATCAAAATCTGATCGGGCCCCACCCCATATTTTTCATTTGCCTGTTTGACAATTTCTGCTGCCAGATTATATTTTTCATCAGCTGTTTGCGCGGGACCCTCAGGTCCATTGACTAATGCGATATAAATCGGGCCATGACCGCTAGTCGATGAAAGTACGGCATCAAGCTTGCTGACCCCTTCTTTATATTCCTCTAGACTGATAGAGTTAATGATAGGCCGGCCAGGATAACTCTCTATAGATTTTTCTAATGCTTCGACCGAAAAAGAGTCAATGCACATAACCCCTTTAAAGTCACTTGTAAGACCATGGATAATGGAAGGTAATACCTCTTCGGTATCTACAATATTACTGTCCATACATACATCTATGATCTCAATACCCAAATCCTTCACCTGCTCATTAACCACTTCCTCCAAAACCTCCATGGATATTTCTTCACCCTCCTTTTCCACTGCATCCCGAACCAGCTGGCTGCCACGCACATTGAGACGTTCGCCGATGCGCAACAATCCCTCGGACACATCTATGGGAATCGCTTCCTGTGGACCAGAAACATAAATTTTTTTATCCGGCTCCCTTGGTGCAGGAACGACACCGTTTAATTTTTTTCGTAGTGCTTTGATGTGATCGGGCGTCGTACCACAGCAACCACCGACAATAGATACGCCATGCTCCCTGACAAAAGGTTCCATGGTAGTGGCCATATCTTCAGGCGAAAGTTTGTAACAGGTTTGGCCATCCTCTGAAATTGGTTGACCCGCATTAGGAACTACTGAAATAGGATGCATACAAAAACGACTTAACTTTTTAACAGTCTCCACCATCTCATCGGGACCTACATTACAGTTGATGCCAAATACATCAATTCCCATTTTTGATACTGCGGTGTAGGCTGCATGGATATCTGTGTTGAATATCTGCATTTTTGAAAACACGTCAACGGTTGCCTGAACGATCATGGGAAGCTTCTTTTTCTTCTCGGCAAAAGCTTTGTTGGCTCCCTCAATAATCGCTTTGGTTTCTAAAATATCTTGTTGCGTTTCGATCAAAAGAATATCCGCACCACCCTCAATCAAACCTAAAACTTGATGGTAAAAGTTTTCAACAATCTGACTAAAAGTCCCCTTATTTAAATTAGCTTCAGTACTTGAAACCACATAGTTCGAAGGACCAATCGATCCAGCAACAAAAAGCGGTCTACCATCGTAGTCCGATTGAGTTCGATATTTTTCAATGGCCCTTTTTGCGATACGACAGCCTTCAATATTAAGTTTTAGGGTTAAGGATTCCAGCGAACAAGTTTTAAGATCAAGTTTTTCAGGAATTGCTTTTAAATCCGAGGACTCAAATTTTGAAAAATCAAATTCCTTTAACCGTAAAGGCGAGGCACCAAAGGTATCCGTCTCAATAAGATTGGCACCCGCCTGCAGATATTCAAGATGTATTCCTTCCAAATCATCAGGGCGAGAAAAGACCAATAGGTCCGTCAGCATTTTGAATTCGGGGCCACCGAATGCAGCATCGCTCAACTGTAGATTTTGGACCATGGTACCCATGGCCCCATCAAGGATAAGAACCTGATTGCCTAATTCACTTTTAAAGCTCATATCTCTCCAAAAATATGATTTGAATTTAGAAATTATTATTGGGTTTACGACAGGTGATGATGACTTTCTACCAATTTATCATATACCACAGAAAATTTGTGCTTGAACCTTATAGAGGGAAAGTAGGGTTACATTCAACCATTATTTTTAAAGAGATAGCTGAATATGAACCCTGAATACATTTTTACCAAAGTTCGTATAAGAATATCCAATATGTGTATTATATATAATAATGAAGAAAGGTGAATACGGGACGAGTGAAAAGCATGGATTGTGGTTCTAAAAATCATTCGCTTTAAGTTGAAACGCATCCGGTTGTCCTGGTTGTTCAATATAGGACAGGGTCAGGGTAATCTTCAGGTCACCATCTTTCTTTTCTTTTGTCTGCGGGTTGGATAAACGTAGAAGAGCCATCCGCCCTTTTTGATCTTTACCGCGAAAGATCAAAACCGATCCATCGTTGAGTCTTGCGTGCGCAACCAAACCGTCTTCCTGGTAGCGTTTCTTAAAAAAATGGTTTCCTAATAAATTGCCCGCATCAACCACTTGCTGTGGCGTAACATCGGTATCGACCGGATTACCCGTAAGTATGTTTATCTGCATTAATTTTTTACTTTTATAACCAAATACATATACTACTCTCGATTTACCAGAGTTTGGTAGAAGTTTTTCAACCGTTATTCCCAGACTCTGGGTCTGTTCCGTCGGATGACTTATAGTATCTATTTTGCTGTCAAATATCCCAAAGTCCTTGAGGATGGCTTGTTTCACCTCCTTCATTTTCATCCCAAATTTAGAGGAACGAAACCCATCAATGTTTGCCCATGGTTTAGTACTTTTAATCGTCTTGTCTGTTGCCAGTTCATCATTCTTAGATGAAAACAGACCGGCTCCAGATGTAATGATCGCAAGTACGCCGATCAAAAATAACTTTGAAGCAACTATAGTGATTCGATTCATCGTCATACAACTCTCTCCTCTAAGCTAATTAATAAGTCACTACTCATACTCCCCTAAAAGTCT